>Ga0160469_100118_pt1 | contig 111072 bp, 94 predicted proteins | sample HID1972M_E11MG_FD_108246 | JGI IMG/M metagenome (GOLD analysis project Ga0160469, IMG submission 108246) | Enriched pill bug-associated microbial communities from UW Madison campus, WI, USA - HID1972M_E11 MG | ecosystem: Host-associated > Arthropoda: Insects > Digestive system > Unclassified ...
CGCGCGGGGGGGGGGGGGGGGGGGGGGTGGGGGGGGGGGGGTCTTGGGGGGGAAAACCCCACTGCCACCCCCCACCCCCCCGCCCACCTCCCTCTCCCGCGCAGCAGGCACCCCCCGCACGGGGTGAAGGGGGGGGGGGGGGGGTGGGGTTTTTGCGTGGGGCTTCCCCCCCCCGAGCCCCCCCCCCCCCCCACCCCCCCCCCCCCCCCCCCCGCGCGCGGGGGAGGGAGCAAGGGCAGGTCAGTCGCGCAGGACGTGGTGGGCCAGTTCGTCCAGCACGTTCGGCTGCAGGATTTCCATGTCGCGGCGGTCGACCTTCAGCACGCCTTCGTCCTGCAGGCGGCGCAGGACGCGGCTCACCGTTTCCGGGGCCAAGCGCAGGTAGTTGGCGATGTCGGTGCGGGCCATGGTCAGGCGCATGCGGTGCGGCGAGAAGCCGCGTTCGGCGAAGCGCCGCGACAGCGTCACGAGGAACGCCGCCAGCCGCTCGTCGGCGGTGAAGTTGCCCGACAGCAGCGAGGCCTTGCCGATATCCTGGCTGAGCAGGTTGAACAGGTGCCGCTGCAAGCCGGGCATGCGGCTGGCCAGGGTCGCCATCATCGGGAACGAGAACCGGCACAGCGTCACCGTGTCCAGCGCCACCGCGTTGCAGGGGTAGCGCGAACTGGCGATGGCATTGAGCCCGATCACCTCGCCGGGCAGGAAGAAGCCCAGCACCTGCTCGCGCCCGCTGGCGTCGTTGACGTAGGTCTTGACCGTGCCGGCGCGCACCGCGGCGATGGCATTGAACGGATCGCCCTCGCGGAAGACGTGGTCGCCCTCGCGGAACGGGCCGACGTGCTCGACCAGCACGTGCAGGTCGCGCAGCTGGCTCTTGTCGTAGCCCTCCGACAGGCAGGCCGCGGAGAAGGCGCAGGTGCTGCAGAAGGTGAATTCGTCGCCGTCGTCGGCGATGGGCGTGCCGGACAATGTCTTGAGTGGTTGCTCGCGCACGCTCGCTGCCCTGTCCATGCGGTCAGATGGTCCGGGAGTAGCGCACTCCTTCGCCCTGCACCCCGAGATACCGGTCGAAACACATGGCAATGATACGCAACAGCGCGCGTCCGCGGGGCGTGGCGCGGATGGTCCCGGGCGGGCACTGCACCAGGCCGTCGTCCTGCAGCGGGCGCAGCGCGGCCAGGGACTCGCTGAAATACTCGCCGAAGCAGATGCCGTAGGCCTTCTCGACCCGGCGTACGTCGATCTCGCCCCGGCACATCAGCTGCTGGATCAGGTCGGCGCGCAGCACGTCGTCGTTGCCCAGCATCAGGCCGCGCCAGATCGGCAGGCGGCCCTCGTCCACCGCCGCCTCCCACGACGGCAGGTCGCGGTGGTTCTGGGTGAAGCTGTCGCCGACGTGGCTGATCGCGCTCACGCCGAAGCCGACAAGGTCGGTCTGCGCGTGCGTGGTGTAGCCCATGAAGTTGCGGTGCAGGCTGTCTTCGCGCTGGGCGCGGGCCAGTTCGTCGCCGGGCAGTGCGAAGTGGTCCATGCCGATGTATTCGTATCCCGCGTCGCCCAGCCGCTGCACCGCCAGCTCCAGCAGCGCGAGCTTGCCCTCGGCACTGGGCAGGTCCCTGTCGCGGATCTGCTTCTGCGCCCTGAACAGTCGCGGCATGTGCGCGTAGCCGTAGATCGCCAGCCGGTCGGGGCGCGCGGCGACCACGGTGTCGAGCGTGCGGGCGAATCCCTCCAAGGTCTGCTTCGGGAGGCCGTAGATCAGGTCGACGTTGACCGAGCGCATGCCGAAGCGGCGGCAAGCATCGATGATGGCGAGGGTCTCGTCGACGCCCTGCTCGCGGTTGATCGCCTTCTGAACGGCGGGATCGAAGTCCTGCACGCCGAGGCTGGTGCGATTGAAGCCGATCGCCGACAGCACCTCGATGTCGGCCGGGGTGACGAAGCGCGGGTCCAGCTCGATCGAGAAGTCGCGGTCCAGCGCGTGGCTGAAACTGAACTGGCGGCCGAGGCTGCCGACCAGTTCGCCCAGCAGGCGTGGCGCGAGGAAGTTGGGGGTGCCGCCGCCCAGGTGCAGCTGGACGACCTCGCGGTCGCGGTCGAACAGCGGCGCGACCATGGCGATCTCGCGCTGCAGGCGGTCGAGGTAGATCCGCCCCCTGGCCTCGTCGCGGGTGATGACGCGGTTGCAGCCGCAGTAGAAGCAGGGACTCTGGCAGTAGGGAATGTGGACGTAGAGCGAGAGCTGGCGCGGAATCGGGTCCTCGTTGCTGCGCCGGGCGATGTCGCGGAAATCGGCCTCGCCGAAGCCCTCGCTGAAGTTCGGCGCAGTCGGGTACGAGGTGTAGCGCGGCCCCGGCCGGTCGTAGCGACGCAGCAGGTCGGCATCGAAACGCCAGTTCCGCGGCGGGAGGACGGGAGATGTCGTCTGCATGGCCGCAGTATCCGGAGGCGGTGCGGTCTTCGCCTTGACCCGGATCAAGCCACCCGATCGACCCGGTCCAGCTCCTGTAGGAGCGCCTTCAGGCGCGATGCTTCCGATTGGGGACCCGGGACCAAGGAAGAAGGCATCGCGCCTGAAGGCGCTCCTGCAGGAGATGCGGGATCCCTTGGGGGTTCCGGGAACCTCGCACGAACGCCCCGGGACCACCTTGATCCAGATCAACGACGCCGCGGGGGCGGCCGGCCTACCCTTCGCGCCGATCGAGATCCCCGGGGATGGCCCATGCAGCAGGCCGCGGCAACGACATACAACGACAAGGTGGTGCGCCAGTTCGCGGTGATGACCGTGGTCTGGGGCGTGGTCGGCATGCTGGTGGGCGTGGTCATCGCCGCCCAGCTGTACTGGCCGGACCTGACCCACGGCATCTCCTGGCTCAGCTACGGCCGCCTGCGCCCGCTGCACACCAATGCGGTGATCTTCGCCTTCGGCGGCAGCGCCCTGTTCGCCACCAGCCTGCACGTGGTGCAGCGCACCTGCCACGTGCGGCTGATCTCGGACAGGCTGGCGGCCTTCGTGTTCTGGGGATGGCAGGCGGTGATCGTGCTGGCCGCGATCACCCTGCCGCTGGGCCTGACCCAGGGCAAGGAGTACGCCGAACTGGAATGGCCGATCGACATCCTGATCGCCGTGGTCTGGGTGGCCTACGCGGTGCTGTTCCTCGGCACCATCGCGATCCGCAAGGTCAAGCACATCTATGTGGCCAACTGGTTCTACGCCGCCTACATCATCGCCATCGCCCTGCTGCACATCGTCAACAACATCTCGATGCCGTCCGGGCTGGGCAAGTCCTACTCCGTCTACAGCGGCGCCGTGGACGCGATGGTGCAGTGGTGGTACGGCCACAACGCGGTCGGCTTCCTGCTGACCGCCGGCTTCCTGGGGATGATGTACTACTTCGTGCCCAAGCAGGCCGGGCGCCCGATCTATTCCTACCGGCTGTCGATCGTGCACTTCTGGGCGCTGATCGCGGTCTACATGTGGGCCGGCCCGCACCACCTGCAGTACACCGCCCTGCCCGACTGGGCGCAGTCGCTGGGCATGGTGTTCTCACTGATCCTGCTGGCGCCGAGTTGGGGCGGCGCGATCAACGGCATCATGACCCTGTCGGGCGTGTGGCACAAACTCCGCACCGACCCGATCCTGAAGTTCCTCATCGTCGCGATCAGCTTCTACATGATCGCCACGTTCGAGGGGCCGATGATGTCGATCAAGACGGTCAACTCGCTGTCGCACTACACCGACTGGACGGTCGGCCACGTCCACGCCGGCGCGCTGGGCTGGGTGGCGATGATCTCGATCGGCTCGATCTACGCGCTGCTGCCGCGCCTGCTCGGCCTGCGCGAGATGTATTCGACCAAGTGGATCGACCTGCACTTCTGGCTGCACACCATCGGCGTGGTGCTCTACATCGCCTCGATGTGGATCGCCGGCGTCATGCAGGGCCTGATGTGGCGCGCCACCAACGACGACGGCACCCTGACCTACAGCTTCGTCGAATCGCTCAACGCCACCTACCCCTACTACTTCGTGCGCCTGCTCGGCGGCGTGGTGGTGCTGGCCGGAATGCTGCTGATGACGCTGAACATGTGGAAGACCTACAGGACGGGTCAGGCGGTCGCCGCCGACCAGCCGGTGCTGCCCCCCGACCCCAGCCAGGCCATCGCGCCGGCGCAGGCCCGCGCAGGAGGCCAGGCATGAGCGGGAACCCCAACGCCCACGAGAAGGTCGAGAAGAACATCGGCCTGATGGCGGTGCTGATCGCGGTGGTGGTGTCGTTCGGCGGCCTGGCCGAGATCGTGCCGCTGATGTACCAGGCCGAGGCGATCGAGCCGCTGCCGGGCGTGAAGCCCTACCCCGCGCTGGAGCTGGCCGGCCGCGACGTCTACGTCCGCGAGGGCTGCTACAACTGCCATTCTCAGATGGTGCGCACGCTGCGCTTCGAGTCCGAGCGCTACGGCCACTATTCGCTGGCCGGCGAGTCGGTCTACGACCGCCCGTTCCAGTGGGGCAGCAAGCGCACCGGCCCGGACCTGGCCCGCATCGGCGGGCGCTACTCCGACGACTGGCACCGCGTGCACCTGGTCAACCCGCGCGACGTGGTGCCCGAATCGAACATGCCCGCCTACCCCTGGCTGGCCGGCCGCGGCGTCGACCGCGACCAGACGCTGCGCAACATGCGCGCGCTGAAACGGCTCGGCGACCCGTACAGCGACGAAGACCTCGCGCAGGCGCCCGAAGCGCTGGCCGGCAAGAGCGAACTCGACGCCGTGGTCGCCTACCTGCAGGGCCTGGGCCGGCACGCACCCAAGGGAGGGCAAGTCCAATGATCTCCGGCATCGTCACCGCGATCCTGCTGCTGTGCTTCATCGGCGGCTGGATCTGGGCCTGGAGCCCGAAGCGCAAGCGCGAATTCGATGACGCAGCCCGGCTGCCGCTGAACGACGACGAGGAGCCGTCCCGATGAGCAGTGCGTGGTCGTGGTACGTCATCGTCCTCGTGGTGCTGAACATCGCCGGCTGCGTCTGGCTGCTGTGGTGGACGGCGCGCCGCCGCCCCGGCGACCCGAAGCCGGAGGACACCAGCCACGTCTGGGACGGCGACATCACCGAGTACAACAAGCCGTTGCCGAGGTGGTGGATCAACCTGTTCTACCTCACCATCGTCTTCAGCATCGGCTACCTGGTCTGGTATCCCGGCTTCGGCAACTTCGCCGGCACCAGCGGCTGGACCTCGGCCGGCGAACACGACCTCGAGAAGGCGCACCGCGACCGGCAGCTCGAGGAGACCTTCGGCGTGTACGCGGACCAGCCGTTCGCCCGGCTGGCGGGCGACCCGGCCGCGATGGAGCTGGGCCGCTCGATCTTCGCCAACACCTGCGCCGCCTGCCACGGCTCGTCGGCGCAGGGCGCGCCGGGCTATCCCGACCTGACCGACGACACCTGGAACTGGGGCGGCGAGCCCGAGCAGATCCTGGCCACGGTGCTCGACGGCCGCGAAGGCGTCATGCCGCCGCTGGGCACGGTGATGCAGGGCATCGGCGGCGACGTCTCCATCACCCAGGTCGCGTCCTACGTGCGCGCCCTGCGCTCGGACGACATCGAGGCCACGCTGCGCAACGACTACATGGCCGCGCGCGGCAAGAAGTACTTCGACAGCCTGTGCGTGGCCTGCCACGGCCCCGAGGGCAAGGGCAACCAGGACCTCGGCGCACCCGACCTGACCGTGCGCAACACCCTGTACCCGAACACGCTCGACAGCATCCGCAAGACCATCGTCGACGGCCGCCACGGCACCATGCCCGCGCACCGCGACCTGCTCGGCGAGACCCGCGCGCGTCTGGTGGCGGCCTATGTCTGGTCCCTGTCACACTCGACGACGAACGAGGCCCCTGCAGGACGGCAATGACCGATTTCACCGAGCCGCGCTTCGACCACCCGCCGCGCCCGATGGCCCAGCGGGTGGGCGCGATCGCGTGGCCGAGCTTCTTCGCCGCGGGCGTGTGCACCATGGTGTTCTTCGCCTTCATCGACCCGATCGAACTGCGCGACATGACCTTCCCCGACCTGCCGCTTACGCGCGAGCTCGGCTACACCATCGGCTTCTTCATGTTCTGGCTGGCGACCGCCTCGTCGAGCCTGTTCACCTGGATCCTGCTGCGGCCGTCGAGCCGCTTCAACCGCGCCCTGCCGCCGGAATGAGGCGGGCGTGGCGAAGCGGTACGGTCGATCCGGCGAACCCTTGGACATTCTGTCGCTGTTGCCGCGGCGGGCGATCCCCATACTGATCCCGGTCGCCGACCACGGCATCTCCAGCCACACCGCGCAGCGCACGGTGGAGCCAAGCGAATGAGTCCCTTCCTCCACGATCCTCCAGCCGACATAGTCCCGCCCCGACCCGACGGTAGCGGGCGATGAGCCGCGGCATCCCCATCGACGTCGTCGACGAGGGCGGCAACTCGCTCTACGTCAAGGAGCGCAAGGTCTATCCGCGCGACGTCTCCGGCCCGCTCAACCGCCTGCGCGTGGCGGCGGTGTTCTGGCTGCTGGGCATGTTCTACCTGTTCCCCTGGCTGCGCTGGGACGGCCGCCAGGCGGTGCTGTTCGACCTGCCGGCGCGCAAGTTCCACGTCTTCGGGCTGACCTTCTGGCCGCAGGATTTCCTGTTCCTGGCGCTGCTGCTGATCATCGCCGCGCTGGCGCTGTTCTTCTTCACCGCGCTCGCCGGCCGGCTGTTCTGCGGCTACGCCTGCCCGCAGACGGTGTGGACCGAGGTGTTCCTGTGGATGGAGCGCTGGACCGAGGGCGACCGCCCGAAGCGGATGAAGCTCGACGCCGGGCCGTGGACCCGCGAGAAGCTGCTGCGCAAGGGCGCCAAGCACGCGCTGTGGGCGGTGTTCGCGCTGTGGACCGGCTTCACCTTCGTCGGCTTCTTCACCCCGATCACCGACTTGGCCACGCGGCTCGCGACGCTTTCGTGGGGCGGCTGGGAAACCTTCTGGGTGCTGTTCTACGCGCTCGCCACCTGGGGCAACGCCGGCTTCCTGCGCGAGCAGGTGTGCAAGTACATGTGCCCCTACGCGCGCTTCCAGAGCGCGATGTTCGACCGCAACACCCTGATCATCGCCTACGACCCGATGCGCGGCGAACCGCGCGGCCCGCGCAAGCGCGGCCTGGGCAGCGTGCTCGAGCGCGCGCGCGGCCTGCTCGGCATGGCCACCGCCTACGACTACGTCTTCCGCGCCGGAAAGCATCCTTCCGCGGCCACGCAGGCCGCGCACGCCAAGGGCACGATCACCTGGGACGGCGAACTGGGCGAAGTGAAGCCGCTGCCGAAGTTCGCGCCCGAGGAACTGGGCGACTGCATCGACTGCACGATCTGCGTGCAGGTCTGCCCCACCGGCATCGACATCCGCAACGGCCTGCAGTACGAATGCATCGCCTGCGGCGCCTGCATCGACGCCTGCGACGAGGTGATGGCCAAGGTCGGCTATCCGCAGGGCCTGATCCGCTATTCCACCCAGAACGCAATCGACGGCAGGTCGACGCGCGTGCTGCGTCCGCGCATCCTGGTCTACGGCTCGCTGCTGCTCGGCTTCATGATTGCCTGGGCGGTGGGCGTGGGCACCCGCAGCGACCTGATCGTCGAGGCCCTGCGCGACCGCAACGCGCTGTACCGCGAGACCGCGGACGGCGCCATCGAGAACGGCTACACGCTCAAGCTGGTCAACAAGTCCGACCGCGGCCGCGATTTCCGCATTTCGGTCGAATCGGCCACGCCCGGCATCGAACTGCGCGACAATGACAATCCGCTGCACGCGAAAGCCGAGGCCGTGATCTCCGTTCCTGTCGTGCTGATTGCACGCGACGGCGTCTCCGGCCGCAAGGACATCCGCTTCATCGTCGAAAGCGACGATGGCGCGTCCCGCGAGGTCGTCGACAGCAGCTTCTTCGGACCGATGTGATGGAACAGCAGGACCAACAGGAAGCGCCCAAGCCCTTCTGGAAGACCGCGATGATGTGGCTGGTGATCGGCCTGCCGACGGCGGCGGTCTTCGCCAGCATGGCGCTGGTGGTCATCGCCAGCCGCAGCGGCGGCGCCGACGTGGTGCGCGACGACGTGCAGCGCGTCTCGCAGATCCAGACCGCCGACCTCGGCCCCGACGAACAGGCGCGCGCGCTCGGGCTGAGCGCGGTGCTGCGCTCGGACGAGGGCGTGCTGGAGGTGATCCCGGCCACCGGCGACTTCCGCCGGCAGGCACCGCTGCGGCTGGTGCTGCAGCATCCCAGCCGCACGCAGGAAGACGTCGAGCTCGATCTCGCGCCGTCCGATGCCGGCTGGCGCGCGGAGCAGGCGCTCGACGACGGCCACGACTGGATCGTGCAACTGTCTTCGGCCGACGGCGAATGGCGCCTGCACGGCCGCCTGCCGAAGCAGCAGCACGCGACGCGACTGGCTCCGTCGCTGGCGCCGTGATCGGTTCGGCGCGGTGTCCTGCAGACTCGAAAGTGAAACCGTCGATCGTGTCAGCCCGGACGACACTAATCGCATCATCAATCGCGTCAGCGCGAACGACATCCATCATGTCATCCCGAACGAAGTGAGGGATCTCTCTGGGATCTGCGCGAGAGCGGATCTCCCCGGATCAAGTCCGGGGTCGAGATGACAGGCCAGCGCTTGAGATGACAGTCCGGACATCGACGAATCCACGGGATGCCGCGCCCGGCTTGGACGCGCTACCCGCACCCGCCTGCCACCACTGCGGCGAGCCACTGCCGCGCGAACCCGCGCAGCGCGCCGTCGACCCCGATGGCCGCGCCTACTGCTGCGACGGCTGCGCCGCCGCCGCACGCTGGATCCGCGACGCCAACCTCGGCGACTACTACCGCCTGCGCACCTCCGCCGCCGGCCGCGTCGGCAGCGACCACGTCGACCTGTCTGTCTGGGACCGCGAAGACGTGCTGCGCGAGCACGCGCACGCGATCGAGGGCGGGCGCCGCATCACCCTGCTCAGCGACGGCATGCGCTGCGCGGCCTGCGCCTGGCTGATCCAGAAGGCGCTGGCGCGCGAGCCGGGCGTGCGCGAGGTCACCGCCAACGCCGTCACCGGCCGCATCCGCATCGACTGGGACCCGGAACGTGCGCCGCTGTCGCAGGTGCTGCGGCGGCTCGCCTCGCTCGGCTACCGCCCGTACCTGGCCGGCGGCGACGCGCGCGAGCGCGCCCGCACCGCCGAACGCAACCGCTGGCTGCTGCGCCTGGGCATCGCCGGCCTCGGCACGCTGCAGGCGATGATGCTGGCCGAGGCGCTGTACCTGGACTTCGACAACCAGATGCCGGCGGCGACGCGCGACTTCTTCCGCTGGATCGCCTTCCTGCTGTCGACGCCGGTGGTGTTCTATTCCGGTTGGCCGTTCCTCGCCGGCATGTGGCGCGAGCTGCGCGTGCGCCACGTCGGCATGGACACGCTGATCGCCACCTCCACCCTGCTCGCCTACTTCGCCAGCCTGGCCGAGACGATCCGCGGCGGCCCGCACGTCTGGTTCGACGCGGCGGTGATGTTCGTGTTCCTGCTGCTGGCCGCGCGCATGCTGGAGCAGCGCGCGCGCAACGTCGCCAGCGCCCAGGTCGACGCGCTGGCGCGCGCACGCCCCGCCTTCGCCACCCGCGAGGCCCCGGACGGCGGCCGCGAATCGGTGGCCCTCGCCGACCTGCACGCCGGCGACATCGCCTGCATCGCGGTCGCCGAATCGGTGCCCGCCGACGGCGTGCTGCTCGATGGCGATGCGCGGTTCGAGGAATCGCTGCTGACCGGCGAATCCGGCGCGGTGCGCAAGTCGCCGGGCGACGCGGTCTACGCCGGCACGGTGAACCGCGAAGCGCCGGTGCGCATCCGCATCACCCGCACAGGGCCGGAGACGCGGCTGTCGCAGCTGACTCGGCTGGTCGAGGAGGCGCAGTCGCACCGGCCGCGGCTGGCGCGGGTGGCGGACCGGATCGGCAGCCGCTTCGTGGTGTCGCTGCTGTTCGTCGCCCTGCTGGTCTACGCCGGCTGGCGCCTGCACGATCCCTCGCGCGCGTTCGAGGTGACGCTGGCGCTGCTGGTCATCAGCTGCCCCTGCGCGCTGTCGCTGGCGGTACCGACCGCGCTCGCCGCCGCGCACGGCACCCTGGCCCGCGCCGGCGTGCTGGCCACGCGCGCCGACGCGATGGAAACGCTGGCCACCGCCACCGACATCGTGTTCGACAAGACCGGCACGCTCAGCGACGACCGGCCGGCGCTGGCGCAGGTCGAGGTCTTCGATGGCTTCGCGGAAACGCAGGCCCTGCGCATTGCCGCGGCGCTCGAGCGCGACGCCAACCACCCGCTCGCGGCCGCGTTCGCACAGGCCGCGGACGGGACGATCGCGACATCGGTCCTCGCCATCGCCGGACAGGGCGTGGAGGGCATCGTCGACGGCCGGCGCTGGCGGCTCGGCCGCGCCGAATACGTCTGCGGCGGCGCCGACGACGGCGCGCTCTGGCTCGGCGACGGCGCGCACGCATCCGCCCGCTTCGTGCTGCGCGAATCGATCCGCGCCGACGCGCCGGCCGCGCTGCAGGCGCTGCGCGCGCTCGGGCTGCGCGTGCACCTGTCGAGCGGCGATGCCGCCGCGCCGGTCGACGCACTCGCGCGAGCGCTCGGCATCGCCGACGCCCACGCCCGCCAGCGCCCCGAAGACAAGCTGGCGCTGGTGCGGCGGCTGCAGTCCGAAGGCCGGATCGTGGCGATGGTCGGCGACGGCCTCAACGACGCGCCGGTGCTCGCCGGCGCCGACGTTTCGCTGGCGATGGACACCGGCGCGGCGCTGGCGCAGCGCGCGGCCGATCTGGTCATGACCGGGCCGACGCTGCTGCGGATCCCGGCCGCGGTGCGGGTGGCGCGCGCGACGCGACGCGTCATCGGCCAGAACTTCGCCTGGGCGCTGGGCTACAACCTGCTGGCGGTGCCGCTGGCGGCCGCCGGCTTGGTCACGCCGTGGGTCGCGGCGCTGGGCATGGCAGGATCGTCGCTGGTGGTCACCCTCAACGCCCTGCGCCTGGCCCGGAGCCCCTCGTGAGGAGCCTGCTGCTGCTCGTGCCGATCAGCCTGGTGCTGCTGGGCATCGCGATCTGGGCCTTCGTCTGGGCGGTGCGGCGCGGCCAGTTCGACGATCTCGACACGCCCGCGCTCGACATCCTCGCCGACGACGAGGACGACAGGCGCGAGGCCAGATCCACGCAGCCCGACCACAATCCGTCATCCCCGCGAAGGCGGGGACCCAGCGTCGTTGCTGCTGGACAAGCCAAGACGCTGGGTCCCCGCCTTCGCGGGGATGACGATCTTCGTTCGGACCATCCCGAAGCGACCGCGACCACGCGGCGCGACCAGGGCGCGAGGACCCCGGATGCCGATTGACTGGCTGGTGCTGCTCGCCGCCCTGACCAGCGGCCTGCTCGGCGGCCTGCACTGCGCCGCGATGTGCGGCGGCATCGCCACCGGGCTGTCGGCGACGGCGCCGGGCGGCGGCTGGCCCGGCGCGCTGCAGCTCAACCTCGGGCGGGTCGGCGGCTACGTGCTGGCCGGCGCGATCGTCGGCGCCTTCGGGCACGGGCTGGTGGCGCTGCTGCGCGACCCGTGGATCGGCATCCTCCTGCGCGCACTCGCCGGCGCCGCGCTGGTGGTGGTGGCGCTGCGCCTGCTCGGCGTGCGCGCCCTGCCCGGCCTCCTCGCCCGCCCCGGCGCGCGCGCCTGGGCGTGGCTGCAGCCGCTGCAGCGGCGCCTGCTGCCGGCGGACACGCCGCTGCGGCGGCTGGGCATCGGCGCGCTCTGGGGCTGGCTGCCCTGCGGCCTGAGCTTCAGCCTGCTGACCGTGGCCTGGCTGCAGGCCAGTCCGCGCAACAGCGCGCTGACGATGCTCGCCTTCGGCCTCGGCACCCTGCCGGTGATGCTGCCGCTGACCTGGTCGGGACAGCGGATGGGCAGGTGGCTGCAGCGGCCGGGGCTGCGCAGGACTGCCGCGCTGCTGGTGCTCGCCATGGGCCTGCTGACAATCGCGGCGCCGTGGTTGATGCGCGTGCCCGCCCTGCATGACATCCTCGCCGCGCTGGGCTGCCAGCCGCTGCCCGTGTAGGGCCCGAAGGGCCGGCTCCGTATCGCGCGCTCCATGCGGCGGGCCGAGGCCCGCCCTATGGAATCCCGGCCGCGCGATAGCGCGCCAGGAGCGTCCCCGCCACGCGCGTCGCCATCTCGTCGGCCAGTTGCCGCATCGCCGGATTCCCCGCTTCCGCCGTCGTCGTCGCGAACAGCACCAGCCAGCGTTCGAACATCGCCGCGTCCAGCCCCGGCAGCGCATTGTGCCGCTGCACCGGTGCGCCGCCGAACCGGCGCGTGCCGCGCAGCATCGCCGACCAGAAATCGACCAGCGTCGCCAGGTGCGCCGGCCAGTCGTCCACGTGCGCCTCGAACACCGGTCCGAGCACCGGGTCGGCGCGCACGCGCGCGTAGAAGGCGTGCACCAGCCGAGTCACTTCCTCCTCGCTGCACAGGCCCGGGCCGGGCATGGGATCCTGTCGCGCGGATGGGGGCATGTCGACTCCGATAGGATGAATGGCGATGGTGCCAAACCATTCCACATTCCGTAGGAGCGCCTTCAGGCGCGACCGCCTTTGCGAAGCCCCAAACGCCTGGTCGCGGCCGAAGCCGCTCCTGCAAGAGAGGCAAGTCTTCCACGCCGCGCATGCCCGCCGGATGATCCAGATCAAGGCATCCCGCGATGCGATCGCCGACAATGGCGCCAGACCGGAAAACCTGAACCCCACGGAGCACACCACCATGAACATCCGCAAATCCCTGATCGCCCTCGCCCTGCTCGGCTGCGCCGGCCTGGCCCAGGCCGCGCCCAACTGCACGATCAAGCTCCAGGGCGGCGACAACATGCAGTTCGACCAGAAGACCGTCACCGTCTCGGCCGCGTGCAAGAGCATCAGCCTCGAACTGCAGCACACCGGCAAGCTGCCGGTCGCCGCCATGGGGCACAACATCGTCGTCACCGCCAGCGCCGATGCCGACGCCGTCGCCAAGGACGGAATCAAGGCCGGCGCCGCCGGCGGCTACCTCCCGGCGGGCGACGAGCGCGTCCTGGGCGCGACGAAGATGGTCGGCGGCGGCGAGAGCGCGACGGGCTCGCTTCCCGGCGGCGCGCTCAAGGCCGGCGGCGACTACACCTTCTTCTGCTCGTTCCCCGGCCACTCGGCGCTGATGCGCGGGAAGGTGGTGGTGACGCCCTGAAGCGGCGCCGGGACCGGTTGCGGATCAGGGTCGGATTGCAATCCGGACAACCCCTTCCCCCGCCATGCGGGGGAAGGGCCCGCCCTGAGCGTGGTTGAAGGGTGCCGGAGCCTGCTCCGGGCTCGATCCGGAGGCGGATGGGGGCGCGCCGAAGGCGCAAAAAAACATCCCCGGCAGGCATATCCGGCCGTCATGACCGGACGCGGGCATTCCGCGCAGGCGCTGGTCCCGCCTGAAGGCGCTCCTAAAGGGATTTCTGGACACCAGGCGTCTCGTCGCCCCGGATGTGGAAAAAGCCTCTTCTTTGGCATGCCCGACCGGTCATGCGAAAATCGGGGTTTCCGCCCCCGTAGCTCAGCTGGATAGAGCGTCCCCCTCCTAAGGGGAAGGTCGTGCGTTCGAATCGCGCCGGGGGCGCCACCCATGCACAGCCGCCGCGCCTCGCCGCCCCCGCGGCAGCCGCGGCGTACAGGAGCACGCACCGCCATGACCCACCCCGTCCTCACCGCCCTCGGCCTCGGCGCGAGCGAATCCGGCACCTACCTCGGCAGCGGCGAATGGTCGAAGACCGCCGATGCCGGCGTGATCGAGCCGGTCAATCCCACCACGGGCGAGGTGCTGGGCCGGGTCCAGGCATCGAGCAAGGCCGACTACGACCTGATCGTCGAGCGCGCGCAGGCCGCCTTCAAGGTCTGGCGCCGCACGCCCGCGCCGCGCCGCGGCGAGGCGATCCGCCTGTGCGCCGACGCCCTGCGCACGCACAAGGACGCGCTGGGCTCGCTGGTGGCGCTGGAGATGGGCAAGTCGAAGCCCGAGGGCGACGGCGAGGTGCAGGAGATGATCGACATCGGCGAATTCGCCGTCGGCCTCTCGCGCCAGCTCTACGGCCTGACCATGCATTCCGAACGCCCCGGCCACCGCATGTACGAGCAGTGGCACCCGCTGGGCCTGGTCGGGATCATCAGCGCGTTCAATTTCCCGGTCGCTGTCTGGGCCTGGAACAGCTTCGTCGCCGCGGTCTGCGGCGACATCTCGATCTGGAAGCCCTCGCCCAAGACCCCGCTGTCGGCGATCGCGTCGATGAAGATCTGCGTTGATGCGCTGCGCAAGGCCGGCTTCCCCGACATCTTCTTCCTGTTCAACGATGCCGGCACCGAGCTGGCGCAGGAATTCGTCGACGACCGGCGCATCGCCCTGGTCAGCTTCACCGGCTCCACCAGGGTCGGCCGCACGGTCGGCGAGCGCGTCGCGCGCCGCATGGGCCGCAGCCTGCTGGAGCTCGGCGGCAACAACGCGATCATCGTCGACCCCAGCGCGGACCTGAAGCTCGCGATCCCGGCGATCGTGTTCGGCGCTGTCGGCACCGCCGGCCAGCGCTGCACCACCACGCGCCGCCTGTTCGTGCACGAATCGATCTACGACGACGTGCTCGGCAAGCTGGTCACCGCCTACAGGCAGGTCGAGAAGAAGATCGGCGATCCCACCGACCCGGCCAACCTGATGGGCCCGCTCAACAGCCGCGATGCAGTCGACGCCTACCTCGACGCGATCGCGAAGGCCAAGGCGGCCGGCGGCACCGTCGAGACCGGCGGCGCCGCGCTCACCGACCGCAAGGGCAACTTCGTGCTGCCGGCCATCGTCACCGGCCTGTCCAACGACGCCGAGGTGGTGCAGACCGAGACCTTCGCGCCGATCCTGTACGTGATGAAGTACCGCGAACTGGACGATGCCATCGACCAGCAGAACGCCGTGCCGCAGGGCCTGTCCTCGGCGATCTTCACCACCGACCTCAAGGCGGCCGAGGCCTTCCTCGCGGCGACCGGCTCGGACTGCGGCATCGCCAACGTCAACATCGGCACCTCGGGCGCCGAGATCGGCGGCGCCTTCGGCGGCGAGAAGGAGACCGGCGGCGGCCGCGAGTCGGGCTCGGACGCGTGGCGGGCCTACATGCGCCGGCAGACCAACACCATCAACTACTCCGACGCGCTGCCGCTGGCGCAAGGCATCAAGTTCGACCTCTGAGCCCGGCGGACGGCTTCGCCGATGCGCATCGCCGCGATCTCGGACGTCCACGGCAACCTGCACGCGCTGCAGGCCGTGCTGGCCGACATCCACCGTCGCGGCTGCGACGCGATCGTGGACCTCGGCGACCTCGCCTCCGGCCCGCTGTGGCCGGAGGAGACGGTGTCGCTGCTGATGGCGACCGACGCGCTGACCATCCGCGGCAACCACGAGCGCCAGCTGCTGGACGACGACCTCGACGCGATGGGCGAGTCCGACCGCCATGCGCGCGACGCCCTGCGGCCGGAGCAGCTCGACTGGATCGCGTCGCTGCCGGCACAGGCCCGCCTCGACGGCGAGGTACTGCTGTGCCACGGCTCGCCCGCGAGCGATCTGGACTACCTGCTGGAGCGGGTCGAACCAGCCGGCGCGCGCGCCGCGACCGCGGACGAAGTCGCCGCCTCGCTGCAGGGCATCGACGCGAAGCTGGTCCTGTGCGGGCATACCCATGTGCCGCGCGCGCTGCGGCTCGACGACGGCCGCCTCTGCGTCAACCCGGGCAGCGTCGGGCTGCAGGCGTTCAGTGGCCGCCATCCCTGGCCGCACGTCATGCAAAGCGGGCATCGCGCGGCGCGATATGCGATGCTGCAACGCGTCAGCGACGCGTGGCGCGCGGACCTGCTGGCCGTGGACTACGACCCCGCCCCGGCCGCACGCCTGGCGCGGGATCGCGGGCGCGGGGAGTGGGTCGAAGCGCTGCGCCACGGACGCCTTCCGGGATGAGCCCGAACCAACCGCACCGAACGCCAGCAGCCGAGACCTGCCCATGAACCTTCCGCCCCGCCAGACCAGCGCCCTCGCGATCACCAGCCTCATCTCCGGGATCCTCGGCTGGACCCTCGTACCGTGGATCGGCAGCATCGTCGCAATCGTCACCGGGCACATGGCGCGCGGCGAGATCCGGCGCGCACCCGACCGGTTCGAGGGCGACGGCCTGGCGGTCGCCGGGCTGATCCTGGGCTACACCATGCTCGCGCTGAGCCTGGTCGGCATCGTCCTGTTGATCCTCTTCTTCGGCGGCCTCGTCTGGCTGGGGTTCAACGCCTGAGATGTACGGCCTCGCACGCCCATTCCTGTTCGGGCTGGAAGCCGAGCGCGCGCACGCGCTCGGGCTGCGCTCGCTCGAGACGGCGTGGCGCCTGGGCCTGGTGCCCCTGCTGGGTGCCCGGCCCCACCCGTTCCCGACCAACGTCCTCGGGCTGACGTTCCCGAACCCGGTCGGCCTCGCCGCCGGCCTCGACAAGAACGGCGCGCACATCGACGCCCTGTTCGGGCTCGGCTTCGGCTCCGTCGAGATCGGCACGGTCACCCCGCGCGCGCAGCCGGGCAATCCGCAGCCGCGCATGTTCCGCCTGCCGCGCTACCGCGCGCTGATCAACCGGCTCGGCTTCAACAACGAGGGCGTCGACGCGCTCGTGGCCAACGTCGGGCGCGCACGCAGGCGCACCGGCCCGCTCGGCATCAACATCGGCAAGAACAAGGACACGCCGAACGAATCCGCCGACCGCGATTACCTGCACTGCCTGGAGCGCGTGTATCCGCTGGCGGACTACGTCACCGTCAACATCTCCTCGCCCAATACCGCCGGCCTGCGCGAGTTGCAGGAGGAACAGGCGCTGCGCCGCCTGGTCGGCACGCTGCGCGAGGCGCAGGAGCGGCTGGGCGCGAAGCACGGCAAGCGCGTGCCCATGCTGGTCAAGATCGCGCCGGACCTGTCCGACGACGACGTGCACGCCGCCGCGCGCGTGCTGGGCGACCTGCAGGTCGACGGCGTGATCGCCACCAACACCACGGTCTCGCGCATCAGCGTGCAGGACGACCCGCGCTCGCGCGAGACCGGCGGCCTGTCCGGCGAGCCGCTGATGAACAAGTCCACCGCGGTGCTGCGGATGCTGCGCACGCGCATGCCCGAAGCGATCCCGCTGGTCGGCGTCGGCGGCATCCTCTCCGGCGCCGACGCGGTGAAGAAGATGTCGGCCGGTGCCTCGCTGGTGCAGGTCTACACCGGCCTGATCTACCGCGGGCCGACCCTGATCGGGGAATGCGTGGAAGCCATCCGCCGGCGCAAGGAAGCCCCGAGCCGGGGCAACCTGCCGAACCTGTGAGCGTTTGATGAGCGTCGCCTGCCGCGTGTCCCGTGACGCCGACCTGCGCGCGCGCAACACCTTCGGCGTGGCCGCGCGTGCGCCCGTGCTGGTCGAGATCGACGATGCGTCCCTCCTCGCCGAGGCCTTCGCGCGATACGCGCCGGCGGGCACCTCGCCGCTGGTGCTCGGCGGCGGCAGCAACCTGCTGTTCGCTGGCGATCCGGACGGCGTGGTGCTGTCGCTGCAGGCCGCCGGCATGCGCGTCGTCGCCGACGACGGCACGCGCGCGATCGTCCGCGCCGGCGCCGGCGCCAACTGGCACGCCTTCGTGCGCTGGACGCTCGACCAGGGCCTGTCGGGACTGGAGAACCTCGCGCTGATCCCTGGCACCGTCGGCGCCGCGCCGATCCAGAACATCGGCGCCTATGGCGTGGAGGTGCAGGAGTTCGTCGATATCGTCGAAGTCTTCGAGCCGGCCAGCGGCAGCAGCCTGCGGCTCGCGCGCGAGGATTGTGCCTTCGCCTACCGCGACAGCCTGTTCAAGCGCGAAATCGACCGTTTCATCGTCACCGCCGTCGAGTTCCGCCTGCCGCGCGAGGCCGCGGTACGCGTCGACTACGCCGGCGTGCGCGAGGAACTCGCGGCGGCAGGCATCGACGCGCCGACGCCGATACAGGTCTTCGAGGTGGTCTGCGGCATCCGCCGCCGCAAGCTGCCCGACCCCGCCGTGATCGGCAACGCCGGTAGCTTCTTCAAGAACCCGATCGTCCCCGTCGCGCAGGCCGAAGCGCTCGCCGTCGAGCATTCCTTGCTGCCGATGTTCCGCACCGGCGACGACGGCACCCGCAAGCTCTCGGCGGCCTGGCTGATCGACGCCTGCGGCTGGAAGGGACACCGCGACGGCGATGCCGGCGTGTCCGCGCGGCATGCACTGGTGCTGGTCAACCATGGCCGCGCCACCGGCGCGCAGCTGCTGGCGCTGGCGCGGCGGATCGCCGCTTCGGTGCGGGAGCGTTTCGGCGTGGAACTCGAGCCGGAGCCGCGGATCGTCGGCGAACGATGGTGAGCGGAGCCACTCCACTGCGATGGCCGACCTCCGTGTACGGCCGCGCCGCGCTGCTGATGCTGGGCAGCACGCTGTCGTTCGCGATGATGGCGCTGGCCATCCGCTTCGCCACCGCCACCATCCCGACCACCGAGATCGCGTTCTTCCGCAACCTCTTCGGCCTGGCCGCGCTGCTGCCGCTGATCCTGCGCCGTGGCGCCGCGCTGCCGCGCACCCGCCACCTCGGGCGCTATTTCGTGCGCACGACCATCGGCCTGGCCTCGATGCTGTGCGGCTTCTGGGCCGTCGGCCACCTGCCGCTGGCGCAGGCGGTGTCGCTGTCGTACGCCACGCCGCTGTTCGTCACCATCGGCGCGGTGCTGTGGTTGGGCGAGAAGGTTCGCGTCCGCCGCTGGATGGCGGTGGCGGCCGGTTTCACCGGCGTGCTGGTGATCCTGCGGCCGGGCACCGGGTTCACGCCGGGCATGATCGTGGCCCTGATGGGCGCGCTGTTCGCGGGCATCGTCGCGATCCAGATCAAGCAGCTCTCGCGCTTCGACGCGCCGGACACCGTCGTGTTCTACACCTATGTGTTCTGGGTGCCGATGTCGCTGCTGCCGGCGCTGTTCCAGTGGACCTGGCCAGATCCGACCGCCTGGCTGTGGCTGGTCGCGACCGGCGTGATGGGCACCTTCGGGCAGCTGCTGTGGACGCGGGCGATCGCGCTCGGCGAAGTCTCGGCGCTGCAGCCGATCAGCTTCGTGCAGCTGCCGGTGCTGGTGGCGCTGGGCTGGTGGCTGTTCGGCGAGACGATCGACGCCTGGACCATGCTCGGCGCCGCGATCGTGCTCGGCGCCAACGGCTACATCGCGCACCGCGAGGCGATGCTGCAGCGACGCGCGGCGACGCAGGCGCCGCTGGAGGCGGCCAAGCCGGGGGAATAGGCCTATTCCTGCAGGAGCGGCTTCAGCCGCGACCGGATGCTCCAACGGGTCGGAAGACGACCGCGCCTGAAGGCGCTCCTACAACAGGTTTCAGTACGCAGGTCGGGGCTACGCTCCCGACGCACGGCCATCGGCGGCCAAGGCGTCGGCCACGTAGGGCCGACCTGCGCCACCCCATAGTCCTGATCGTGAAAAGGCACCAAAGGAAGCAGCCTTCTCGCGATCGCAAGGAAGAAGCCTTGTCATTTCGACCGCAGGGAGAAACGTCTTTCAACGGCGAAGCCGGTCAATCTCGTCTCCGGCGCAGGGGAAAGGAATATTTCTCCCTACGGTCGAAGTAGGTATCCCCCGGCAAAGCCGGGGCTTTAACGATAGCTGGTCCCTCAAAGGGGCCTTTCCGCGATCGCAAGAGTAAAGACCTTCGTCATCCCCGCGAAAGCGGGGATCCAGCGTCTTTGCGTAAAGCCAAATGGATCCCCGCTTTCGCGGGGATGACGAACCAGTGTTGATCCGGTTGATCCGGCAGATTCTTGCTCCCCAACAACCGTGGTAAAGGTCAAACCATGGTGGGTCCCCCGGCAAAGGCGGGGGTTTCCCACAGGACCAACGACAGGCTTTTCTCCGGGGTTGTTCCCTCACTTGGGAGAAGAACCAGGAAAGAGACCTTCGTCATCCCCGCGAAGCGCTGTTGATCCGGCTGGTCCGGCAGCAGGCCTCAACGAGTGTCCGTGCGGGAACGGATCGCACCGGCCAGGTTGGCGAGCGGCTCGTCCAGCGTGTCCGGGTCGGCGGCCAGCAGAGGCGCGAGATAGCGCTGCTGCCAGCGCTCGGCTTCGTCGTCCCGGCCGGCCTGGCGGCAGGCGTCGACCAGTTCCCAGACCGTCCGCAGCGTTTCGTGGTGCCGCTCGCCGAGCACGCGCTGGCGCACCTGCACCGCCTCGCGGTAAGCGGCGATGCCTTCCGCATGGCGACCGCTCCTGACCAGCGTGTCCGCGCGTATCGACAGCACCGCCCGGTGCAGCGGGTGCTTCTCTCCCAGCGTCTCGCGCACCCGCGGGGCCACGTCCTGCAGCAGTTCCAGCGCTTCCTCGTGGTGCCCCGCCAGGCGCAGCGTGCTGGCGTGGTTGACGACGATGGACAGCGTATCGGGATGTCGTTCGCCCAGCCGCCGACTGCGCGTTTCGATTACCTGCTGCTCCAGCGGCAGCGCGCCGGCATAGTCGTCCAGTCGTGCATGCGTGGTCGCCAGGTTGAGGCGGGTGCGCACGGTCTCCGGGTGCTCCCGGCCCAGCACGCGTTCGCGCGCTTCCAGCACGGACTGCAGCAGAGGAAGCGCTTTCGCGGCCTGGTTGGAGTCGGCGTACATCGTGCCCAGGGTGGCGCGCGCGGCCAGGCTGCGCGGGTGTTCGTTGCCGTAGCGGGCCACGGTGGTCTGCGCCAGTTGCTCCTGCAGCTGCACCGCTTCGGATTTGCGCCCGGACTGCATGCGCAGCACCGCAAGGTTGCGCTGTGCGTCCAGCGTGTCGTCGTGCCGCGGGCCGAGCTGTCGCAGGCGCGACGCGACCACCTTCTCCTGGTTGTCGGCGGCGGCGTCGAATTCGCCCATCTGCCGCTGCGAGGCCGCCAGCGCGCCGCGCGCTGCGGCCACGGCCGAGTCGTCTTCGCCGTATCGTTCGAGCAGTCCGTCCAGCAAGGCCTGGCGCGTCGCCCGTGCGGCCTTCAAATCGCCGCGCGCGGACACGATCTCGGCCTGCGCCAGCTCCAGCCCGACACGGGTCGGGTCGTTCGCCGACAGGCGGTCGAGCTGCGGCAGGCTGCGCCGCAGGACCGTTTCGGCGGAGTCGTACTCGGCCGAGGCCACCAGCGCGCCGACCTGCGCCCGGCGCGCGCGCAGGGTTTCCGGCGCCGATTCGCCGAGCGTCGCGCCGCGGTGGTCGGCGACCTTGGCGAAGGTCCGCGCGGCCTTCGCGTCCAGCCCCAGCACCGACTGCACGCGCGCCACCGATTCGCGCAGTTCGGCGGCCAGCTGCGGGTCGTCGGCGAAATCCCGGTCCAGCGCAGCCTCCGCGCCCGACAGCAGGCCGTAGTCGACCAGTCCGCGTGCGATGTCGGTGGTGTCGGCGCGGGCCAGCAGGACGCGGAAGTCGTCGCCCTTGTCCGGCGCGGCACCGCCGACCTGCCGCTCCAGTTCCTCGCCCATGCGTGCGCCGAGCACCTGCATGTCCAGCGATTCGAGCATCGACTGCTGGAAATCCACGACCTTCTTCAGTTCGCCGCTGCGCTGCTCGGCCACCCGCCGCTGCTCGCGCGCCTGCATCAGTCCGTGCAGCGACAGCGCCAGTCCGCCGACGAGCGCCGCCAGCGCAACCACGGCAGCCGCCAGTCCGGCGCGATGCCGGCGCGCGAACTTGCGCCATGCGTAGCGCCGCGACGCGGGCACGGCGAGTACCGTCCGGCCGTCGAGGAAGCGGCGCAGGTCGTCGGCCAGCGCCGCGGCCGACGGATAGCGGTCGGCGCGGTCGTGCTGCATCGCCTTCACGACTACCCAGTCCAGCTCGCCGCGCAGCACGCGCCGCATCGCCGCCAGCGGCTGGCCCTGTCGGCCCGCGACGCGGTCCGCCTCCCCCGGTGGCAGGGTGTCCAGTTGCTCGGACGGACGACGCAGGGTACGGGTGTCCGCGGTGACGGTTTCACCGGCAAGCTTCGGCCGCTGCCCGGTCAACAGTTCGCACAGGACCACGCCCAGCGAATACACGTCGCTGCGTGTGTCGACCAGCGACTGGTCGCCGGCGGCCTGCTCCGGGCTCATGTAGTCCGGCGTGCCCGCGACCTCTTGCGTCCCCGCAAGGGTCGACGCGGTGGCGATGCCGAAGTCGATGATCTTCGGGTGCGCGCGGCCGTCCACCTCCTCGACCAGCAGGTTCCCGGGCTTGAGGTCGCGATGGATCACGCCCTTCTGGTGCGCGTGCTGCACGCCTTCGCAGGCCTGGACGAACAGTTCGATGCGGCGCGCGAGCGGCAGTGCGTTCTCCTCGCAGTAGCGCGTGATGGTCTGCCCGTCGATGAATTCCATCGCGAAGAACGGGTGCCCATCCTCCGTGGTGTCGGCGTCGTAGATCTGCGCGATCGCCGGATGCCGCATCTGCGCCAGCACCTGGCGCTCGATCTCGAAGTGCGCCTTGCGCCGCGCGTCCAGCGTCCGCGCGCGCAGCAGCTTGAGCGCGACCGTGCGCCGTACCGGTTCGAGTTGCTGCGCGCGATACACCTCGCCCATGCCGCCGCGGCCGAGCAGCGACTCGACGCGGTAGCGGCCCAGCCGCGTGCCTGCGGGCAGGGCTTCGCCGCCGGATGGCGGTGCGCCGGGCAAGCGCGTGGCCAGCAGCTCGGTGCTGTCCGGATCCTGATGGTCGATCGGCATCGTCATGGCGCCCCCTGTCGGCCACGTCGCACCGGCCATCCTAGCGGAAACGGCTCGCCGCTTCGGCCACCGGGTACACTCGTCGGCCACCATGTCCACGCCCGACGATCCTGCCAGCATCACCCAGCGCACGCTGCTCAGCGGCGGACCGCTACGCCCCGGCCCGCGTTCGGCCTGCGTGGTGGTGATCCATGGCGAAGGCCTCGGGCGCCGCGCCGACATCGGCACCGCGCCCGTGCTGGTCGGCCGCTCGCAGGAAGCCGACCTCGTCATCGCCCACAAGAGCGTCTCGCGCGAGCACTGCCGCATCTGGCTCGACGGCGACGCCTACCGCATCCGCGACCTCGGCGCGACCAACCGCACTCGGCTCAACGATGCGCCGATCGAGGACGCGACGCTGGCCGACGGCGACCACGTCGTGGTCGGGGAAAGCATCCTCAAGTTCATCGGCCAGACCAGCGTCGAGGCGCGCTACCACGAGGAGATCTACCAGCTCGCCACGCACGACGCGCTGACCGAGCTGTACAACCGCCGCCATTTCATGGAGATGCTGGACAAGGAGATCGCGCGCGCCCTGCGCCACCGGCGCAGCCTCGCCCTGTGCATCGTCGACGTCGACCTGTTCAAGCCGGTCAACGACACCTTCGGCCACATCGCCGGCGACGAGGTGCTGCGCCTGATCGCGGCGATCGTCCGCGAACACGTGCGCGGCGACGACATCGCCTCGCGCATCGGCGGCGAGGAGTTCGCGGTGCTGCTGCCCGAATGCGATGCCGGGGCGGCGAAGTCCTTCGCCGAACGCCTGCGCGCCGCGATCGCGGGCACCTCTTTCGCGCCGGGCGGATCGCCACGTCGGATCACCGTCAGCGTCGGTGTCGCCTCGCTCGCCGTGCCCGAAGGCAACCGCTCCGCGCTGCTGGCCGCCGCCGACGCCGCCCTGTACCGCGCCAAGCACGAGGGCCGCGACCGGGTCTGCGTCGCGCCCTGAAAGAGCCGCCGTCGCCTGCGAACGGCACGCCATCATTCCCCGCGAAATCCCCGCGAAGGGTAAAGACGCGAAGGGTAAAGAACCGTCATCCCCGCGAAGGCGGGGACCCAGCGTCTTTTGCCTCACCGTCAAAGGATCCCCGCCTTCGCGTGCAGCGCCCTGCCGCGGCAAAAATCGCCACCCACGGCAGGCCATCCCTTTTGCCTCGAACTCAAAGACGCTGGGTCCCCGCCTTCGCGGGGATGACGGAAAGATGCACCGATCACGGCTTCCCGATTGCGGAGAACCCCTTCGACGCGCCGACCATCATGAAAGCCATCGGCCTTGCCGGGGATCCCTACCCCGCCTGCCGCGCCTCATCCCGCATCACCAGCAGCCACGCACCCACCGTCCAGATCGACGCCGCCGCCCAGCCTGCGAGGATGTCGGACGGGTAATGCACGCCCAGGTACACCCGCGACAGCCCCACCATCGGCACGAACGCCGCCATCGCCGCGACCACCCACCAGCGCGCACGCGTCGGCCAGGCCAGCAGCACCAGCACCAGGGCCAGGGTCATCGAACCCATCGCATGGCCGCTGGGAAAGCTGTAGGTGGTCTCGGGCGCGATCGATTCCCACAGGCCCGGCCGCTCGCGCGCGAACAGCTGCTTGGTAGCGATGTTCAACAGCCCGGACCCGCCGGTCGCCACCGCCGCGAACAGCCCCTCGCGCCAGCGCCGCAAGGCCAGCGCGACCAGCACTAGGCCGATGTCGACCGGCACCACGCCCCGCGCGTAGCCGATCTGCGAGAAGAACAGGAACACGCGGTCGAAACCCTCGCCCGCCATCGCGCGCGCGAACAGCAGGATCGGCTCGTCGAACGGGATCGCCTCGGCCTCATGCACCTCGTCGGCCAGCTCCATGAAGGCCCACATCGGCAGCAGCACGCCGATGAACAGCAGGACCAGCTGCCAGCCGTGCCGGCGCGCCAGGCTGCCGCAGGCGTCGACGGCGTCGCGCCGCCAGCGGGCTTCAGGCATCCGCGACGCGGCCGTAGGTGCGATGCACGTAGTCGTCGACCAGGGCAACGAACTCGCGGGCGATGTTCTCGCCGCGCAGGGTTACCGCCTTCTCGCCGTCGATGAACACCGGCGCCGATGGCGCCTCGCCGGTGCCCGGCAGCGAGATGCCGATGTTGGCATGGCGCGATTCGCCCGGCCCGTTGACCACGCAGCCCATCACCGCCAGTGTCATGTTCTCGGCGCCCGGGTGCGTGATCTTCCATTCCGGCATCCGGTCGCGCACGTGCTCCTGCACCACCTTCGCCAGCTCCTGGAAGAACTCGGACGTGGTGCGGCCGCAGCCCGGGCAGGCGGTGACCATCGGCGTGAACGCGCGCAGGCCCATGGTCTGCAGCAGTTCCTGCGCGACCACGACTTCCTTGGTGCGCGGCGCGCCGGGGTCGGGCGTGAGCGAGATGCGGATGGTGTCGCCGATGCCTTCCTGCAGCAGCACGCCGAGCGCGGCGCAGGAGGCGACGATGCCCTTGCTGCCGATGCCGGCCTCGGTCAGGCCCAGGTGCAGGGCGAAGTCGCTGCGCCGCGACAGGTCGCGGTACACGGCGACCAGCTCCTGCACGCCGCTGACCTTGGCGCTGAGCACGATGCGATCGCGGCCGAGGCCGAGTTCGACCGCACGCTCGGCCGAGTCGATGGCGGAACGGATCAGCGCCTCGCGCAGCACGCGGCCGGCGTCCCAGGGCTCGACGCGCTGCGCGTTCTCGTCCATCAGCGCGGTGGCCAGCGCCTGGTCCAGCGATCCCCAGTTCGCGCCGATGCGCACCGGCTTGTCGTAGCGGATCGCGAACTCGATCAACTGCGCGAACTGCGTGTCCCTCTTCTTGCCGAAGCCGACGTTGCCGGGGTTGATGCGGTACTTGGCCAGCGCCTGCGCGCAGGCCGGCTCGCGCTCCAGCAGCTGGTGGCCGTTGTAGTGGAAGTCGCCGATGATCGGCACCTCGATGCCCTGCATCGCGAGGCGCTCGACGATGCGCGGCACCGCGGCGGCGGACTCGGGGTTGTTGACCGTGATCCGCACCAGTTCCGAACCGGCGCGCCACAGCTCGCCCACCTGCTTCGCGGTGGACGCGATGTCCGCGGTGTCGGTATTGGTCATCGACTGCACCACCACCGGCGCATCGCCGCCGACCGCGACGCCGCCGATGCGCACCTGGCGCGTGGAGCGGCGCGCCAGCGGCCCGAACGCGGGCGCCTCCGGATCGACGTGGCAGGGCGGCAACGGCTGCGGCTGGGCGGACATGGCGGCATTTTACCCGCGAACCGGTGGCGCCCGCCCGCGGGGCCGTGTTCCCGCTGAACGGACTGCAACGGTCCGTTTCGATCGCGCGTGCCCGAAGTCCCCGCGCCATCGCCAGAATGGACATCCTTCGTTCCCGACCTGGTCTTCCCCGGTCCTGGTCGTCATCCCGGCGAAAGCCGGGATCCATTTTGATTCGCGGCCCAACCGCAGCAGCAACAGCCAAATGGATCCCGGCTTTCGCCGGGATGACGACTTCGGAGGCATCGCGCCTGCCGCCGGAACCCGCTGCCCACCACAATCGAGGCGCCCCAGATGCCCGCCGCCACTGCCGAGATCGAAACCACCGAAGCCTCCCGCCTGATCAAGCGCCTGTGCACCCACTGGGCACACAAGCTGGCCGTGACCTTCGACGATGCCAGCGCAACCGTCCCGTTCGACGCCACCACCACGGCCTGGCTGCACGCCGACGATCGCCAACTGCGCGTGCGGGTGGAAGCCGTCGACGCGACAACCGTCGAACGCTTCCAGGGCGTGGTCGAGAGCCATCTGCAGCGCATGGCGCGTGCGGGTGAGCTCGTCGTCCACTGGCGCGATGCCGGGACCGGCGACACCGGCAAGACGGCGTGATGGGCCCGTGACGTCGCGACGGCTATCCTGACCGCCATGACCGACGCAGTCACCGGCGAAATCCTGACGCCCAGCCAGCTGAACACGCTGGCCCGCAGCCTGCTGGAAGACACGTTCCCGCTGGTGTTCGTCGAAGGCGAACTCGGCAACGTCTCGCGCCCGGCCTCGGGCCACCTTTACTTCACCCTGAAGGACGCGCGCGCGCAGGTGCGCTGCGCGCTGTTCAAGCCCAAGAGCCAGTGGCTGCCGTTCCAGCCGCGCGAAGGCATGAAGGTGCTCGCACGCGGGCGCCTGACGCTGTACGAGGCGCGCGGCGACTACCAGCTCATCCTCGACTCGCTGGAGGAAGCCGGCGAAGGCGCATTGCGCCGCGCGTTCGAGCAGCTCAAGGCGAAGCTGCAGGCCGAGGGCGTGTTCGATGCCGCGCGCAAGCGCGCCCTGCCCGCCTACGTGCGCCGGCTCGCCGTCATCACCTCGCCCTCGGGCGCAGCGGTGCGCGACGTGCTGAGCGTGCTGTCGCGCCGCTTCCCGCTGCTCGAGGTCGAGATCCTGCCGGTCCCGGTGCAGGGCGAGGCGGCCGCCGCGCAGATCACGGCGATGCTGCGTCGCGCCGCCGACAGCGGGCGCTACGACGCGATCCTGCTGGCGCGCGGCGGCGGTTCCCTCGAGGACCTGTGGGCCTTCAACGACGAGACGCTGGCGCGGACGATCGCCGCCTCGTCGGTGCCGATCGTGTCGGCGATCGGCCACGAAACCGACTTCAGCCTGTCCGACTTCGCCGCCGACCTGCGCGCGCCGACGCCGTCGGCCGCGGCGGAACTGCTGGTGCCGGACCGTCGCGACCTGGCGACGCGCAGCCTGGGCCTGCAGCGCCGCCTGTCCGCGCTGCAGTTGAACCACCTTCGCCAGCTCGCGCAGCGCAACGACCGCGCCGCGCTGCGCCTCAACGCGCTGCGCCCGCAGGCGCGGCTGCAGGCCCACGCACAGCGTCGCGACGAAGCGCTGCGGCGCCTGCAGTCGGCCTGGCTGCAACGCCTCCAGCGACATGCGGCCACCCTGCGCCACGCGCGCGCCGTGCTCCAGGCCACGCGCCCGCAGCGCCGCCTGCAGGCACTGCATGAACGCCTCGGCGCCCTGCGCCCACGCCCGCAGGCGGCGATCGCGCGCCGGCTGCAGCGCGACGCCCTGCACCTGCGCGGGCTCGCGCGTTCGCTGGAGGCGGTCAGCCCGCTGGCGACGATCGGGCGCGGGTACAGCATCCTGCAGCGCGACGACGGGCGCGTCGTGCGCAGCACGCGCGATGTCGCCACGGGCGACCCGGTGTCGGCGCGTCTGGTCGATGGCCGGCTGCAGCTGCGGGTGGAGACGATCGATGACGCGACGAATCGACGTGCGGGCGACTGAACCCGCGCGCGGAACGGCGCCCTCTTGCGCCGCATTGGAGATGGATCCGCGATGACCAAGGCCTCCGATCTGTTCATCCAGGCGCTGGAAGCCGAAGGCGTCGACCACGTGTTCGGCATTCCCGGCGAGGAAACCCTCGACCTGCTGGAGTCGCTGCGCACCTCGCGCATCCGACTCGTGCTGACGCGGCACGAGCAGGCCGCCGGTTTCATGGCCGCGACCTGGGGCCGGCTCACCGGCCGCACCGGCGTCTGCCTCTCCACCCTCGGCCCGGGCGCGACCAACCTCGTCACCGCCGCGGCCTATGCCCAGCTCGGCGCGATGCCGATGCTGATGATCACCGGGCAGAAGCCGGTCCGCAGCAGCCGCCAGGGACATTTCCAGATCGTCGACGTGGTCGACATGATGCGGCCGCTGACCAAGTACACCCGCCAGCTGGTGTCGGCCGACGGCATCCCCGCGCAGGTGCGCGAAGCGATCCGCCGTTCGCAGGAGGAACGGCCCGGCGCCACCCACCTGGAGCTGCCGCAGGACATCGCCGGCGACGACACCGAAGCCATCGTGCTGCCGCCCACCTATTCGCGCCGCCCGCTCGCGGAGCCCAAGGCGGTCGCCGCCGCGGCCGACGCGATCCGCGCCGCACGCCACCCGCTGCTGATGATCGGCGCCGGCGCCAACCGCAAGACCACGTCGAAGATGCTGCGCGCCTTCGTCGACAGGCTGGGCATCCCGTTCTTCAGCACGCAGATGGGCAAGGGCGTGCTGGACGAATCGGGACCGCTGTGGCTCGGCACCGCGGCGCTGTCGGACGGTGATTTCGTGCACCGCGCGATCGACGCCGCCGACTGCATCGTCAACATCGGCCACGACGTGATCGAGAAGCCGCCGTTCTCGATGCACCGCGGCCGGCGCACGGTGATCCACGTCAACTACTCGCCGGCGGTAGTGGACCAGGTGTACTTCCCGCAGATCGAGGTGGTCGGCGACATCGCCAACTCGGTCTGGCAGCTGGCCGACCTGCTGGAACCGCAGCCGCACTGGGACTTCGCCTTCTTCGACCGCGTGCGCGAGGCGCTGTGCGCGAACGTGCGCGAACTCGGCGACGACGCCCGCTTCCCGATGGCGATCCCGCGGCTGGTGGCGGAACTGTCGCGGGCGCTGTCGCCGCAGGACATCGCCTGCCTCGACAACGGCCTGTTCAAGCTCTGGTTCGCGCGCCACGCCCGCTGCCGCCTGCCCAACACGCTGCTGCTCGACAACGCGCTGGCGACGATGGGCGCCGGCCTGCCCTCCGCGATCGCCGCGGCGATGGTGCATCCCGACCGCAGGATCGTCGCGGTCTGCGGCGACGGCGGCTTCATGATGAACTCGCAGGAACTCGAGACCGCTGTGCGCCTCGGGCTCGACCTGGTCGTGCTGGTGCTGCGCGACGACGCCTACGGCATGATCAAGTGGAAGCAGGCGCACGACGGCCATGCCAATTTCGGCATGGACTACGGCAACCCGGACTTCGTGCAGTACGCCGCGAGCTACGGCGCGCGCGGGCATCGCGCCGATTCGATCGACGGCTTCGCCGCGCTGCTGGCGCAGGCGCTGGACGCGCCGGGCGTCGACCTGATCGAACTTCCCGTCGACTACGGCCGCGACGACGACCTGCTCAACCGCGAGATCGGCGAACGCGCCGCGGCGGTGCGCTGACGGGTGCGCCGCACGACGATCGCCACCCCTCCCTTTCCCGTCATCCCCCAGGAGCCAATGCATGGCACGCAGCAAGAAGAAACCCAACACATCGGGCCTTGCGCGACGGTATCCCTGTTACCTCGCCAACGCGCCGATACAGCCCAACGCCGACCTCGAGGTGCTGGACAAGTACAGCGGCAAGGTCGCCACGCGCACCGCCTTCGTCGGCGCCGCCGTCGTGCGCAAGGCGATCGTCGCCGCGCACAAGGCGCGCGGGGCGATGGCCGCCTTCCCGCCCGACAAGAGGCGCGACGTGCTCGAACATTGCGTCCGTCGCTTCCGGGAACGTTTCGACGAGCTCGCGCTGGCGCTGTGCATCGAGGCCGGCAAGCCGATCCGCGACGCGCGCGGCGAAGTCGAGCGCCTGATCGACACCTTCCGCATCGCCGCCGGCGAAGCGACGCGGATCGAGGGCGAGACCGTCGAGCTGCAGGTCTCCGGTCGCACGCGCGGCTACCGCGGCCTGGTCAAGCGCGTGCCGATCGGCGCGTGCAGCTTCATCACCCCGTTCAACTTCCCGCTGAACCTGGTCGCGCACAAGGTCGCGCCGGCGATCGCGGCCGGCTGTCCCTTCGTGCTCAAGCCGGCGGCGAAGACCCCGGTCGGCGCGCTGATCATCGGCGAGATCCTCTCCGAGACCGACCTGCCCAGGGGCGCGTTCTCGATCCTCGCCTGCAGCAACGAGGATGCCGCCGCGCTGACCGAGGACGAGCGCATCGCCCTGCTCAGCTTCACCGGCGGCCTCGTCGGCTGGGAGCTGAAGGCCCGCGCCGGCCGCAAGAAGGTGACGCTGGAACTCGGCGGCAACGCCGCCTGCATCGTCGACGCCGATCCCGGTGCGCCGATCGACCACGTCGTCGACCGGCTGGTGTTCGGCGCCTACTACCAGTCCGGCCAGAGCTGCATCAGCGTGCAGCACATCCTCGTGCATCGCGACCTGTACGACCGCGTGCGCAAGAAGCTCAAGGCGCGCATCGGCGCGCTGGCGGCGGGCGATCCGCGCGACGAGAAGACCTTCATCGGCCCGGTGATCGACGAGGCGGCGGCGAAGCGCATCGAATCCTGGATCGCGGCCGCGCGCAAGGGCGGCGCCAAGCGCCTCGCCGGCGGCGAGCGTCAGGGCAACATGGTGCCGGCGACGCTGATGGAGAAGGTGCCGCGCGAGAGCGACCTCTACCGCCAGGAAGTATTCGGCCCTGTCGCCTGCCTGCAGCCGTTCGACGATTTCGAATCGGCGCTGGACACGGTCAACGCCAGCGACTTCGGCCTGCAGGCCGGCGTGTTCACCGGCAACCTCGCGCACGCGATGCGCGCCTGGGACCGGCTGGAGGTCGGCGGCGTGGTCGTCGGCGACGTGCCGAGCTTCCGCGTCGACAACATGCCCTACGGCGGCGTGAAGCAGTCCGGACTCGGCCGCGAGGGCGTGAAGTACGCGATCGAGGACATGACCGAGCCGCGGCTGCTGGTGATCCGCGACCAGCCGGCGGCCTGACATGTGCCTGGTCGCGCTCGCATGGCGCAGGCATCCGCGCTGGCCGCTGGCGCTGATCGCCAACCGCGACGAGCTCCACTCCCGCCCCTCTGCTCCGGCGGGGTTCGATCCGGACGCGCCTTCGGTCTACGGCGGCCGCGACCTCGTGCAGGGCGGCGGCTGGCTGCAGGTGTCCACGCGCGGGCGCCTGGCCGCGGTCACCAACGTCCGCGCCGGCCTGTCGGCCGAAACGGCGGCGCGGTCGCGGGGCTGGCTGGTGCGCGATTTCGCGCGCGGCGACCTGCCCGCCGGGGACTTCACCGCGTCGCTGGCGCGGACGGCCGGCGAACACGGGCGATTCAACCTGCTGGCCTGGGACGGTGACGCACTGGCCTTCGCGGGCAACCATCCCGCGTTCGCCGCCTGCCCGGTCGAACCAGGCCTACATGCGATGTCGAACGGCGCCTTCGACGCCACCTGGCCGAAAAGCACGCTGGCGACGCGCGCGCTGGCGGCGTGGCTCCAGTCTCCGGCGGCCGACGTCGCCGACGAGGCGCTGCCGTCCGCGATCGAACCGCTGCTCGCCGCCCTGCGCGACACCACGCGCGCCGCCGACGCCGACCTGCCCGACACCGGCGTCGGGCTGGAGCTGGAACGCGCGCTGTCGCCGCCGTTCGTGCTCGACGCGCGCTACGGCACGCGCTGCAGCAGCGTGGTCCTTGCCGGGCCCGGTGGCCTGCTGTTCGCGGAACGCCGGTTCGATGCCGAAGGCAACGCCATCGACACCTCGTGCGTACAGTTGCCGATCGCGGGCGTTGGAATGCCTGGACGCTGACGCGTCGTCGCCGCAGGTCCGCCCTCCACCACGTCAGTCCATCATCGCATCACCCCGCCATCACGCTGTCATCCCGAGCACAGCGAGAGATCTCCCGCGCAGGCGTTGGGACGGCAGATCCCTGGCGGAGCCTGTCCCGAGCGCAGTCGAAGGGCTCGGGATGACTTGCGGATAGTCCGCCAGAACGCTGTCGATAGGCAGCCTGGCTCTAGCGCGGTGCGCTGGACTGTTCGGCACAGGGCACCGGTGCATCGTTCTCCAGCAACTGCTGCCAGCCGTTGGCGTCGCGCAGCGCAATGCTGCCGTTGATGCAGGCTTCGGGGGAGCCGTCGCGCCTGGCCGCGAGCGCGCCGGGCAATACCGGGACCGGTGCGACGCCGGTATCCGCCTGGAGAGGCTCCACGGGCGAGGACGCGGACGTATCCGGCGGCGGCGCGGGCAAGGCGGCCGGCGCATCCGGCTCCGCCACCGCTTGCGCCACCGGCGTGTCCTGGGACGCCGGCACGGCCCGTCCCCCGGCGTCTGCGACCGGCGACGCCGGCGCTTCGACCTGCGCGCGCCCGGCCGCGGTCGCCGCCGCCTCGCCGCCATCGCCATCGGCGAACACGATGTCGATCCCGCGCTGGATCAATCCAGCCGCCAGCACGCCGACGATCACCGCCAGCGTTACCGGCAGGAAGAACGACCAGGGCGCCACGTCGTCACGAATTCCGCTGCCGCGCATGATCCCGTCTCCTCCATCGGCGACTTCCGGCACAATCCCGCGCGCCGGCCGGTCGCTAGACTCGGATCCCCCGGCCGCAAGGGTACGCCATGAAGCCGATCCGTTCCGCCGTCGCGATGCTGCTGCTCGCAGGCCTGCTGTCCGGTGCCTGCTCCCGCACGCAGTCCGGGCCGCCGCCGATCCCCGATGCCTTCGCCTGCCAGGGCGGCGCATGGGTGCTGGAGGACGGCACGCTGCTGGCGATCACGCCCGTGACCGGCGGACTGCGCTATCGCCTGCTCGACGGCCGCAGCGGCAACCTCGAGGTCGACGGCAAGGCGTCGACCGACGAGCTGCAGGCGCTGGAAGGCTGGCGCGACGCCGGACCGGTCACGGCCACCGCGCGCTTCGAACCCTGCGCCGAGGGGCGGCTCCACTTCTCGCTGGCAGACGGCCCCGGCGGAACGGCGACGCGCCTGCCGCTGCAGGTCGCCGACACGCGCCTCGCAAGCGGCGAGCTGCAGCTGCGTGGCCGCCTGGTGCTGCCCGTCGGCGCGTCCGGGCCGGTCCCGCTCGCGGTCCTCGTACACGGATCCGAGCGCTATTCCGGCGTCGACAGCTACGCGCTGCAGTACCTGCTGCCGGCGCAGGGCGTGGCGGTCTTCGTCTACGACAAGCGCGGCACCGGCGGATCCGACGGCGTCTACACGCAGGACTTCCATGTCCTCGCCGACGACGCGATCGCCGCGCTGGCCGAAGCGCGACGCCTGCATCCGGCCGGCTTCACGCGCGCCGGTTTCGTCGGCACCAGCCAGGGCGGCTGGGTCGCGCCGCTGGCCGCCTCGCGCAGCGACGCCGGCTACGCGATGTCGCTGTTCGGCCTGGCCGAGAACGCGCTGGCCGAGGACCGCGAACAGGTCATGAACGACCTGCGCGCGAAGGGCCACGGCGACGAGGTGCTGGCGCAGGCGCGCGAAGTCACCGACGCGACCGCGACGCTGGTGTCGTCCGGATTCACCCGCGGCTTCGACGAGCTGCGCGCGGTGCGGGACAAGTACGGCGACGCGCCGTGGTTCGCCGACATCCGCGGCGAGTTCAGCGGCCAGGTCCTGCGCATTCCGTCGTGGACGCCGGAATGGATCGTGCGCGCGATCGCCTCGCGGGAAGACGTCGGCACCAGCTGGGACTACGAGCCGATGCCGGTGCTGGAATCCCTCGCCGTGCCGCAGCTCTGGGTGGTCGCCGCAGAGGACATCGAAGCGCCGAACGTCGAAACGCTGCGGCGCATCCGCGAACTGCAGTCGAAGCGACGCCCGATCGACCTGGCGGTGTTCCCCGACACGGACCACGGCATCCTGGAGTTCGACGCCAGCGGCGGCGAACGCGTGATGCTGCGCCATGCCGACGGTTATTTCCGCCTGATCGCGGACTGGATCAGGGAGCCCGGGCTGCGCGGACCCTATGGTCGCGCGAAGCTGGAGCCTGCCGCTGTTGCGATGTCCGCCGCCGCGCCGGGGGATGCCGCCCCTGTGTCCGGCACGACCACGGACACTCCTGTGGAGTAGGTACCCCCGGCGAAGCCGGGGACCGTTGCGATTGCTGGTCCCCGAAAGCATCTTTCCGCTATCGCAGGAACACCCGAAGCCCCTTCGTCGTCATCCCCGCGAAAGCGGGGATCCATTTTGGCTTCAAGCCTTAAAAGACACTGGATCCCCGCTTTCGCAGGGATGACGGCCCTTTCAATTTCAGGAAAAAATGAAGTCGACCGCGAAACCGGTCGAACCAGACCAGCCCCCTGCAGAACCGAAGGCTTCTCCCGACGCCGATGAATGGTGATGACGATGCTCACATCATTTCAGCGGCTTGCGAACAACTGCGCACCAACAGCTTGCAGTCCATCGCCCATCGTGCTGTTGCGCTTGCAGCAACGACACGCACAAAAGCAGAAGGCCCAGTCTTCCGGTTTGATCCGGTCGGCTGAGCCTTCCTTTTGTCGAAGCGATTGCTTCGGGCTTGCGCCTTCCGCTTTTTCTTCGACGGGTACAGGCTATCGCAGTCGCTGTTATCTGACTGTAAAAATTCGAGACCGTTCGTCGGCCGGGCGATGCTGCATCGCATTCACGCCGGCCACGGCCACCAGCCGTGGCCCGTATGCGCGTAGCGATCGGCCGCGCGCTCGAAGCGGTTGCGCACGCTGATGCCGCCGCACAGCAGGTACAGCGGCAGGAACAGCGGGCCGAGCACCATGTACTGGTAGACGTGCGCACGCTCGTGGTCGCCGAGCAGGATCTCCGGTTCCTCGCACAGGCCGGCGCGATGGGCGTAGGTCACGCAGCTCGAATCGAGCGTGTCGCCTGTGTGCAGGATCACGTTGCCCAGCGTCAGCGCCCCGCCCGGTCCCCAGGGCCAGCGATGGAACACGACCGCGCACTCGCGCCGGTTCAGGTGCGCATGCGCGCCGAATGCAAGCCCGACAGCGCCCGCGAGCAGGCCGAGCGCCGAGTTCGGCAACGTCCACAGGATTCCGAGCAGCATCGCCGCGACGCGCAGCGGCCGCGATCCGCGCGCGGGCACCGCGGCCTCGATCAATCGTTGCCTTCCGGGACCAGCAGCCACAGCACCAGGTAGACCAGGATGCCGGGGAACGCCGCCGACAGCACCGAGACCACCACGTACAGGATCCGCAGCAGCGTCGGACTCCAGTCGAAGCGGTGCGCGATGCCGCCGACAACGCCGGCGAGCACGCGGTCGTGGATCGAACGGGTCAACCCGGATGGCTTGGCGGCTGTCTGGCTCATGGCGACGGTCCCCCGTGGGTGCGACCGCAGTCTAGCTCGGCGGTTGTGAAGAATTCGCTTGGCGCAGGCGTCGCAGTTCGCGCCCGAACCAGTCCGCCGACGCGCCTTCGTAGCCATCGGCGCAGCGCACGCGGTAGGCCCGTCCGCTGACGCTGCTGCGGCTGGCCGCGCGTTCGATGAACTGCTCGGCGGTGCCCGACAGGCCGCGCTTGCGCGCCCGGTCCAGCTTCCGCTGCAGGTGCGCCCGCGCCTCGCCCGCCGAATGCCAGCGCCCGTTGCACTGGAACTCGCAGTCCGACGCGCCCAGCGCCTCGACGAGTCCGGCGATCTCGCGTTCCGCGCCATCGTTGCCGCCGGGCTCGGCTGTAACGCCGGATACCGCGACGACGATGCCCGCGAACCCGAGCACCGCGAACGCGATCCGGTGGCCAATCGCCGCCATCCTCGCGCCCGGTTCCGTTCAGCCCGCCCGCGCCGCCAGCCAGTCGTGGATCGCGGTCGGCACTTCCTTCTGCGCGCGGCCGGACACGTAGATGCCGATGTGCCCGCCCCGGAACGACAGTTCGGAATAATCGTCGCTGCCGACGACGCCCTTGAGCGCGCGCGAAGCGTCCGGCGGCACCAGGTGGTCCTGCTCGGCGTAGATGTTCAGCACCGGCATGTCGACGAAACCGAGCTCCACCTCGCGCCCGCCGATGTCGATGCCGCCGTTGATGAAGCCGTTGCCCTGGTAGAACTGCTTGATGAACTGGCGGAAGGCCTCGCCGGCCTGGTCGGGCGAGTCGAAGATCCACTTCTCCATGCGCAGGAAGTCCTCCAGCGCCTTGCGGTCGTCGAGGATGTCGACCAGGCCCACATACTTCTGCACGAACAGCCGCCACGGCTTCAGCGTCAGGTAACACATGTTCATCATGTCCGCCGGCACGTTGCCCAGCGTGTCCACGAACAGGTCCACGTCCATCTCGCGGGTCCAGTTCGACAGCATGTTGTCGTCGGTGTGGAAGTCGACCGGCGTGACCATCGTGATGAGGTTGCGGACCTTGCCCGGGTTCAGCGCCGCGTAGCACAACGAGAACGCGCCGCCCTGGCAGATGCCGAGCAGGTTGATCGATTCGAGCCCGTGCGCGCGGCGCAGGTGGTCCACCGCGCCGCCGAGGAAGCGCTCGATGTAGTCCTCCAGCGTCAGGAAGCGGTCGGAGCGGTCGGGGTAGCCCCAGTCGATGATGTAGACGTCCTCTCCCCGCTCCAGCAATCCCTTCACGATTGAGCGGTCGGCCTGCAGGTCGACCATGTACGGCCGGTTGACCAGCGCGTAGCTGATCAGCAGCGGCACCTTCGCCGTCGGCGCGCGCTCGCCGCGGAAGCGGTACAGCACCACCTTGCCGTCGCGCCAGACTTCCTCCTTCGCAGTCGCGCCGTAGTCGTAGTCGCCGACCTCGCGCAGCGTCTGCAGGCCCGCGCCCAGCTTCTGCTGGAAGCGCATCGCCTCCTCGGCCGTGCGTTCGATGGAGATGTTCAGCGGTCCGACCATGTCAGCGTCCTCCCTTCTTCGCCTGCGCCGCATCGTCCGGCGGCAGGGGCTCGATCGGCATCGGGATCGCGCTCGAGAAACCGTTGGTGGGGGCGCGACGGCTGGCGATGCTCGGCCTGGCCGCGATCTTGCGCGCCGCGCGCTTCGCCGCGGCCGGCTTCTTCGATGGCCTGGAGCGTGGCTTCCCGGCGGCGACTGGCTTGCGGACCGTTCCGGCGCGTGCCGGCGCCGGGGCCTCGGGCGGCTTGCCCGCCGATGCGCGCGGCGCCGCTGCCTCCGCGGCATCGCGCATGCGGCGCAGGGTGCGTTCGAGTTCCACGATCTTGCGGTGCGCGGCGTCGACCTCGGTGCGCGTGGGCATGCCGAACAGCGCGCTCGCCTGCTCCACCTCGCGCTGCACGCCCGAGCGCAGCCGCATCTGCGCGTCGACCAGCTTGCCGTAGACCTCGCGGAACTCCTTCGACAGCGCGATTTCCGCGTACGCCTCTTCCGCCGCGTCGATCCACAGGTCGAACAGCGCGCGCGGCGATTCGATCTGGCGGCCCGGTTCCTCGTGTTCGACCAGCTTGTCCTCGAAGATCTCGAACGCCGACTGCGAGGCCTTCATCATCAGCGCGCCGTAGGCGCTGTTGCACTCCTGGTACTCCACCTGCGCCTGCGCCAGCGCCTGCAGCCGCTCCTGGTGCTCGCGGCCGACACCGAAGGCGGGCAGCTTCAGCCAGGACATGCCCTCGCCGCGCATCGCGTCGAGCCAGGGCGACGCGTCCTCGACCCACTGGTCGAGCCCGTGCAGGCCGTGGCCCCGCATCGAGCGGAACATCTCCGGGAACGGATTCATGCCGGCCGCGCCCAGCGCCTGCTTCCAGGCTGCGGCGACGTCGCGGGCGCTGTTGTCGCGCCCCGAGAACTGCGCGGCCACCTGCTGCATGCGCCCGTACCAGTCGCGCGACTGCACGTTGAACCGCTCCAGCGCCTCGTTCACGCCCTCGCGGCCGCCGTGCGCATAGCGCGTCCACCAGTCGATGGCATCCTGCCAGGCGTGCATGCCCGGCTGCCCGCCTCCCGGCGCCGCGCCGCGCATCGCGTCGCCCCAGGCGCCCCAGTATTGCCGGGCGAGCCGCTCGAAATCCGCCACCGATCCGTTTGCCATGCCAGTCTCCGCGTTGCGCCACGATCATAGCAACCGCAGGCGTCGATCCAGTGGCGGATCGATGCGACAGGATGTCCAATCCGCGCCATGGCCTGCATGGACCGGGGTAAACGCCGTGAACCCCGACGGCGCCGATCCGCACGCGTCGGGGCTCGCAGGCTCACCCCAACCCAATGCCGCTCGCACGGCCCGGCGGCTTCAGAGTTTCGGAATGCGGATGGTCTTGCTGATCATCAGCGACCCCGACAGCGCGTACACCAGCACCAGCGGATGCAGCTGCCACGGACCGAGTTGCCACTGGCCGAACCAGATCGCATCGCCGATGGCGCCCTGCCACGCGGCCACGGCCAGCAGCACGACGATCAGCAGGCTGGTCGGGATCGGCGTGCCCTCGAAGTACCTCACCTTGTCTCCGCCGTCGGCCAAGGTCTCGGCGGTGACGTTGTAGCGCGCCAGCCGGCTGACGCCGCAGCCGACGAAGTAGCTCAGCACGATCCAGTCCCAGCCGCCCTGCAGCCCGCAGGCGTAGCCGAGCGCGGCCGGGGCGAGGCCGAACGAGATCACGTCGGCGAGCGAATCGAGCTCGCGGCCGAGGGTCGAGGCGACCTTGCGCCAGCGCGCGATGCGTCCGTCGAGCGCGTCGAACACGAAGGCCAGCGGGATCAGCGCCATGCCCACCAGCAGGTCGCGGACGACGCCGTCCTGCAGGAAGCGCATCGCGGCGAACACCGCACCGGTGCCGCAGAAGGCGTTGGCCAGCGTGAACCAGTCGGCCAGCTGGAAATCGCGCAGCATCGAGAAATGGCGGGGTCTGGACATGGCTCGACCGGGAAACGCGGGCCTCAAGAGTGCCAAATCCGGCGTGAGGATGGGAGGACGCCGGCATCCGCCGTTCCACCTTTCCCGAAAACGATCCCCTGCTTCCCGTCATCCCGACCCCGAACCGTGATCCTGGGAACGATCGTCTTTCCCGCAGGCATGGCGGTGTCGGGCCGGAGATCCTCCCCCCGGGTCAAAGTCCGGGATCGGGGCGACAGCGGGTTCGGGGCGATGCAGCTTGCGACAGCTTATTCCGGTATCGCGAGGTGCCTCTGCGCGAGCGGCTCGCCGGCCCCTCTTGGCGTCGTCGCGATCACCGCGTCCGCCGGCAGCGCGCCGACGCCATCCAGGTGCGCCGACACACGATCCAGCGCCTCGTAGACGTACGGCAGCAGCGGCACGTAGCGCGCGGCATAGTCCGGCAGGCCGAGGAAGCCGTCGAAATGCTGGGCGTTGCGCACCTGCCAGTAGCGCACGTCGCGCCCGGCCGCCCGTGCCGCGGCCACGTAGGGCGCGCTGCTGAAGGCCATCGGCACGAGGCCGTCGTCGGTGCCGTGCACCACCACCACCGGCAGGCCCGCGCGCGGCGGCGCGGCGCGGGTGGCGGCGATGCCGGCCTGGACGCGCTTCGCGTCCTCGCCGTCGCCGTCGTTGAGCGCACGCAGGCAGCGCAGGCCCGGCAGCGTGGCGTCCGGCAAGGCCACCGGCGTCCCGAGCATGCCCACGCCCGCGCCCGGCGGGATGCCGCTGGCATCACTCCACCATGCGACCTGCTCCGCCGGCGTCGCCGCGCGCGCCGAAAAATCCGCGTTCTGCGCGGAGAACGCGAAATCGCAAGGATGCTCGCCAATTCCGTAGCGGCCATAGGCCGAGGCATAGGTGACGGCCACCGCGCGCCACAGGTCGAAGCCGGTGGAGAGCGCGCCGGCGCGGATCGCACCTTCGCTCCAGCCATTGGCGAGCATGCGCTCGTAGGCCGACTTCGCCTCCGCCACGGGATCGCGGCCCTCGAGCAGCCCGGCGGCCTGCAGCGATCCGCAGCGCAGCGTCCACGACACTTCGACCTGCGCCCGCAGCGGCGGCTGCGGCAGGTCCTGCAGGTGCAGCTGCGCGCAGGGCATCAGCAGCGCCGCCTCGGTGGTGTAGTCGTACAGCGAGCGGCCGCCGTGGCCATCGACGAACACGTTCGGCTCGCCCGCCACCACCGCGTCCAGCCAGTCGCCGTCGAGCTCGGCCGCACGCAGCACCGCGCCGCCGCCGTTGGAAATGCCGACCGCGATGACGCGGGTATTGTCGAAGGTGAACGGCGCCGCGGCCGGCAGCGCCTCGCCCAGCGCCTGCAGCGCGAACTCTGCCGCCTGCTTCACGTGGCGGCCCCAGTCGGCCTCGGGGTTGTCCTTCGAGTGCGCGTGCTTGAATGCGACGCCGGAAGCGTTGACGGGCGCATCGGGAACGAAGGCCAGGTCGCCGGCATCGAGCGCGCCGCGCGTGCCGTCGGCGCGCACGCCGGTCTGGGTGTCGAGATCGAAGTAGTCGGTGCCTGCGCCCTTGTCGGTATAGGCCACGGCGCAGCCCCTGGGCAGGCCCCAGGCGCCGGCCACGGCGATCGAGCCGTAGATGCCGCGCGAACCCGAGGATGCGGTGACCACCACGCAGCGCTTGCCGAGGTCGAACGCATCCGGCAGCTGCAGCATCACGCGGTGCGGAGAGGTCGCGCCGGATGCCTTCGCGTAGGCATGGAACTCGCGGCCGGGGACTGCGGCGAGGCTGCCGAACAACTCGCCGTAGCCGCCGCCCGGCGCCAGGTCGGCGATGCCGCGCCAGTTGCTCCAGAGCGCGCGCCGGCGCAGTTCCGCCGCGGTGGGCTGCGCCGGGTCCGCGAACGCCGGCGGCGCCATCGCGCGCAGTCCGTCGAGGCCGAGGCCGCCGGTCAGCAGGTCGTCCTGGCCGCGATGTTCGCTGCTGCGCTGTGCGCTGAACACGGTCGCCTCCGCCGATTTCGTGCGCGGCCCGCCCGCGCAGGCCACGAGTCCGGCCGCAAGCGCGGCCACGCACAGTTTTCCGATCATGGATGAGGTCGTCATGCCGGCACGGTAGCAGCCGCGACCGCGGGCTTCATCGTACTTTGGTACCACGCGGGCGGGGAACGCGCCTGCTACCGTTCCCGGCGACTCCGCTTCCCGCTCCAGCCATGAACGACCGCTTCCTCGAAGGCCGCACCGCGCTGGTGACCGGCAGCACCTCCGGCATCGGCCTGGCCATCGCCCGCACGCTGGCCGCGCACGGCGCGCGCGTGGCCGTCAACGGCCTCGGCACGCCGGGGCAGGTCGACGATGCCGTTGCCTCGGTCCGCGACGCCGGCGCGCCCGACGCCCGCCACTTCGCCGCCGACCTGCGCGATCCGGCGCAGGTCGAGGCGATGATGGCCGAGGTCGCGGCATGGTCGCAGGTGCCCGGCGGCGGCGTCGACGTGCTGGTCAACAACGCCGGCATCCAGCACGCGGCGCCGCTCGCCGACATGCCGGTCGCGAAGTGGAACGACATCCTCGCGATCAACCTCAGCGCCGCCTTCCACACCATGCGGCTGGCGATGCCGGGCATGGCCGCGCGCGGCTACGGACGCGTGGTCAACATCGCCTCGGTGCACGGCATCGTCGCGTCGAAGGACAAGGCGCCGTACGTGGCCAGCAAGTTCGGCATCGTCGGTCTGTCCAGGGTCGCCGCGCTGGAGTACGCCGCGGCCGGCAGCCGCGACAGCGGCGGCGTCACCGTCAACTGCATCTGCCCGGGCTGGGTGGAGACGCCGCTGATCGAGCCGCAGATCGAGGCGCGCCGCGGCGGCGGCGGCCGCGACGACGGCGTGCGCGCGCTGCTCGCGGAGAAGCAGCCCAGCCTGCGCATGTCGCTGCCCGAGGACATCGCCGCGATGGCCGCCTGGCTGTGCCGGCGCGAGGCGCACAACGTCACCGGCACCGCGATGCCCATCGACGGGGGCTGGACGGCACAATAATCCGCCGTGACCGAAGACGACCGTCCCGCGGATGACAACCAATGTGTTCGACTCCGATCCCGATCGGCACGATTGCCCTTCACCCGCTTGCGGGGGGCATTGCGCCCTTTACGGGTGGAAGGGAACGGGATGGGGCGTCCCGCGACGCCAATGGATGCAACGAGTAGCAATGCATATCCTCCGCGCCGACCTCGACGATCCCGCCTTCACCACCCTGATGGAGGAACACCGCGCGGCGATGCAGGCCACCGCGCCGCCGGAAAGCCAGCACGCGCTCGACCTGGCCGGACTGCGCCGGCCGGACGTCCGCGTCTGGACCGTCCACGACGGCGATGCCCTGCTCGGCTGCGGCGCGCTGCAGCACCTCGACGTCGGCCACGCCGAGATCAAGGCCATGCGCACCGCGCATGCACACCTGCGCAAGGGCGCGGCCAGGGCGATGCTCGACCACCTGCTGGCGGAAGCCCGCGCCTGCGGCTACGCGCGGGTGAGCCTGGAAACCGGTTCGATGGCGTACTTCGAACCGGCACGGCGGCTGTACGCGTCGGCCGGCTTCCACGAATGCGGCCCGTTCGCCGATTACGTCGACGACCCCAACAGCACCTACATGACCCGCGCGCTGTAGGCTGTCGCGCATGCCCACGCTGCTGATCGCCGACGACCACCCGCTGTTCCGCGCGGCACTGCGCGGCGCGGCCGCCGAGGCGGCCGCGGACGTCGCCACCTGCGAGGCCGAATCGCTGGACGGCGTGCTGGCGCTGCTGGAAGCGCGCGACGACATCGACCTCGTCCTGCTCGACCTGCACATGCCCGGCAACCACGGCCTCGCCGGCCTCGCCGCGATCCGCGCCCAGCATCCGGCGGTCGCCGTCGTGCTGGTGTCGGCCAACGAGGACCCGCACACCGTGCGCCGTGCCCTCGACCACGGCGCCGCCGGCTACATCCCCAAGAGCGCGGGCCTGGACGAAATGCGCGAGGCGATCCGCACCGTGCTCGCCTGCGAACAGTGGCTGCCGCCCGCGCTGCGCGGCGCGGTCACCCGCGCGCAATCCTCCCCCGCCGACGCCGACCTCGCCGCGCGCCTGGCCAGCCTCACGCCGCAGCAGTTCCGGGTGCTGACCCTGGTCGCCGAAGGCCTGCTCAACAAGCAGATCGCCGACCGCCTCGACATCCAGGAACGCACGGTCAAGGCGCACCTGTCGGTGATCTTCGAGAAGCTCGGCGCCCGCAACCGCACCCAGGCCAGCGTGATCCTGCGCGAGCTCGAGATCGGCGATCCGAGCCGGCAGGCGGCGGACTGATCCGGTCCGGTCCCGCCGGCAACGCGCGCCGCGCGTCCCGGGAGTTCACCGGAGCGCATTTCGCGGATGGAATGCCCAATCCGCGGACTCCGTCAGGTTTCCCCGGGAACCCTTTCGCGCGACGGGACTCCCACCCCTCCGGTACCAGGTGAAACCGGAGACGCCGATGTCGACTCCCCCGTCCTTCATCCACCGCTGGCTGGCGATCTGCGCCCTCCTCCCGGCGCTGCTTCCCGGACCCGCGCGCGCGGACGACGCATCGCGCCCGATCCACCAGCTGCGGGTCTACGAGATCTTCGACGACACCCGCGGCGCCTTCCACGACCGCTTCCGCGACCACGCTGCGCGGATCATGGCGAAATACGGCTTCGAGATCGTCGCGATCTGGGACGGCCGCGGCGACGATGGCCGGCCGCAGTTCGTCTACCTGCTGGAATGGCCGGACGAACGGGCGATGCGCGAGGGCTGGGAGAAGTTCATGGCCGACGAGGAGTGGGCGCGGATCAAGCGCGTCACGGCGCGCGAGCACGGCCAATTCGTCGGCGACATCGACGAGCGCGTGCTGTCGCCGGCGGACTACTCGCCGCGGACGTCCTTCCTGCGGGACTGAGCCTGCCCCGGATAGCCGGCGGGGACGCTCCCGCGACCACCGCCCCGCTACGCACGACGAACCGTGCCGGATCCGCGGCGAAGCGAGTCCATGGCGCGCCCTGCGGCGGTAGCATGTCCCGGTTGCGCCCGGATGCCACATCGATGTCCATCGCCCTGTCCCGCCCGCTGGAACTCCCGCGCCAGCAGCTGTTCTGGCTGCTGCACCTGGGCGGCTGGACGGCCTACTTCGGGCAGGGCTACCTGGCGGCCATCGCCCACGGCAAACCCTCCGGCTACTGGGTGGTGCCGCTGACGGCCGCCACCACCGGCGCCCTGGTCACCCTGGGGCTGCGCTTCCTGCTGCGCCTGTGCTGGGGCCTGCCGCCGAAGCGGCTGCTGCTGGCGATGGTGCTGCCGATCCTGGCGAGCTCGGCGCTGATGGATTTCACCACGCGCGAGGTGCTGGTCGAGTTCTGCGACACCTGCAAGCCGACCAACCGCATGGCGTTCGTCGCCTATTCCCTCGGCTACATCTACGTGCTGCTCGCCTGGGTCGGCCTGTACTTCGGCATCAAGTACTACCGGCAGCTGCAGAACGAAACCGAGCGCACGCTGGCCGCGCGCAGCATCGCCCACCAGGCGCAGCTGAAGATGCTGCGCTACCAGCTCAACCCGCACTTCCTGTTCAACACGCTCAATGCGATCTCGACGCTGATCCTGGACCGCGACAACGGCACCGCCAACCGCATGGTCCAGGGCCTGTCGTCGTTCCTGCGGCATTCGCTGGACAACGACCCGATGCAGCGCGTCACCCTGCGCCAGGAACTGGACGCGCTGACGCTGTACCTGGACATCGAGAAGATCCGCTTCGCCGAACGCCTGCGGATCGAGACCGACATCGGCGAGGACTGCTGGCGCGCGCTGCTGCCGAGCCTGCTGCTGCAGCCGCTGGTCGAGAACGCGATCAAGTACGCGGTCGCCAAACAGGTGGCCGGCGGCCTGCTGCGGATCGAGGCGCGCCGCGAAGGCGCGCAGCTGGTGCTGGCGGTCGCAGACGACGGTCCCGGCTGCAGCTGCCTCGAAGGCGATCGCCTGCCGCCCGGCAAGGGCGTGGGCCTGCGCAACACGCGCGAGCGGCTCGCCGTGCTGTACGGCGATGCCGGTTCGTTCTCGGTCCGCAACCGCGAGCCCGGCATCGAGGTCACGCTGCGGCTGCCGTACGAAACCTCGCAGGGCGCCGGGGACTGACGCCGTGGCAACGGTACCGCAGGCAGGGCCAGGCAGGGCCGCGCGCGCGCGTCGGCTGCGCGCGGTGATCGTCGACGACGAACCGCTGGCGCGGCGCGGGCTGGAGATCCGGCTGCAGGCGCATCCGGACGTGGAAATCGTCGGACAGTACGGCGATGGCGCATCGGCGATCGCGGCGCTGCGCGCCGACCGCCCGGACCTGATGTTCCTCGACGTGCAGATGCCGGGCGTCGACGGCTTCGAGACGCTGCGCCGCATCCCCTCGAACGAGATGCCGCTGATCGTGTTCGTGACCGCGTTCGACCATTACGCGATCCGCGCCTTCGAGGCTTCCGCCGCGGACTACCTGCTCAAGCCGGTCGAGGACAGCCGCCTGGCGCAGGCGCTGGCGCGGGTGCGCGAGGCGCGCGCGCAGCGCGACGCCGGCGCGCACTGCGAGCACCTGCTGGAACTGCTCGGCGAACTGAGCGGCAAGCCGCCGCTGCGGCTCGACGAGGCGCTCCGGCCCGATGCCATCGAACAGCTTCGGCGCGACGACAAGCTCGCCGTGCGCGACGGCCAGCGCACCGTGCGCGTGGACCTGCGCAGCATCCGCTGGATCGACGCCGCGGGCGACTACATGTGCATCCACGTCGACGGCAGCGGCGGCGGCGACACCCTGATCCTGCGCGCGACCATGCGCGAGATGGAGCAGCAGCTCGACCCGGCGCGCTTCCCGCGCATCCACCGCTCGACCATCGTCAACGCCGCCCGCGTGGTCGAACTGCGCCCGCACAGCAACGGCGAGAGCTTCCTGCGGCTGGACTGCGGGCAGGAGCTGAAGCTGTCGCGCAGCCACCGGGACAAGCTGGCCATGCTGCTCTGAGCGGCGCCCGCGCGCCGCGGCGTGGCGGACTCAGCCCTCCGGCATCCACACGAACCCGTCGCCGCGCGCATCGATGCGTCCCAGGCCCGGGAAAGGAAAGTGCACGGCGTAGACGCGCAGCCGGCCGTCGGCGGCGCGCTGCAGCAGCGCGCGCCGGCTGGCCTCCGCCATCGGCGCATCGGTGTCGAACTGCACCGTCCAGTCCGGCCGCTGCACCGACACCACGTGGTGATGGACGGTGTCGCCCAGGTAGAGCAGGCGCTCTTCGCCGGAGGCGATCTCGTAGGCGCTGTGGCCCGGTGTATGGCCGTCGACCGCGACCGCCGTCACCACGCCGGGCAAGATGGCCGCCCCTGGCTGGAATGCCGCGACCTTGGGCGCGATCGCGGCGACGAGCCGCTCGGCGCCCGGATCGCCCTGCAGCGCTTCCCATTCGGGCGCCGACAGATGGACGACCGCGTTCGGGAAGGCCGGCGCGCCGTCGCCGGTCAGCAGGCCGCCGACATGGTCCGGGTGCCCGTGCGAGATGAAGACGTCGGTGACCTGCCCGGGTTCGCTGCCTGCCGCCCGCAGCGACGCCGGCAGGCGGCCGGCGCGGGCGAAGGAAGCATCCGCGGCGCCGGTATCGAACAGCAGCACCCGCGCACCGCTGCGCACCAGCAGCGGCTGGATATCCAGGTGCAGTGTGTCGGCGGCCAGGCCGGCCTCGGCGAGCAGCGCGGCGACCTGCTCCGGAGAGTGGCCCACCCCGAAGGTCTTGCCGTCGTTGGCCACGTCGATGCCGCCGTCGCGCAGCGCGATCGCCTCGAGCGCGCCGATACGGAAGCGGAAGGTGTCCGGCGACGGTGACTGCGTCGTCGCGGGCACGTCGACGGCGGTCGGCGGCGTGCGGTCGCAGCCGGCCGCAATCGCGCCGGCGATCAGTGCGGACAGCAGCAGGAGACTCAGGCGTCGGGTCATGGCAGGGCTCCATCGGCAAGGGACGCGCGGCGGTGCGCGCCACGTCGGTCACGCCGGCGAGGCTATTCGCCACGGCTTCGCCCCGCAAGCCGGGCGGGTCGGGATTCAGCGTCCCGCAGGCGCGCCGAGCGCCGCGGCGCTCGGTTCGTCGCGGCACCGTCACGCTTCACCGCAACGCCGCCGCCGGCGTGACTTCCGGGCCATCGCCAATGGCCGATGCGCGCGCATCGTGCCCCCCGCCGACCCGCCGCGTGGACGCCAATGAAGCTGACCGAATCCTCCCTGCGCAACCCCGCCGCCGTCGCGGTGGCCGTCGCGCTGGTCTGCGCGTTCGGCCTGCTCAGCCTGGGCAAGCTGCCGCTGCAGCTGTTCCCCGACATCGAGCGCCCGCAGATGTCGATCCAGACCGGCTGGCGCGCGGCTTCGCCGCAGGAAATGGAATCGGAGATCGTCGAGCCGATCGAGACCGTGCTGCAGGGACTGCCCGGCCTCGAGGAAATCGCCTCCAACGTCAACGCCGGCAACAGCTGGATCAACCTCACCTTCGCCGTCGGCAGCGACATGGACGCGATGCTGGTGGAGGTGCTGGCGCGGATGAACCGCCTGCCGCCGCTGCCGCGCGACGCCACGCCGCCGGTCGTGCAGGCCGGCGCGGACAACGCCAACAACTCGCTCACCTATTTCTTCGTGCAGAAGCTCCCGGGCACGCCCGGCGACATCCTCGACTACCGCCAGCTGATCGAGGACCGCGTGGTCCCGCGCATCACGTCGGTGGAAGGCGTGGCGGGCGTGGCCATCAACGGCGGCGCGCCGGAGGAGCTGACCATCACCCTCGACCTCGCGCGCGCCGCCGCGCTCGACATCCGCATCCCCGACGTCGCGGCGGTCGCGGCACGCGCCACCGACGTCTCCGGCGGCATCGTCGAGGCCGGCCGCCGCGAGTACGTGCTGCGTTTCGCCGGACGCTATTCGCCCGAGGCGATGGGCGAGTTGATCCTGGCCTGGCGCGACGGCCGCCCGGTGCGGCTCGCCGACGTCGCCGCGGTCGAGGTGAAGCGGCCGGAGCAGCGCTTCTTCTCCTACCAGAACGGCAATCCCGCGATCGGGCTGCGCATCCTGCGCACCAACGATGCCAACGTGCTGGCGACGCTCGACGAGGTCAAGCGCGTGGTCGCCGAGCTGCGCGAGCAGGAACTCGAACCGCTCGGCCTCGACATCGCCCAGAGCTTCGACGCCTCGGTGTTCATCAACCGCGCGATCGGGCTGCTGTCGGGCAGTCTGTTCGCGGGCGTGCTGCTGGCGGTCGGCTGCCTGTGGTGGTTCCTGCGCGACGCGCGCGCCACCGTCCTGATCGCCTGCGCCATCCCGATCTCGCTGCTGGCGACCTTCATCGTGCTGCAGCTCACCGGGCGCAGCCTCAACGTGATCTCGCTGGCGGGCCTGGCCTTCGCCGTCGGCATGGTGATGGACGCGGCGGTGGTGGTGGCCGAGAACATCGTGCGCCTGCGCGAGCACGGCATGCCGGGCGCGCGCGCGGCGCTCGAGGGCACGCGCCAGGTGGGCGGCGCGCTGGTCGCGTCCACGCTGACCACGATCGCGGTGTTCCTGCCGGTGGTCTTCATGGAGGACGTGGAAGGCCAGCTGTTCGCGGACCTGGCGCTGACGATCTCCATCGCCGTCGGCATCTCGCTGCTGGTCGCGATGACCGTGCTCCCGGCCGCGGCGGGCAACTGGCTGCGCTCGCGGCCCGGCGAACGCAGCCGGCACCGCTACTGGACGGACGTCGGCGACTGGGCGCTGCGCGCCACCCGCACCCGGCGCCAGCAGCTGGCGTGGGTCGGCGCGCTGGTGCTGGCGCCGGCGCTGCTGGCGGCGCTGCTGATGCCGCAGATCGACTACCTGCCGCCGGTCAAGCGCGCCGCGGTCGATGCGTTCTTCACCTTCCCGCCGGGGATGAGCCCCGAGCGCGTCAACCGCGAGATCGCGCCGGTGCTGATGCAGCGCATGCGCCCGTACATGGACGGCGGGAAGCAGCCCCAACTCAGCAACTGGTACCTCAACCTGTGGCCGGGAGGCGGCACGCTGGGCGCGCGGGTGGTCGATCCGGACGCGATCGGCGAGCTGGAACGCATCGTCCGCGACGAGATCGTGGTCGGTTTCCCGGACACGCGCGCCTTCGCCAGCGAGGGCGAACTGTTCGGCGGCTTCGGCGGTTCGGCGCGCGCGATCGCCATCCACCTCCAGCACGGCGACGGCGATGCGCTGGCGCGCGCCGCAGAAGCGGGCCGCCGCGCACTGGCCGAGCGCTTCGCCGGCGCCAACGTCCAGGCCTGGCCGAATGCGGATACCGGTACGCCGGAGCTGCGGATCAGCCCGGACGACCGCCGGCTGGCGGAGGCCGGCTGGCAGCGCAGCGACCTGGGCACGGTCGTGCGCGCGCTCGGCGACGGCCAGTGGCTGGGCGAGCATTTCGACGGCGACCGCCGGCTGCCGATCATCCTGCGCAGCGCACGCGACGCCGCCGACCCGTTCGAGGCCGCGCCACTGGCGACGCCGCGCGGCGGCGTCCTGAGCCTGGGCGAACTGGCGCAGGTCGGCACCGTCATCGCGCCCAACCAGCTGCGCCGCATCGACCGCCGCCGCACGGTCACGCTGACCGTGGATCCGCCGGCGGCGATGTCGCTGGAGGAAGCGCTGCGCATCGTCGACGGCGAGATCGTGCCCGCGCTGCGCGCCGAACTGCCCGCGGACGCCGCGGTGCGCGTATCCGGCAGCGCCGACCGCCTGGACCAGGTCGTCCGCGGCATGGGCACGAACTTCGCCATGGCCCTGCTGGTGCTGTTCATGCTGATGGCGGCGATGTTCCGTTCGCTGCGCGACAGCCTGTTCGTCATGGCGACGCTGCCGCTGGCCGTGCTCGGCGGCGTCGTCGGCCTGCGCGTGCTCGACCTCGCGGCCGGCCAGACGCTGGACCTGCTGTCGATGATCGGTTTCATCCTGCTGATCGGCATGGTCATCAACAATGCGATCCTGCTGGTCGCGCAGGCGCGCGAGGCGCAGTCCGCCGGCGCCTCGCTGGACGAGGCGCTGCGACAGGCGCTCGACCAGCGCCTGCGCCCGATCCTGATCGCGGCCCTGACCGGCGTGCTCGGCGCACTGCCGATGGCGATCAATCCCGGTCCCGGCGCGGTGATCTATCGCGGCCTCGCGGCCGTGTCCGTCGGCGGCGTCGCGCTCAGCCTGGTGTTCACCGTGGTGCTCGTGCCGGCGCTGATGCGCCTGGGCGGCGCCCGCGTGCGCAGCCGCGTGACCGGCATCGATCCCCTCGTTCAGGCCACCGCCTGAATCCGCTCCCGGAGAACCCCATGCGTCCCCTGCAAGCCTCCCTGATCGCGACCGCCCTGGTCGGCGCCCTGATCCTCTCGCAGCTGGAATTCGGTGCCGACGCCAGCGCGCCGGCCAAGCCGGAGGCGCCGCCGGCGACGGTCAGCGTCGCGCCCGCCGTCGGCACCGAGTTCCTCCCCTGGCACTGGGCGCCGGGCAGCGTCGTCAGCCGGAGCGACTCGCGCGTCTCCGGCGACGCGGCCGGGCTGGTGGTGCGGGTCGCCGAGGTGGGCGACGCAGTGCGCGCCGGCCAGCCCATCGCCGTGCTCGACGACACCGCGCTGCGGCTCGAAGAACAGGAGAGCCGGGCCGTGGTCGCGCGCGTGCAGGCGCAGCTGGAACTGGCGCAGGCGCAGGAGCGACGCTTCGCCACGCTCTCGGCGCAGCAGAGCATCGCCCGCGCGCAGTACGAGCAGCAGCGGGCCGATCGCGACGTGCTGGCGCAGGACCTCGCGCAGGCGCGCGCGCAGCTCGCGCGCACGAACCACCAGCGCGCGCGGATGGTGGTGCGCGCGCCGTTCGACGGCATCATCGCCGAACGCCTGGTGCAGCCGGGCGAATACCTGCAACCGGGCGAAGCGGTCGCGCGCCTGGTCGACACGGCCGCGCGCGAAGTCCGCACGCATGCGCCGGTGGCGCTGGCGCAACACGTTGCGCCGGGCGCCATCGTCCGCATCCGTGCCGGCGGGGCCGAACGCGAGGCCCAGGTGACCGCGCTGGTGCCGGTGGGCGACGAAGCCTCGCGCCAGCTCGAACTGCGCGTCGCCATCGACCAGGACGCCCTACCCGTCGGCACCGCGGTGACCGTCGGCATGCCCGGTGCGCAAACGCGCGCGGTGGTGGCGGTGCCGCGCGATGCGCTGGTGCTGCGTCGCGAGGGCGATTTCGTGGTGCGCGTGGACGCCGCCGACCGGGCCGAACGGCTGCCGGTGCAGGCCGGCGACGAGTTCGACGGCATGATCGAGGTGACCGGCGGCATCGCGCCGGGCGACCGCCTGGTCGTACGCGGAGCGGAGCGCGTCGAGCCGGGACAGGCGCTGAGCATCCAGCCGCTCGCGGAACCGCTGGCCATGCGTTGACGTTCCGTCGGCTGCGCCCTGCCCGGCCGTGCGGTCAGATCCTGGACACGCTCCACGACACCATCCTGCCGTCGCGATACGGCATCACGCCATGGAAGGCGCGCGGATCCTCGTCGAACACCAGCGGCAGGAAGTGGCGGTCGCCGTCCCACAGCGGCAGGTCGAGGATGCGGTCGACGTCGACCCACTCCAGCGCGCCTTCCGGGTTCGACGCGAACGGTTCGCCGCCGTAGCGGGTGACGACGAACAGGAAACCCAGCCAGTCCTCGCCGTGCTTGCCGAAGCCCGGCCAGCTGATGGTGCCGCGCAGCGCCATCGCCTCGCAGGTGATGCCGGCTTCCTCGAGGATCTCGCGGCGCATGCCGGCGACGACGTCCTCATCCGGCTCGAGCTTGCCGCCGAGGCCGTTGTACTTGCCAAGGTGGTGATCGCCGGGGCGCGCGTTGCGGTGGATCATCAGGACCCGGCGGCGATCCGGCGACAGCACGTAGCCGAGGGTAGCGACGATGGGGGTGTAGGGCATGCGCAATGTCCGGTCGGAATCCCGCCATTGTAGGAGCGCCTTCAGGCGCGATGCTTTTCGCGGCTGTCACGTCCGTGCAAGAAAGGCATCGCGCCTGAAGGCGCTCCTACAAGCAAACTCCCTCCCCCGCTTGCGGGGGAGGGTTGGGGTGGGGGCGCTCTTCGCGGCGAAAGCTCAGCGCTACGCGCCTCGCCCCCATCCCGACTTTCCACCCGTAAAGACGCAATGCCCCCGCAAGTGGGGGAAGGAAGACACTTGCTCCTACAGGCGGCTGGCCAGCATCCGGTCCAGCACCGACTTCAGCGCCAGCGGCCGCACCGGCTTCTGCAGCAGGGACAGGTCGCGTTCGAGCGCGGCGCGACGCACGTCGCCGCTGTCGTCGGCGCTGAGGATCAGGGTCGGACGTTCGCCGAAGTGCGCCGACAGACGCGCGTGCAGCGCGACGCCGGTGTCGCCATCGTCGAGGTGATAGTCGAACAGCCACAGCGCGACCGGCGCGCGCCGCAGGATCGCCTCGGCGCCGGCGCCGTCGGCCGCCGCTTCGACCTCGCAGCCCCATCCTTCCAGCAGCGCGCGCAGGGCCGACAGCGCGGCGGGATCGTTGTCCACCAGCAGCAGGCGCGTACCCGCGAGCGCAGGCTTGCCGCTGCCGGCGACGGGCCGCGGCTGAGCCGCGGCGCGCGGCAGCTGCAGCGAAAACACGGTTCCTCGCCCGGGTCGGCTGCGCAAGCCGAGCGGTGCCGACATCAGCCGCGCGATGCGGTCCGCGATCGCCAGCCCCAGGCCGAGCCCCTGCCCCGGCACGCCGTCGCCGCGCCGGAACTCCTCGAAGATCAGCGCCTGCTGCGAAGGCTCGATGCCGGGGCCGGTGTCGTACACCTCGATGCGTAGCCCGTCGCCGTCGCGCCGCACGCCCAGCAGCACGCCGCCGCGCCGGGTGTAGCGCACGGCGTTGGCGAGGAAGTTCTGCAGCACGCGGCGCAGCAGCTGTGGATCGCCATGCACCCAGGCCGCGGTCGGGACGTGGTGGAACGCGAGTTCCTGCTCGGTCGCCAGCGCGCGGAACTCCGAGGCCAGCGGATCGAGCACGTCGGCCAGCGGAAAATCGCGCGGCTGCGGTACCAGCCCGCCCGCCTCCAGCCGCGACATGTCGAACAGGCCGGTCAGCAGGCCGGTGGTCGAATCGAGCGCGCCGCGGACCTGCTGCAGCGCCGGCCGGCGCGCGTCGTCGAGCTGCTTGGCCAGCGAATCGGTGAACAGCTGCGCGGCGTGCAGCGGCTGCAGCAGGTCGTGGCCGACCGCGGCGAGGAAGCGGCTCTTGGCGTCGTTCGCGCGCTCCGCCTCGCGCCGCGCCTGGTCGAGGCTGTCGGTGCGCTCGGCGACGCGGTGCTCCAGGGTCTCGTTGCTGCGCTTGAGCTCGGCCTCGGTATCGCGGAAGGCGGTGACGTCGGTGAAGGTGGCGACGAAGCCGCCGCTGGGCATCGGGTTGCCGCGGATCTCGACCATGGTGCCGTCCGGGAACCGGCGCTCGGTCACGTAGGGCGTGCCCGCGCGCATGTGCCGCAGCCGCCTGTCCACTTCGCGATCGATGTCGACCGGGCCGACCAGCCCGCCGCGCAGGTTGTGCCGCACCAGGCGTTCCACCGGCAGGCCGACGCGCAGCAGGTCCGGCGGGTAGTCGAACAGTTCGGCGTAGCGCCGGTTCCAGGCGACCAGGCGCAGTTCGCTGTCGACCACGCTGATGCCCTGGCTCATGTTCTCGAGCGCCGCCTCGAGCAGGCGCTGGTTGAAGCGCAGGTCCTGCGAGGCCTCGCCGACGATCGCGGCGACCGTGTCGAGGTCCGGCCCGGCGTCGCGGCGCGCGGCGTCGAGCAGCAGGCGCGCCGAGGCGCTGCCCAGCACGGCGGCCAGTTCGCGCTCCAGCCCCAGTTCGGTCGCCGCCGGGACCGGCCCGTTCGCGGGCGCGCCGCGCAGCAGTTCGTCGACGCGCTGCGCCGGCAGGAAACGGCGGCCGGCGTTGCGCAGCGTGCGCAGGTCCGAACCCCGCGCCTCGCTGCGATGCGGCGTGCTGCGCAGCCCGGCCGCCAGCAGGGTAACCGTGGTGCCGACGAACAGGCTCACGCCGACGGCGCGGCCGAGCCGGCTCCAGCCGGTCAGGCCGAACAGCGATTCCGGCGCCAGCCACGACTGGCCCCACGGTCCGGCCTGCAGCCATGCCTGTCCCGGCGCGAGCATCGGCGGCAGCATCACCCAGGCCCAGGCGCCGAACCCCGCCAGCACGCCGAATACCGCCGCGCGCGCCGGCGTCTGCGGGCGCCACACCGCGAACGCCAGCGACGGCGCCAGCGTCGCCAGCGCCGAGAACGACACCGCGCCCACATCGGCCAGCGCCTCGTTGCCGCCCACCAGCCGGCTGTAGGCCCAGCCCAGCAGCATGATCGCGACGATGCCGCCGCGCCGCAGCGCCAGCAGCGCGCCGCGATGGTCGTCGGCCTGCCCGCGCGACCAGGCCCCTCGCAGCAGACCGGGCGCGAACCAGTGGTTGCCGATCATCAGGCTCAGCGTCAGCGTGCTGACGATGACCATGCCGGTGGCCGCGCTCAGGCCGCCGAGGAACACCAGCAGCGCGATGCCGTCGTTGCCCGCGGCCAGCGGCAGCGCCAGCGCGTACATGTCGGAAGGCACGCGATCGCCGAGCAGCGCAGCGCCCGCGCGCGCCAGCGGCAGCGCGGGAATCGCGATCAACAGCAGGTAGAGCGGGAACAGCCAGCGCGCGGTGCGGATGTCGCGGTCGTCGCGGCATTCGACCACGCCGACGTGGAACTGGTGCGGCATGATGAACATCGCCAGCGCGCCCAGCAGCACCAGCGGCATGAAGCCGCCGGCCGACGCCGCCGCGACCGGCGGCTGCGCCACTGCCGGCAGGCCCTTCAGGCCGAACCAGACGAACGCGCCCAGCGCCAGCATCGCCACCAGCTTGAACAGCGATTCAAACGCGATCGCCAGCACCAGCCCCGGGTTGTGCTCGGTGGCGCTGGCGCGGCGGGTGCCGAACAGCATCGCGAACAGCGCCATCGCCAGCGCGACGTAGAACGCGCCATCGCGCCATGGCGGCGGCGGCGCATCGCCCGCGTGCACGGCGCCGACGGTCAGCGTGGCGAAGCTCTGGGTGATCGCCTGCAGCTGCAGCGCGATGTACGGGATCAGCCCGAGCGCGGCGACCAGGGTCACCGTCGCCGCCAGCCACGGGTCCTTGCCCAGCCGCGTGGCGATCAGGTCGGCCAGCGAGGTGGCGTTGCTCTCCCGCGCCAGCCGCACCAGCCGGATCAGGAAGAACACGGCCAGGGCGTAGAACAGGATCGCGCCGACGAAGGTCGGCGGCAGCGGCCAGCCGTAGCGCGCGGCCTGGGTGACCGTGCCGTAGAAGGTCCACGAGGTGCAGTGCACCGCCAGCGACAGCGCGTAGACGTGCCGCCAGTGGCGCGCCAGCACGCCGGAGTGGCGCTCGGCGTAGACCGCGGTCGCGAACAGCAGCGCCAGCCACAGCGTGGCCGCCGTCACGACGACGCCGATGCTCAGCATCGCGCCCGCCCCTGTCCTTGCGCGCTCATGTCGCCGGTCGCCGCTGCGTCGTCATTTCCGTCGAGCATAGGGAACCACTGGACAACTGTCATTCGTCCTGCGGCGTCTCCGGCTTTGCCGGGGATTCACCGAGGTTCGACCCCTGCTTGACCAGCCTGCGGCTGTTGTAAAGCACCTCGCAGGGTCAGGCGCCTTGCCGCCGCTGTTGGGGAGCGAAAGTCTGCCGGGTCCACCAAATCAGCATGGATTCGTCATCCCCGCGAAGGCGGGGACCCAGCGTCTTCAACTTGGTGAAACGCAAAGACATTGGATGACCAGCGCTTCGCGCTGTTGTAAAGCGCTTCCCGCCTTCGCGGGGATGACGAAGGTTTCTGCTCTGCAACAGCAAAGAAGCAACGGGCCGCGGACGAATCCGCGGCCCGGCTGCGGGGGGCGGCCGCCGGTCGCCCCGACTGGAAGCACCCGCTCAGAAATCGTAGCGGGCAGTGAGGCTGTACTGGCGCGGCGGGCCGTAGAAGCCGGTCAGGATGCCCAGCGCGGCGATGTTGTAGCCGGTCGTGCGGTATTCCTTGTCGGCCAGGTTCGTGCCCTGCAGCGAGAGCGACCATGCGTCGTTCATGCGCCAGATCACGCCGGCGTTGACCAGTCCGTAGCCTTCCTGCTTGATGTCCTCGGACAGGTCGGTGGTGGGGTAGACCTCGCTCTGGTAGGCGTAGCTGACGCGGGCCGAGAGGTTGCCGCCGTTGGCCAGGTCGGTGCGCCATTCGACGTTCACCGCGCCGGAGAATTCCGGCGCATTGGTGAACACCTGGCTGTCGGCGACGTTCTCGCCCGAACTGATGAACTCGTCGTACTTGGCGTCGAGCCAGGCGAGGTTGCCGCTGACCAGCCAGTGCTCGGTCGGCAGCCACTGGTATTCCACCTCGACGCCGTTCACCGTGCCCTTGCCGGCGTTGGTGAAGTCGCCGAGGAAGGCATCGTCGACGCCGTCGCCGTCCGAATCGTATCCGGTGAACACCGACAGCTGGATGTCGTCGTACCTGTTGTGGAACGCGGCGAGGTTCAGGAACAGGCGCTGGTCCAGCAGGCCCAGCTTGGCGCCGACCTCGAAGCTGTCGACCTGCTCGTCGTCGAACGGCAGCAGCGTGTGCGGCACCGCGCTGTTGGCGCGGATGTTGTAGCCGCCCGACTTGAAGCCGCGCGAGGCCAGGCCGTAGACCAGCACGTCCTGGTTCACCTGGTAGCCAAGCGAGACCTTCGGCGAGACGTTGCTGAAGTTGACGGTCTTGTCGAACGCCGCCGGGGTGGCGATCACGGTATCGAAGTCCGCGCTCGAATACGCGCGGTTCAGCACGACCGCGTGCTTGTCCTCGTCGGTGTAGCGCGCGCCGAGGTCGAGCTTGAAGGCATCGGTCAGGTCGATGGTCCAGTCGGTATAGAGGGAGAGGCTTTCGGTGTACACCGTGCCGCGGGTGTCGCCGAACGACGCATTCAGGAAGTTGTTCAGCACCTGTCCGCCGGCTTCGCCGTCGAAGGCGTAGAGGCCGACGACACCGCGCACGCGCCCGCCGCCGTCGTAGTTGACCTGGAACTCGTTGCTGACCTGCTCGTCGCTGTAGAAGGCGAGCACGTCGACGATGCGGTTGGGCAGCATGTCGAAGTCGATATTGGTCTCGGTGTCGGACTCGCGCTTGGCGACCACGTACTTCAGCGACCAGTCCTCGTTCACCCGCCAGTTGACGGTCGCGGACATGCCGAGCATCGAGGTGTCGTTGACGTTGGGCATGCCGCTGCGGATGTCGTAGCGGCTGTCCAGCGGCTGCTGGCCGAAGCCGCGGTCCGGATCGATGGCGTAATCCAGGGGGTTGGGGGCGAGCATCTTGCCGCCGCGCACGCCGGACTGGTCGTCCAGCCAGTCGACCGCGAACTGGATGTCGAGGTCGTCGTTGACGTATGCGCCAAGCTGGGCGCGCGCGGCCAGGATCTCCTTGTCGCTGACCTGCTGGCCGGTGTGCAGGTTCTCGCCGTAGCCGTCGCGGTTCAGGCTGGCCACCGACACGCGGGCGCGCAGCGCTTCGCTGCCGCCGATCGGCCCGCCGATCGCGGCCTTCACGTCGAGCTGGCTGTGGTTGCCGGCCGTGACCGAGGCGAAGCCGTCAGTCTGCTTCGGCAGGCCGCGCGAGATGTACTTGATCGCGCCGCCGATGGTGTTCTTGCCGTAAAGCGTGCCCTGCGGGCCGCGCAGCACCTCGATCCGCTCGACGTCGAACACGTCGAGCAGCGCACCCTGCGGGCGGGCGATGTAGACGTCGTCCAGGTAGATGCCCACGCCCGGGTCCACGCCCCACAGCGGATCGGCCTGGCCGATGCCGCGGATGTAGGCGGTGATCGTGCTGCTGGAACCGCGCGCCGCGTACACCGTCAGGTTCGGCACTTGGGCGCCGAGGTCGCCGAGGTCCTGGATGTTGAGCTTCTCCAGTGTTTCGGGGGTGAACGCCGTCACCGCCACCGGCACCTCCTGCAGCGTCTCCTCGCGCTTGCGCGCGGTGACCGTGATCGTGTCGAGGCTGGTCGTGGTGGACGGGTTCGCCGGCGCCGGCTCGGTGGCGTCCTGCGCGAGCGCGGCGGGCGCAGCCATGCTCAGGGCAATGGCCAGGCTCAGGGTGCTGTATTTCAGGTTGCTGTGCTTCATCGACGGCCCCTCCCACGGGATGCATGGCGCGTGGCCGGATGGCCACATGGCGAGGGAGGTTAAAGAGTCGTCAAACGGGGCGGCATCGTACCTTCGGACAATGGGCCGCCGCCGCCGCCGTCCGGACACTGTCCGCCGGTTTCCGGGCGCAGACGCGTCGAAGGGCTCGTGAATGGACTTCCTGATCGTCCTCGGGGCGCTGTGCTTCCTGATGTTCGTCGCCTACCGCGGCTACAGCGTGATCCTGTTCGCGCCGATCGCCGCGCTGGGCGCGGTACTGCTGACCGATGCCTCGCTGGTCGCGCCGATGTTCACCGGCCTGTTCATGGACAAGATGGTCGGCTTCCTGAAGCTGTACTTCCCGGTATTCCTGCTGGGCGCGGTGTTCGGCAAGCTGATCGAGATCTCCGGCTTCTCCAAGTCGATCGTCGCCGCCACCATCCGCGTAGTCGGCGCACGGCGGGCGATGCTGGCGATCGTGCTGGTCTGCGCGCTGCTGACCTACGGCGGCGTGTCGCTGTTCGTGGTGGTGTTCGCGGTGTATCCGTTCGCGGCCGAGCTGTTCCGCCAGGGAAACATCCCCAAGCGCCTGATCCCCGGCACGATCGCGCTGGGCGCCTTCACCTTCACCATGGACGCTCTGCCCGGCACGCCGCAGATCCAGAACATCATCCCGACCGCGTTCTTCGGCACCACCGCCTGGGCCGCGCCGGTGCTGGGCACGCTCGGCGGCGTGTTCATCCTGGTCGTCGGCATGAGCTATCTCGAATGGCGCCGGCGCGTCGCGCAGCGCGCCGGCGAAGGCTATGGCGACCCGGCGACCCTGCTCAACGAACCCGCGCCCTTCGCCGGCGACCGCCTGGCGAATCCGCTGGTATCGCTGCTGCCGCTGCTGCTGGTCGGCGTGAGCAACCTGCTGTTCACGCGCTGGATCCCGAAGGCCTACGGCGCGACCCACGAGTTCGTGCCGTCGGTGGTCGGCAACGCCGCGCCGGTGGTGCAGGAAGTGCCGAAGATCGCCGCGATCTGGGCGGTCCAGGGTGCGCTGCTGGTCGGCATCGCGACGATCCTGGTGTTCGCGTGGAAGCCCGTGTTCGCAAGCTTCGCCGAGGGCACGAAGAGCGCCATCGGCGGCGCGCTGCTGGCCTCGATGAACACCGCATCGGAGTACGGTTTCGGCGCGGTGATCGCGGCGCTGCCGGGCTTCCTCGTCGTCGCCAACGCCCTGGGCGCGATCCCGAACCCGCTGGTCAACGAGGCGGTGACCGTCACCGCGCTGGCCGGCATCACCGGCTCGGCCTCGGGCGGCATGAGCATCGCGCTGGCGGCGATGGCCGACACCTTCATCGCCAACGCGGAAGCCGCGGGCATCCCGATGGACGTCCTGCACCGCGTCGCCTCGATGGCCTCGGGCGGCATGGACACCCTGCCCCACAACGGCGCGGTCATCACCCTGCTGGCGGTCACCGGACTGACCCACCGCCAGTCCTACAAGGACGTCTTCGCGATCACCCTGATCAAGACCGCGGCGGTGTTCGTGATCATCGGCGTGTTCTACGCGACCGGGCTGGTCTGAGGGCTTCGGGTCCCGCGCGTCGCCCGACGCCGGTTTTGTCGTTGCTCCTGCAGTAGCTCCGGCCCGTCGTTTTCGCGAAGCCCTGCTGTCGTCATGCCCGCGAAGGCGGGGGCCCAATGTCTTTACCCAGGTCAAAATGGATCTCCGCCTTCGCGGGGATGACGGCTGCAGGGACGGAAGACGACCGCGAGGACGGATGACGATCCTCGGGAGGACGACGCCCGAGGAAAGCGATGACACCCGCGCGACATCACCCGCGGCCAGGCTTGGGTTCCCCATACGCCACCGTGCGTATTGACCAAGGGCCGCGGACTTTGGATTGTGGGCGCGGTCACACCTTCGCCCGACGCCAGCCCGATACTCTGTCCCGCAGGGGACCACCCAGGACATCGCCATGCACCCAGGCCTTTCCCAGGCGGAGCGCGCCATGCTCGACCGCGCGCAGCGCCAGCGGTACAAGCTTGCCCGCGCGCCGCGTTTCCAGCCGCTGCCGAAAGACCACCAGGCCGCCTCGGGCGGGCCATTGCCGGAGAAATCGTCCCAGCGACGACTGCTGACCCTGGCCAAGCCGCCGTTCGCGGTGCGGGTTCTCAACAACCTGAGCTACGGCGCGACGCCGGCGTCGATTGCCGAGTTCAATGCGCTGGGCAGCAGCGACCTCGCCCGCCTGACCGCCTGGGTCGACCAGCAGCTCAATCCTTCCGCGATCGACGACGGCGCCGTCGCCACCCGGCTCGCCAACGCCGGCTACACCACCCTCAACAAGACCCTCCTGCAGCAGTGGGCCGAACACGTGCGCGCCAACGTCGAATGGGCCGATCGCATGCGCCCGGGCTGGGAGGTGCAGCGCGAAGCCCTGGTCCGCGCGGTCCATTCGAAGCGCCAGCTGTTCGAGGTCGTGACCGCTTTCTGGCACGATCACTTCAACGTGATGCTGAGCGACTACGACTGCTGCCCGGTCTATGGCCACTACGACCGCGAGGTGATCCGGGCGAACGCGTTCGGCAACTTCCGCACCATGCTCGAGGCGGTCGCCAAGAGCACGGCGATGATGACCTACCTCGACAACAAATCGAACCGCCGCTCCGGCCCGAACGAGAACTTCGCGAGGGAACTGCTTGAACTGCACACCTTCGGTTCGGAGAACTACCTCGGTTTCATGGACCCCTTCGACGTCCCGCCCTGCCCCGAGGACCGCAGCTACCCGATCGGCTACACCGACATCGACGTCTACGAGACCGCCGCGGCGTTCACCGGCTGGACGATCAACAACAACCATTGGGAGTTCACCCACGCCAACAGGGACGACGGTACCTTCTATTACCACTCCGACTGGCACGACTCCGGCCCGAAGTTCGTCCTCGGCACTTTCATCTATCCCGAGCGCCCGGCGCTGCAGGATGGCCGCGACATCCTCGACCGCGTCGCCAGCCACCCGCGCGTGGCGAAGTTCATCTGCAGGAAGCTGATCCGCCGCTTCTTCACCGACGATCCGCCGCAGGACCTGGTCGACAGCGCCGCCGCCGTGTTCCGCCAGCACTGGCAGGCGCCCGACCAGATCAAGCGCACCCTGCGCCACATCCTGCTCTCCGACGTCGCCCAGCACAGCTGGGGCCGCAAGAACCGGCGTCCGTTCGAGGCCGTCGCCGCGGCGCTGCGCGCGCTTGGCAGCGAGTGGACCTATCGGCTCAACGAGAACCGCAGCGACGACCTCAACTGGCGCATGGGCTTCACCGGCCACCAGCCCTACGACTGGCCGGCGCCGAACGGCTATCCGGACATCGCCACGGCGTGGTCCGGCGCCAGCAGCTACGGCATGACCTGGAAGCTGCTGAACTGGATCACCGAGACCAACAACGTCGCCGGCGACGGCAAGCTGCTGCCGGTCCTCGACATCACCCGCGCGGGCGTCCCCACCGCGCAGTGGACCGCGAACCGGCTGGTCGACTTCTGGTGCAAGCGCATCCTCGGCTACGTGCCCAAGGCACAGCGGGTCTCGGTGCTGCGCGGCTTCCTGGCGCAGAACGGCGACCCCGCAACCTACGTCATCGAGGACACCAACGCCTGGGCGCAGAACGACCTCAAGCGCCACTACAACCACGAGCGGATCCGCAGCATGGTGTCGCTGATCCTGATGTCCCCCGAATTCCTGAGCCGTTGAGGACGAGACCATGACCAGGATCGAACTCGATCGCCGCGAATTTCTGAAAGGCTGCTGCGCCACCGCCGCGGTCGGCGCCGTCGGCCCGTCGCTGTTCTTCGGCAGCGCCGCGCACGCCGCGGCCAACAGCTACGACACCATCGTCCACGTCTTCCTGCGCGGCGGCATCGACGGGCTCAACCTCGTCCTGCCGGTGTCCGGGAACGACCGCACCTTCTACGAGCAGGCGCGTCCGGACATCCGGGTTCCGGTCAGCGGCGACAACGCCGCCCTGCCGCTGACCCTGTCGAACGGGTCCGCGACCGGCTTCGGCCTGCATGCCGGCGCGACCGGCCTGCGCGACATCTGGGTCGACGGCAAGCTGGCGATTGTGCACTGCTGCGGCATGCAGACCACGGTTACCCGCAGCCATTTCGACGCCCAGCAATACCTCGATTTCGGCACGCCGGGCAGCAAGGGCAACGGCACCGGCTGGATCGCGCGGGCCTGGAACACGCATCCCGGCGCCTCGCCTTCGGTGGTGATGCCGGCGCTGGCGGTGAACAGCCGTATGCCGGCAAACCTCCTCGGTGCCACACAGGCGCTGACGATGGGCAGCCCGAACGACTTCGTACTCAATTCGGGGTCGTGGGCCTGGCAGATGGCGCGCGATGGATCGCCCGCGGGCTTCAAGGGCGTCAACGAAACGCTCGCCAGCATGTGGCAGGGCAATGTCGGCATCGAACACAGCGGCCGCGCCGCCGATGCCTCGCTGCGCACGGTGGCACGGCAGCCCTATACGGGCACTCTGCCCACGGGATGGCCGACGTCGAACTTCGCACGCCAGCTGTGGACGGTCGCCCAGTCGATCCGCTTCGACCTCGGCCTGCGCTACGCCACGCTCGATGTCGGCGGCTGGGACACGCACGAAAGTCAAGGCAACGGCGGCGGCGGCTACTACCGCGACCGGATTGCGGAACTGTCCCAGGCGCTCGCCGCCTTCTACGCCGAGCTCACCACCGGTGGCGAGATGGCGCGGGTGACCGTGGTGGTGCAGTCCGAGTTCGGTCGCCGCGTGCGCGAGAACGGCAGCGGCGGCACCGACCACGGCTACGGCAACCCGCTGCTGGTCCTCGGCGGCCCGGTGAACGGGCGGCGCTTCTACGGCAACTGGCTGGGACTGAACCCGGAGATCCTGTCGCCCTACTTCGGCGACGTTCCCGTGACCACGGATTTCCGCCGCGTGATCACCGAGCTGCTGCAGGCGCGCATGGGGCACACCCGTACCACCGAGGTCTTCCCGGGATACGCCGGCTACAGCGCGCTCGGCATGTTCGCCAGCGCCGGTGCCACGGCGCAGGCCCAGCCCGCACAGCAGGCTGCGGCGCAGGCGCCGGTCAGCAACATCAACACCCGGCCGGCGCCGGCAGCGACGGCGAGCGCCGGCAACGTCGCCTCCGACGCGCCGATCCGGCGCTACCGCGGCACGGTGCGGATGCCCGCCAGGATCTCGCAGCCGCTGCTGCGGCTGCGGCTGAAGCTGTTCCGGTTGATGCAGCAGCACAGCCTGTAGCGGGGCTCGGTTCACGCCGGGTTGCCCCCACCCCAACCCTCCCCCGCAAGCGGGGGAGGGAGTCAGGAGTTGCTGCTTTCAGCCCCCTCCCCCGCTTGCGGGGGAGGGCTGGGGTGGGGGCCAGCCGACCGCGAAGAACCAAAAGAAAACGGGCCGAAGCCCGTTTCCTCCAAAGCAGCAGCTCACGTCGCGCGAATCACTCGGCGGCCACGCCCTCGCCTTCCTCCACGGCCTTCATCGACAGGCGGATGCGGCCCTGCTTGTCGACTTCCAGCACCTTGACCTTGACCACGTCGCCTTCCTTGAGCTTGTCGCCGACCCGCTCGACGCGCTCGTTGGAGATCTGCGAGACGTGCACCAAGCCGTCCTTGCCCGGCAGGATGGTGACGAACGCGCCGAAGTCCATGATCTTGGCGACCTTGCCCTCGTAGATGCGGCCCGGCTCGACGTCGGAGGTGATCTGCTCGATGCGGTCCTTCGCGGCCTGCGCCGCGGCGGCGTTGATCGAGGCGATGACGATGGTGCCGTCGTCCTGGATGTCGATCTGGGTGCCGGTTTCCTTGGTGATCGCCTGGATCGTCGAGCCGCCCTTGCCGATCACTTCGCGGATCTTGTCGGGGTGGATCTTGATCGTCAGCAGGCGCGGCGCGTACTCGCTCAGCTCGGTGCGCGCGACGGACAGGGCGTTGCTCATCTCATTGAGGATGTGCAGGCGGCCCTGCTTGGCCTGGGCCAGCGCGACCTTCATGATCTCCTCGGTGATGCCCTGGATCTTGATGTCCATCTGCAGCGCCGAGATGCCGTTGGTGGTGCCGGCGACCTTGAAGTCCATGTCGCCGAGGTGATCCTCGTCGCCGAGGATGTCCGACAGCACGACGAAGTCGTCGCCTTCCTTGACCAGGCCCATCGCGATGCCCGCGACCGGCGCCTTGATCGGCACGCCCGCGTCCATCAGCGCCAGCGAGGAACCGCAGACCGAGGCCATCGACGAGGAGCCGTTCGACTCGGTGATCTCGGACACGACGCGGATCGTGTACGGGAAGTCTTCCATCGTCGGCATCACCGCCAGCACGCCGCGCTTGGCGAGGCGGCCGTGGCCGATCTCGCGGCGCTTCGGGCCCATCATGCGGCCGGCTTCGCCCACCGAGTACGGGGGGAAGTTGTAGTGGAACAGGAAGTGTTCCTTGTACTCGCCGGCGACGGCGTCGATGATCTGGCCGTCGCGCGCGGTGCCCAGCGTGACCGCCACGATCGCCTGCGTCTCGCCGCGGGTGAACAGCGCCGAGCCGTGCACGCGCGGCAGGATGCCGACCTTCGAGGCGATCGGGCGCACGGTGTCTAGCGCGCGGCCGTCGATGCGGACCTTGGTCTTGAGGACCGAGTCGCGCATGGTCTGGTATTCCTGCTCGCTGAATTCCTTGGCCAGGTCGCCGATGGTCCAGGCGTTGGCTTCGGCTTCTGCGGCGAGCGACTCGAGCGCGTGCTTCTTGACGCCGGAAATCGTGTCTTTGCGCTCCAGCTTGTCGCGCACCTGGAACGCTTCGGCGAGCTTTCCGCCGATGGCGTTGCGCAGCGCGGGAACCAGCCCGTCCTTGACGGCGGGCGCGGACCATTCCCACTTCGGCTTGCCGGCTTCGGCGACCAGCTCGTTGATCGCGGCGATCGCGACCTGCATCTGCTGGTGGCCGAACACCACCGCGCCCAGCATCACGTCCTCGGACAGCTCGCGAGCCTCGGATTCGACCATCAGCACGGCGGCGGCGGTACCGGCGACCACCAGCTCCAGGTCCGAATCCTTCAGCTCGCCGACGGTCGGGTTGAGCAGGTACTGGCCGTCCTTGTAGCCGACCTTCGCCGCGCCGATCGGGCCGTCGAACGGCGCGCCCGACAGCGACAGCGCGGCGGAGGCGCCGATCAGCGCGAGGATGTCGCCGTCGACCTCGGGATTCATCGACATCACGGTGGCGATGATCTGCACTTCGTTGCGGAAGCCGTCGGGGAACAGCGGGCGGATCGGGCGGTCGATCAGGCGCGAGATCAGCGTTTCCTTCTCGGTCTGGCGGCCTTCACGCTTGAAGAAGCCGCCCGGAATGCGGCCGCCGGCGTAGAACTTTTCCTGGTAATCCACGGTCAGCGGGAAGAAATCCTGCCCTTCGCGCGCGGTCTTGTTGGCAACCGCACTCACGAGCAGGACGGTGCCTTCGCACGACACCATCACGGCGCCTCCTGCCTGGCGCGCGATCTCGCCGGTCTCGAGGGTCACGGCCTGGTTGCCGTACTGGAAGGTCTTGGTCACTTTTGCCACGTTGGAGGTCCTTGGGTCTTGATCGATGAACCGGACGGGGCCCATGCCCCGGACGGGTGGCCACGTGCGCATGGCCTTGATTGCTGGCGGTGGGATGGGCTTCTTCTGCCCGGGTGCGGCGCCGGATGCCGCCACACCCCAAAAACGAAGCCGCGGCGCATCGCTGCGCCGCGGCGGTGGTTCAGCTTATCGACGCAGGCCGAGTTTCTCGATCAGGGCCTTGTAACGCTCCGCGTCCTTCCGGTGCAGGTAGTCGAGCAGGCTGCGGCGGCGGTTGACCATCTGCAGCAGGCCGCGCCGGCTGTGGTGGTCCTTCTTGTGCGTCTTGAAGTGTTCGGTCAGGTGCACGATGCGCGCGGTGAGCAGGGCCACCTGGACTTCCGGCGAGCCGGTGTCGTTGGCGCCGCGTGCGTGTTCTTCGATGATCTTGCTGTTGTCGATGGACATGGTTGCCTCGTAGTCGCGAAACCCGCAGATTCCGTCGCCGCGTCGTCGACGCAGGCGGCGTACCGCACGGTTCGTCATGGATGGTCGGGAAGGTCCGGAGCGGACGCCCCCGGGGGAACGAACGGAAGTGCTTGAAAAAGCCGCGGAATTATAGCCCCTCGCCAAGCCACGGACAAGGTCGGCGCGCGGCCTCGGCCCTGCAGGAGCTACGTCTTCTCCTTCCCCGCCCGCGGAGGGTCCGCCTGTAGGAGCGGCTTCAGCCGCGACCCGCACGATGCACAGGTTCCCCGGCAACACCCGCCGCGCCCGAAGGCGCAGGGGCCTGGGCGCAGGCCCAGCTGAACAGCCGCTGCGGCCGCAGGCGGCCGTCGGCCACCTCGCCCAGCCCCAGCGCCCGCCCGCCGGGGCCGAACACGGCGACACGGCCCGGCGGATGGAATTCCCCGTCCACCGGCTGGCCACGGCCCAGGCGCCGGGCCTGGGCCTCGTCGAGGTCGACCGGCGGCCACGAGGCCATGCCCCGCTCCAGCGGCAGCAGGCAGGCCAGCAGGCTGCGGTCGCCACGCTCGGCCAGCGCCTGCAGTTCCTCCAGCGTCCACATCTTCGGATCGCGGAACGGGTCCACCCACAGCCGCCGCAGTTCGGCGACGTGGGCGCCGCAGCCCAGCGCCTCGCCGAGGTCGCGCACCAGCGCGCGCACGTAGGTGCCCGAGCCGCATTCGACGTGCAGGCGCAGCTGCGGCGGCACGCCGTGCAGGTCGTCGAGCAGGTCTGCGGCGGACTGCAGGGCGAACTCGTGCACGTCGACCTCGCGCTCGTCGACCTCCACCATCTCGCCGCGGCGCGCCTTGGCGTACAGCGGCTCGCCGCCGCGCTTGAGCGCCGAGTAGATCGGCGGGCGCTGGCGGATGCGGCCGCTGAGCGCGCGCAGCGCCTCGTCGATCCGCGGAATGCGCAGCGGCGGGACCGGCCGCTCGCGCAACGGCTGGCCTTCGGCGTCGTCGGTATCGGTGACGATGCCGAGCCGCGCCACGGTGTCGTAGGCCTTGCGCGCGCCGAGCAGGCCGCCGGCGATCTTGGTCGCCTCGCCGAAGCAGACCGGCAGCAGGCCGGTGGCGAGCGGATCGAGGCTGCCGGTGTGCCCCCCCTTCTCCGCGCGGAACAGGTGGCGCACGCGCTGCAGCGCTTGGTTCGAGCTCAGCCCGCGCGGCTTGTCGAGCAGCAGGATGCCATCGAGCTTCCTGAACTTCGTGCGCGGGCGGGAGGTCATCGCCGGGATTGTATAGGGCGGGGCTAGCCCCGCCTCCATCGATCGCATCCGCGCGGCGGGCCGAGGCCCACCCTATGGTCCAGGTCGGGCAGGTTGCCCAGCAGACGGAATCACCGCGACGAAGACATAGGGTGGGGCTCGCCCCGCCTCCATCCATCGCATCCGCGCGGCGGGCCGAGGCCCGCCCTATGGTCCAGGTCGGGCAGGTTGCGCCGCAGATGGAATCACCGCGACGAAGACATAGGGCGGGGCTCGCTCCGCCTCCATCCATCGCATCCGCACAGCGGGCCGAGGCCCGCCCCATGGTCCAGGTCGGGCAGGTTGCGCAGCAAACGGAATCGCCGCGACAAGGGCATAGGGCGGGGCTAGCCCCGCCCCATCGATCGCATCCGCGCGGCGGGCCGAGGCCCGCCCTATGGGTTGTCGAGGTCGGGCAGGTCGCGCAGCAGGTTGTCGATGCGCTCGCCGCGATCGACCGAATCGTCGTAGTGGAAGTGCAGCTCCGGCACGTGCCGCATCTTGACCACGCGCGCCAGCCGGAACCGGATCTCCGGTGCCACCGCCTTCAGCCCCTTCATCGCCTCGACCGCTCGCTCCGGCTGCAGCGCGGTCACGAACACCTTGGCGTGCGCCATGTCGCGCGTCACCTCGACGTCGGACACGCTGACCGACGGCAGCCCGTGCTCGGCCACCGCCTCGCGCACCAGCGTGCCCAGCTCACGGCGGAGCTGGGCGGAGACGCGATCGGTGCGGTGGAATGACTTCGTCATTTCGGGATTCGGAATTGGGGATTCGGGATTCGGAAAGGCGGGCGGGGATTCAAGACGAAGGGGCTCTTTCGAATCCCCAATCCCGAATCCCCAATCCCGCGGACGCTTACAGCGTCCGCTGCACCTCGATCCGCTCGAAGCATTCGATCTGGTCGCCCGGCTGCACGTCGTTGTAGGCCTTCACGCCGATGCCGCACTCGGTGCCGTTGCGCACCTCGTCGACGTTCTCCTTGAAGCGGCGCAGCGATTCCAGCTCGCCTTCGAAGACCACCGTGTTGTCGCGCAGCACGCGGATCGGCTTGGAGCGCTTGACCACGCCCTCGACCACCATGCAGCCGGCGACCGCGCCGAACTTCGAGCTGCGGAACACGTCACGGACCTCGGCGGTGCCGATGATCTCCTCGCGGATCTCCACGCCCAGCAGGCCCGAAGCCACCTGCTTCACCTGGTCGATCACGTCGTAGATGATCGAGAAGTAGCGCAGGTCGAGGCCGTTGCCCTCGATCACCTTGCGCGCGGAGGCGTCGGCGCGGACGTTGAAGCCGATGATGGTGGCCTTCGCGGTCGCGGCGGCGTTGGCGTCGGACTCGGTGATGCCGCCGACGCCCGAGACGATCACGTTGATGCGGATCTGCTCGTTCGACAGCGCGGTGAGCGCCTGCCGCAGCGCCTCGACCGAACCCTGCACGTCGGCCTTGATGACCAGGTTGAGCTGCTGCTGCGCCTCGCCCTGGCCCATCTGGGCCATGATGTCCTCCATGCGGTTGCCGGCCTGCGCGACCAGCCGCGACTCGCGGCGCTTGGCCTCGCGCTGCTGCGCGACGTCCTTGGCCAGGCGCTCGTCCTCGACCACGACGAAGTCGTCGCCGGCATCGGGCACGCCCGACAGGCCCAGCACCTGCACCGGGATCGACGGACCCGCGTCCTGCACCTGCGAGCCGGCTTCGTCGAACAGCGCGCGCACGCGGCCGTACTGCACGCCGCAGACGAGGTAGTCGCCCCTCTGCAGCAGGCCCTGCTGCACCAGCACCGTCGCCACCGGGCCGCGGCCCTTGTCGAGCGAGGATTCGATGACCGTACCCGTGGCGCGGCCTTCGGCGACGGCACGCAGTTCGAGCACTTCGGCCTGCAGCGAGATCGCGTCGAGCAGGTCGTCGACGCCCTGCCCGGTCTTCGCCGACAGTTCGACCATCTGGGTGTCGCCGCCGAAATCCTCGGCCACGATGTCCTGGGCCAGCAGTTCGTTCTTGATCCGGCCCGGGTCGGCGTCGGACTTGTCGACCTTGTTGATCGCGACGATCAGCGGCACCTTGGCCGCCTTCGCGTGCTGGATCGCCTCGATCGTCTGCGGCATCACGCCGTCGTCGGCCGCGACCACCAGCACCACGATGTCGGTCAGCTTGGCGCCGCGCGCGCGCATCGAGGTGAACGCGGCGTGGCCCGGGGTGTCGAGGAAGCTGATGACGCCCTTGCCGGTCTCGACGTGGTAGGCGCCGATGTGCTGGGTGATGCCGCCGGCCTCGCCGGTCGCGACCTTGGTGCGGCGGATGTAGTCCAGCAGCGAGGTCTTGCCGTGGTCGACGTGGCCCATGATCGTGACCACCGGCGGACGCGCCAGCTTCTCGCCCTGCACTTCCCCGGCGTGCGCCAGCAGCTCGGACTCGGCGTCGTTGCTTTCGGCGGCGACGGCCTTGTGGCCGAGTTCCTCGATCACCAGCACCGCGGTGTCGTGGTCGATGCTCTGGGTGATGGTCGCCATGACGCCCATCTTGAACAGCGCCTTGACCACGTCGCCGCCCTTGAGCGCGAGCTTTTGCGCGAGGTCGGCCACGGTGATCGCCTCGCCGACCGCGACTTCGCGCACGACCGGCGCGGTCGGGCGCTCGAAGCCGTGCGGACCGGCGCCGCTGCGCGACTGCTCGACGTGGCGGCGGGCCTTGGGCTTGCCGCGCGAACTGGTGCGGCGCGCGCGCTCGGAGGCGGACAGGTGCAGCTGGCCGGCGAAACGCGCCGTGCTGTCGTCGTCCTCGACGCCCGCGACCATGACGTGCGAGCCACGGTTGCCCTTGTGCTTGGGCCCGGTGCCGCGCTCTTCGCTGCGCGGCGGCGCCGGCTTGGGATGGCCATGCCCGTGGCCCGGCTTGCGGGCGGCGGCGGCGGCCTCGTCCTCGGGCACCGCGACGGCCGCGAGTTCCGCTTCCTTGCGCAGGCGCTCGGCCTCGGCTTCCGCCTGGCGCTGGCGCTCGGCCTCCTCGGCGCGGCGCTTGTCCTCCTCAGCCAGGCGCTGCTGCTCGGACAGGTTGCGCTGGCGCGATTCCTCGAGCTTGCGCAGGATCTCCGCCTGCTCGTCGTTCACCGGCGCCGGCGCGGCCTTCTCGGCCTCGCTCGGCTTGACCAGCGTGACCTTCTTGCGCACCACCACATCGACGGTGGCCTTGTTCTTGCCGCCGCCGACGGTGATTTCCTGCTTGCGGGTGCGGTTGAGCGTGATCTTCTTCGGCTCGACCGCATCCTCGGCCGGCTTGTCTGCCTTGCCGTGGGTGCGGCGCAGGAAGCCGAGCAGCTTGACCTTCTCGGTGCTGGTGACGACCTGGTCGGGGTCGTTGAACGCCATGCCCGCTTCGGACAACTGCTCGAGCAGCTTCTCGACCGGCGTGTTGACCAGGGCGGCAAGCTTGCGGATGGTGGTTTGTTGCGACATTCGGATCCTATGCTCTGTTTGGCGCCCCCTCGCCAAGAGCAAGGGAAGCGCGGATTCTAAGCCCTGAGCGGCGCAGGGCGGCGTTCATCGCGAGGTCATTCGCCGCGCTCCAGGCGTGCGATCTCCTCGGCGCGGGCGGCCAGGATCAACGCGGCGGCGCGCGCTTCGTCCAGGCCCTCGATGCCGAATTCGACCACTTCGTCCGCGCCGAGGTCGGACAGGTCCTCGCTCGTGCGCACACCATGCGAGGCCAGCGCGTACGCGGTCTCGTCGTCCATGCCTTCCAGCGCGAGCAGGTCCTCGGCCGGCGCGTTCTCGTCGAGTTCCTCCTCGACCGCGAGCGCGTCGTTGAGCAGCGCGTCGCGGGCGCGGGCGCGCAGTTCCTCGACGATGTCCTCGTCGAAGCCCTCGACCGCCAGCAGCTCGCCGACCGGCACGTAGGCGATTTCCTCGACCGTGTTGAAGCCTTCGGCGACCAGGATGCCGGCGATTTCCTCGTCGACCTCGAGCTTTTCCTGGAACAGCTGGCGCGCCGCGGCCTGCTCGGCCTCCGACTTCGCCGCCACCTGGTCCTGGGTCATCACGTTGAGCTGCCAGCCCGACAGGCGGCTGGCCAGGCGCACGTTCTGGCCGCCCTTGCCTATCGCCTGCGCCAGCTTGTCCTCGGCCACGGCCAGGTCCATCGAGTGCTTGTCCTCGTCGACCACGATCGACTGCACCTCGGCCGGCGCCATCGCGTTGATCACGAACTGCGCCGGGTTGTCCGACCACAGCACGATGTCCACGCGCTCGCCGTTGAGCTCGTTGCTCACCGCCTGCACGCGCGAACCGCGCATGCCGATGCAGGCGCCGATCGGGTCGGTGCGGTTGTCGTAGGCGACCACGGCGATCTTGGCGCGATCGCCCGGGTCGCGCGCGCAGGCCTTGATCTCGACCAGGCCCTGGCCGACTTCCGGCACCTCGAGCTTGAACAGCTCCATCATGAATTCCGGCGCGGCGCGGCTGATGAACAGCTGCGGGCCGCGCGGCTCGCTGCGCACGTCGTAGAGGTAGCCGCGGATGCGGTCGCCGGCGCGGACGATGTCGCGCGGGATCGCCTTGTCCTTGGGGATGAACGCCTCGGCGTTGCCGCCCAGGTCGACGTAGACGTTGCCGCGCTCCACGCGCTTGACCACGCCCGTGACCAGTTCGCCGATGCGGTCCTTCCATGCGTCGACCACCTGCTGGCGCTCGGCCTCGCGCACGCGCTGCACGATCACCTGCTTGGCGGCCTGCGCGGCGATGCGTCCGAAGTCGACGTTCTCGATCTGCTCCTCGATGTAGTCGCCGATCTCGACGCCCTCGACCTCGTCGACCGCGTCCATCATCCGGATCTGGCGGTCTGGCGATTCCATCACCACGTCGTCGGCGACCACTTCCCAGCGGCGGAAGGTCTCGTAGCTGCCGTCCTTGGGATCGATCGACACGCGCGTGAGCACGTCCTGCTCGGCATAGCGCTTCTTCGCGGCGGTGGCCAGCGCGGCCTCGATCGCCTCGAGGATCACCGATTCCGGCACACCCTTCTCGTTGGCGACCGCATCCACCACCAACAACAGTTCTTTGCTCATCTTCTCGTCAGACCTCTGAAAACCGGCTTGATCCCGTTCATCCACGCCGGGCGCATCCGCCCGGCTCCATCCTTGCCCCGCCAGCGCGCACGCGCGCGACGCGGCACCGGAAAACCCTACCCCTGGCGCGACCGCGACGGCTTCTTCGCCGCCGTCTTGCGGCCCGGCTTCCCGGGACGCGCATCGCCGCCCGCGGCGTCGCGGGCGGGCGCGAGCCCGAGGGCGGCCCAGTCCGGCACCAGCCGCGCCTTGTCGATGTTGCCCGCCGCCACCGTGAGCGGCTGGCCGTCGACATCGAACACGATGGCATCGCCTTCGACCGACACGATCGTGCCCGTCAGCCGGCGGCGCCCGTCCTGCGGCAGCTTCAGCCCGACCTTGGCGCGCTCGCCGGCGAAGCGCGCGAACTGCGCCGGCGCGAACAGCGGGCGGTCCACGCCCGGCGAGGACACTTCCAGCGTGTAGTTGCCGGAAATCGGATCCTCGACGTCGAGCTGGGCCGACACCTCGCGGCTGACCGCCTCGCAGTCCTCGATCGTCACGTGGCGCGCGTCGAGCTCGGCATCGGGCACGTCGATGTACAGGCGCAGCACCGCTCCGCCCGGCGAGGGCAGGTATTCGGTGCCCAGCAGCTGCAGCCCCAGTGATTCCACCGTGGGCGCAAGCAGTGCCAGGATTTGCGTCGCCTTATCCGTCACGTTCGTACCGTGTCCCAAACCCTTCGAAAATCGAAACGCCAAAAACAACAAGGGGCCCGACGGGCCCCTTGTCCTGAATGTCCAGCCGGTCCGGCTGGATTTCGGCATCGAGGCAAGCAGTGACCTCGATGAAGCCCGGTTTCCCGGCGTCCGTGGAAGGCTTCAGCGCCTTCGACGACCCGGCGAAACTGGTAGCGGGGGCAGGATTTGAACCTGCGACCTTCGGGTTATGAGCCCGACGAGCTGCCAGACTGCTCCACCCCGCAGCAGACGCGGAATTATGCGGATGTACGGATTCTTTTACAACCCCGGGCATCCGCCCGGGCTGAACGCCGGCCTGCCCCCTACCCATCCAACCCTGTAGGAGCGCCTTCAGGCGCGACCCTTCTCTGGATGTCCACCGAATCGGAACGAAAAGCGTCGCGCCTGAAGGCGCTCCTACAATCGTTCCGGTGCGATCAGGCGAACGCCTGCTGGCACCACGCCATCAGCGGGCTCCAGAACAGGCCGAGCCCGAGCAGCGCCAGCGCATTGACCGAAAACACCGCCTGCAGCGCGCCCGCGCGGACGCTGATCGGCTCGCCCGAGGGCGGGTCGAAGTACATCACCTTGATCACGCGCAGGTAGTAGAAGGCGCCGATTACCGCGAACACGATGCCGACGATCGCCAGCCACAGCAGGTCGCCCACCAGCGCGGCGCGCAGCACCGCGAGCTTGGCCCAGAAGCCGAGCAGCGGCGGCACGCCGGCCAGCGAGGCCATGATCAGCAGCACCATGCCCGCCATCCACGGGCTGCGCGCGGCCAGGCCCTTGAAGTCGTCGATGCGGTCGGCCTCGAAGCCCTTTCGCGCCAGCATCACGATGGCGCCGAACGCGGCCGCCGACATGATCGCGTAGCTGATCGCGTAGAACATCGCCGCCGCGTAGCCCTCGCTGCCGCCCGACGCCAGGCCGAGGAACAGGAAGCCCACGTGCGAAACCGTCGAGTAGGCCAGCATGCGCTTGAGGTTGGACTGCGCGATCGCGAACAGGTTGCCGACCGCCAGCGACAGCGCCGCGAGCGCGGCCAGCAGCAGCTGGGTCTGCTCGTAGGCCGGGCCGAGGGCGACGTCCAGCAGCCGCCAGGTCATGCCGAACGCGGCGATCTTCGGCGCCGAGCCGATGAACAGCGTGATCGGGGTCGGCGCACCGTGGTAGGTATCGGGCAGCCACATGTGGAAGGGCGCGGCGCCGAACTTGAAGGCGATGCCGACCACCACGAACACGGTGCCGGTCAGCAGCAGGGTGCGGTCCTCGCCCTGGACGCCGAACGCGGCATCGCGGATCGCGACCAGGTCGAGCGTGCCGGTCGCGCCGTAGACGAGCGTCATGCCGTACAGCAGCAGGCCCGAGGCCAGCGAGCCCAGCACGAAGTACTTCATCGCCGCCTCGGAGGCCAGCGGGCTCTCGCGATCGGTCGCGACCAGCGCGTACGAGCACAGCGCCAGCAGCTCCAGGCCGACGTAGACCATGGTCAGGCTGCCCGCGGAGACCAGCAGCATCATGCCGGCCACCGAGAACAGGATCAGCACCGCGACCTCGCCCTTGTACAGTCCGCGCTCGCGCAGGAACGGCCAGACGTAGGCCATCGCGACCGCGCTGACGACCAGCAGCGCCAGCTTCAGCACGTCGGCGCCCTCGTCGCGCACGAACATGCCCGACAGCGTGGTGCCCTGCCCGCCCACGTCGAACCACAGCATCGCCGCGGCGACCAGCAGTGTCGCGATCGCGAGCGCATGGGTGACCACGCGGCGGCGCTCGTCGAGGAACAGGTCCAGCATCAGCAGCGCGAACGCGCCGAACACCACGACCAGCTCGGGCGCCAGCGGCGCGAGCTCGGCGAAGGATCGGACGGGGGGCGTCATCATTGCGGCGGTCATCGCTTCATACATCCCTCGGCAGCCTCGCGGACCGCCATGTCTCCACCATCGAACGAAGCCATCCATGGCGCAACAGGCGCGGCTTCGGATCGTCCGGCCCGGCCATCCATGGCCGGGCGTTCGCAGGCGCAGCAGACGCCTTGATGGCGTCCGCCAAGCGCGCGCCTGCTCACCCTCACAGCTTGCTCATGGCGAGCTGGCCCGCCAACTGCGCGATGGCCGGTTCCATCAGGTCGGTCAGCGGCTTCGGCCACACGCCGATCAGCAGCGTGCCGGCGGCGAACACGCCGAGCACGATCCACTCCCGGTAGTTCAGGTCCTCCAGCTCGGCGACATGGGCGTTGGCCACCTCGCCGAACATCACGCGCTTGACCAGCCACAGCGTGTAGCCGGCGCCGATGATCAGGGTCAGCGCGGCGGTGAACGCGATCAGCGGATGCTGCTGGAAGCTGGCCAGGATCACCATGAACTCGCCGACGAAGCCCGACGTGCCCGGCAGTCCGGAGTTCGCCATCGCGAACAGCACCATGAAGAAGGTGAACCACGGCATCACGTTGGCGACGCCGCCGTAGTCCTTGATCATGCGCGTGTGCATGCGGTCGTAGAGCACGCCGACGCAGGAGAACATCGCGCCGGAGATGAAGCCGTGCGAGATCATCTGCACCATCGCGCCCTGCAGGCCCAGGCGCGCGGCGTCGACGCTGTTCGTGTCGCGGATCAGCGCGAAGGCGATGAAGGTGCCCAGCGTGACGAAGCCCATGTGCGACACCGAGGAGTACGCGATGAGCTTCTTCATGTCCTCCTGCACCAGCGCCACCATGCCGACGTAGACCACCGCGATCAGCGACAGCGCGATCACCAGCCAGGCCCACTCGTGGCCGGCATCGGGCGTGATCGGCAGGCTGAAGCGCAGGAAGCCGTAGCCGCCGATCTTCAGCATGATCGCGGCCAGGATCACCGAACCGCCGGTCGGGGCCTCGACGTGCGCGTCCGGCAACCAGGTGTGCACCGGGAACATCGGCACCTTGACCGCGAATGCAGCGAGGAAGGCGAAGAACAGCCACATCTGTTCCTTCGACGACAGCGGCAGCGCGTACAGGTCCGGCAGCTGCCAGCTGCCCGCCTTCAGGTACAGGTAGACCAGCCCGACCAGCATGAACACCGAGCCGAGGAAGGTATAGAGGAAGAACTTGATCGACGCGTACACGCGCCGCGGGCCGCCCCAGACGCCGATGATGATGAACATCGGAATCAGCATGCCCTCGAAGAACACGTAGAACAGCAGCGCGTCCACCGCCGAGAACACGCCGATCATCAGGCCCTCGAGCACCAGCATCGCCGCGTAGTACTGGTTCACGCGCTTGTCGATCGCGGTCCAGGCACCGACCAGCACCAGCGCCGTGGTCAGCGTGGTCAGGATGATCAGCGCGACCGAGATGCCGTCTGCGCCCAGGTGGTACTGGATGTCGTAGGCCGGGATCCATTCGCGGCGCTCGAGGAACTGCAGGCCGGTGGCGCCGTAATCGAAGCCGGTGAACAGCGGGATGCTGAGCGCGAACACCGCCAGCGCGATCGCCAGCGCCACCCAGCGCGCGGCCTGCGGACGCTTGTCGCCCAGCGCGAGCACCAGGGCGCCGCCGAGGATCGGCAGCCAGATCAGGAGACTGAGGAGGGGCCAGTTCTGCACGGGGTCAGGTCCAGTGGCGGATCAGCACGGCCAGCAGCACGATCAGGCCGACGATCATCGCGAACGCGTAGTGGTAGAGGTATCCGGTCTGCAGGCGGCGCACGACGCCGGCCGCGAAATCGACGAACTTCGCGGCGCCGTTGACGAACACGCCGTCGATCAGCCGCGAGTCGACCTCGCGCGAGCCGCGTCCGAGCAGCAGGCTGCCCCCGGCGAAGCCCTTGATCCACAGGTCGTCCATGCCGTACTTGTTCTCGAGGATGCGGATCGGCAGGCGCAGCGCGTGCGCGACCCTGGCCGGCAGCTCCGGCTTCCACAGGTACATCACGGTCGCAAGCAGGAAACCCGCCAGCACCAGCCAGAACGCCGGCGCCATGAAACCGTGCAGCGCGAAGGCGACCGGGCCGTGCCACAGCTCTTGTTTCAAGTGCGCCATCACGTCGTGCTGCGCCAGCACCTCGATCGCGCCGGCGAAGAACGGCGTCGCCTCGTGGTGGCCGCCGACATCGGTGCCGAACAGCATCGGGCCGACGGTGAAGAATCCGACCGCGATCGACGGGATCGCAAGCAGGATCAAGGGCAGGGTCACCACCCATGGCGACTCGTGCGGCTCGTGGACGCCATGGTGGCCATGGTCGTCGTGGTGCGCATCGTGGCCGTGCCCATGGTCGTCGTGCGCGACCTCGCGGAAGCGCTCCTTGCCGAAATAGGTCATGTACAGCAGGCGGAAGCTGTAGAACGAGGTCACGAACGCGCCCAGCAGCACCGCCCAGTAGGCGTAGCCGCCGATCCAGCCGCCACGCTCGGCGCCCAGCTTGGCGGCCTCGATGATCGTGTCCTTCGAGTAGAAGCCGCTGAAGAACGGCGTGCCGATCAGCGCCAGCGTGCCGATCACGCTGGTCCAGAAGGTGATCGGCATGTACTTGCGCAGGCCGCCCATGCGGCGCATGTCCTGTTCGTGGTGCATGCCGATGATCACGCTGCCCGCCGCCAGGAACAGCAGCGCCTTGAAGAAGGCGTGGGTCATCAGGTGGTACACCGCCGCCGAGTACGCCGAGACGCCCAGCGCCACGGTCATGTAGCCCAGCTGCGACAGCGTGGAATACGCGACCACGCGCTTGATGTCGTTCTGCACCATGCCGATCAGGCCGGTGAAGAACGCGGTCGTGGCGCCGATGAACAGCACGAAGTTCAGCGCGGTCGCGCTCAGCTCGAAGATCGGCGACATGCGCGCGACCATGAAGATGCCGGCGGTGACCATCGTCGCGGCGTGGATCAGCGCCGAGATCGGGGTCGGGCCTTCCATCGAGTCGGGCAGCCAGACGTGCAGCGGCACCTGCGCCGACTTGCCCATCGCGCCGATGAACAGGCAGATGCAGATCATGGTGGCGACGGACCACTCATGGCCGGCGAGGACCTCGATCGAGCTGCCGTCGAGCACGTCGCCCGCGTTCGCGAACACGGTCGCGTAGTCCAGCGTCCCGAAGTACCACAGCACCGCGGCGATGCCGAGCAGGAAACCGAAGTCGCCGACGCGGTTGACCAGGAAGGCCTTGAGGTTGGCGAACACCGCGGTCGGGCGCTTGAACCAGAAGCCGATCAGCAGGTACGACACCAGGCCCACCGCTTCCCAGCCGAAGAATAGCTGCAGGAAGTTGTTGGCCATCACCAGCATCAGCATCGAGAAGGTGAACAGGCTGATGTAGCTGAAGAAGCGCTGGTAGCCGGGGTCCTCGGCCATGTAGCCGATGGTGTAGACGTGCACCAGCAGCGACACGAAGGTCACCACGACCATCATCATCGCGGTGAGGTTGTCGATCATGAAGCCGACGTGCGCCGAGTACTGGCCGACCTCGAAGAAGGTGTAGACGTTCTGGTTGAACGGCGCCGCGCCCTGCCCGGCCAGCTGGTACAGCACGTACGACGACAGCGCGCAGCTGATCGCGACGCCGAGGATCGTGACCGCGTGCGAACCGGCGCGACCGACCTGGCGGCCGAAGAACCCTGCGACGATCGCGCCCAGCAGCGGCGCCAGCACGATCGCCAGCAGCATCGTCTTGGAGATGGCGACTTCCATACCCGGCATCTGGTCAGCCCTTCAGCGTGTCGATTTCGGCGACGTTGATCGTGCGCCGGTTGCGGAACAGCGTGACCAGGATCGCCAGGCCGATCGCGGCCTCGGCCGCGGCCACGGTGAGGATGAAGAACACGAAGATCTGCCCCGCCTCGTCGCCGAAATGGCGCGAGAACGCGATGAAATTGGTGTTGACCGCGAGCAGCATCAGCTCGATCGACATCAGCAGGATGATGACGTTCTTGCGGTTGAGGAAGATGCCGGCGACGCTGATGCAGAACAGCGCGGCGCCGAGCGCGAGGTAGTGGCCCAGCGACAGGCCCTGGCCGAGCAGGTCCATCATTTCGCCTCCCCCTCGCCGGCAGCCGGCTCCGCTGGCTGCGGCTCGGGCACCGGCTTCTCCGCCGGCATGCTGACCATGCGGAACCGGTCCTTGGCCTTCACCCGCGCCTGGTCGCCGGGATTCTGGTGCTTGGTGCCCTCGCGGCGGCGCAGCGTCAGCGTCACCGCGGCGATCACGGCCACGGTCAGGATCAGCGCGGCGACCTCGAACGGCAGCAGGAAATCGGTGAACAGCCGGCGCGCGAGCCAGCTGACGTTGCCGGTGCCCGCGGCCTCGGCCGGATCGACGCCGAACGGCACGGTGCGCGCCTTGATGCCGATCAGGACCAGCATCTCGACCAGCATCACCACCGCCACCAGCAGGCCGACCGGCAGGTAGCGCACGTAGCCTTCGCGCAGCGGCACGACGTCGATGTCGAGCATCATCACCACGAACAGGAACAGCACCATCACCGCGCCGACGTAGACCAGGATCAGGGCCACGCCGAGGAACTCGGCGCCGGCGAGGATCCAGGTGCAGGCCACGGTGAAGAAGGTCAGCACCAGGAACAGCGCCGCGTGCACCGGGTTCTTGACGCTGATCACCGCGCCGGCGGACATCACGGTCACGGCGGCGAAGGCGAGGAAGGCGAGCAGTGCGAAATCCATGGTCTGTGGCTTACCTGTAGGCCGAGTCCGAGGCGCGGCGCTCGGCGATCTCGGCCTCGAGCCGATCGCCCAGCGCCAGCAGCTGCGGCTTGGTGACGACGTTCTCGCCGCGGTTCTCGAAGTGGTATTCGTGCACGTGGGTCTCGACGATCGAGTCCACGGGGCACGATTCCTCGCAGAAGCCGCAGTAGATGCACTTGAACAGGTCGATGTCGTAGCGCGTGGTGCGGCGGGTGCCGTCTTCGCGCTGCTCCGAATCGATGGTGATCGCCAGCGCCGGGCACACCGCCTCGCACAGCTTGCAGGCGATGCAGCGCTCCTCGCCGTTGGGGTAGCGGCGCAGCGCGTGCAGGCCGCGGAAGCGCGGCGACTGCGGCGTCTTCTCCATCGGGTACATCAGCGTGTACTTCGGACGGAACAGGTACTTGAGCGTCAGCCACAGGCCGCCGAGCAGCTCGAGCAGCAGCAGGCTGCGGAACCATGAAACGAACTTGCCCATCAGACGCCCGCCTCGAACACGCCGAAATACGCCATCAACGCCACCACCACGATCCAGCCGATGCTCAGCGGGATGAACACCTTCCAGCCCAGGCGCATGATCTGGTCGTAGCGGTAGCGCGGGAACGAGGCGCGGAACCAGATGAAGCAGCTGGCGAAGAAGAACACCTTCGCGAACAGCCACCACCAGCCGTCGCCGAGGAGCACGCGCACGACGGGGATATCAGGAATCAGCGCCGCCGGGACAGGCGACAGCCAGCCGCCCATGAAGAAGATCGCGGTCAGGAAGCTGACCAGGATCATGTTCGCGTACTCGGCGAGGAAGAACAGCGCGAACGCCGAGCCGGAGTACTCGACCATGTGGCCGGCGACGATTTCCGATTCGCCTTCCACCACGTCGAACGGCGCGCGGTTGGTCTCGGCCACGCCGGACACGAAATACACCACGAACAGCGGCAGCATCGGCAGCCAGAACCACTCGAACAGGCCGGCGTTGCCCGCCTGCGCCAGCACGATCTGCGACAGGTTCAGGCTGCCCGCGCCGACCATCACGCCGACCAGGGCGAAGCCCATCGCGATCTCGTAGCTCACCACCTGCGCGGCCGAGCGCATCGCGCCGAGGAAGGCGTACTTCGAGTTCGAGGCCCAGCCGGCGAGGATGATGCCGTACACGCCCAGCGAGGTCATCGCCAGCAGGTACAGCAGGCCCGCGTTGGCGTTGGACAGCACCAGCTGCGCGTCGAACGGCACCACCGCCCAGGCCGCGAACGCCGGCGCCAGCGTCAGCAGCGGCGCGAGGATGTAGAGCGTGCGCTGCGCATTGGTCGGCTGGATGACTTCCTTGAACAGCAGCTTGAACACGTCGGCGAAGGCCTGCAGCACGCCCCAGCCGACGTACATCGGCCCGTGGCGCACGTGCATCCAGCCGATCAGCTTGCGCTCCCAGACCACGTAGAACGCGACCGTGACGATCACCGGCACCGCGATCAGCAGGATCTTCAGCACGATCCAGGCGACCACGCCGATCGCGCCCAGCGACATCAGCCAGTCATGCAGCGGCGAGGCCAGCGCGGACAGCAGCGTGGCGGTGTTGGTCGGCGCGCTCATGCGGCCTCCACCTTGACGTTGCCCGCGCCGAGGCCCGCGGTGGCGCCGTAGCCCGATTCGATCCAGGCGCAGCCGGGCGCAACGGTGTCGGTGACGTTGACCTGCAGCGTCGCGGTGCCGACCGCGTTGCCGACCTTGGCCATCGCTCCCGATTCCAGGTTCGCGGCCTTCGCGTCGTCCGGATGCAGGCTGATGCGCGGGCCGGCGGTCAGCGGATGCGCCTGCAGCGCCTGCGCGCGGCGGGTGAGGCCGTCGACGCGGTAGATCGCCTGCGAGACCGCCACCTCCAGCCCTTCGTCCTGTAGGAGCGGCTTCAGCCGCGACTGCTCGTCCGCCGAGGTCGCGCCTGAAGGCGCTCCTACAGGCAGCCCCGCGCGCAGCCCGGCGAGATCGGTGAAATCGAAGCCCGCGAGACCCAGCTGGCCGCCGAGCGCACGCAGCACCGTCCAGCCCTGGCGCGCCTCGCCGGGCAGCTTGCCCGCGGCCACGGCGCGCTGGTCGCGGCCATCGAGGTTGGTCAGCGTCGCATCATTCTCGAACAGCGTCGCGATCGGCAGGATCACGTCGGCGACGCGACGCGTGGACTGGCAGGCGAAATGGCTGAACGCCACGACCTGCGCCGCGCCCAGCGCCTTGAGCGCGCTCGCCTGGTCGGCGAAATCGAGGCCCGGCTCGATGCCGTAGACCACGTAGGCGCTGCGCGGATCGGCGAGCATCGCGCCGGCGTCGCGCGCGCCCGGCAGCACGCCCTGCCGCGCCAGCCCGAGCGCGTTCGCGCCCTGCGGGATGCGGTTGAGCGTTCCGTTGTTCGCCCTGGCGAAGGTATCGGCCGCCGCGCGGATCGCGGCGGCATGGACGCCGTTCTCGGCCACCGCGCCGACGATCACGACGACGTTGTCGGCGCCCTTCACCGCATCGGTGAGTTCAGTCGCCGACAGCGCGTCGGCCAGCTTCGACGGCGGGACGATCGCCTTCGAGGCGATGTCGAACGCGAATTCGAAGTCGACCGGATTGACGACGTGCACCTTGGCGCCGCGGTTCCAGGCCTTGCGCACGCGCTGGTGCAGCAGCGGCACTTCATGGCGCAGGTTGGAGCCTACGATGACGATGGCGTCGGCCTGCTCGATCTCCGCCACCGGCGTCGCGAACGGCTGCGCGGCCGCGCCGTCGGACAGGTCGCGCTGGGCGATGCGATGGTCGAGGTTGGCGGTGCCCAGGCCTTCGGCCAGGCGCGCCAGCAGCGCGCCCTCCTCGTTCGAGGTCGCCGGATGCACCAGCACGCCGAGGCTGTCGGCGGCGTTGTCGCGCAGGATCTGCGCGGCCTTCGCCAGCGCCTCGTCCCACGAGGCCTCGCGCCAGTCGCCGTCGTCGCCGTTGCCGGCGACGCGGACCAGCGGCTTCACCGCGCGGTCCTCGGCATACAGACCCTGGTGCGAATAGCGATCGCGGTCGGACAGCCAGCACTCGTTGACCGCCTCGTTGTCGCGCGGCACCGCGCGCATCACGTCGCCGCGGCGCAGGTGCAGGAACAGGTTGCTGCCGAGCGCATCGTGGAAGCCCAGCGATTCCTTCGCGATCAGCTCCCATGGCCGCGCGCGGAAGCGGAATACCTTGTTGGTCAGCGCGCCCACCGGGCACACGTCGATGACGTTGCCGGAGAGCTCGGTCGTCAGCGGCTTGCCGTCGTAGGTGCCGATCTGCAGGTCCTCGCCGCGCTGCATGCCGCCCAGCTCGTAGGTGCCGGCGATCTCCGCGGTGAAGCGGATGCAGCGCGTGCACTGGATGCAGCGGGTCATCTCGGTGGCGACCAGCGGGCCCATGTCCTCGTCGGCCACCACGCGCTTGCGCTCGACGAAGCGGCTGACCGAACGACCGTAGCCCAGCGACAGGTCCTGCAGTTCGCACTCGCCGCCCTGGTCGCAGATCGGGCAGTCGAGCGGATGGTTGATCAGCAGGAACTCCATCACGTTGCGCTGCGCCTTGAGCGCCTTCTCGTTGCGCGTGAAGACCTTGAGGCCGTCCATCACCGGCGTGGCGCAGGCCGGCGACGGCTTCGGCGCCGAGCGGCCGCCGACTTCGGTGTCGACCAGGCACATGCGGCAGTTGGCCGCGATCGCGAGCTTGTCGTGGTAGCAGAAGCGCGGGATCGGGATGCCGGCCTTGTCGGCGGCATGGATGATCATCGAGCCCTTGGGCGCGGCCAGTTCCTGGCCGTCGATGAAGACCGTGACGTGGTCCGGCGGCAGGTTCGGATTGACGGGTTGTGCGCTCATGGGTGGGCTCCTGTCGGAGCCGGGACCGGGGACCGGGGACCGGGGACCGGGGACAAGGCGATCCATGTGCTCATCAATGGCGCAGCGTTTACCTGAACTGTCGCGCGCGCCGAAAAACGCCCGCCGCGAAGTACGGCCTTTACCGGCCCCCGGTCCCCGGTCCCCGGTCCCCGCTCACGAAGCCGCCTCATGCCGCCACCTCCACGGGCCGCACCAGCGTGCCCGCCAGCTCGTCGTCGACGTGGAAGCGCCTGTTCACGATGGCGTATTCGAATTCATGCCAGAAGTGGCGCAGGAAGCCCTGCACCGGCCAAGCGGCGGCTTCGCCGAACGCACAGATGGTGTGGCCCTCGATCTGGCCGGCGGCCGCGCGCAGCATGTGCAGGTCGTCGAGCGTGGCCTCCATGTTCGCGATGCGGGTCAGCACGCGGTACATCCAGCCGGTGCCTTCGCGGCAGGGCGTGCACTGGCCGCAGGATTCCTTGAAGTAGAAGCGCGCGATGCGCTGGCAGGCGCGCACCATGCAGGTGGTATGGTCCATGACGATGACCGCGCCCGAACCGAGGCCGGAGCCGGCCTTCTGCAGGGCGTCGTAGTCCATCGTAAGGCCCATCATCGTTTCGCCCGGCAGCACCGGCATCGAGGAACCGCCCGGGATCACGCCCTTGATGCGGTTGCCGTTGCGCATGCCGCCGCACAGCTCGAGCAGTTCGGTGAACGGCGTGCCGAGCCGGATCTCGTGGTTGCCGGGCCTGGCGACGTGGCCGGAGACCGAGAAGATCTTGCAGCCGCCGTTGTTGGGCTTTCCGAGGTTCATGAACCACTCGGCGCCGTTGCGCACGATCGCCGGCACCGAGGCGTAGGTCTCGGTGTTGTTGATCGTGGTGGGCTTGCCGTACAGGCCGAAGTTGGCCGGGAACGGCGGCTTGTAGCGCGGCTGCCCCTTCTTGCCTTCCAGCGACTCCATCAGCGCGGTTTCCTCGCCGCAGATGTAAGCGCCCGCGCCCAGCGCGTTGTAGATGTCGATGTCGATGCCGGAGCCGAGGATGTCCTTGCCCAGCCAGCCGTTGGCATAGGCCTCGCGCGTGGCTTCCTCGAGGTGCTCGAACGGCTCGTGGTGGAACTCGCCGCGCAGGTAGTTGTAGGCCACGGTCGAACCGGTGGCGTAGCAGGCGATCGCCATGCCCTCGATCACCGAATGCGGGTTGTAGCGCAGGATGTCGCGGTCCTTGGCCGTGCCCGGCTCGGACTCGTCGGAGTTGCAGAGGATGTACTTCTGCATCTCGCCCTTGGGCATGAAGCTCCATTTCAGCCCGGTCGGGAAGCCCGCGCCGCCGCGGCCGCGCAGGCCCGACTGCTTGACCATCTCGACCACGTCGGTCGGCGGGATCTTCTCCTCGAGGATCCTGCGCAGCGCGCTGTAGCCGCCGGTCTTGAGGTAGTTCTCGTACGACCACGGCTTGTCGAAATGCAGCGTGGTGTAGACGGCCTGGTGCTCCTTCGGCGCGGGGCCGACGGGTCCGTAACCTTCCGAATAGTGCGAATGACCCGCCATCACTCCAGTCCGTCCAGCAGCTCGTCCACCTGTTCCGGCGTGAGCTTCTCGTGGTAATGCCCGTTGATCACGACCACCGGCGCGCCGCAGCACGCGGCCACGCACTCTTCCTCGCGCTTGAGGTAGACGCGGCCGTCGGCGGTCGACTCGCCCAGCCTGCAGCCGAGTTTCTTTTCCGCGTGCTCGACCAGTTGCTCGGCGCCGTTGAGCCAGCAGCTGATGTTGGTGCAGAAGGCGACGTTGTTGCGGCCGACCTTCTGCGTCTCGAACATCGAATAGAAGGTCGCGACCTCGTAGGCCCACACCGGCGGCAGGCCGAGGTACTTGGCGACGCCCGCGATCAGCTCGTCGGTCAGGAAGCCCTGGTTCTGCTCCTGCGCGGCAAACAGGCCCTGCAGTACGGCAGAGCGCTTGCGGTCCGGCGGGAACTTGGCCAGCCAGTGGTCGATGTGCGCGCGCGTCGCGTCGCTCAGCACGACCATCGGGTCGACGCTGCGCGCGCTCTCGAAGTTGCCAGTCGCTCTCATCGCAGGAACCCAGCCGGTGTCATCCCGACCCCGGACTTGATCCGGGGGAGGGATCTGCTTTTGAATGATGCACGCGGCGGGAAAAGCAGATTCCTCACTGCGTTCGGAATGACAAAGGGAAGGATCATCGGTCGACTTCCCCGAACACGATGTCATAGGTGCCGATCATCGCCACCACGTCCGACAGCATGTGCCCCTTCACGATCTCGTCCATCGACGACAGATGGGCGAAGCCCGGCGCGCGCAGGTGCGCGCGGAAGGGCTTGTTGGCGCCGTCGCTGACCAGGTAGCAGCCGAACTCGCCCTTGGGCGCCTCGACCGCGCTGTAGGTCTCGCCGGCGGGCACGCAATAGCCTTCGGAGAACAGCTTGAAGTGGTGGATCAGCGCTTCCATGTCGTCCTTCATCTCCTCGCGGGAGGGAGGCGCGACCTTGTAGTTGTCGATCATCACCGGGCCGGGGTTGGCCTTCAGCCAGCGCACGCACTGTTCGATGATGCGGGTGGACTCGCGCATCTCGGCCACGCGCACGAGGTAGCGGTCGTAGCAGTCGCCGTTGACGCCGACCGGGATGTCGAAATCGACTTCCGCGTACTTCGCGTAGGGCTGCTTCTTGCGCAGATCCCAGGCCAGGCCGGACCCGCGCAGCATCGGGCCGGTCATGCCCCAGGCCAGCGCCTGCTCCGGCGGGATCACGCCGATGCCGACCGTGCGCTGCTTCCAGATGCGGTTGTCGGTGAGCAGCGTTTCGTACTCGTCGACGCGCGTCGGAAAGTCCTTGGCGAAGGCCTCCAGGTAGTCCAGCATCGAGCCTTCGCGCCATTCGTTGAAGCGCTTGAGCTTGTTGCCCTTGCGCCACGGCGACTCGCGGTACTTCGGCATCCGGTCCGGCAGGTCGCGGTAGACGCCGCCCGGGCGGTAGTAGGTCGCGTGCATGCGCGCGCCCGACACCGCCTCGTAGACGTCCATCAGCTCCTCGCGCTCGCGGAACGCGTACAGGAACACCGCCATCGCGCCGAGGTCGAGCGCATTCGATCCGACCCACATCAGGTGGTTCAGGATGCGGGTGACCTCGTCGAACAGCGTGCGGATGTACTGCGCGCGCTCGGGCGCCTCGATCCCCATCAGGGTCTCGATCGCGCGCACGTAGGCGTGCTCGTTGCACATCATCGACACGTAGTCGAGGCGGTCCATGTAGCCGATCGACTGGTTGAACGGCTTGGACTCGGCCAGCTTCTCGGTGCCGCGGTGGAGCAGGCCGATGTGCGGGTCGGCGCGGACGACGGTCTCGCCGTCCATCTCCAGGATCAGGCGCAGCACGCCGTGCGCGGCCGGATGCTGCGGGCCGAAGTTCAGCGTGTAGTTGCGGATCTCCTGCCGGGATTCGGCGGGGTTGCTGGCGAAGCCTTCGCTCGACTGCTGCACGGGCAGGTGCGGGATGGCGCTCATTTCGCGTCCCCCGTGCGGCGGGCCGTCTGTTCGCCGACCGCGGTCTCGTAGCGCGCATCGTCGCGGATCACGCGCGGCACGCCGACGCGCGGCTCGACCGAGGTCACCGGTTCGTAGACCACGCGCTTCTTCTCCGCGTCGTAGCGCACCTCGACGTTGCCGATCAGCGGGAAGTCCTTGCGGAACGGGTGGCCGACGAAGCCGTAGTCGGTCAGGATCCGGCGCAGGTCCGGATGGCCCTGGAACACGATGCCGAACAGGTCGAAGGCCTCGCGCTCGAACCAGTTGCCGACCGGCCACAGGCCGGTCAACGAGGACACCACGGGCAGGTCGTCGCTCGGCGCGAAGCAGGTCACGCGCAGGCGGCGGTTGTGGCGTACCGACAGCAGCTGCGCGACGGCGGCGAAGCGACGCTGCGGCACCGGGATCGCGCCTTCGCCGTCGGGCTGCGGAAGCTGCTGCGAGGGCGCCTCGCCGAAGCGGAAGCGGCCGGGACCGCGCCCTTCGACACCGCGGCTGAAACCTTCCGAGGACGTGTCGGTATCCCACTCGTCGCTGCCGTAGCCGAGGTAGTCGACGCCGCACAGGTCGACCAGCGATTCGAAGCCGAACTCGTCGCGCAGCGCGGTGCAGGCGGCAAGCCAGTCGCCGGCCGTGACGATGCCGACCTCGCCGCGCGGCTGCGCGACCGTCACTTCGGCATCGGGAAAGCGCGCGCGCAGGCGCTCGACGAAGACGGACAGCGGCTCGCTCATTCGCGCAGCCCCGTCTTGTCGTCGCCGAAGTTGGTCGCTCGGCGGATCTTCTTCTGCAGCTGCAGGATGCCGTAGACCAGCGCCTCGGCGGTCGGCGGGCAGCCCGGCACGTAGACGTCGACCGGCACGATGCGGTCGCAGCCGCGCACCACGGCATAGGAATAGTGATAGTAGCCGCCGCCGTTGGCGCAGCTGCCCATCGAGATCACCCACTTCGGGCTCGGCATCTGGTCGTAGACCTTGCGCAGCGCCGGGGCCATCTTGTTGACCAGGGTGCCGGCCACGATCATCACGTCGGACTGGCGCGGCGACGGGCGGAACACGACGCCGTAGCGGTCGAGGTCCAGGCGCGCGGCGCCGGCGTGCATCATCTCCACCGCGCAGCAGGCCAGGCCGAAGGTCATTGGCCACATCGAGCCGGTGCGCGCCCAGTTGAGCAGCACGTCGGAGCTGGTGGTGACGAAGCCGCGCTCGAGCAGCGGGTTCTCGCCCTCGGGCCGCAGGATGTCGTCGACGCGGCCTTCCGGCAGCGGGTTGCTGGCCGCATCGGCCAGGCCGCGGATCGCCTGGATCACTCCCATTCCAGCGCTCCCTTCTTCCAGACGTAGACGAACCCGAGCAGCAGCATGCCCACGAAGATGCCCATCTCGATCAGGCCGAGCGGGCCGAGTTCGCGGAACACGGTGGCCCACGGCACGATGAAGATGATTTCCAGGTCGAAGATGATGAACTGGATGGCGATGAGGTAGTAGCGCACGTCGAACTGCATGCGCGCGTCCTCGAACGCGGCGAAGCCGCATTCGTACGGCGACAGTTTTTCCGGCGAGGGGCGCTTGGGGCCCAGCAGGTTGCCGATGATCAGCAATGCAATGCCGATACCGGTGGCAACAAGCAGGAACAGCAGGGTCGGCAGGTATTCGGCCAGCACTCGTTGTTCTCTCGGCTACTTGCCGCGTCGCCGCGGCCGTTGCTCGGCGCGCCAGGACGCGCGCGCAACTTCAAAATGGTGCCCAAGGGGGGACTCGAACCCCCACGACCTAAGCCGCTACCACCTCAAGGTAGTGCGTCTACCAATTCCGCCACCTGGGCAAATTCAAGCTGCCGCGCAAGACCACTCGCGGCATTGCAGCAATTGTAAGCGTTCCTACTGCTTTTGAGCAGCGGGGTCTGCATCCTGCTGCTGTGCCGGCGATTCCGCCGGGGCGGTCGGGACCGACGACGCCTCCGGCTGTGCGGCGGGCGCGGCGGGCACGGTCGACGGCGCAGCCGCCGGTGCCGTTGGCACGGCCACCGCGCCCGGGGCGGCGGGCGCCGCCGGGACCTGCGACATCACGCCCAGGTCGGCGCCTGCGGTCGGGGCGGTCGCGCGGTGCGTCGCGTACCACGCCATGAACAGCGTGATCGCGAAGAAGGTGATCGCCAGCCACTTGGTGGCCTTGCTGAGGAAGTTCGCGGAACCGCGCGCACCGAACACGGTGGCCGACGCGCCGCCGCCGAAGCCGGAACCGGCCGAGGCGCCGGCGCCGCGCTGCATGAGGATCAGCGCGATCATCGCGACCGCGATCAGGACGAACAGGATGTTGAGGGTCAGCAACAGCATTGCGGCATACTCGGGAAAGGTGTTCGAACCGGCTTCAGCGGGCCGCGGCGCGGGCGATGGCGAGGAAGTCCGCCGCCACCAGCGAGGCTCCGCCGATCAGGCCGCCGTCGATGTCCGCTTTCGCGAACAGCTCCGCGGCGTTGTCCGGCTTGACGCTGCCGCCGTACAGCAGCGGCAGGGAATCGGCGATTCTAGCATCCCGGGCCGCCACCTCGCCACGGATGAAGGCGTGGACGGCCTGGGCCTGCTCCGGGGTCGCGGTCTGCCCGGTGCCGATCGCCCAGACCGGCTCGTAGGCCACGACCGCGGCGGCGAACCGCTCCACCCCGGCCAGGTCCAGCACCGGCCGCAGTTGCGCCGCGATCACCTCTTCGGTGCGCCCCGCCAGCCGTTCCTCCAGCGTCTCGCCCAGGCACAGGATCGGCACGAGGCCGGCGTTCGCGGCGGCGAGGAACTTCCTCGCCACCAGGTCGCTGTTCTCGGCGTGGTAGCGACGGCGCTCGGAATGCCCGGCCAGCCCGTAGCGGGCGCCGACATCAACCAGCATCGACGCCGATACCTCGCCGGTATAGGCGCCCTGCTCGTTGTGGCTGACATCCTGCGCGCCGAAGGCGAGCGGACGATCCTCGAAGTCCTCGATCAGGTCGCCCAGGTACGGCAGCGGCGGCAGCACCACGACGTCCACGCCCGGGACCGGCAGCCCCGCCGCCACCTCGCCGACCAGCCGGGTGGCGAAATCGCGGGTGCCGTGCAGCTTCCAGTTTCCGGCTACGATCCTGCGGCGCATCGCGCGACTCCGATCCTGAAGGGCGCACAGGATAGCCGAAGCGTCCGCGGCCACCGAAGGAACCCCCGATGCCCGATCCCCGCGGCCATGCCCTCGTCACCGGCGCCTCCAGTGGCATCGGCATCGCGATCGCGCGCGAGTACGCGCGCCGCGGCGTGCCGCTGGTGCTGACCGCGCGCCGCGCGGAGCGGCTGCAGGCGCTGGCCGCGGAACTGCGCGCGCAGGTCGAGGTCCACGTCATCCCGGCCGACCTCGCCGACCCCGCCGCGCCGCGGGCGCTGGCCGACGCGATCGCCGCCCTCGGCCTGCCGGTCCGCATCCTGGTCAACAACGCCGGCTACGGCGTGCCGGGCCGCTACCTGAAGAACGACTGGAGCACGCACGCCGCCTTCCTGCAGGTGATGGTGGGCGCGGTGTCGGAACTGACCTGGCGCCTGCTGCCGGCGATCCGCGACAGCGGCGACGGCCGCATCCTCAACGTGGCCTCGTTCGCCGCGCTGGTGCCCTCGGCCGACGGGCAGACGCTGTATGCGCCGGCGAAGGCCTTCATGGTCCGGTTCAGCGAATCGCTGGCGCTGGAGAACGCCGACGCCGGCGTGCATGCCACCGCGCTGTGCCCGGGCTTCACGCATTCGGAGTTCCACGACGTCACCGGCACGCGCGCGATGATGTCGAAGCTGCCGGAGTGGATGTGGCTCGACGCCGACGACGTCGCCCGCGCCGGCATCGACGGCGTCGAGCGCGGCGAGGTGGTCGTGGTCCCCGGCGCGGTGTACAAGCTGCTGCGCTTCGCGACGAAGCACCTGCCGGATCGCTTCATCCTGCGGCGCATGGCGAAGAACTCTTCCCGCATCCGCAGCACGGAATAGTTGCGGCCCGAAGAGCGCGGGCCGCGCGCGGGCGGCGCCTGGCCGTCTTCAGGCGGTGCCGTTCTTTGCCAGAGTTATGTGGACGGGCGGTTTATCCCGGTTTGCGGATGGGTATTTGTCGCGGACTCGCCCCACCCCAGCCCTCCCCCGCAGGCGGGGGAGGGAGCAGAAGCGCTTGTCGCTCCCTCCCCCCGCCTGCGGGGGAGGGCTGGGGTGGGGGCAACCGGCACGTCGAAGCACGACCCTAGCGCAGCGCCGGCGTCCGCCACGCCCTGAAATCCTCCAGTGATCCGGCTTTCCCTTCCGCGGCAACGATCGGCAGGTCCTCGGCCTGGACCTTGCGCAGGTGGCGCCGGACGGCGTCGCGCGCGGCCGCATCCCACTCGCTGCGCCAGGCGCAATGCGTTCCGTCCCCGACCGCGGAGTGGTAGCCGATGTTGCCGCCAACGCCGAGCGCCCGGTAGATCTCCGCGCCCGCCAGCGCGCTCACATGGCCGAAGCGCGCGCCCAGCCAGTCGACGTGCGGGTTGTCGAGGACGAGCAGGCCGCGCGGCGCGACCAGGCCGAGCACTTCGTGCTGGTCGATGGACAGCCGCTCCACCTCGTTGGCGAAGGCGCCGAACGCATCGCCCAGCCAGGGCTGTTCGCCGAAGGCGCTGTGCGGAGGCTGCGCGCCCTCGGCGACGACGCCGCGCCACACCGGAATGCCGCCGGAGCCGGATTCGATCGGAATCGTCAGCGCCACGCGCTCGTCGAAGGCACCGGCCGCCAGCGCACCCTTGCCGTAGCGTGAGCAGCCGGTGACCGCGATCGCATCGACGCGCAGCGTGCCCTGCCCGGCCTGCGCGACGACGTCGACGATGCGGCTGACGCCCCAGGCCCAGGCCATCAGGGTTCCCGTGCCCTGCACCTCTTCGCCGTACAGGTCGAAGAACGCGCCCTGTCTTGCGCGCGACGTGCCCGTCTCGGCGCCGACCGCGGTCGGGACGAAGTCGATGCGGGCGACGCCTTCGCTGGCAAGCAGGCCATCATCGACGCCTGCGCGCCCACCCACGACGATGATCGCCGGATGCGGACCGGGCCCATCGGGCAGGCGGAGATCGGCGCTGAACGACACCTCCCTGCCCCCGTGGGACACAGTGACGTCGATGCGGTCGCCGGCGATCGTCCCGTCCACGCGATCCGGTTCCGGGCCTTTCCAGCCGTAGACCTGCTCCTCGGCCGTGCGCAGCAGCGCCTGCCGGTGGCAGTGCCAGTCCGCCCGGGTTGCGATCCGGGAACCGTCGGCGCGCGCGAACGGATCGGGAAGTCCTGCGCCCGACGGACCAGGGATGGCCTCGGGCCGGCAATCCGCGCCCCGGTTCTCGACGGGGCCGGCGGCGGCAGGCCCGCGTTCAACCGCGGCGTCCTCGTCGCCGGGAGCACCGTGGGCGCAGGCCACGAGCAGGAGGCACGGCAGGACGATCGACGTGCAGCGCGGGGCGACGTCACGCAACTTCGTCTTCCGTCGCACGGTACCCGGGACGACGGGAGCGCCTGGCGGGAGGTTCGGCTTCATCCTGCGTCCAATCGGAAGGGGACGGCGATCATGACGCCAGTACCTCGCCCCCGGCAAAGCCGCGGGATCCATGATCGCTGTTCCTCGAAGAAAGGTTCTGCTTCCCGGGCGAGTGATCGCTTCATGCCTCGACGTGGTTGGCGGCCCATGGCGGATGCGCTGCCGTCGGTTGGCCCCCACCCCAGCCCTCCCCCGCAGGCGGGGGAGGGAGCCAAAAGTCGCGGCGTCCTGCCCCCTCCCCCGCCTGCGGGGGAGGGCTGGGGTGGGGGCAAGCCGCTACTTCAGCTTGATCTCGCGCAGCCGTTCCTCGAGGTAGCCCTGCGCCGTGATCGGCTCGGGATAGCGGCTCGGGTTGTCCGGCGTCACCGTCGATGGCAGCACGTCGATCAGGAAGTCCGGGTTCGGGTGCAGGAAGAACGGCACCGAATAGCGCGGCTTGCGCGCGGCCTCGCCCGGCGGGTTGGTCACGCGGTGCGTGGTCGAGGGATACACGTGGTTGGTCAGCCGCTGCAGCATGTCGCCGATGTTGACGACGATGGTGTCGGCATCCGAGGTGAACGGCACCCATTCGCCCTTCTTCGACAGCACCTCCAGGCCCGCCGCGCTCGCACCGACCAGCAGGGTGATCAGGTTGATGTCCTCGTGCGCGCCGGCGCGCACGTTGGGGATGTCGTCGGCGGTGATCGGCGGGTAGTGGATCGGGCGCAGGATCGAATTGCCGTAGTTGGTCTTGTCGGCGAACCAGTCCTCGGGCAGGCCGATGTGCAGCGCCAGCGCCGACAGCACCTTCGAGCCGAGCCGGTCGAGCGTCTGGTAGAGGCCGTAGCCGTGGTCGCGGAAACCGGGCACCTCGGCCGGCCACAGGTTCGGCGGCATCACCTCGCGGTACTTCGAGTCGTCCGGGATCTCGCGGCCGATGTGCCAGAACTCCTTGAGGTCGAAGTGCTTGGCGCCCTTCGCGGTCTCGACGCCGAACGGGGTGTAGCCGCGCGCGCCGCCGCCGCCGGGGACGTGGTACTGCTTCTTGGTTTCTTCCGGCAGCGCGAAGAAGGCCTTGAACACGCCGTAGGCGGCGTCGATGTCCGCCTGCGGGATGCCGTGGCCGTTGATGCCGGCGAAGCCCCATTCGCGGTAGGCCGCGCCGAGTTCGGCGACGAAGGCGTCGCGGTCGCTGTCGAAGCGGCGGATGTCGAGGGTGGGGATTCGGGAGGTCATGGCTATGGGTTGCGTTGGTGGTTGGTGGTTGGTGGTTGGTGATCCGATCCGTGGATTGTAGGAGCGGCTTCAGCCGCGACCTGGCGTTCGACGGGGCGGGACATGTGGTCGCGCCTGAAGGCGCTCCTACAGGTCATGAACATGGTTGGAATATGGCTGTAGCGGACGTTTCCTCAACTACCAACTACCAACCACCAACCGTCACTCAAGCCGCCGCCGCCCGCACCGCCGCCGCCAACCGCTCCAGCGTCGACTGCACCAGCGCATCGTCGTCGGCCTCGACCGTGACGCGCACCACCGGCTCGGTGCCCGACGGCCGCAGGAACGCGCGGCCGCGGCCCTCCACCGCCGCCTGCGCCTCGGCCAGCGCGGCCTGGACGCTCCCGGCCTCGGCCGGCTTCGCGCCGTTGCCGTAGCGCACGTTGACCGTCTTCTGCGGCAGCTTGCGCACGCCGGCCAGCGCCTGCTGCAGCGTCATGTCGCGCCGGCGCAGCACTTCGAGCACCTGCAGCGCACTCATGATGCCGTCGCCGGTGGTGGCGCGATCCAGGCACAGCAGGTGGCCCGAGGCTTCGCCGCCGAGGATGCCGTCGTGCTCCAGCAGCGCCTTGTGGACGTAGCGGTCGCCGACCTTGGTGCGCAGGAAGCCGATATCGGCCTTCGCCAGCGCCTGCTCGAGGCCGTAGTTGGTCATCACCGTGCCGACCACCGGTCCGCGCAGGCGGCCGCTGGCCTGCCAGTCCAGCGCCAGCACGTACAGCAGGTCGTCGCCGTCGCGCACCGTGCCGTCGCTGTCGACGAACAGCAGGCGGTCGCCGTCGCCGTCGAAGGCGATGCCGAGGTCGGCGCCGGTCTCGCGCACGCGCGCGGCGAGGCCTTCGGGGTGCATCGAGCCGACGCCGTCGTTGATGTTGACGCCGTTCGGATCGACGCCGATCGCGTCGACCTGCGCCCCGAGTTCGGCCAGCACCATCGGCCCGATCTGGTAGGTGGCGCCGTTCGCGCAGTCGACCACGATGCGCATGCCGCCCAGGTCGAAGTGGCGCGGCACGGAACTCTTGCATGCCTCGACGTAGCGGCCGACCGCGTCGCGCGTGCGCACCGCCTTGCCGAGCAGTTCCGACGACACCGTGCTGAACGGCTGTTCGAGCGAAGCCTCGATCGCGAGTTCGGTGGCGTCGTCGAGCTTCTCGCCGTCGGCGGAGAAGAACTTGATGCCGTTGTCGTAATGCGGGTTGTGCGAGGCCGAGATGACGATGCCGCCGTCGGCGCGCATCGAGCGCGTCAGGTGCGCGACCGCGGGCGTGGGCATCGGGCCCATCAGCTGCACGTCGACGCCCGCGGCGACCAGGCCGGCCTCCAGCGCCGCCTCGAACATGTAGTTCGAGATCCGCGTGTCCTTGCCGATGATTACTTCAGGCTTGCGCCATTCGTCGCCCTGCGCCGCGGCGGCGGCACGCAGCGCATGGCCGTAGGCGTTGCCCAGGCGCAGCACGAAGTCGGCCGAGATCGGGCCCTCGCCGACGCGGCCGCGGATGCCGTCGGTGCCGAAGTAGCGGCGGCTCATGGCGAGGGGACCGGGCGGGAGGCGCGAAGGCGGGCGAGCGACCACGCGGAACGCGAGGGAAGGACGTACAGGACGGCCCGGTCGCGAACGACGCCCTCCGGTCCCCGATCCCCGGTCAACGGTCCCCGCCTCACGCCGCCTCTCCTGCCAGAGGCACGGGCTGTCGCGTCATCATCGCGACCAGATGGGCGATCCGGCCGCGCAGCTCGCGACGGTCGCAGATCTGGTCGATCGCGCCGTGCTCGAGCAGGAACTCCGAGCGCTGGAAGCCTTCCGGCAGCGTCTCGCGCACGGTCTGCTCGATCACGCGCGGGCCGGCGAAGCCGATCAGCGCGTCGGGTTCGGCGATGTTGACGTCGCCCAGCATCGCGAACGAGGCCGACACGCCGCCGGTGGTCGGATGCGTCATCACCGAGATGTACGGCAGGCCCGCCTCGCGCAGGCGCCCGAGCGCGGCCGAGGTCTTGGCCATCTGCATCAGCGAGAACAGGCTCTCCTGCATGCGCGCGCCGCCGCTGGCCGAGAAGCAGACGAAGCCCGAGCCGATCTCCAGCGCGCGCTCGGCGCCGCGGGCGAAGCGCTCGCCGACCACCGAACCCATCGAACCGCCCATGTAGGCGAAGTCGAACGCGGCGGCGACCATCGGCATCCGCTGCAGCGTGCCCTGCATCACGATCAGGGCATCGCGCTCGCCGGTCGCCTTCTGCGCGGCCTTGATGCGGTCGGCGTACTTCTTCTGGTCCTTGAACTTCAGGACGTCGGTCGGGCCGAGTTCGCCGGCGATCTCGATCAGCTCGCCCGGGTCGAGGAAGCCCTTGAGCCGCGCGCGGGCGCGGATCGGGCGATGGAAGCTGCACTTGGGGCAGACCTCGAGGTTCTCCTCGAGTTCGGGGCCGTACAGCACCGCGCCGCAGCGCTCGCACTTCTCCCACAGCCCCTCGGGCACGCTGCGCTTCTTGGTCGCACCGCTGTCGGTGCGGATGCGCGGCGGCATCAGTTTCTTCAGCCAGGACATGCTGGGCGTCGCATCCGGTCGCGGCCGCGGCCGCGGGAGGCGCGCAGTTTAGCGCACGGCCCGGGAAGGCCGCGGCAGGCTGGATCCCCGGCGCGCGTCGAAGGAGACCCTCTCCCTTGAATGGAGACCCTCATCCCTTGAATGGAGACCGTCATCCCCGCGAAGGCGGGGACCCAGCGTCTTTGGCCGTTGATGACCCCGCCGTTTGCAGGGGCGCCTTCAGGCGCGATGCCTTACTTCCCGGGTCCCTAGTCCCGGGCCAAGAGCATCGCGCCTGAAGGCGCTCCCACAGGAGACGGGATGGACGGCGGGCGTCCGGGGCGCCGGATTCAGCCCAGCGCAGTGCGCAGCGGCGCCAGGAAAGCCGCGGCGCGGGCGGCCGCCTCTTTCGCACCGCCGGCGTCGGCCAGCGCCGAGACCAGCGCACTGCCGACCACCACGCCGTCTGCATCCACCGCCATCGCCGCGGCGCTGGCTGCGTCGCGGATACCGAAGCCGGCAACGACCGGCACCGGGCTGTCGGCGCGGATCCGGCGCAGGTGGTCCGCCGCGGCCTGCGTGTCCAGGCGTTCGGAGGCGCCGGTGACCCCGGCGAAGCTGACGTAGTACAGGTAGCCCTGCGCGTTCGCCAGCAGCAGGCGCAGCCGCGCGTCGGTGGTGGTCGGCGAGGCCAGCAGGATCAGGGCGACGCCATGCGCGGCGAAGGCCTGCCGGAACTCCGGCGACTCTTCCGGCGGCAGGTCGACCAGCAGCACGCCGTCGACGCCGGCCTGCGCGGCCTCGTGCGCGAAGCGTTCGGCGCCGCGGATCTCGATCGGGTTCAGGTAGCCCATCAGCACCACCGGCGTTCTCGTGTCGCGATCGCGGAAGGCGCGCACGGCGTCGAGCACCCAGGACAGGCCGGCGCCGCGCGCCAGCGCCCGCTCGGAGCTGCGCTGGATGGTGGGCCCGTCGGCCATGGGGTCGGAGAACGGCACGCCGAGTTCGATCACGTCGGCGCCCGCCTCGACCAGTGCGTGCATGACCGGCACGGTCGCTTCGAGCGATGGGTCGCCGGCGGTAATGAACGGGATCAGGGCTTTGCGTTTGGTGGCGGCAAGTCCGGCAAACTTGGCCTCAAGACGACTCACAGGCATCCCTCAACGTACTGGACCGATTCCCACCGCCCCCAATAGAAACCTTCGACCGTGCCGTCGATAGTTTCAACCCGGATCGCCAAGTCAGATCCGGGATCCCGCCAGGTCAGGTAGTGGCCATGCTCACCCGCGTAATGGTGGAGTTCGATGGTCGTACCACGCGGTACCTTGGTCATTGCGGATTCTTCGGAGTCGCCGACGAGCAGGCCGAATGGACCAATCCTGCCTGCATCGTAGACTTGGAAGCGCGTCACGTGCCCGTCCTCGACCATCATCGAGATGCCGTCGGACAACAGTCCACCTTCGTAGATCTCGCATGCCGGCACGGCCTGACCATCCGCGTAGCTATTCGGCTCCCACACTGCCTTGTCGGCAAGGCCACTGAAGTCATGGCCGATCCTGACGGGCCCGGAATGATCCAGTGCTTCCTTGTGCGCCGCAACCGCACCCGAGACTGCCAGCAGAACGACCAAGCAAATCCTGTGCATCACAGCACGATGCCCTCGCGCGCGGCGATGGTGTGCACATCCTTGTCGCCGCGACCGGACAGGTTGCACAGCACCAGCGCGTCCCTCGGCAGTTCGCGCGCGAGCTTGATCGCCTGCGCGACCGCGTGGCTGGATTCGAGCGCCGGCAGGATGCCCTCGCTGCGCGTGAGCCGGTGGAACGCGGCCAGCGCTTCCTCGTCGGTGATGCCGACGTACTCGGCGCGGCCGCTGTCCTTGAGGAAGGCGTGTTCCGGACCGACGCCGGGATAGTCGAGCCCGGCCGAGACCGAATGCGTCTCGGTGATCTGGCCGTCGTCGTCGCAGATGACGTAGGTGCGGTTGCCGTGCAGCACGCCCACGCGCCCCGCCGACAACGACGCCGCATGACGCCCGGTCCCGATGCCGTCGCCCGCGGCCTCGGCGCCGACGATGCGCACGCCCGGGTCGTTGAGGAAGGCGTGGAACAGGCCGATCGCGTTGCTGCCGCCGCCGACGCAGGCGGTGATCGCGTCCGGCAGGCGGCCGTAGTCCTCCAGCATCTGCGCCCGCGCCTCGCGCCCGACCACGGCGTTGAAGTCGCGCACCATGCGCGGGTACGGATCGGGTCCGGCGACGGTGCCGATGATGTAGAACGTCTCGCGCACGTTCGTCACCCAGTCGCGCATCGCCTCGTTGAGCGCGTCCTTGAGCGTGGCCGAGCCGCTGGTCACCGGCACCACCTCGGCGCCAAGCAGCTTCATGCGGTAGACGTTGATCTTCTGCCGTTCGATGTCGGTGGCGCCCATGTAGACCACGCACTCCAGCCCCAGCCGCGTGGCCACGGTGGCGCTGGCGACGCCGTGCTGGCCGGCGCCGGTCTCGGCGATGATCCGCGTCTTGCCCATGCGCGCGGCCAGCAGCGCCTGGCCGATGGTGTTGTTCACCTTGTGCGCGCCGGTGTGGTTGAGGTCCTCGCGCTTGAGCAGGATCTGCGCGCCGCCTACCTCGCGGCTCAGCCGTTCGGCGTGGTAGATCGGGCTGGGCCGGCCGACGTAGTGCTTGAGGTCCTTGTCGAAGGCCGCGATGAAGCCTGGATCGACCCGGGCCGCATCGTAGGCGGCGGCCAGTTCCTCCAGCGGCCCGATCAGGGTCTCGGCGACGAAGCGCCCGCCGTGGCGGCCGAAGTGGCCGGAGGCGTCGGGCCAGGCGTGGAAATCCTGCGGGGCGGGAATGGCGTTCATGGACTGGCGGCGAGCTGCGGTGCGGAAGCAAGTTTCACTCTAGCGCACATGTCCGTGCCGAAAAATCGATAATATCTGGGCCATACGTCAGAAAAAGTCACAGATGGCCGATCGCTCCCTGCCCCCGCTGAACGCCCTGCGCGCCTTCGAAGCCGCCGCCAGGCTGGGCAGCGTCAGCCGGGCGGCGGCCGAACTGCACGTCACCCACGGGGCGGTGAGTCGCCAGGTCAGGCTGCTGGAGGACGACCTCGGCGTCGCCGTGTTCGTCCGCGAAGGGCGCGGCCTGCGCCTGACCGAGGCCGGCGGGCGCCTGCGCGATGCCGCCGGCACGGCCTTCGGGCAGCTCCAGGCTACGGTGCGGACCCTGCGCCGCGGCGCCGAGCCCGGCACCCGGGTCATCGGCTGTCCGGGCAGCCTGCTGGCACGCTGGATGATCCCGCGCCTGGATCGCCTGCAGCGCGACCTGCCGGAACTCAAGCTGCACCTGTCGCCGCACGAGGGCGAGTTCGATCCCGCCCTGCCCGGCCTCGACGCGGCGCTGCTGGTCGGCGCGCCGCCCTGGCCGGCCGCATGGCGCGTGCACACGCTGGCGCCGGAGCGGATCGGGCTGGTGGTCGATCCGCGCCATCCCGCCTTCGAGCGGCTGTCGCGGCAGCCGGTCGAGGCCCTGCTGCACGAGGAACTGCTGCACACCGCCTCGCGGCCGCAGGCTTGGCCGCAGTGGGCGCGACACCACGGCCTCGACGCCGGTCGGCTGCGGCTGGGCACCGGCTTCGAGCACCTGTACTACCTGCTGGAAGCCGCGGTCGCCGGCCTGGGCATCGCCATCGCACCGCAGCCGCTGGTCGCCGCGGACCTTGCCACGGGCCGGCTGGCCGCGCCCTGGGGCTTCATCGACACCGGGGCGCAGTGGTGCCTGTGCACGCGGCAGGCGGACCAGGACCCGCGGCTCGACCGGTTGGCCGCGTGGCTCGGTGGGCAATTCGCAGAGAGCGCCTAGGGCACCCCGCAAATTGTCATTCCGAGCGCAGCGAGGAATCTGCTTTCAGCCAGGTCGGACAATGGCAAAAGCAGATTCCTCGCCACGCTCGGAACGGCAAGCTTGCACTTCATTCGGCAAGGTCCCCCGGCTGCGTTCGGAATGACGTTTTTCGGGCGGATCCCGTCCGGCCTCAGCCGCAGTCGGCACGCCGCACTTCCTCGACGAAGCGGCGCATCCGCGCGCCGTCCTTGACGCCCGGCGGATCGTCCGCCGACTCCACGCCGCTCGACACGTCCACGCCCCAGGGGCGGGTCGCGAGGATCGCGTCATGGACGTTGTCCGGCGTCAGTCCACCGGCCACGAGGAAGGGCTTGAGCAGGCCGCGGGGCACGCGCGACCAGTCGAAGGCGCGCCCGGTGCCACCGCCTTCGCCGGGCGCGTGCGCGTCCAGCAGGAAGCCGGCCGCCGCCGGATAGCGCGCATGCAGCGCGAGCGGATCGAGGGCGCCGCCGCCGCCCATCGCCACCGCCTTCAGGTACGGCAGGCCGAACGCGCGGCAGAACGCATCGTCCTCGTCGCCGTGGAACTGCAGCAGCGACGGCCGCACCAGGCCGACGACCTGCTGCACCTCCTCCTTGCCGTTGTCCATGAACAGCGCCACCGCGTCGACCATCGGCGCCAGCGCCTCGCGCATCGCCGCCGCCTGCCTGGGTTCGACCCGCCGGCGGCTCTGCGCGGCGAACACGAAGCCCACGGCGTCGACGCCGAGCTCGCCGGCCAGGCGCACGTCGCCGGGCCGGGTCATGCCGCAGAACTTGATGCGGGTGCGGAACAGGGGGGAAGTCATGGGCCAGGTCGGGGTCAAGGGGTCAGGGATTGGGAAATCGGGAAAGACGGAAACGCAGATAGTTTGTCATCCCGGGCGCAGCGAGGGATCTGCGCCGGCGGCCAGGGTGGTGGAGCAGATCCCTCGCTGCGCCCGGGATGACGAACAAATCGGGATTGCTCCGTTCCACTTCACGTGGCCGGGGCTTCCCCCGGCCCGGTCACGACCCGTCGCCCATCGTTACCTCGGGCGGCAGGCCGTGGACCGCGGCGTAGAGCGGTCCGACGAACACCAGGCCTTCGGCCGGCGCCGTCGGACCGGCCAGCCTGCGATCGCGACCAAGCAGCAGTTCCGCGATCCACGCCTCCGGTTTTGCGCCGGCGCCCACCTCCAGCAGCGAGCCGACGATGTTGCGCACCATGTGGTGCAGGAACGCGTTCGCCTGCACGTCGATGGTGACGACCTCGCCCTCGCGGGTTACGGCGATGCGCTGCATCTCGCGGCGCGCGTGCGTGGCTTCGCATTCGGCGGAGCGGAACGCGCCGAAATCGTGTTCGCCGACCAGCGCCTGCGCGGCGCGGTGCATCGCGCCCGCATCGAGCTGGCGCCAGTGCCACGACAGCCACTGCCGGCCGAGCGCCGGCCGCACCTGGCGGTTGAGGATGCGGTAGCGGTAGCGGCGCGCCACCGCCGAGAACCGGGCATTGAAGTCGTCGGCGACCGGCCGGCACCAGACCACGCTGACCGCCGGCGGCAGGCGCGTGGTGGTGCCGAGCGTCCAGGCGCGCGGATCGCGCACCGCGTCGCTGTCGAAGTGCACGACCTGGCATTGCGCATGCACGCCGGCGTCGGTCCGGCCCGCGCAGACGGTGCCCACCGGCGCGTCGGCCACCGACGACAGCGCCGTTTCCAGCACGCCCTGGATCGTGTCTTCGTCGCGCAGGCCCGGCTGCGTCAGCCGCTGCCAGCCGCGGAAACCGCCGCCGTCGTATTCGACGCCTATTGCGTAGCGCGGCACGCCTGGAAATCCTCGGGGAACGTGCGGTTTGTCATTTCGAGCGCAGCGAGAAATCCCGGACAGCCAGGACCATGGATTTCTCGCTGCGCTCGAAATGACAGTTGATCAGGGATTCCCTGGATCCATCGAAGCGACGACCCACGCGCAGGCCCTAGACCAGTTCGCGCAGCAGGCGCTGGGCTTCGCCGCGGGCGCCGGCGTCGCCGAAGTCGGCGACTTCCTGCAGCAGGGTGCGCGCGGTGTCGGTGTCGCCGAGGTCGAGGTAGGCGCGCGCCAGTTCGATGCGCTCCTGCCCCGCCGGAGCCGGATTCAGCGGCGCGACGGATGCGGCCTGCGCGGCGTCATCGCCGCCCGCATGCCAGGTGGGCGAGGCGCCGGTCGCGGCCGCGGGGGCCGCCTGCCACGAGGAAGCGACGGCCGCAGGCTCGGCGATGTCTTCCACCGCGGGTTCGGGCGTCGCCGTTCTTTCGACCGGTTCGACCTTGTCGGCTTTCGGTTTCGCCGGCTGCAGGCTAGCCGACGAGGCGAAGCCATAGCCCGGCTTGCGATCGCGCGGCGCATCCTTGCGGCGCGAGACCAGCCACCACGCCAGCAGCGCCGCGGCCAGCAGGCCGAGGCCGATCCACGGCCAGGGCAGGTTCGCGCCGCTCTCCGGGGCGGGCTGCGCAACGTCGGCCTGCGCCAGTGTCGGCGCCGGCTGCGCGTTGCTCTGCGCCAGGCGCTGCTGGGCCGCGGCAAGTTCGCTGTCCTTCATCTGGATCAGCTGCTGCTGCTGTTGCTGCAGTTGTTCCAGTTCGGCCAGGCGCGTCTTCAGTTCCTGCACTTCGGCATCGCGCGCGGCCAGGGTTTCCCGGGTCTGGACCAGTTCCTGTTGCTGCAGCATGTCGCCCTCGCCCCCGGCGGCGGTGCCGGTTCGTATTCCCGCATCCTGGCCGCCGCCCGACGATGGCGGCACGATTTCCAGCCGCGCCTCGGCCACGCGGGCCGGCCCCTGCGCGGCGGATGCCGGCGTGGCCGCAGCCGTGGCGGTGGCCGCGCCTGTCTCGGCAACGGCGCCCGGCTGCGGCACCGGCCGGCGCATCTCGCGCCAGCGGCCGACGTGCTCGCGGACGACCGCGTTGGCTTCGGCGATGCTGGCCTCGGACCATTCCTCGCGCGCGGGCACGCGCAGCACGGCGCCCTGACGGACCAGGTTGAGGTTGCCGCCGATGAAGGCTTCCGGATTGGCGCGCAGCAGCGCCAGCATCACCTGGTTCAGGCTGTGGCCGCTACCGGCCGACAGCGAGGACGCGATCTCGCTCAGTGTCTGCCCGCGCTGCACCGGCCCGTATTCGCCGGGCGTGCCGGCGGCGACGGGCGTCGCCGGTGCAGGCGCGCGTACGGGTGCGGGCGGTGCCGGCGCAGGAGGCGGTTCCTCGGCCACGGCGTCCGTGGCTTCGGTGGCGGGCGCCTCCTCGGAGGCCACGCCCTCGTCCGCGGGCGCGGCTTCGGGCGTCGCCGTTTCGGGCGGACGCGCAATGATGTTCGACGGTGCCGCTTCCGGCGCCTGGATCGGCGGCTGCGCGGGTGCGGCGACCGTCTGCGGCGTATCGACCAGCGCCGAATACTCGCGCACAAGCCGGCCCTGCCCCCAGTCGACCTCGACCAGGAAGGTCAGCATCGGCTGCTGCACCGGCGCGTCGCTGGTGATCCGGATCACCGGACGGCCGCGCGCATCCAGCGCCACCGTGAAGCGCAGGTCCGACACCAGGCCGGTCGGCGGCTCCAGCCCGATGCGCGCGAAGGTCTCCGGCGAGGCCAGCCGCGCCTGCAGGTTCTCGAGTTCCGAGGGATCGCTGGAGATGATCGGGATCTCGGCCAGCAGCGGCTGGCCGGCCTGCGACTTCACCTCGATCTGGCCCAGGCCCAGCGCGAACGCCGGCCACGCGAGCACGGCCAGCAGCAGGCCGCAGGCCATCGCCCACGGCCCGCTGCGCGGTGTCTTGTTCAGGAGACGTGCCCTCGACATGGCCGCGACTCTAGCCGCCCATGCGGTTGCGGCGCAATGAGCGCTCCGCGGTCAACCGCCGTTCGCCACCAGTTCCGCCAGCTGCACCGCGTTCAGCGCGGCGCCCTTGCGGATATTGTCGGAGACGATCCAGAGGTTGAGCCCGCGCGGATGCGAGAAGTCCTCGCGGATGCGGCCGACGAACACCGGGTCGCGGCCGGAGGCATGAGTGACCGGCGTCGGGTAGCCGCCGGCCTTGCGCTCGTCGACCACCTCGATGCCCGGTGAAGCGGCGAGCAGTTCGCGCGCGGCCTCGGGCGTGACCTTCTCGCGCGTCTCGATCGCGACCGCCTCGGAATGGCCGTAGAACACGGGCACGCGCACCGCGGTCGGGTTCACCTGGATGCTGTCGTCGCCGAGGATCTTGCGCGTCTCCCACACCAGCTTCATTTCCTCCTTGGTGAAGCCGTTGTTGAGGAAGTCGTCGATGTGCGGGATCAGGTTGAACGCGATCTGCACCGGGAAGCGCTGCGGGTCGGCGTCCTGGAACGACAGCAGCGCGCTGGTCTGCTTCGCGAGCTCGTCCAGCGCCGAGCGCCCGGCGCCGGACACCGACTGGTAGGTGGCGACGTTGATGCGCTCGATCCCGTAGCGGCGGTGCAGCGGCGCCAGCGCGACCAGCATCTGCATGGTCGAGCAGTTGGGATTGGCGATGATGCCGCGCGGACGGTTCTTCGCCGCCTCGGGGTTCACTTCGGAAACCACCAGCGGCACGTCGTCGTCGTAGCGGAACGCGGACGAGTTGTCGATCACCACCGCGCCTGCGGCGGCGAACTTCGGTGCATATTCCTTGGACACGCCGCCGCCGGCGGAGAACAGGGCGATGTCGATGCCGGTCGGATCGAAGGTGGCCAGGTCCTGCACCACGTAGTCGTCGCCCCGGTATTCGATGGTGCCGCCGGCCGAGCGCGCGCTGGCGAGCGGCACCAGCTTGCCGATCGGGAAGTTCCGCTCGGCGAGGACCGAGAGCATGGTCTCGCCGACGGCGCCGGTGGCGCCGACGACGGCTACGTTGAAACGACGGTTCTGGGGAGTGCTCATGCAGGCGAGTTCCGGAAGATCGGGAAAGGATAAGGAATCTGGAAGCGGAAACGGACTGGAAACGGACAAGGCTCACGCCTTGGGGAAGATGGGAACAGTTCGACTTCCGTCATTCCCGCGAAGGCGGGAATCCAGCGTCTTTGCCTTCAAACGACCAGAAGACGCTGGATCCCCGCCTTCGCGGGGATGACGACCCTTGTTCAGACCTTCCTTCGCTGTATTGGGGGAGACCGCGCGGACGACTGGCGACGGCTCCCCTATCGTTTCGCGGCCGCTTTTCCGGTAATCGGGGTCGGCGGATCGCCGGCCCGCGGGCCGCGGCCGAGCGCGGCGACTAGGTTGTCGACGGCCAGCGTGGCCATCGCCCGGCGCGTGGCCAGGCTGGCGCTGCCCGCGTGCGGCGTCAGCACCACGTTGCGCAGCGCGAGCAGCTTCGGGTTCACCGCGGGCTCGCCTTCGAACACGTCCAGCGCCGCGGATGCCAGCCGGCCCGCGGCCAGGGCATCGGCCAGCGCATCCTCGTTGACGAGGCCGCCGCGGGCGATGTTGGTCAGCGTCGCGGTCGGCTTCATCTTCGCGAGGGCGGCGGAATCGATGACGTGGTGGGTGGCGGGCGAGTACGGCAGCACCAGCACGAGGTGGTCGGACTCGGCCAGCAGTGTATCGAAGTCGACCCAGGCCGCACGACAGTTGCTTTCGATACGTTCCGGCAGTCGGCTGCGGTTGTGGTACAGCACGCGCATGCCGAAACCGTGCGCGCCGCGCGTGGCGATGCCCTGCCCGATCCGGCCCATGCCGAGGATGCCGAGCGTGCTGCCGTGCACATCGCCGCCGAGCAGGGTGTCGAACGACCACTGCGTCCAGCGCCCTTCGCGCAGCCAGCGCTCGCCCTCGGTGATGCGGCGCGCGGCCGCCATCAGCAGGGCGAAGGCCATGTCGGCCGTCGTCTCGGTGAGCACGTCGGGCGTGTTGGTGGCGACGATGCCGCGCGCTTCGAGCGCGGCGACGTCGAGGTTGTTGTAGCCGACGCCGACGTTGGCGACCGCGCGCAACCTCGTCGCACCCGCGATTTCTTCGGCGCCGATGCGCTCGTTGAGCGTTACCAGCGCGCCTTCCGCCCCGCGCAGCCTTTCCGCAACCTGCGCAGGCGACCAGGCGGTCACCTCGCGCGTGGCGTCGACTTCAAAGAACTCGTCGAGCCGTTCGACGATATCGTCGAACAGCGGCTGCGAGACCCAGACCCGGGGCCGCGTTTCAGCCATCGGCGGACGACGGGATGCGCGGCGAGACCACGCCGACGTCGCCGCACTGGGCGCGATGGCGCAGCGCCTGGTCCATCAGCACCAACGCCAGCATCGCCTCGCAGATCGGCGTGGCGCGGATGCCGACGCAGGGATCGTGGCGGCCGGTGGTGACGATGTCGACCACGTTGCCGTCCACGTCCACGCCCTCGACCGGCAGGCGCAGGCTCGAGGTCGGCTTGAACGCCACCGAGACCACGACCCGTTGTCCCGTGCTGATGCCGCCGAGGATGCCGCCGGCATGGTTGGACAGGAAGCCGCCGGGCGTCATCACGTCGCGATGTTCGGTGCCTTTTTGCGCGACCGCGGCGAAGCCGTCGCCGATCTCCACGCCCTTGACCGCGTTGATCGACATCATCGCCGCGGCCAGTTCGCCGTCGAGCTTGCCGTAGACCGGCTCGCCCCAGCCCGGCGGCACGCCGTCGGCCACGGCGACGACCTTCGCGCCGACCGAGTCGCCGGACTTGCGCAGCGCGTCCATGTAGCGTTCCAGCTCCGGCACCTGCGACGCATCCGGCCAGAAGAACGGGCTGTCCTCGACGACGGCCCAGTCGTGCGAACGCGGGACCACGTCGCCGATCTGCGCCATGTACCCGCGCACGGTCACGCCGAAACGTTCGCTCAGCCATTTCTTCGCGACCACCGCCGCGGCCACGCGCATCGTCGTCTCGCGCGCGGACGAGCGCCCGCCGCCGCGCGGGTCGCGCAGGCCGTACTTCTGCCAGTACGCGTAGTCGGCGTGGCCCGGGCGGAACTGCCGGGCGATGGCGCTGTAGTCCTTGCTCTTCTGGTCGGTGTTGCGCACCAGCAGCGCGATCGGCGTGCCGGTGGTGAGGCCCTCGTACACGCCGCTGAGGATCTCGACCTCGTCGGCCTCGCGCCGCGCCGAGGTGTGGCGGCTCTTGCCGGTCGCGCGCCGCGCGAGGTCGTGCGCGAACTCCTCCGGCGCGATGGCGATGCCGGGCGGGCAGCCGTCGATCACGCAGCCGATCGCCGGCCCGTGCGATTCGCCGAAGGTGGTGACGCGGAAGAGATGGCCGAAGGTGTTCAAGTCGCGGATGCCTCGGTTGTTTCAGGTATCGTCCCGTCGGTGGTGCCGGGTGTCATGCCGCCGCATCAGTTGTCATCCCGACGTATCAGCTGACAACCCGACGTATCAGCTGTCGTCGCGACGTATCAGCTGTCATTCCGAACGCAGTGAGGGATCTGCTTGTAGTCGACGGATCGCGGGAAAGCAGATCCCTCACTACGTTCGGGATGACACCTTCAGCTGCGATGACACCTTCAGCTGCGACGCCATCTTCAGCTGCGATGCAATCGATCAGAACAGGCCGCCACCCGCCGATTGTGCAGGAACGAACGACGACGCCCCGCCTTCCCGCGCATCCGCCAGCGCCCGGATGCGCGCGTTGTGCGCGACCAGGTCGTGGCGCTCGACCACGAACACGCCCATCTGCCCGACCCGGAATTCGATCCACACCAGCGGCAGTTCCGGCAGCAGCGCCGACAGCGCGCGCTCGGCTTCGCCCACCTCGCAGACCAGCAATCCGTCCTCGGTCAGGTGCAGCGGCGCGTCGCGCAGCATGCGCAGCACGATGTCGAGGCCGTCGTCGCCGGCGCGCAGGCCGAGCTCCGGCTCGTACGAGTACTCCTTCGGCAGCGCGTCGGTCTCGTCGTTGGTGACGTACGGCGGGTTGCTGACGATCAGGTCGTAGTGCTCGCCCTGCAGGTTCGCGAACAGGTCGGACTTCAGGAAGCGGGTGTTGGTCGACAGCAGCCGCGATTCGTTCTCGCGCGCCAGCGCCAGCGCCTCTTCGCTAATGTCGGCGCCGTCGACGTGCCAGTCCGGGTTGTAGTGCGCCATCGCGATGGCGATGCAGCCCGAGCCGGTGCACAGGTCCAGCGCGCGCCGCACCTCGCGCCCGCCCAGCCAGGGTTCGAAGCCGGACTCGATCAGCTCCGCGATCGGCGAGCGCGGCACCAGCGCGCGGCCGTCGCTCTTGAAGCTCAGCCCCGCGAACCAGGCCTCGCCGGTCAGGTAGGCTGCCGGCACCCGTTCCTCGATCCGGCGCAGGAACAGCGCCAGCACGTCCTCCTTCTCCGCCAGCGTGATCCGCGCCTGGCCGTAGGCCGGGCCGAGGTCGTGCGGCAGGTGCAGCGCGTGCAGGGTGAGCTGGGTGGCCTCGTCGATGGCGTTGTCGTAGCTGTGCCCGAACGTCAGCCCGGCCGCGTTGAAGCGGCTGGCGCCGTAACGGATCAGGTCGATGATCGTCTGCAGTTCGTCGGTCATGGCGGCGCGGATTCCCGGCGGAGGCCGGTCAGCCAGTATAGCGGCGGCGACGGGTATCATGGCCGCCTTCCCGGTGGATGCCCCGATGTTCAACCGCACCGTCATCGTCGTGCTGCTGGTCGCGCTGTTTGCCGGCCTCGGCCTGCTCGCCTCGCGCAAGTACTTCGCCGAACCCGCGGCGCCGCAGCCGTCGCTGCGGGCGGTGAAGCTGTTCCCGCAGCCGCGCGAACTGCCGCCCTTCGCGCTGCAGCAGTCCGACGGCACCCAGCTGATGCCGGGCGAACTGCATGGCCACTGGACCCTGGTGTTCATCGGCTTCACCTTCTGCCCGGACGTCTGCCCGCTGACCCTCGTCCGGCTGGCGCAGGCGCAGCGGGAATGGGAGGCGCTGCCCGAATCGACCCGCCCGCGCGTGCTGTTCGTCTCGGTCGATCCCGAACGCGACACGCCCGACCGCATCGGCGAATACGCGCACGCCTTCCACCGCGACACCCTGGCCGCCACCGCCGACATCCCGGCGCTGGAAACCTTCGCCCGATCGCTGTCGATGGTGTTCGCGAAGGTCCCGCCGCCCGCAGGCGCGCCCGTCGACCAGTATTCGATCGACCACAGCGCCTCGATGGCCGTGCTCGATTCGCAGGGCCGCATGGCCGGCGTGGTCACCGGCAGCGCGGTGGACGATCCGGCCGCGATCGCCGCCGACCTCGCCGCACTGACCCGGGCGCCGCGCCGGTGAGCCTGGCCACCGCGCTGACCTACGCGCTGCCGCACCGGCTGCTGTCCTCGCTGGCGCGCTCGCTGGCGTACTCGGATTCGCCGCGCACCCGGCGGTGGCTGATCGACACGGTGACACGCAGGTTCGGCGTGGACCTTGCCGAAGCGGCCGAGTCCGATCCGGGCGCCTATCCAACGTTCAACGCGTTCTTCACCCGTGCGCTGAAGCCCGGCGCACGCACGCCCGACCCCGACCCGCATGCGCTGCTGATGCCGGCCGACGGGCGCATCAGCCAGTGCGGCCTGATCGAGCAGGGCCGCATCTTCCAGGCAAAGGGCCGGTCGTTCACCGCCGCCGAGCTGCTCGGCAGCGAGGCCGCCGCGGCGCCTTACGCGGACGGCCTGTTCGCCACCGTGTACCTGTCGCCGAAGGACTACCACCGCGTACACATGCCGTGGACCGGACGCCTGCGCGAGACCGTGCACGTGCCGGGCCGCCTGTTCTCGGTCGGCCCGGGCGCCGTCGCCGGCGTGCCGCGCCTGTTCGCGCGCAACGAGCGCCTCGTGTGCCATTTCGACACCGACTTCGGGCCGATGGTGGTGGTGATGGTGGGCGCGCTGCTGGTGTCGGGCGTCGAGACCGTGTGGAGCGGCGAGGAGATCCCCGCCTATGCCGACCGCATCACCTCGAAGAACTGGAGCGGCGAGGAGATCGTCCTCGAGCGGTTCGAGGAAATGGCACGGTTCAACTACGGTTCCACCGTAATCGTGCTGCTGCCGGCGGGCGTTGCGACGCTCGAGCCTTCTCTGGATGCGGAGCAGCCGGTGCGGCTCGGACAAGCATTGGCCAGGCGGTCGGTCGCCTGACGCGCGGCGGCGCGTTCCTCATCGCGGCGCCCTGGATCCCACGCGGCGCGGCGCGGTTCAACTACGGTTCCACCGTGATCGTGCTGCTGCCGGCGGGCGTGGCGACGCTCGAAGCTTCGCTGGAGGCGGAGCAGCCGGTGCGGCTCGGA
>Ga0160469_100120_pt1 | contig 110649 bp, 110 predicted proteins | sample HID1972M_E11MG_FD_108246 | JGI IMG/M metagenome (GOLD analysis project Ga0160469, IMG submission 108246) | Enriched pill bug-associated microbial communities from UW Madison campus, WI, USA - HID1972M_E11 MG | ecosystem: Host-associated > Arthropoda: Insects > Digestive system > Unclassified ...
GGCGTCAGCACGGCGGTGGGCTCGTCCAGGATCAGGATGCGCGCGCCGCGGTACAGCGCCTTGAGGATCTCCACGCGCTGGCGTTCGCCCACCGAGAGGCTGCCCACCGGCGCGTCGGGGTGCACCGGCAGGCCGAAGCGCCGCGCCACCTCGAGCAGCTTGGCGCGCGCGTCGGCGCGGCGCGAGACGGGGCGCCACAGCGGCTCGGTGCCGATGAGCACGTTGTCCAGCACGCTCAGGTTGTCGGCCAGCGCGAAGTGCTGGTGCACCATGCCGATGCCCGCGGCCAGCGCGGCCTTCGGGTTGCCCGGCGGCAGGGGCCGGCCGAAGGCCTCGATATGGCCTTCGTCCGCCACGTAGTGGCCGAACAGGATCGACATCAGCGTGGACTTGCCGGCGCCGTTCTCGCCCAGCAGCGCCAGCACCTCGCCGGCGCCCAGTTCGAGCGAGATCGCGTCGTTGGCGAGCAGCGGTCCGAAGCGCTTGCTGATGCCTTCCAGGCGCAGCACCGGGGCCGCGGCGCCGGTCATCGCCGGCGCGCGGGCACGCAGGCCGCGGGAAGGCGGCGCCGGTTCATCGGGCCGTGGACTTCGGCTGGCTGTCGTCGATCTTCACGACGAGCTTGCCGCCCAGGATCTCCGCCTCGCGCGCCTTGACCCTGGCCACGATGTCCAGCGGGATCTTCTTCTCGAAGGTGCCCAGCGGCGCCAGCTCGGAGCCCTTGTGCTTCATGTGCGAGTACACGCCGTAGTCCTCGGCGGTGAACTTGCCTTCCTTCACCAGCCCGATCGCGCGGTCGATGCTGGGCTCCATGTTCCACAGCGCCGAGGCGACCACGGTGTCGGGGTACTGGGCCTGCGTGTCGATCACGTTGCCGATGGCCAGCACCTTGCGTTCCTTGGCCGCGTCGCTGACGCCGAAGCGCTCGGCGTACATCACGTCGGCGCCCTTGTCGATCATCGCGAAGGCGGCTTCCTTGGCCTTGGGCGGATCGAACCAGCTGTTGATGAAGGTGACGGTGAACTCGACCTTGGGGTTCACCTCCTTCGCGCCGGCCATGAAGGCGTTCATCAGCCGGTTGACCTCGGGGATGGGAAAGCCGCCGACCATGCCGATCCTGTGGGTCTTGGTCATGCCGCCGGCGATCAGGCCGGTGAGGTAGGCGGGCTCCTGGATGTAGTTGTCGAACACGCTGAAGTTCGGCGCCTGCGGCTTGAGCGAGGAGCCCATGAGGAAGGCGGTCTTGGGAAAGTCCCGCGCCACCTTGCGCGCCGCCGCTTCCACGCCGAACACCTCGCCGACGATGAGCTGGTTGCCGGCCGTGGCGTACTCGCGCATCACGCGCTCGTAGTCCGCGTTGGCCACGTTCTCGGTCGCCTTGTACTCGATCTCGCCGCGCGCTTCCGCGGCCTTGAGCGCCTTGTGGATGCGGCCCACCCACTGCTGCTCGAAGGGCACGGTGTACACGGCCGCGACCTTGAGCCTGGTCTGCGCGAAGGCCAGCATGGGCAGGCCCAGCGCCACGACCGCGGCGCTGAGGATGAGGGGGCGGCGTTGGATCATGAGTTTCTCCTGAAGATGAAGGACATAGCAGGAACAGTGCCCGCATCAGGCGGGCCGCTGGCGGCGCCCCCGGCAGGGGGTTGGCGCAGCGACACGCAGTGCGCGCAGCCTGGGGGCGAGCCTTACTTCGTGCCGAAGATGCGGTCGCCCGCATCGCCCAGCCCGGGCAGGATGTAGCCGTGGTCGTTGAGCTCGCGGTCGATCGCGGCGGTGTAGATCGGCACGTCGGGGTGCGCGGCCTGCATCGCGGCCACGCCCTCGGGGCAGGTGAGCAGGCACACGAACTTGATCGACTTGGGGTTCAGCTCCTTGAGCCGCTCCACGGCGGCGATGGCGGAGTTGCCGGTGGCCAGCATCGGGTCGACCACCACGATGTCGCGCTCGGCCATGTCGCCCGGCATCTTGAAGTAGTACTCGACCGCGGTGAGCGTCTTGGGATCGCGGTACAGCCCGATGTGGCCCACGCGGGCGCCGGGCACCACCGTGAGCATGCCGTCCAGGATGCCGCTGCCGGCGCGCAGGATCGAGACGAAGACCAGCTTCTTGCCGTCGATCACCTTCGCGGTCATGGTCTCCAGCGGCGTCTCGACCTCGAGGTCCTGCATCGGCATGTCGCGCGTGACCTCGTAGGCCATCAGCATGCTCAGTTCGTTGAGCAGCCGGCGGAAGCTGTTGGTGGAGGCGTCCTTGCGGCGCATCAGCGTGAGCTTGTGCTGGACGAGGGGGTGGTCGATGAGGTGGACGTTGCTCATGGTGGCCTGGCGCGGTGCGTTCTTGTTGGAGAAAAAGGTCCGGAAGTCTAGAACACCGTGCCGTCGCTCTCGATGCGCAGCGGCGGCGCGCCGTCGCGCAGCCGCTGCGCCAGCACGCGGCCTGCGGCCCAGGTGCCGCCTTCGAGGATGCAGGCCAGCGGCAGCTGCGACGCGTTGCGGCCGAGCTGCTGGCGCACCACCGTCGCCAGCTCGTCCATCAGGGCCACGGTCAGCGCGCGCCATTCGACGATGCATTCGTCGCCGACCTTCCACGTGCGCTCGGTGGGCGCCGGGTCCCGAGGCACGATCACGCCGCCGTCGATCAGCAGCCCGCCGTTGCGGTACTCGGGCAGGGCGGTGAGCGCGTCCAGCCCCTCGACCCGCACGCCGGCCCATTCGAAGGGCTCGATCAGCGAATAGGTGAGCCATTGCGACAGCTTGTGGAAGGGCACCCAGCCGCGCGTGAGGCCCGGGCCCTCCACCGCGCCGTGGCGCCAGCAGTCGCCCAGCGCGTGGGCCGGGTCGCCGCCGCCGATGGCGTCGCTGCCGTCCGCCGTGAGGCTGTCGATCGAGTTGGAGGCCGGCCAGATGGCCGACAGCGACATCAGCAGTTGCGACAGGATGTCGTGCGCCCCGATGCTGGCCGTGGGCGGCGTGGCCGGGCCCAGCGGGCCGACCAGCGCGTCGAACAGGCCGCCCGGGCGGCCGTGCTCTCCGAACACCTCGGGCTGCTCGTGCATCGCCTCGCCCAGGCGGCGCAGCAGCGTGGCGCGGCCGGTCAGGCCGACCAGCGGGTTGACCTCGCTGACCTGGAAGGCGTCGCCGAGCCGGTCGGTGACCAGCGCGCGCAGGCCGGCCGCGTCGGCACGCAGCGGGTGGTCGGGATCGGAGGAGAACAGCCCGCTGGTGAAGGCGTGGAAGCTGGCCACGCCCAGCCCCTCGGAGCGCGAGAAGCGCTGGCCGGTGGCCGATTCCTTGTACTGCCAGTCGGCGCCGGCGCCGGCGTCCAGCAGCACGCTCACCACGGCCAGGTCGATGTGGGCGCGGGCGCGCTCGCGCGCATCGAGCTTGTCGCCGAGCAGCCGCTCGAGCGCCTCCAGGCGGTTCACGCCGCCGGCCTCGAAATGGCGCCAGCGGCTGTGGAAGGGGATCTTGTCCCAGGGATAGCGTTCGCGCGAGACCTCGACCACGGTGCGCGCCGTGTCTTCCAGCGCGGCCGCATCGCCGATGGTGAACCAGCGCGATTCGCCGCGCCGCGCGCGCGCCAGCAGCCAGGCCGCGCGCTCGCGGATCGCGGCGGTGGTGCGCAGGTAGGCCACGGCGCCTTGCGCATGGCCGGTGTCGGGAACGAATTCGAGCGTCGGATCGACCGAGCCGTCGGGCGCCGCGTGGCGCACGGCCGGGTTGGCCGTGGGGTGCTCGGGGTCCATGCCGTAGTTGCCGTGGGTCATCCGTCCAGTCCTCGTCCTTTGGCCTTCTTCAGTTCCTCTGCGTCGGGCACCACGCCCGGGGTGAAGTAGCCCGCCGCCATCTTCGCGTCCATCTCCACGCGCGCGTCGGCCGGGATCAGGTCGTCGGGGATGTTCACGCGTTCGCCGACCTCGATGCCGCCGCCGGTGATCGCGTCGTACTTCATGTTGCTCATCGACACCAGCCGGTGGATCTTGCGGATGCCCAGCCAGTGCAGCACGTCGGGCATCAGCTCCTGGAAGCGCATGTCCTGCACGCCGGCCACGCATTCGGTGCGGGCGAAGTACTGGTCGGCCGTGTCGCCGCCCACCTGGCGCTTGCGCGCGTTGTAGACCAGGAACTTGGTCACCTCGCCCAGCGCGCGGCCTTCCTTGCGCGAGTAGGCCACCAGGCCCACGCCGCCGCGCTGCGCGCCCTGGATGCATTCCTCGATGGCGTGCGTGAGGTAGGGGCGGCAGGTGCAGATGTCGGAGCCGAACACGTCCGAGCCGTTGCACTCGTCGTGCACGCGCGCCGTGAGCTCGACCTGCGGATCGGCCAGGTCGCGCGGGTCGCCGAAGATGTAGATGGTCTGCCCGCCGATCGGCGGCAGGAACACTTCCAGGTCGGAACGCGTCACCAGCTCCGGGTACATGCCGCCGGTTTCCTCGAACAGCACGCGGCGCAGGTCGGTTTCGCTGCAGCCGAAGCGCTGCGCCACGCCGGGCAGGTACCACACGGGCTCGATCGCGGCCTTGGTGACCAGCGCGGCGCCGCCCTCGGTGAGGAAGCGGCCGTCGGCCTTCAGGCGGCCCTTGTGCAGCGCCTCCATCACTTCGGGCAGGATCACGTGCGCCTTGGTCACCGCGATGGTCGGGCGGATGTCGTAGCCGGCCGCCAGCTCGGCCGAGAAGGCATCGGACACCACCGCACCCCAGGGATCGAGCGAGACGATTCGCCCGGGCTCGCCCCACTGCGGATACGGGCCGATCACGTCGGTGGGCGAGGTGTTGGTCAGGTCGGCGCGGTGCTCGCGCTTGAGCGCGCCGGCCGCGATCGCCAGCGCGCGGTACACGCCGTAGGAGCCGCTGTGCGAGCCGATCACGTTGCGGTGCGCGCGCCGCGTGGTGGTGCCCACGATCGGCCCGCGCTCGGCGGCGGTGGGGGCGCCCCACAGGATCGGCAGCGCGCCCAGGCCGCCGCTGTGCGAGGTCAGCCGGATGTGGCGCGAGGCCGGGCTGGCCGGATGCAGCGGTGAAATCGAGGAGGGGCCCGCGGGCGCGGCGCCGGCGGAAGAAGACGGGGGGAGTGTGACAGGCGAGTCGGGAGGCGGGGTCGTTGTTCTATCGACGGACATTGCAGGCCCTCAAAAAACACAATGTAGCGATCGACCGTGCGACTGGCAAGCAGGGCCGCGCGGGCACAATCGCGCAAAAAAATTCGGGCGCGGCTGTAACCGCGCGCACGATGGCCACGAACAGGATGACAGGAGCTTCATGCGCACGAGCGATGCCGAAACGGTGCTGCGCGGCCTGCTGCTTCGCGGGCTCGCGGGCGACGCGGCGGCCTACCACGCGTTCCTTCGCCAGCTCGCCGGGCACTTGCGCGCCTTCCTGGGGCGGCGCCTGTTCGGCTGGCCCGACGACGTGGAGGACCTCGTGCAGGAATGCCTGCTCGCGATGCACAACCAGCGCCACACCTACCAGAGCGACCAGCCCCTGACGGCCTGGGTGCATGCGATCGCCCGCTACAAGCTGATCGACCTGCTGCGCGCCAAGGCAGGGCGCGAGGCGCTGCACGATCCGATCGACGACGAGCTGGCCGTGTTCGCCGAATCGACGACCGAGGCCAGCGACGCACGCCGCGACCTGGCCGGCCTGCTGCAGACGCTGCCCGAGCGCCAGCGCCTGCCCATCGTGCACGTCAAGCTGGAAGGCCTGTCGGTGGCGGAGACCGCGCAGCGCACCGGCATGTCCGAGTCGGCCGTCAAGGTCGGCATTCATCGCGGGCTCAAGGCGCTCGCGGCCAGGTTCAGGAACACACCATGAAGACCGATGAGTTCGTGGCCATGCTGGCCGCCGGCGCGGCGCCCGTGCCGCCGCATGCCGCGGCGCGCCGGCTCGCGCTGGCCCTGTGCGTCGGCCTGGCGTTGTCGCTGGCGATCCTGTGGGCGGGCTACGGCACGCGGCACGACCTGGTGCAGGCCATGTTCTGGCCCATGTTCTGGGTCAAGCTGCTGTTTCCGCTCGCCGTGGCCGCGGCGGGCTTCGTCATGCTGCAGCGGCTCGCGCGCCCGGGCGTGCGGCTGCGCCGGGCCTGGCTGGGCGTGCTGCTGCCGGTGCTGGCCGTGTGGCTGCTGGCGCTGGTCGCCTGGATGCAGGCGCCGGCCGAGGCGCGCATGGCGCTGCTCATGGGGCGTTCATGGCGCACCTGCGTGCCCAGCATCGCCCTCATCGCGCTGCCGGTGTTCGTGGCCGCGATGGCCGCGCTGCGCACCCTGGCGCCCACGCAGCCGGCACTGGCCGGCGCGGCGGCCGGTGCGCTGGCCGGCGGCGTCGGCGCGGCGGTCTACGCGCTGCACTGCCACGAGCTCGCGGCGCCCTTCATCGCGGTCTGGTACGTGGCGGGCATCGCGCTGCCGGTGCTGGCGGGTGCTGCGATCGGGCCCCGGCTGCTGCGCTGGTAGCGCTCAGGGCTGCGGCGCGTGCCACAGCCGCTGCCAGGTGTGGGCGAGCTGGGCGCGTGCGTTGCGCGGGCCGATCACCGCCGCCACCGGCACGCTGCGCCAGCCCTGGCCGTCGCGCACCGCCACCTGGTAGCGGAAGGTGTAGTTGGGTTCCAGGCCCATGCGCAGGTCCGACAGCACCAGCGCGTCGCCGACGGCCTCGGCCTTCATGAAGCCGTGGGTGAACCACAGCAGCCGGGCCACGGGCGGCTCGGCGGCCAGCGCCTGCAGCGCGGCGGTGTCGCTGGGCCGGTGCGTGAACTGCATCGGCCCGCGGTCCGCCACCAGCGAGCGTTCGCCGTCCAGGAAGCCGTCGGGCGTCATCACGACCACGCGCCACAGCAGCGTGTTCAGCGGCATCGGCACCGAGAAGCGCGGCGCGTCGGCCAGGCCGCGCGCGGCCAGGGCCTGGCCGGCGGCGCGGTCCACGACCGTCTTGGCGACGAGCGACCAGCCGATGTAGGCGCTGCTGAGCACCAGGCCCCAGGCCAGGAAGCGCCGCCCCGCGGGCCGCGCGCCAGCCACCAGCGCGCCGATGAAGGCCACCAGCAAGGGCAGGGTGTAGAGCGGGTCGATGATGAACAGGCTGGCCCCCATCACCGGCCGCGAGGGCGAGGGCCACCACAGCTGCGTGCCGTAGACGGTGAAGGCGTCGAGCAGCGGATGCGTGAGCAGCGCCAGCCAGACCGCCCGCAGCCAGGGGCGCGGCGCCTCGCGCACGGGCGCCCAGAAGCGCCGCAGCGCGAGCCAGATCAGCCAGCCCAGCACGGCCAGCACCGGCAGCGAATGCGAGGGCCCGCGGTGCCAGGTGACGCCGGTCACCGCGTCGGCGCCGATCAGCGCCAGCGGGATGCCGTCCAGGTCGGGCAGGGTGCCGAGCAGGGCGCCCGCCGCCAGCGCCTTGCGGCGGTGCGCGGCCGGCACCGCGGCGGCGGCCACGGCGCCGCCCAGCAGGATCTGCGTCAGCGAGTCCAAGCGCTCAGCGTTTCTTCTTGGTGCCGAAGATGCCGCCCAGCACGCCGCGCAGGATCTCGCGGCCGGCCGTGGTGCCCATGGTGCGCACCGCGGACTTGGCCATGGTCTGCACCAGCCCGTCGCGCTTGCCGCCGCGCGGGCCGGTGGAGCCGAACAGCAGGTCGTTGAGCACGTTGCTGCCCGAGGCCTGTTCCTTGGCCTGCTGGCCGGCCGCCGCGGCGTCCGGGGCGCTCTCGGCACGGCCCTTGAGCGTCTCGTAGGCCGATTCGCGGTCCACCGTCTTCTCGTAGACGCCGGCCACCAGCGAGCCGGCGATCAGCGCCTGGCGCTGCTGCGGCGTGATCGGGCCGATCTGGCTGCCCGGCGGCAGCACGTACACGCGCTCGGTGATGCCGGGGCGCCCCTTCTCGTCGAGCAGGCTCACCAGCGCCTCGCCCACGGCCAGCTCGGTGATCGCCTTCTCGATGTCCAGGCCGGGCTTCTGCCGCATGGTGGTGGCGGTGGCCTTCACCGCCTTCTGGTCGCGCGGCGTGAAGGCGCGCAGCGCGTGCTGCACGCGGTTGCCCAGCTGGGCGAGCACCGAATCGGGAATGTCCAGCGGGTTCTGCGTCACGAAGTACACGCCCACGCCCTTGGAGCGCACCAGGCGCACCACCAGCTCGATGCGCTCGACCAGCGCCTTGGGCGCCTCGTTGAACAGCAGGTGCGCCTCGTCGAAGAAGAAGGCCAGCTTGGGCTTGTCGGGGTCGCCGATTTCGGGCAACTGCTCGAACAGCTCCGACAGCAGCCACAGCAGGAAGGTCGCGTACAGCCGCGGCGAGTTCATCAGCTTGTCGGCCGCCAGGACGTTCACCATGCCCTTGCCGGCGCCGTCGGTCTGCATGAAGTCGCCGATGTCCAGCATCGGCTCGCCGAAGAACTTGTCGCCGCCCTGGCTCTCGATCTGCAGCAGGCCGCGCTGGATCGCGCCGACGCTCGCGGCGCTGATGTTGCCGTACTCGGTGGTGAACTGCTTGGCATTGTCGCCCACGTGCTGCAGCATGGCACGCAGGTCCTTCAGGTCGAGCAGCAGCAGGCCGTTGTCGTCGGCGATCTTGAACACCAGGTTCAGCACGCCGGCCTGCGTCTCGTTCAGGTTGAGCATGCGGCCCAGCAGCAGCGGCCCCATGTCGGAGACGGTGGCGCGCACCGGGTGGCCCTGCTCGCCGAACACGTCCCACAGCGTGACCGGGCAGGCCAGTGGCGCGGGCGGCTCGATGCCGCGCTCGGCCAGCGTGGCGGCCATCTTGCCGCCGATGCTGCCGGGCTGGCTGATGCCGGTGAGGTCGCCCTTCACGTCGGCCATGAACACCGGCACCCCGATGCCCGAGAGCTGCTCGGCCAGGGTCTGCAGCGTCACGGTCTTGCCGGTGCCGGTCGCGCCGGTGATCAGCCCGTGGCGGTTGGCCAGGCCGGGCAGCAGAAAGCATTCGATGGCATCGTGGCGTGCAAGCAGCAGGGGATCGGCCATGGGTGCTCCAGTTCGTTGCGAAGCGGGCAGTCTATCCAAGCTGCCCTCCTATAATTTGCCTTTCGTTCATGCAAAAGTATTGATAAAACCCCGGAGTCCCCTGTGTCAACGACTGCATCCTCCGCTTCCGCCGCTGGCAACGCCTCCGAACAATCCCCCCTCGAGCAGGAACTCGCGGTCGTCCTCGTGGAGGCGCTGAACCTCGAGGTCGCCCCTGCGGAGATCGATCCCAATGCCCCGCTGTACGGCGAGGGCCTGGGCCTGGACTCCATCGACATCCTGGAGGTCGCGCTGGAGATTTCGCGCCGCTACGGCTTCCAGCTGCGCTCGGACGACGAGCGCAACAAGCAGATCTTCGAGTCGCTGCGCAGCCTGGCGGCGCACGTGGCGGCCAACCGAACCACGGCATGACGCAGTCCCCCGGCTTCCTGCGCCGAGGCCGGCAACGGGCCTGAGGCGATGTCGCGGTGGCGCCTGGCGCTCCTGCTCGCGGCAGGGGTGGCCTATGCGGGTCTTTCCCATTGGATGATGCTCTTCCATGCGCAGGCGCCGTGGGCCGTGATGGTGCTGCTGGGGCCGCTGTGGCTGTCCGCGCTGGGCCTGGCCGGCAGCCGTTTCGGCGCCTGGGGGCTGTCGGTCGTGGCGCTGGTCGGCATCGTCGGGATGGTGCTGGTGTGGCAGGGCGAGGCGGGTGACACGAACCGGCTCTACGTGCTGCAGCACGTCGGGATCAACGCCTTGCTGTGCGGCTGGTTCGGCGCTTCGCTGCGCGGCGACCGGCTGTCCCTGGTGAGCGAGTTCGCGCAGCGCGTGCATCCGCTGTCGCCCGCTATGCGCGTCTACACGACCGGGGTGACGCGGGTGTGGACCGTCTACTTCGCCGCCATGGTGCTCGCCTCGATCGCGGTGTACGCGCTGCTGCCCTTCGCGGCGTGGTCGCTGCTGGCGAACCTGCTCACGCCGCTGTCGGTGGCGCTGCTCTTCATCGGCGAGCACCTGGTGCGCTACCGCCTGCATCCCGAGTTCGAGCGCACGCGCCTGGTCGACGCGGTGCGCGCCTTCTACAACGCGCCGATCGATCCGGCGACACGGCGATGAACCCTACCGACGCATCCTCGTCCCTGCTGCCGCTGCTGGCGCCGCGCGATCTCGACGCCCCCCTGGCCTGGCATCGCGGCGTGCCGGTGAGCGGCCGCCAGTTCCTGGCCGATGTGGCGCGGCAGGCCGAGCGGCTGCCGGCGGCGGGGCCCGCCATCAACCTGTGCAGCGACCGCTATGCCTTCGCGGTCGGCCTGGCCGCGGCGCTGGTGCGCGGCCACGCCAGCCTGCTGCCGCCCGACGCCCGCCCCGAGACCCTGGCGCGGGTGTGCGAGGCGGGGGGAAGCAGCTTCGCGCTGACCGACGATCCCGGCCTGAAGGCGCCCGGCATTCCCTGCATCGGCGTGCCGCTGGCGGACGCCGGCACGCCGCAGGCCGAGGCGCAGGCGGTGCCGGCGATCGAGCGCGGGCGGCATGCGGCGAGCCTGCTGACCTCGGGCTCCACCGGCGTGCCGCAGCCGCATGCCAAGTCCTGGGCCACGCTGGTCGGCGACGTCGCGGCGGCCGTGCCGCGGCTGACGGAATTGCTCGGGCGGCCCTCGCTGGCGGGCCTCACGCTGGTCGGCACGGTGCCGGTGCAGCACAGCTACGGCCTCGAATCGACGGCGCTGCTGGCCATGCTCGGCGGCGCCGCCTTCGACAGCGGCCGGCCCTTCTATCCGGCCGACATCGTGCAGACGCTGGCCGCGGTGCCGCGCCCGCGCGCGCTGGTGACCACGCCCTTCCACCTCAAGACCCTGCTGCTGGCGGGCATCGCGCTGCCACCGGTGGACCTGATCCTGTCGGCCACGGCGCCGCTGTCGCCGCAGCTCGCGGCGCAGGCCGAGCAGGCGATGTCGGCGGTGCTGATCGAGATCTACGGCAGCACCGAGTCCGGCCAGGTGGCCACGCGCCGGCCGACGGCCAGCGAGGTCTGGCATACCTTCGGCGACATCCGCGTGCGCCTGGAAGCCGCCGACGATGGGGCCGAGCGCTTCGTTTTCGAAGGCGACTTCATCCCCGAGCCGACGCCGCTGGCCGACGTGCTGGAGCTGGTCGACGCGCAGCACTTCCGCCTGCTCGGCCGCGCCAACGACCTGATCCACGTGGCCGGCCGGCGCAGCTCGCTCAGCCACCTGAACTACCACCTCAACAGCATCCCGGGCGTCGAGGACGGCGCCTTCTGGCTGCCTGACGACGTCACCGACGGCGTGGTGCGGCCGGTCGCGTTCGTGGTGGCGCCGGGCCTGGGGGCGCCGGCGATCGTCGCGGCGCTGCGCGAGCGGCTCGAGGCGGTGTTCGTGCCGCGCCGCGTGGTGCACGTGGACGCGCTGCCGCGCGAGGCCACCGGCAAGCTCACGGTGCGCGCGCTGCGCGAGTTCGCGCACGCCCGCTCTGCGGCCGACGGCGAGGCGGTGCAGCTCACGCGCGAGGTGCCGGCCGACCATCCGGTCTTCGCCGGCCACTTTCCCGGCCAGCCGCTGCTGCCGGGCGCGCTGCTGGTGGCCGAGGTGCTGGAGACCGCGCGCGGCGTGCCGGCGCTGCGCGCGCGCCTGGGCGACGCGCCCGCGCTCGCGGCCGTGAAGTTCCTCTCGCCGGTGCGCCCGGGCCGCCACCTGCACATCACCCTGCAGCCCGAGGCGGGCGCGTCGAGCGGCGTGCGCTTCGAGGTGCGCTGCGACGACGCCGGAGGCACGCTGGCCGCCAGCGGGCGCTGGACGCCGGGCGAGGGCGCTGCGTGAGCGAAGCCCACGAGATGGCACGCCTGGGGGTGGTTTTCCGATGAGCGTCCTGGGCGACGGCACCCCGGTCGCGCGGCGCGACTGGTCGCGCGTGCCCGAGCGCAGCAACATGCTCGCGCTGCGCGTGATCTGCTGGATCGCGCTCAAGTGCGGGCGGCGCGCGGCGCGCTGGATCCTGCATCCCATCAGCCTGTATTTCCTGCTGTTCGCGCCGACGCCGCGGCGCCACATCAAGCGCTACCTGTTCCGCGCCATCGGCCCGCACGCCGGCTGGCGCGACGGCTATCGGCTGATCCACGCCTTCGCCTCGACCGTGCTCGATCGCGTCTTCTTCCTGCGCGGGCGCATGGACCTGTTCGACGTGCAGGTGCAGGGTGCGGAATCGCTCGAGACGGAGCTGCTCGCCGGCCGCGGCGCCTTCCTCGTCGGGGCGCACATGGGCAGCTTCGAGGCGCTGGGCGCATGCCGCCAGCAGGCCCACCCCGATCTCGACCCGAAGCTGGCGATGCTCATGTTTCCGGACAACGCGCAGCGCATCAACGCGATCCTGGACGCCATCAGCCTGCCGGGGCTGCGCCCCCACCTGATCGCGCTGGGCCGTCCGCACTCGATGCTGGCGCTGCGCGAGTGGCTCGACGCCGGCGGCATGGCCGGGCTGCTGGCCGACCGCACGCTGCCCGGCCAGGACGAGGGGCCGGCGCAGCAGGGCGGCAAGCGCATCACGCTGCCTTTCCTCGGCGCGCCGGCGGTCTTCAACGACGGTCCGTTCCGCCTGGCGGCGCTGCTGCGGCGCCGGGTGTTCTTCATGGCAGGGCTGTATCGGGGCGGCGCGCGCTACGAGGTGCTGTTCGAGCCGCTGGCCGACTTCAGCGTGCGCGAGGCCGACCCGGCCGCGCGGGAGCAGCGCATCCACGCGGCGCTCCAGGCCTATGTGGCGCGACTGGAGGCGCTGTGCCGGGCCGCGCCCTACAACTGGTTCAATTTCCATGACTTCTGGCTTGAAGACGAACATTGAGCGGGCAGGGCGCGTGCTGCTGGCCGCGCTGCTGATCGGCGCCGGCGGCGGTGCCTGGGCCTTCGACCTGCCGGCGCTGATGGGGCTGCTGGCCAGGCACAAGAGCGGCGAGGCGCGCTTCACCGAGCAGCGCTTCGTGCGCGGCCTCGAAGGGCCGATCGACGCCAGCGGCACGCTCAGCTTCACGGCGCCCGACCGGCTGGCGCGCCAGACCGTCACGCCGCGCCCCGAGTCGATGGTGGTGGAGGGCAACACGCTGACGCTGTCGCGCGGCGGCCGCACCCGCACCCTGGCGCTGGACAGCATGCCCGAGATGCAGGGCATGATCGAGGCCATGCGCGGCACCCTCAGCGGCGATGCGCCGGCGATCCAGCGCTACTTTCGCAGCACCCTCGGCGGCAGCCGGGAGGCGTGGACGCTGGACCTCGTGCCCGTCGACGAGCGGCTGGCCGCGCAGGTGCGCAGCATCCGCATGAGCGGGCGCGCGGGCGAGGTGCTGGGCGTCGAGATGGAGTTCATCGGCGGCGACCGCTCCGTCATGACCATCGTGCCCGAGCGCGCGCGTACCACGCCGTGACCCTGTCTTCCGCGCCGCCGCGCCGCGCCCTGACGCTGCTGCTCTGGCTGGCGCTGGTGCTGGCCGGCATCGGCGTGATCGCGCGCTCGCAGTTCAGCGCCGATCTCTCGGCCTTCCTGCCCGCCAGCCCCGACGCGCGCCAGCGCGTGCTCATCGAGCAGTTGCACAGCGGCGTGGCCTCGCGCACGGTGCTGATCGGCATCGAGGGCGGCGCCGGCGCGGCCGAGCGCGCGGCCGTGTCGCGCGCGCTGGGCGGCGCGATGCGCGCCAGCGGCCTGTTCGACCAGGTGCAGAACGGCGACAGCGGCGACTGGAAGGACAGCGGCGAATGGCTGGTCGCGCAGCGCTACCGCCTGTCGCCCGACGTGGGCGCCGAGCGCTTCACCACCGAAGGGCTGCGCGACGCGATCCTGGACACGCTCTCGCTGCTCGGCACGCCCGCGGGCAACGCGCTGCGGCCGCTGCTCGAGCGCGACCCCACCGGCGAGACGCGGCGCATCGCCGAAGGCCTGATCCCGGCCAGCTCGCCGCGCAGCGAGGCCGGCGTGTGGGCCTCGCGGGCGCATCCGCGGGCGCTGCTGCTGGCCACCACCCACGCGTCCGGCGGCGACCTCGATGCGCAGGCACAGATGATCGACGTCACCCGGCAGGCCTTCGCGCAGGCCACGCAGGGCATGGCCGCCGATGCGGCGCCGCGCCTGCTGATGAGCGGCTCGCCGGTGTTCGCGGTGCACAGCCGCGCGCAGATCAAGGACGAGGCGATCCATCTCGCGGTCGTGGGCGGCATCGTCATGAGCGGCCTGCTGCTGCTGGCCTTCGCCTCGCTGCGCGCACTGGCGGTTGCGCTGCTGCCCGTGGCCACCGGCGTGGTGGCGGGCACGGCGGCGGTGAGCCTGGTCTTCGGCTCGGTCCACGGCCTGACGCTGGCCTTCGGCAGCACGCTGATCGGCGAGACGGTGGACTACGCCATCTACTACCTGATCCAGGCGCGCCAGGTCGGGCAGGGCGGGCCGGCGGGCGCAGGCTGGCGCCGCTGGCGCGAGGTGCACTGGCCCACCGTGCGGCTGGGCCTGCTGACCTCGGTGTGCGGCTTCGCGGCGCTGCTGTTCTCGGGCTTTCCGGGGCTGGCGCAACTGGGCGTCTTCTCGGTGGCGGGGCTGGTCGCGGCCGCCTTCGCCACCCGCTACGGCCTGCCGGTGCTGGCGCCCGACGGCGCCACCGGCCAGGGCCTGCGGCGCCACATGGCGCGGGTGGCCGGCGCCATCGTGCGCGGCCTGCCCCGGCTGCGCCTGCCGCTGCTGGCGCTGGGCGTGGCGGCGCTGGCGCTGATCGCCTGGCAGGGCAGCCACCTGTGGCGCGCCAACCTGGGCGCCATGAGCCCGATCCCGAAGGAGGCGCTGGCGCTGGACGAACAGCTGCGCGCGGATCTCGGTGCCAGCGACACGCGCACGCTGATCGTGGTCGAAGGGGCGGACGAACAGGCCACGCTGCGCGCCACCGAGGCGGCGGGCGAGCGGCTCGATGCGCTGGTGGACCAGGGTGCGCTGGCCGGCTACGAAACCGTCACGCGCGTGCTGCCGAGCCTGCAGATGCAGGCGCGCCGCATCGACAGCCTGCCCGACGCCGCCAGCCTGCGCGAGCGGCTGGCGCAGGCCACGCAGGGCCTGCCATTGCCCGCCGCGCGGCTGGAGCCTTTCGTGGCCGAGGTGCAGGCCGCGCGTACGCAGCCGCCGGTCCGGCGCGCCGACCTGCAGGACGGCCCGCTGGGCGCGATGGTCAACGCGCTGATGTTCGAGCGCCCCGGCGGCGGCTGGTCGGCCGTGATCGCGCTGCATCCCGGGGCGCGCTTCGAACACGCACGCGTGGCGCAGGCGCTGGCCGACATGCCGCAGGTGCAGGTGGTCGACGTCAAGCACGAGCTCGACGCGCTGTACGACCGCTACCTGCACGAGGCCTTCGCCCAGGTGCTGCTCGGCGCGCTGGCCGTCGTGCTGCTGCTGGGCCTGTACCTGCGCTCCGCCCGGCGGCTGGTGGCGGTGTGCCAGCCGCTGGTGCTGGCGGTGATCCTGACGCTGGGCGCGCTGGCGGCGCTGCAGGCGGCGCTGGGCATCCTGCACCTGGTCGGCCTGCTGCTGGTGGTGGCGGTGGGCTCGAACTACGCGCTCTTCTTCGACCAGCTGCAGGAGACCGGGCATGCCGATGAGGACACGCTGGCCTCGCTGATGCTGGCCAATCTGACGACCGTGGTCTCGTTCACGCTGATCGCGATCTCCGAGATCCCCGCGCTCTCGTCCATCGGCCGCGTGGTGGCGCCCGGTGCGCTGCTGGCGCTGCTGCTGTCCGCGGCCTTCGCCCGTCCGCGCCGGCGCTGAGGGAGAATCCGCGCACATGTCCGAAGCCGCCGTCGCCGATCCCGCCGAACCCTGGCGCCTGCCGCCTTTTCTGCAGGCCAGTGCCGCGTGGCATGTGCTCGCCGGCGGCGCCGCGCTGCTGGTGCCCGGGGCCGCGCCCTGGGCGCTGGGTGCGATCGTGCTCAACCATGTGCTGATCACCGCCGCGGTGCTGATGCCGCGCAGCCGTCTGCTGGGCGCCAACCTCACGCGCCTGCCGGCTGCGGCGGCGGCGCGCGGCGAGATCGCGATCACCATCGACGACGGGCCGGATCCCGAGGTCACGCCGCAGGTGCTGGACCTGCTGGACGCGCACGGCCAGCGCGCCACCTTCTTCTGCATCGCCGAGCGCGTGCAGGCGCACCCGGCGCTGGCGCGCGAGATCGTGGCGCGCGGCCACAGCATCCAGAACCACACGGCGCGGCACCGGCACGACTTCTCCTTCCTCGGGCCGCGCGGCTACGCGGCCGAGATCGAACGGGCACAGGACATCCTGGCCACCGTGACCGGCACGCGTTCCGTGTTCTTCCGCGCGCCGGCAGGCTTTCGCAATCCCTTCCTCGCGCCGGTGCTGCATCGCCGGGGCCTCGCGCTGGCGAGCTGGACGCGGCGCGGCTTCGACACGCGCGAGCGCGACCCGGCCCGCGTGCTGGCGCGCCTGACGCGCGGCCTGGCCGCCGGCGACATCCTGCTGCTGCACGACGGCAATGCCGCGCGCACGGTTCAGCAGCGGCCGGTGGTGCTGGAGGTGCTGCCGCCGCTGCTGCGCGCGCTGCAGGCCGCCGGCCTGCATGCCGTGACCCTTCCGCACGCCTTTTCCACCGAATGACCGCTGCCCCTCCCGTCATCGACACCGGCGCCGCCTGGCGCGCGCTGCATGCCGCTGCCACCGATCCCTACCGCCAGGCCGGCAGCTTCGCCTGGCATTTCGCGCGCGGCAAGCTGGGCCGCGACCCGGTGTTCCGCGGCCTGGTCGAGCGCGGCCTGATCGGCGCGCAGCGCACGCGCGTGCTGGACATCGGCTGCGGGCAGGGCCTGTTCGTCAGCCTGCTGGCCGCCATGAGCGACATGCAGGCGCAGGGCCGCTGGCCGGCGGCCTGGGCGCCGACGCCGGCTTCGGCCACCTACACCGGCATCGAGCTGATGCCGCGCGACATCGAGCGCGCCACGCGTTCGCTGGGCCACATCGCGCCGGCGCCGCACTTCGTGTGCGGCGACATGTGCACCGCCGATTTCCCGGGCTGCGACCTGGTCGTGATCCTCGACGTGCTGCACTACGTGGACCTGCAGGCGCAGGAAGACGTGCTGCGCCGCGTGCGCGACGCGCTCGCCCCCTCGGGCCGCCTGCTGCTGCGCGTGGGCGATGCCGCCAGCCGGCGCGGCTTCGCCATCAGCCAGTGGGTGGACCGCACCGTCACGCGCATCCGCGGCCACCGCGTGTCGCCGACCTGGGGCCGCACCGTGGCCGACTGGCGCGCGCTGCTCGAACGCCTGGGCTTTGCCGTCCAGGCCCTTCCCATGAGCGAAGGCACGCCCTTCGCCAACGTGCTGCTGGTGGCCGACCTCGGCGCGCCTTCGGAGACCCCGCCATGACCCTGCAGACCCTGGACCGCGAAGGCATCGCGCAGCGCATTCCGCACAGCGGCCGCATGTGCCTGCTGGAGCGGCTCGAAAGCTGGGATGCGCAGTCCATCCACTGCACCACCACGACCCACGCCGAGCCCGACAACCCGCTGCGCAGCGCCAGCGGCCTGATGGCGCCCTGCGCGATCGAGTACGCGGCCCAGGCGATGGCGCTGCACGGCGGCCTGCTGGCCGCGCCGGGCAGCACGCCGTCGGCCGGCTTCCTGGCGTCGGCGCGCAATGTGCGCTTCTCGGCCGCGCGTTTCGACGACGCGGCCGGGCCGCTGAACGTGCGCGCCACGCGCCTGTCGGGCGACGACAGCCAGGTGCTCTACGCCTTCGACGTCAGCGACGCGGCCGGGCGCCCGCTCGCCCAGGGGCGGGCCGTGGTCGTCCTCAACACACCCCTTCCGACGGAGAGCCAGACACCATGAGCCTGAACGGAAAACGCGCATTGATCACCGGCGCCAGCGGTGCGCTGGGCGGCGCCATCGCGCAGCGGCTGGCGCGCGACGGCGCCACCGTGCTGCTGCACGCCAACGGCCGGCCGGACGCGATCGAGCAGCTCGCCGCAGCGATCCGCGCCGATGGCGGCCAGGCCGAATGCCATGTGTTCGACCTGCGCAGCGACGAGGCCGCGCAGGCCGCCTGCGCGCGCATCCTGGAGGCCGGGCCGGTGCAGATCCTGGTCAACAACGCCGGGGTGCACGACGACGCGGTGCTGCCCGGCATGCGCGCCGAGCAGTGGCACAAGGTGATCGACGTCTCGCTCAACGGCTTCTTCCGCGTCACCCAGCCGCTGCTGCTGCCCATGCTGCGCACGCGCTGGGGCCGCATCCTCAACATCTCCTCGGTGGCCGCGCTCACCGGCAACCGCGGCCAGGTGAACTACGCGGCGGCCAAGGGCGCGCTCAACAGCGCGACCAAGGCGCTGTCGCTGGAAGTGGCGGCGCGCGGCGTGACGGTCAACGCCATCGCGCCGGGCATCATCGCCTCGCCGATGGCCGACGCGGTGTTCGAGCCGGCGCTGATCCAGCAGCTGGTGCCCGTCAAGCGCGCCGGCACGCCGCAGGAAGTGGCCGCGCTCGCCGGCTTCCTGGCCGGCGAGGAGGCGGCCTACATCACGGGGCAGGTGATCTCGATCAACGGCGGGATGGTGTAGGTCAGGGCGAGCCCGTCTTGGCCGAGAGCTCGCGCGAGGCTTCCTTCAGCAGCGCCACGAAGCGCCGGACCTGCGCGTCGTCGACCCGCACGCTCGGGCCGTACACCGCCAGCGACCCCAGCACCTGGGCATTGCCGGCGAACACCGGCACGGCCATGGCCACCGCGCCCTTGATGAGCTCGTCGCGGCTGATGGCATAGCCGGCCTCGCGGATGCGCGCCAGATTGGCGAGGTAGGCGCCGATCTGCACGGCCGGCACCTTGCCCTCGAGGTAGGTCTCGGCGTCGGGGACGAACGCCAGGATGACGCGCCCGCTGGCGCCCAGGATCACGCTCTCGCTGTGTCCGACGCCGCGCTTGAAGCTCAGCGGCTGCGGGCTGGGCATCTCGGCCACGCACACCCGTTCGGCGCCGCGCTGCAGCAGCAGGGCGACGGTCTCGCCGGTCTCCTCCCACAGGCGGCGCATCATGGGCTGCGCCAGGTCGGCCAGATTCATGCCGGCTCCCCATACATGGGCCAGATGAGCCACCGAGGGCCCCAGTTGGAAGCGCTGCGGCTCGCCCGAGGCGGCGATGAATCCGCGCTGCTCCAGCGTGCGCAGCAGCCGGTACAGCGTGGGACGGCTCAGCTCCACGCGCTTGAGCAGCTCGCTGGCGGTCAGGCTGCGGTCTCCCGAACGAAAGGCCATGAGGATGTCGAGCGCGCGATCGACGGCGCGCACCCCTTCTGCGTTCTTTTCCACGGTCACGAGCGGTTCCTTGAAGCAATGGATTCTGGTTCGAAACTTGTCCGTCTGGTGAACATATTGTCCGTTCTTTGACATTCATCAGGCTTGTCTCTTACAATGGACTTGTGTCTCATCAGGCGTACAAAACGCCGAAGCCTACTCACTCCCACGAGGAATCCACGGTGAACAAGGAAATGTCGGAAACGCTGACCCGGGTCGGCCCGGGCACCCGCATGGGCAATCTGCTGCGCCGCTATTGGGTGCCGGCGCTGATGTCCAGCGAAATCCCCGAGGCCGACGGACCGCAGGTGCGCGTGCAGTTGCTGGGCGAGAAGCTGCTCGCGTTTCGCAACAGCGACGGGCAGGCCTGCCTGATCGGCGAGTTCTGCTCGCATCGCGGCGTGTCTCTGTATTTCGGTCGCAACGAGGACAACGGCATCCGCTGCGCCTACCACGGCGTGAAGTTCGACGGCATGGGCCGCTGCGTGGACGTGCCGTCCTCGCCCCAGGCCTGCGCGCGCATGCACATCAAGGGCTATCCCTGCGTGGAGCGCGGCGGCATCGTCTGGGCCTACATGGGCCCGGCCGACCGGCAGCCGGCGCCGCCCGAGCTGGAATGGTGCATGCTGCCGGCCGATCACGTGTTCGTCTCCAAGCGGGTGCAGTACTCCAGCTACCTGCAGGCCATGGAAGGGGGCATCGACACGGCGCACGTGTCGTACGTGCACAGCTTCGAGGTGGACACCGATCCGATGCACCAGGGCGTGAAGGCCCTGGACTACATCAAGGCCGACGGCAACGTGGTGTTCGAGATCGAGCGGACGCCCTTCGGCCTGAGCCTGTTCGGCCGGCGCAACGGCGAGCCGGACAGCTACTACTGGCGCGTCACGCAGTGGCTCTTTCCCTGGTTCACCCTGATCGCGCCGTTCGGCGAGCACGCCCTGGGCGGGCACGTGTGGGTGCCGATCGACGACCACAGCTGCTGGGCATGGAGCATCAACTGGCAGCCCGGCCACCCGCTGACGGCCGAGGAACGCCAGGCCATGGAGGCCGGCAAGGGCATTCATGTGGAATACGACGCGCCCGGCAGCTTCGTTCCCAAGGCCAATCGCGACAACGACTACCTCATGGACCGTGTCGCCCAGAAGGAGAAGCGGGCCTACAGCGGCGTCTTCGGCTTCTCGGCGCAGGACTACTCGCTGCAGGAGAGCATGGGCACGATCCAGGACCACGCGGCCGAGCGGCTGCTGCCCACCGACAAGGCCATCGTGATGGCCCGGCGCATGCTGCACGAGGCGGCGCTGGGCCTGGAGCAGGGCGAGGAGCCGCCGGCGCTCGATGCCGGACAGCAGCACGTGCGTCCCGCCGGTGTCCTGCTGCCCAAGGACCAGGACCCGGTCGAGTGGGCCGGCGAGCACCTGGCCGACAGCATCCGCAAGCCGGTGTTCAGCCTCTGAGTCCCGGCCTTCCCCACGATACACAGGAGACAAGCATGAAAACCTTTCAACGGCTCGCCGCGGTCGCGGCGATGGCTTTCGGCGTGGCAGGGGTGCAAGCCCAGGCGGCCGACTGGGTGCCGTCCAAGCCGGTGCGCATCGTCGTGCCCATCGTCGGCAGCACCAACGACGTTCTCGCCCGCCTGGTGGCGCCCAAGCTGCAGGAGGTCTTCGGACAGCCGTTCGTGGTGGAGAACAAGGGCGGCGCGGGCGGCAACATCGGCGCCCTGGAGGTCGCCCGCTCGGCGCCCGACGGCCACACCCTGCTGGTGGGCTACAACGGACCGCTGGCGATCAACGTCACCTTGTTCGACAAGATGCCGTACGACCCCACCAAGGACTTCGCGCCGCTGACGCTGGCCGTGAAGTCGCCGCAGTACCTGGTGGTCAATCCGTCCACGGGCATCGACTCGGTGCAGGCGTTCATCGCCAAGGCCAAGGCCAACCCGACCGCGTACGCCTACGGTTCGGTGTCCATGGGCAGCGCGTCGCACCTCACGATGGAGATGATGAAGCTGGCCGCCGGCTTCCAGATGACCCACGTGCCCTACCGGGGCGCCGGCCCGGCGGTGAGCGACCTGGTGGCGGGCAACGTGCAGGCGGGCTTCTTCGTGCCGGGCAACGTGCAGGGCTTCGTGAAGGAAGGGCGCCTGAAGCTGCTGGCCACGACCGGGCTGGAGCGCTTCCCCAGCACGCCCGACGTTCCCACGCTCAGCGAATCGGGCCTCAAGGATTTCGAGGCCACCTCCTGGATCGGCTTTCTCGCCCCCGCGGGCACGCCGGCGCACATCGTCGATCGGTACAACCGGGAGATGGTGAAGATCCTGAACTCGCCGGAGATCAGCAAACGCCTGCAGGAGATGGAGTTCGAGGTGGTGGCCGGCTCGCCGCAGCAATTCAGCGAATGGATCCGCACCGAGATCGCGCGCTGGGGCAAGGTCATCAAGGAAACGGGCGCCAAGGCGGAGTGACGCGCGATGACTGAACCCAGAATGGCGGGCCGCCGTGCGATCGTCACCGGCGCGGGCGCCGGCATCGGCGCGGCAGCCGCCCACCTGTTCTGCCGCGAAGGCGCGGCGGTGCTGCTCGTCGATGCCGATGCGCAGGCGCTGGCGCGCACGCGCGCAGCGCTCGCCGACGCCCATCCGTCGGCCAGGCTGCTGAGCATCGCCGTCGACGTGCGCGACGAAGCCGGCGCGCAGCAGGCGGTACAGCAGGCCGTCGACGCCTGGGGCGGCGTGGACACGCTGGTCAACAACGCGGCGATGCGCAACTACAGCGCCGCCGCCGACGCCACGCCCGCGCAGTGGCAGGCGATGGTGTCCGTCAACCTGGTGGGCATGTCGAACTATTGCCGTGCCGCGCTGCCCGCCCTGCGCGCATCGGGGCAGGGCAGCATCGTCAACGTCTCGTCGTGCTATGCGGTCACGGGCCGCAAGGGCATGGCGCTGTACGACGCCACCAAGGCCGCGCAGCTCGCCTACACGCGCACGCTCGCATTCGAGGAGTCGGCACACGGCGTGCGCGCCAACGCCGTGTGTCCGGGCTCGACGCTGACGGACTTCCACGTCGGCCGCGCGCAGGTGGCCGGCAAGAGCGTGGCGCAGCTCAGGACCGAGCGCAAGGACACCTCGCTGCTCGGCCGCTGGGCCGATCCCGAGGAGATCGCGTGGCCCATCCTCTGGCTGGCCTCGCGTGAGGCATCGTTCATCACCGGGACGACCCTCATGGCCGATGGTGGGCTGCACATCATGTGACCGGGCGGCCTCTTCGGCCTTCATTCGTCTTTCCCCCTATGTCTCCCACTCCCCTGCAGGCGCTGGTGTTCAACCTGCGCCACGAGGCCCGCGGCGTCGTCGGCATCGAGCTGCGGCCGGTGCCGCCGGCCGACCGGTTCCCCCCGGCCGAGGCCGGCGCCCACATCGACCTGCATCTGGGCAACGGCCTGGTGCGCAGCTACTCGCTCACCAACCCGGGCGAGGATCACCGCTACGCGGTGGCGGTGCTCGACGATCCGCGCAGCCGCGGGGGCTCGCGTTTCGTGCACGAGCGGCTGCGCGTCGGGCAGGTCGTCACCATCGGCGCGCCGCGCAACTACTTCCGCCTGGACGAGGGCGCTGCGCGATCGGTGCTGCTCGCCGGCGGCATCGGCATCACGCCGCTGCTGGCCATGCTGCGCCGCCTGGCTGCGCTCGGTCGGCCGGCGCACCTCGTCTACTGTGCGCGGTCGCGCGCCGAGGCCGCCTTCATCGCCGACATCGAGGCCGAAGTGCAGAAGGCCCCGGCCGGGTGCCTGACGGTGGCCTTGCGCATGGATGACGAGCAGGGCGGGCCGCCCGATCTGCAGGCCCTGCTGGGCGGCCATCCGGCCGACACCCACTTCTACTGTTGCGGGCCGGGGCCGATGCTCGATGCATTCGAGCGGGCCTGCGAGGCCATGGGCTACGCGCATGTGCATGTCGAGCGCTTCGCTGCCGCGTCCTTGCCGTCGGCATCTGCGCCAACCGCCACGGGATATGCCGTGGAGTTGCGCCGCTCGGGCAAGTCGGTGGTGGTGCCGCCTGGCGTCGCGCTGCTCGACGCCCTGCTGGCCGCCGGCTGCGAGCCCTCGTTCAGCTGCCGCGAGGGCGTGTGCGGGGCTTGCGAAACCCGGGTGCTCGCCGGCGAAGTCGATCACCGCGACCAGCTCCTGACCCAGGCCGAGCGGGCGGCCAACAAGTCCATGATGATCTGCGTGTCGCACGGCCGCTCGGCCACGCTGGTGCTCGACGCCTGAACCCGAAGCTGCGCCTTGCCGCTCAGCGGCGCTTGTGCGCGTCGGCATTGCCCAGGATCAGCGCGCGGCCCGCAAAAAGCCCGCCGGCCGCTTCCAGGCTCAGGCGCTCGGCGTCGCGGCGGCGCACCTCGCCGGCGATCTCGTCCGCCTCGGTGTCGGTCGCGCCCAGCGCGATCACGGCCTGGCGGCCGAAGGCCATCGCCGACTCGAAGGTCTCGCGGATCTGGTAGTCGACGTCGGCCTTGATCAGCGCCACCGCGTGCTCGCGGTCGAAGGCGCGCACCAGCAGCTGCGCGTGCGGGAACTCCGCCTTCACCACCTCCGCGATGCGCAGCGCGGCCGCCCTGTCGTCGATGCACACGAGGATCGCCCGCGCATGGTGCGCGCCCGCGGCATGCAGCACGTCGGCGCGCGCGCCGTCGCCGTAGTAGACCTTGAAGCCGTAGGTCTCGGCGTCGCGGATCATCTGGGTGTCGTTGTCGATGATGGACAGCTCGGCGCCGCGCGCCAGCACGCCCTGGCTGGCGATCTGGCCGAAGCGGCCGAAGCCGATGATGAGCACGTTGCCGACCAGGCCGTCGGGCGCTTCCACGCCGTCCATGGAGGCCACGGCCGGCGGCGCGAAGCGGCGGTGCACCAGCACCACCAGCGGCGTGAGCGCCATCGACAGCACCACGATCGCGGTCATGTTGGCGTTGACCGCCGCGTCGATCACGCCTGCCGCCAGCGCCGCCGAGAAGAGCACGAAGGCGAACTCGCCGCCCTGGGCCATGATCACCGCGCGGTCCACCGCGTCGGCGTGCGAGCTCCTCGCCAGCCGGGCCACGCCGTAGATGCACAGCGCCTTGACCACCATCATCGCCAGCACGCCGGCGACGATGAGCGGCCAGTTGCGCGCCACCACCGGCAGGTCCAGCGACATGCCCACGCCCAGGAAGAACAGGCCCAGCAGCAGGCCGCGGAAGGGCTCGATGTCGGCCTCGAGCTGGTGGCGGAAGGTGGACTCGGACAGCAGCACACCGGCCAGGAAGGCACCCATCGCCATCGACAGGCCGCCCAGCTGCATCAGCAGCGCGGCGCCCAGCACCACCAGCAGCGCGGCGGCGGTCATCACCTCGCGCGCCTTGGCGTTGGCCAGGATGCGGAACAGCGGGTTGAGCAGCCAGGTGCCCGCGGCCACCAGCGCGGCCAGGGCGCCGGCGGCGATGCCGATGTCCATCCAGCGCGAGCCGGCGGACGCGGCCTGTGCGCCGCCGGGCGCGATGAAGGCGATCAGCGCCAGCAGCGGCACGATCAGCAGGTCTTCCAGCAGCAGGATGGAGACGATCTTCTGCCCGCGCGGCGCCGCGATGTCGCCGCGCTCGCTGAGCAGCTGCATCACGATGGCGGTGGAGGTCAGCACGAAGCCCATGGCACTGACGAAGGACACCGCCAGCGGGAAGCCGAAGGCCACGCCCACGCCGGTGAGCAGCAGGCCGCACAGCAGCACCTGCAGGCTGCCCAGGCCGAAGATCTCGCGCCGCAGGCTCCACAGGTGCGAGGGGCGCATCTCCAGCCCGATGACGAACAGGAACATCACCACGCCCAGCTCGGCCGTGTGCAGGATGGTCTGCGGATCGCTGAACAGGCCCAGGCCGAAGGGGCCGATGACCAGGCCCGCCGCCAGGTAGCCGAGCACGGCGCCCAGGCCGATGCGCTTGAACAGGGGCACGGCCACCACGGCCGCCCCCAGCAAGGTCACGACCTTGACGAGGTCGCCTGCGCTGCCTTCCACTGCCATGCCGGGATCCTCCTGTGGCGCATTGTGGCGGGGTTGCTGTCCTGCATGCGCCCGGGCCGGCCGGTCAGCGCTTCTTCTTCGAGGGCGTGCCGCCGCGCGGCTGGCGCGCCGGCTGCTTGCTGCTGGCCGACCTGGCGGCCGGCGCCTTGCGCACGCTCGTGCCGGCGCTGGCCTTGGCCACGCCGCCGCCGCGCTTGCTGGTGACGACCTTGCTGCTGCGCGCCGCACGGGTGCCGGTGCCGACGCTCGCCGCGCGCGCGGCCCGCACCGGCAGGTACACGACCACCTGGTAGCCGCGCTTGAAGGCATGGCTGGGCTTGACGTCGTTCCACGCCGCCACGTTGGCGGCGCTCACGCGGTAGCGGCGCGCGATGCTGGCCACGTTGTCGTTGCGGCCGGCGCGCACCGTGGTGCGGCGGGTGACGACCTCGGGCTGGAAGCTCAGATGACCGGTGTCCGCGACCACGGCTGCCACGTCCTCCTGCACCCGCGCCGTGCGCGGCACGATCAGCGTGGAGCCGGCCTTGATCAGCATGCGCGGCGGCACCTTGTTGACGGCGCGCAGGTCGGCTTCGCTCATGCCCGAGCGCTGCGCCGCCTGGGCCGCGGTCATGGTGGTGGGCACGGTCCAGGCGGTCCAGCTCGCGTACTGGCCCTGGGTGTAGGCGTCGAAGTTGCGCTGGAACACTTCCGCGTTGTCCCAGGGCAGCAGGACGTGCGGCGTGCCCGCGGCCAGCAGCACCGGTTTGTGCGCGGCCGGGTTGAGGGCGCGGAAATCCTCGATGCGCACGTCGGCCAGCTTGGCGGCGAGCTCCACGTCCAGGTCGCGCGTGAGCGGCACGGTCTGGAAGTAGGGATGGTTGGCGATCAGCGGCAGCTCGGTGTTGAACCTCTGCGGATCGGCCACGATGTTCTTGACCGCCTGCAGCTTGGGCACGTAGTAGCGCGTCTCGTCGGGCATGCGCAGGTCGGTGTAGCCGGTGGGCAGGCCCGCCTTCTGGTTGCGCGCGATGGCGCGCCCGACGCTGCCTTCGCCCCAGTTGTAGGCGGCGAGCGCGAGGTGCCAGTCGCCGAACATGTTGTAGAGCTTCTGCAGGTAGTCCAGCGCGGCGCGGGTGGAGGCCAGCACGTCGCGGCGGTCGTCGCGGAAGATGTTCTGCTTGAGGTCGAAGTCGGTGCCGGTGGCCGGCATGAACTGCCACATGCCCGCGGCGCGGGCGCTGGAGACGGCCTGCGGGTTGAAGGCGCTCTCGATGTAGGGCAGCAGCGCCAGCTCGGTGGGCATGTTGCGGCGCTCGAGTTCCTCGACGATGTGGAAGATGTACTTGCTCGAGCGCTCGGCCATGCGCTGCATGTAGTCGGGCCGGCTGGCATACCACTGCTCGCGGTCGCGCACCAGCTCGGTGTCCAGGTCGGGCATGCTGAAACCCCGGCGGACGCGGTCCCACATGTCGGTGGGCGGCGCGAGCGTGACCACGCTGCGCGAGGAGGGGGTTGCGCCCGAGGCGATCGGGGAGAGCGGGCCGGTGGGGTAGACCGGCACGGCGCTGCCCTCGGGCAAGGGGGCGGGCGCGGTGCCGCCGGGGCCGGGCGGGGTGGGTGGCGTGGTGCTCGCGCAGCCCGCGAGCAGCAGGGAGCCCGCCAGGCAGGCGGCAAGGAGAAATCTCATCGAAACTCGTTCTTCCATTGACGCAGTGCGCCGAACACCTCGGCCTCGCCCGCATGGGCGGCGAGGCGGGCGTGTGTGCGCACGGCGTTGATGACAGTGGCTTCGCGGCTGCGAAGGAAGGGGTTGATCCGGCGCTCGGTGGCCAGCTGCGAGGGCAGCGTCGGCTCGCCGTGCGCGCGCCGTGCCTCGCACTGCGCGATATACCGAGTCAGTTCGTCGTTGTCTGGTTCCACCGCCCGCGCAAAGCGCAGGTTGGCGAGTGTGTATTCATGGGCGCAGCATACGCGCGCGTCGCCCGGCAGGGCTGCCAGCGCGTCGAGCGAGGCCAGCATCTGCGCCGGCGTGCCCTCGAACAGCCGCCCGCAGCCGCCGGAGAACAGCGTGTCGCCGCAGAACAGCAGCGGGCCGCCCTCGGCCTGCGCCAGGAAGTAGGCGATGTGGCCTGCGGTGTGGCCCGGCACCTCGATCACCTCGAAGTCGAGCCCCAGCACTTCGGCGTGGTCGCCCTGCGCCAGCGGCGCGAAGGGCTGCGGGATGGCCTCGCGCGCGGGCCCGTACACGGCCGCGCCGGTCGCCTCGCGCAGCGCGGCGACGCCGCCGGTGTGATCGGGGTGGTGGTGCGTGACTAGAATCGCGGCCAGCTCCAGGCGGCGCTGCGCCAGTGCGTCGAACACCGGATCCGCATCGCCCGGGTCCACCACGAGGGCGCGGGATCCGACCTGCAGCAACCAGATGTAGTTGTCGGCGAAGGCGGGCAACGGAACGAGGGTCATGACCGGTCAAATTATAGGTTTGCAGGATTGGTTCGAGACCCCTCCCGGCCGCTATCTGCAGGCCTGGGAACAGGCGCAGTTCGACCTGTCCGTGGCCGATGTGTTCGGCTACCACGCCCTGCAGCTCGGCCTGCCCGGGATCGCGGGCCTGCGCGCCAACCGCATGCCGTACCGCTGGCTGGCCGTCTCGCAGCCCGAACAGGCGCCGGCCGCGAACCTGGTGACGGACTTCTCGGCCTTGCCCTTTCCGGCCGGCAGCCTGGACCTGCTGGTGCTGCCGCACACGCTGGAGCTCAGCGACGACCCGCACAGCACGCTGCGCGAGGTCGAGCGCGTGCTGGTGCCCGAGGGGCGGGTGGTGATCTGCGGCCTGAACCCGGCCAGCCTGTGGGGCATGCGCCAGCGGCGCGCCCGGCTGTACCGGCGGATGGGCTTCGGCGAGCTGTTCCTGCCCGAGGCGGGCGATTTCATCAACTACTGGCGCATGCGCGACTGGCTGCGGCTGCTGGGCTTCGAGGTGGAGTCGGGCCGCTTCGGCCTGTACCGCCCGGCGGTGCGCAGCGAAGCCTGGATCGAGCGCTGCCGCTGGTTCGACACCGCCGGCGAGCGCTGGTGGCCGATCTTCGGCGCGGTCTATTTCATCGTGGCGGTCAAGCGCGTGCGCGGCATGCGCCTGCTGCCGGCCGACTGGAAGCGCAAGCCGGCGATCGCCACTGCGCCGATGCCTGTGACGGGCCGGATGCACCGCGGCGAATGCGACGAACGACCGACCGATCGAAGAAAGAAGAAAGCAAGTTGACCGAAGTCCAGATTTACACAGACGGCGCCTGCAAGGGCAACCCCGGCCCGGGCGGCTGGGGCGCATGGCTCAAGTCGGGCGCGACCGAGAAGGAGCTGTTCGGCGGCGAGCTGGCCACCACCAACAACCGGATGGAACTCACCGCCGTGATCGAGGCGCTGGCCGCGCTCAAGCGGCCCTGCAAGGTCATCCTCTACCTGGACAGCCAGTACGTGCGCCAGGGCATCACCGAATGGATCCGCGGCTGGAAGGCCAAGGGCTGGCGCACCTCCACCAAGCAGCCGGTGAAGAACGTCGAGCTCTGGCAGCGGCTGGACAAGCTGGTGAGCGAGGGCGGCCACCAGATCGAATGGCGCTGGGTCAAGGGCCATTCGGGCGACCCGGGCAACGAGCGCGCGGACGCGCTGGCGAACAAGGGCGTGCTGCGGGCGCAGGGGCGGCTGTAGCGCGCCGGCCGGCCTCAGCCGCGTTCCGGGCGGGGCAGCGCTGCGCCCATGCGGGTGCGGAACAGCAGCTCGTCGGTGGCGCGCAGGCGGCGGCTCATCTCGCGGCCGATGTTCATCTGGATCAGCGCGAACTGCCGCGGGTCGTGCTCGAACAGGCGGTGCAGATTGTCCGACGTCAGAACGATCGCTCGGCAGTCCTCCTGCGCGCGCACCGAGGCGCTGCGCGGGAACAGGTCCAGCAGGGCCATCTCGCCGAAGCAGTCGCCGCGTGCCAGCCGGCCGAGCAGCAGTTCCCGGTCGCGCCAGTTCTTTAGGATCGCGACCCGGCCGGTCTCCAGCACGTACATGCAGTCGGCCGGATCGCCCTCGCGGAAGAAGAAGCCGCCCGCGGGCACGTCGGCGGCCGGTGCGGGCTCGAGCAGGAAATCGAGCGTGGCCTCGTGCACGGCGCCGAAGATCGGCATCTGCTGCAACAGTTCGATCCGGGCCGCAAGCATGGTGTTCGGGTGGGTTGGACCCCGAGAAGCGGGGTCGCTAGATTACGCCTTCGAACATCATCACGTCCACCGGGTCGCCCGGTGCCACGTCGCCCTGCGCATGGTGCAGCACGACCAGGCCGTTGGCTTCGACCATCGAACGCAGCACGCCCGAGCCCTGGTTGCCGGCAATGCGCACCTCGGGCAGCGCACCGGGCAGCGGCGTGACGAAGCCGCGCTGGTATTCGGTGCGGCCGGGCTTCTTGCGGATGCCGGCGGCGCTGCGTGCGCGCAGCAGCGGCGGCGGTGCGGCGGCTGCGTCGTGGCAGCCCATCATGCGCAGCAGGGCGGGGCGCACGAAGGCCAGGAAGGTCACCATCACGGCCACCGGATTGCCGGGCAGGCCGAACAGCACGGTGCTGCGGTCCGGCGTATCCGTCGGTACCAGGCCCACCGCCATCGGCCGGCCGGGCCGCATCGCGACGCGCCAGAAGGCCATGTCGCCGAGCTGCTGCATCACGGCGCGCGTGTGATCGGCCTCGCCGACGCTGACGCCGCCGCTGGTGATGATCGCGTCGGCTTCGCGCGCGGCGCGCTGCAGCGCGGCGGCCAGCGAAGCCGGGTCGTCGCGCACCAGGCCCAGGTCCAGCGTTTCGCAGCCCAGGCGTGCGAGCAGGCCGGCCAGGGTGTAGCGGTTGCTGTCGTAGACCGCGCCTTCGCGCGGCGGCTCGCCCAGGCTCAGGATCTCGTCGCCGGTGGAGAAGTGCGCCACGCGCAGGCGCCGGCGCACCGGCACGGCCGGCAGGCCCAGGCTGGCGACCAGGCCCAGGGCCGCGGGGCCGATGCGTTCGCCGCGCGGCAGGGCGGGTTGGCCGACCATCAGGTCTTCGCCGGCCAGGCGGCGGTTGTCGCCGCGGCGCAGCGCGCCGGCCGGAAATCGAACATGCCCGGCTTCGACGGTGCAGAACTCCTGCGGCACGACGGTGTCCAGTCCGGCCGGCATGACGGCGCCGGTCATGATCTTCAGTGCCTCGCCGCCGCCCACGCTGCCGCGCCAGGCGGCGCCCGCCAGGGCGGTGCCGGCGATGCGCAACCGCAGCTCCCCGGCGGCGCCGTCGAGCTGCGCGCCGTCGAAGGCGAAGCCGTCCATGGCCGAGTTGTCGTGCGGCGGCACGCTGAAGGGCGAGACCACGTCCTCGGCCAGCACCCGGCCCAGCGCCTGGGCCAGCGGCAGCATTTCGCGATCCTCGACGATCCCCGACGCGACCAGTCGGACGAGGAAGGCCTGCACGCCGTCCACGCTCAGGGCCTTGGGGTCGTAGCCGGCGAGGACGGCGGCGATCTCGGCGATGCGGCTCATGGCGAGGTGCTCAGCGCGGCCGCGCCTGCAGCGCATGCAGTTCGGCCAGGGTGTTGGCGTTGGCGAAGGCGTCGGGCGTGTCGCCCGGGCGGTCGAAGGGCACGACCGCCGTGCGGTGCTGTGCAGTCCAGGCATCGATCTTGCGGCCGCCGTCCCGCGTGAAGCGCACCAGGCTTTCGAGCAGCGCAGTGTGCAGCAGGCAGAACACCGGCTGCGGCCGCAGCACCGCCGGAGCGCCGTCTTCCGGCGCCTCGGGCGCGCTGGCCATGGCGATCTCTGCGTCTTCGGCCTCGGCGGCGTCGGCCAGCCGACGCGCCAGATCGGCGGGGAACAAGGGCGTGTCGCAGGGCACGGTGAGCAGCCACGGTGTTTCGCAGCGCTCCAGCCCGGTGAGGAAGCCTGCCAGCGGCCCGGCGTAGTCGGCCAGCCCGTCGGGCCAGACCGGCGCACCGAAGGCTTCGTAGGCGGCGAGATTGCGGTTGGCGTTGACCATGAGCTCGCCCACCTGAGGCCCCAGCCGCAGCAGCGCATGCAGGGCCAGCGGCATGCCCCCGAAGGACTGCAGGCCCTTGTCGACGCCGCCCATGCGCGAACCGCGGCCGCCGGCGAGCACCAGGCCCGTGATGTCTTGCACAGGAATCGTCATCCGCCGATGTAGCTCATTTCGACACGACGCGGTGTGTCGGCCGCGGCGGTGTCGGGTGTGCGCAGGGCGCGCAGTTCGGAATAGCGGTCGGCGCGGCCCTGCCAGATGCCGGCGATGCGCGCCAGGATCTGCGCGTCGGACAGCCCGCCGTCGCGCAGCAGCGGCTTGAGGTCGTGGCCGGCGCTGGCGAACAGGCACAGGTAGAGGCGCCCTTCGGTGGACAGCCGGGCACGGCTGCAGTCGCTGCAGAAGGCCTGCGTCACACTGCTGATGACGCCGATCTCGCCGCCGCCGTCGGCATAGGCCCAGCGCTGCGCGGTCTCGCCCGGCGCGCCGGCTGCCAGCGGCGCCAGCGGGAATTCACGGGCGATGCGCGCGATGACCTCCGCCGAGGGCAGCACCTCGTCCATGCGCCAGCCGTTGGTGGCGCCCACGTCCATGTACTCGATGAAGCGCAGCACCACGCCCGTGCCGCGGAAGCGCCGCACCATGGGCAGGATCTCCTGCTCGTTGGCGCCGCGCTTAACCACCATGTTGACCTTCAGCGGGCCGAGCCCCGCGGCCTGCGCCGCCTCGATGCCCGCCAGCACGTCGGCGACCGGGAAGTCGACGTCGTTCATGCGGCGAAAGACCGCGTCGTCCAGCCCGTCCAGGCTGACGGTGACGCGCTGCAGGCCGGCCGCCTTCAGCGCGGCGGCCTTGCGCGCGAGCAGCGAGCCGTTGGTGGTGAGCGTCAGGTCCGGCGGCGCGCCGTCCGGCGTGCGCAGCTGCGCGAGCTGCGCGACCAGCCCTTCGATGTTCTTGCGCAGCAGCGGCTCGCCGCCGGTGAGCCGGATCTTGCGCACGCCCTGCTGCACGAACAGGCGGGCCAGGCGGGTGATCTCCTCGAAGCTCAGCAGTGCGCTGTGCGGCAGGTAGGCGTGGTCCTTGTCGAACACTTCCTTGGGCATGCAGTAGCTGCAGCGGAAGTTGCAGCGGTCGGTGACGCTGATGCGCAGGTCGGTCAGCGGTCGGCCCAGGCGGTCGTGCAGCGCAGCGCCGGGCACGGTCGCGGCCGGCGCCGCGGGAACACGGCGGCTGCGGCCGATCTCGGCCAGGGAAATGACGACTTCTCTGCGCATGGGGTGGGGCAATTTAACCCATCGGGCCGCATTCCAGGGCCTTCGCCGCGCTTGACCCCGGCGACGTCGCGGCGGGAGCACTACACGCAGCGCGCGCCGTCGACCTCGATGCACACGCCGCTGACGAAGGCGGCCTCGTCGCTGGCCAGGTACAGCGCGGCGTTGGCCACGTCCAACGCGGTGGAGAAGCGCCCCAGCGGGATGGTGGCCAGGAACTTGGCCTTGCGCTCCTCGGTGAGCGGCCCGCCGGCGAACTCCGCGGCCAGGCCGGTCGAGGGGTTGAACACCGGGTTGATGCAGTTCACGCGGATGTTGTCCGGGCCGAGTTCCGCGGCGAGCGACTTGCTGGTGGTGATCACCGCGCCCTTGGAGCCGTTGTACCAGGTCAGGCCGGGGCGCGGGCGCACGCCGGCGGTGGAGGCGATGTTGATCAGGCTGCCGCCGCCGTTGGCGCGCAGTGCGGGCACTGCGTGGATGGTGGACAGGTAGATGCTCTTGACGTTCACCGCGTAGCAGCGGTCGAACTCGTCCTCGCCCACTTCCAGCGCCGGGCGGTTGCGGTGCGTCCAGCCGGCGTTGTTGACCATCGCATCCAGCCTGCCGTGGCGCTGCACTGCGTGGGCGACCAGCGCCTTGACCGCGTCCGACTTCGTCACGTCGGCGGCGAAGAAGCTGGCGTCGCCGCCGGCGCGCAGGATCGCCTCGACCACCTGCTCGCCCAGCGCCTGGTTGATGTCGTTGACCACCACACGGGCGCCTTCCTCGGCCAGACGCTTGGCGATGCCTTCGCCGATGCCGCCGCCGGCGCCGGTCACGATGATGGATTTGTCTTTCACGCGCACGCTTGTCGTCTCCTGGAAAAAGCAGCGGAACAGTGTATCGGGCGGCGGGGAAGGCGCGGCCCCCGGGGAAAGCCCCGGTTGGACAGGCTCATTTGAGAATGAGTATCATCTACTTGCCTGAGTACGCAAACTGCCAGTGACGCAAAAGGCTTCCCTCGACAAGGAGCCCCGTCATGAACAGTCCGTCCGCGTCCAGCCGCCCCGCCGGCCATTCCGCCGAGCCCTCGCTCGACCAGTGGGAGCGCCTGACGCGCCGCGCGAACGATGCCTTCCTCGCCGCCCAGTTCGCGATCGCGATCTCGGCCCATGCCCAGGCGCTGTGGGTGGCCGAGGCGCTGATCGGCAGCGAGGTGCTGTCCCGGCGGCCCGACGACTGCCTTGCGGCGCTGATCGTCTCCCACCACAACCTGGCCGACCTGTACCGCGATGCCGGCCATCCGGCCGCGGCCGCGGAACACCTGTGCCGCCCGCACCTGACGCTGGTCGAGCTGCTGCAGGACCCGCACTTCCCGATCCCCGTGCAGCAGGCCGCGCTGCGGCACCTGCGCGAGACGCGCACCGCGCTGATCGCCCACGCGCGCGCGCACGGCAGCGACGGTGCGATCGGCCAGGCGCTGCAAACGGCGGCGATGCCGTTGCGTCCCCCGGGCGTGCTGCTGCACTGAGTGCGGCGCGCCCTCCTTTTTCTCAACCAACGATGGACGACCCCATGCCCTACACCCTGCCGGCCTTGCCCTATGCCTACGATGCGCTCGAGCCCCATATCGACGCGCAGACGATGGAGATCCACTACACGAAGCATCACCAGACCTACGTGAACAACCTCAACGCGGCCGTCAAGGACACGCCGCACGAGGGCACGCCGGTCGAGACGCTGATCGCCGGCGTGGAGCAACTGCCCGAGGCGCTGCGCGCGCCGGTGCGCAACAACGGCGGCGGCCATGCCAACCACTCGCTGTTCTGGACCGTGATGGCGCCGGCCGGGCAGGGCGGCGGCGAGCCCGGCGGCGCGCTGGCGCAGGCCATCGCGGCGGACCTCGGCGGCCTCGACGCCTTCAAGGATGCCTTCACCAAGGCCGCGCTCACCCGCTTCGGCAGCGGCTGGGCCTGGCTGTCGGTCGCGAAGGACGGCAAGCTGGTGGTCGAGAGCACCGGCAACCAGGACAGCCCGCTGATGGCCGGCATCGGCTCCGGCCACACGCCGATCCTGGGCCTGGACGTGTGGGAACACGCCTACTACCTCAAGTACCAGAACCGGCGCCCGGACTACATCGCCGCCTTCTACAACGTGGTGAACTGGCCCGAGGTGGCGCGGCGCTACGCTGCGGCCCGCGGCTGACACAGGATCGAAGCAAGAGGAGCCCGGATGGACGAAGATCGCGCCATGCCAGGAAGACCGGTGATTTCGCTGCGCGAATGGATCGGCTTCGTGATCGTCGGCAGCGGGGCCGTGGTGCTCGCGGTGCAGCTGTGGCAGTTCGCGCGCGCCGACCCGGTGGTCTGGAACGCCCTGATGGGCGGTTCGGTCGCCGCGCTGGCCACCGCCCTGGGCACGGTGCCGGTCATGTTCTCGCAGAAGCTCTCGGACCGCGTGCAGGACACGCTGTTCGGCTTCGGCGCGGGCGTGATGCTGGCGGCCTGCGCGTTCTCGCTCATCATCCCGGGCCTCGATGCCGCCAAGACGGCCGGCACCTTCGGCGGCGGCAACTGGGCGGCCGGCGGCATCATCGGCGCGGCCATCCTGCTGGGCGGCCTCGCGCTGATGGCGATGGACCGCGTGCTGCCGCACGAGCACTTCATCAAGGGCCGCGAAGGGCAGGCCGCGCGCAAGCTGCGGCGCACCTGGCTGTTCGTCTTCGCGATCGCGCTGCACAACCTGCCGGAGGGCCTGGCGATCGGCGTCGGCTACGCGGGCAACGACGGCCTGCGCGCCGACGCGCTGGCCACCGGCATCGCGATCCAGGACGTGCCCGAGGGCCTGGTGGTGGCGGTCGCGCTGCTGGCGGCGGGCTACAAGCGCTGGCTCGCGGTGGCGATCGGCATGGCCTCGGGGCTGGTCGAGCCGCTGGGCGCGGTGCTGGGCGCGGCCATCGTCGGCTACTCGGCGGCGCTGCTGCCCTGGGGGCTGGGCTTCGCGGCCGGCGCGATGCTGTTCGTGATCAGCCACGAGATCATCCCGGAGTCGCACCGCAAGGGGCACGAGAGCTTCGCCACCAGCGGGCTGATGCTGGGCTTCGTGCTGATGATGCTGCTGGACACGGCGCTGGGGTAGGCGCCGATTTCTCCGCGCGAGCGTGACAAGTTTCCCCGCCGGCCGCGTGGATGTTGTCTAGGATGGCGGCTTCTCTACAACCCGGCCGCTGGCCGTCAGGCAGGACCCGTCATGAGCAGCAACGCCACCCTCACCGAAGAACTGTTCGCCCAACTGCAGGGCGCACCGCTGCAGCAGATCTCGCAGCAGCTCGGCGCCGATGCGTCGCAGACGCGCGATGCCGTCGGCGCGGCGCTGCCGCTGCTGCTGGGCGCGCTGGGCCGCAACGCGGCCGAGCCGCAGGGCGCGGCCTCGCTGCTCGGCGCGCTGCAGCGCGACCACAGCGGCGGGCCCGACCTGGGCGGCCTGCTCGGCTCGCTGCTGGGCGGCGGCGGGGGCGGTGCGCAGGCCTCCGGCGGCGCCGCGATCCTGGGCCACATCCTCGGCGGGCGGCAGCAGCGTGCCGAAACGGGGCTGAGCCAGGCCACCGGGCTCGATGCCGGTCGTGCGGGCAACCTGCTGCAGATCCTCGCGCCGATCGTGATGTCCTTCCTGGCGCAGCGCGTCAACCAGGGCGGGCTGGACGCCGGCAGCCTGGGCAGCACGCTGGGCGCCGAGCGTGCCCAGGTGCAGCAGCAGGGCGGCCTGGGCGGCGGGCTGCTCGACGCGGTGCTCGACCAGGACGGCGACGGCAAAGTCGACCTGGGCGACCTGCTGAAGATCGGCGGCAGCCTGTTCGGCGGGCGGCGCTGAGCGCAACCGCTCAGCCGTGGCGCACTGCCACGGTCTTGAGCGTGGTGAAGCCGTACAGCGCCTCGAAGCCCTTCTCGCGGCCGTAGCCGGAGGACTTGACGCCGCCGAAGGGCAGCTCGACGCCGCCGCCGGCGCCGTAGTTGTTGATGAAGACCTGCCCGCTCCTCACCCGCTTGGCCATGCGGAACTGGCGCGCGCCGTTGGCGGTCCAGATGCCGGCCACCAGGCCGAACTGCGTGGCGTTGGCCAGGGCGACGGCCTCGTCCTCGTCGCCGAAGGGCATTGCCGCCAGCACCGGGCCGAACACCTCTTCCTGCGCCAGCCGATGGTTCACCGGCACGTCGCGCAGCAGGGTCGGCGCCTGGTAGAAGCCGGTGTCGGGCGCCTCGTCGACGATCTGGCCCTGGCCCACGATCGGGATGCCGGCCACGTGGGCGTCCGACAGGAAGTCCCACACGCGCTGCTGCTGGCTCTGGCGGATCAGCGGGCCGACGTCCAGGTCCATCGCAGCCGGGCCGACGCGCAGCTGATCGAAGGCCTGGCCCAGGCGCTCGAGTAGCAGCTCGTAGATCTCGCGCTCGATCAGCACGCGCGAGCCGGCCGAGCAGGTCTGGCCGGCGTTCTGCACGATGGCGTTGATGAGCACCGGCAGCGCCGCGCCCAGGTCGGCGTCGGCGAAGATGATCTGCGGGCTCTTGCCGCCCAGCTCCAGCGTCACCGGGCAGTGGCGCTCGGCGGCGGCCTGCTGGATCAGCGTGCCCACGCTCGGGCTGCCGGTGAAGCTGATGTGGTCGATGCCCGGGTGGCGCGCCAGCGCGTCGCCCACCTCGTGGCCGTAGCCGGTCACGATGTTGATCGCGCCGGGCGGGAAGCCCACTTCCGCCGCGAGCTGCGCGACACGGATCAGCGACAGGCAGGCGTCCTCGGCCGGCTTGACCACGCACACGTTGCCCGCCGCCAGCGCGCCGCCCACGCTGCGGCCGAAGATCTGCATCGGGTAGTTCCAGGGAATGACGTGGCCGGTGACGCCGTGCGGTTCGCGCCAGGTGAAGACGCTGTAGCCGTCCTGGTAGGGGATGGTCTCGCCGTGGAGCTTGTCGCAGGCGCCGGCGTAGAACTCGAAATAGCGCACCAGCGCCAGCGCGTCGGCGCGCGCCTGCTTCACCGGCTTGCCGCAGTCGCGCTGCTCCAGCAGGGCCAGCGCGTCGGCGTGCTCGGCGATCTTGCGCGACAGCGCGTACAGCAGCCGGCCGCGCTCGGCGGCGCTGACCTGGTGCCAGCCGCCGTCGAAGCAGTCGCGGGCGGCGCGCACGGCGGCGTCGATGTCGGCGGCATTGCTGCGCTGGAGTTCGTCGAAGGGCTGGCCGTCGGAGGGGTCGATCACGGGCAGGGTGCGCCCCGAAGCGGAGGGAACGTCCGCGTTGGCGATGAAATTGAGCTGCATGGCCGGCATTGTGCAGCCAGCGCGCGAGGGCGCGGTCGGGGCTCGTGCGTGGCCCCGGCGCGGTCATTTCAGGGAAGTGCTTGCGTTTGGCGTCAAAATCCCCATATGCCATGCATGACTGCCCCCCTTTCCTCCACCGGCAAGCCGGACCTGGCCGTGACGGCGACCCTCGCGCAGCTGCTCGAGCGCCTCGAACACAGCAAGGTGCCCGTCGGTGCCGAGCAGTACCGTTCGGTGGTGCTGCACCTGGTCGACGAGTTTGCCGATGCGCCCCTGGGCGCCGAATTCGGTGCGCTGCTGGACGCCTACCCCGCGGCCGCAGAGCTGTACGAGAACCTGAACTACCAGCACGCCGGCCTGTGCCGCTCGGGGCTCGATGCCGCCCTGGCGGCCGAGCTGCGTGCCCGCGAAGTCATTGCCCGGGCCATGCGCCCGGCTGCTGGAGACGCCGATGGCCAGCGCTGATGTGAAGACCGCCGTCGACAAGGGCGGCCTGCGTTACAAGTCCAAGACCCCGGGATCCCCGTTCAAGGCCTCGTCCTCGTTCAGCGGGGCGACCATGTCCTGCTTCCTGTGCGGCAAGCACCGCCCGCGCTCGCTGATGCAGACCAAGCGGGTGCTGGGCAAGGCGCAGCCGGTGTGCGCACCCTCGTGCAAGGAACTGGACGCCACGCTCAGCGCCTGAGCGCCGCGTTCCTGCCGCCATGGACGATCCGCGCCTGCACGTCGTCTGTCCGCACTGCCAGGCCACCAACCGCGTGCGCCAGGCCGACCTGGGCCGCGCGCCGGACTGCGGGCAATGCCATGCGCCGCTGTTCACCGGCCGTCCGGTGGCGCTCGACGCGGCCGGCTTCGAGCGCCAGGTCGGCCGCAGCCAGATCCCGGTGCTGGTCGATTTCTGGGCGCCGTGGTGCGGCCCGTGCCGGGCGATGGCGCCCGCCTTCGAGCAGGCCGCGGCGCGGCTGGAGCCGCAGTTCCGGCTGGCGAAGCTGGACACCGAGGCGCATCCCGCGCTGGGGGCGCGCCACGGCATCCGCAGCATTCCCACGCTCGCGCTGTTCCTGAACGGCCGCGAGATCGCGCGCCAGGCCGGCGCCATGGGCGCGGCGGACATCGTCCGCTGGGCGCAGTCGCACGTGAAGCCGGCCTGAGCCGGCGTCGTTCAGGCCGTGTTGCCCACCGGCGTGTACTGGTCGCGGTGCGCCTGGAGCCAGTCCCGCGACAGGCCGTCGTCCTGCTGCGAAGGGTGGAAATCGCCGCGCAGGTAGCGCCGCCAGGCCGGCCAGTTGCCGCGCAGCAGGCCGCCCCGCGCGAACAGGATGCGCGCGCCGCTCCTCCAGGTCGCGAGCGTCCACAACTGCCCCTCGCGGCGCAGGTTGTCGGCGGTCTGGCGCATCAGGTCGCCCAGGAACATCCACGTGACATGCCGGAACCAGCGCTTGCGCCAGGCTTCCGAGCCGCCCGTCGTGCGGTACAGGTCGAAGGCGGTGCTGCGGTGCTCCAGTTCCTCCGCGCTGTGCCACAGCCACATGGTCTTCAGCCGCGGCTCGGCGCCGTCGAGCACCTCGGGATTCGTCAACAGCCATTCGGCGAACATGGCGGTGAAGTGCTCCGTGGCGGCCGTGATGGCGATGGCGTGGCGCGGGTCGGCGCCCTCCAGAAGGCGCAGCCGCTTCTTCGCGCGCACGGTCCAGCGGTCCACCAGGCCCTGGTCTTCCAGATGGGCGTTGAACAGCGCATGGATGCGCCGGTGCGTCGCCTCCTGCCCGATGAAGCCGCGCACCTCGGCGCGATGGCGGTCCTGCCGGTCGGGCGGCAAGGTGGTCAGCGCGCCGCGCACCGCATCGATGAAGAACTGCTCCCCGAAGGGGAAGCTCATCGACAGGGCATTGAAGAAGGCGGTCGAGAAGGCGTCGCCTCCGCACCAGTCGCGGGCGAAGGGCGGCTGCAGGTCGATGAGCAGGCGGCGGACGACGAGATCGGTCATGGGATGTTCCTGGCTTGGTACGTTCGGGTACCGATGGGTGCCATGGTGCAATCGTCGTCTGGTACTGTCAAGTACCAGGCCGTAGGAAAATGTGACGACCATGCGCGACGACGACCTGCCCACCGCCGCCCTCGAGCACCGCCTGCGCCTGCTGGAGGGCATGGCGCGCGCCGTGGCGGCCAAGGGCTACGCCGACACCACCATCGCCGACATCGTGCGCGAGGCGGCGGTGTCGCGCCGCACCTTCTACGAGCATTTCAAGACCAGGACCGAGTGCCTCATCGCGCTGTACGAGGCGGCCAGCCGGCAGGCGCTGCAGGTGCTCGCCGCGGCGTTCGACCCGGCGCAGCCCTGGGAGGCGCAGGTGGAGCGCGCCGTGACGGCCTACCTGGACTGCCTGGCGCAGGAGCCGGTGCTGCTGCGCACGCTGTTCGTCGAGATCCTGGGGCTGGGCATGCCCGGCCTGGCGGTGCGCCGGCGCGTGAACGACGAGGTCGGCGCCTTCATCCAGGCGGCGATCAACGGCGCCGCCGGGCCGGGCCCCGCCGCGCACCTGACGGCCGAGATGGCCCGCACGGTGGTGGGCGGGATCAACGAGCTGATCCTGTGCGCCATCGAGCAGGACCGCGCGGCCGACCTGCGGGCGCTGGTCGAGCCCGCGACGCGGCTGGTGCGCGCGGTGGCGGCACAGAGCGCCCGCTAGCGTCCGGCGGGCGCCAGAAAGTCCAGCACCGCCGCCATGAACGCGTCGGGGCATTCGATGTTGGACAGGTGCACCGCCGGCAGCACGACCAGCTTCGCCCCCGACACCGTGGCTGCGATCTGCTCGCCGTGGCTGGCGGCGGTCACCGTGTCGTGCCGGCCGGCGATCACGAGCGTGGGCCGCGGAATCAGCGCGTTGGTGCGGCGCAGGTCGGCATCGCGCACGGCGGCCCAGGCGCCGGCCAGGCCCTGCTGGGACGTGGCCAGCAGCATGCGGCGGAAGCGTTCCACGGCGGGTTCCTTCGCCTCCAGCATGCGCGCCGGAAACCAGTTGCCCAGGAAGGTCTGCGCGGTTTCCGTCATGTCGCTGGCGGCCAGCACGGCCGCGATGCGCGCGTCCCACTGGCCGGCCGGGCCCAGGTAGGGCGAGGTGTTGCTGAGCACCAGCCGGTCGATGCGATCCGGCGCATGCACGCCCAGCCACTGCCCGACGAAGCCGCCCAGCGACAGGCCCAGGAAGTGCGCGCGCGCGATGCCCAGGCCGTCCATCAGCTCGATCGCGTCGCGGCCCAGCCGGTCCAGCGAATAGGCGCCCGCCGGCACGCCGGACGCGCCGTGGCCGCGCAGGTCGTAGCGCAGCACGCGGAAGTGGCGGGACAGTTCGGGAATCTGCCCGTCCCACATGTGCAGCGTGGTGCCGATGGAGTTCGACAGCACCAGCACGGGCTTGGCGGGATCGCCGTCCTGGCGGTAGGCGATGCGGGCGCCGTCGCCGGCGTTCAGGAAGGAAAGTTCGTTCATGGTGCGCAAATCGTAGTTGCGCACCGCCCAAGAAGAAATTACAAAGATTCCACAATCTCTGTAGAAAAATATGACATGAGCGACTTCACCCTGCACGACCTCCAGTGCTTCGACGCCGTGCTTCGGACGGGCGGCTTCCAGGCGGCCGCGGCGACGCTGCACCGCACCCACCCCGCGGTATTCGCCGCCGTCGCCAGGCTGGAGCGGCAACTGGGCCTGGTGCTGCTGGACCGCAGCGGCTACCGTGTGCGGCCGACGCAGGCCGGGCAGTCGTTCCATCGGCGCGCGCAGTCGCTGCTGCGCGAGATGGCGGGCCTGCGCACGCATGCCGCGCAACTGGCGATGGGCGAGGAAGGCGAGCTGCACGTGGTGATCGGCGATTTCTGTCCGCGGCCCCCGGCGCTGGGGCTGCTGGGCGGCTTCTTCGCGCAGTGTCCGGCCACGCGCCTGCACCTGCACTTCGAGGCAGTGGGCGGGCCCGGCGAGCGGCTGTTCGACGGCGAGGCCGACCTGATCCTGCACGGGGTCGACAAGCGCGACGCCCGCCTGGAATGGGTGGACCTGTGCAAGGTGCCCTTCGTCCCCGTGGTCGCACCCGGCCTTCTGCCGGCGCCCACGCCGCGCGGCGTGCAGCCGGCGCACATGCGCGAGTTCACGCAGTGCGTCATGCGCGACACGGCGCGCCACTCGCCGGGCGGCGACTACTTCGTGATCGAGGGCGCGCACCAGTGCACGGTGGCGGACCAGTCGATGAAGAAGGAGATCATCCTGCAGGGCCTGGGCTGGGGCCACATGCCGCGCTTCCTGATCGAGGACGAGCTGCGCGACGGGCGCCTGCTGTCGATCGCCGGCCGCCACCTGCCGGGCAGCGTGGAGGAGCTGGTGGCGGCGCGCCGCAGCGACCGGCCGCATGGGCCGGTGGCGCAGCGGCTGTGGACGCACATCCAGGCGCATGCGCCTGCGCTGCGCGCGGCGCTGGACGGCGGGTCCGGCGGGCGCCGGCCCTCGAGGCGCTAACGCCGGCCGATGCGCCACAGCGCCAGCAGCGCTGCGGCGCCCAGCGCCGCCAGCGCGCCGAGGTAGGGCAGCACGTCGTGCAGCGGCGCGCCCATCTGGTTCAGCCGCAGCGAGGCCTGGATGCCCGCGGTGCTCGGCAGCAGCCAGCGCAGCGCCTGCAGCGGCGCGGGCAGCGCCTCCGCGGGCCAGGAGAAGCCGGAGAGGAAGGCCATCGGCAGGGCGGTGAACAGCAGCACCTGCAGCGCCCGCTCGCGATCGCGCAGCCAGCAGCCCAGCAGCAGGCCGAGGGCGGCGATGGCCGGCACGTAGCAGGCCAGCAGCACCAGCGCGCCCAGCGGATTGCCGCCGCGCGGGTAGTCCTGCAATGCGAACACCCAGCCGAAGTAGAACAGCCCGCTGCCCAGGCCGAACACCGACAGCGCCGCCACGCGGCCCAGCCAGGCGCGGCCGGCGGCGCGCAGGCGGCCGGCCTCGGCCCAGGTGCCGGCGAGCATCGCCGCGCCCATCAGCAGCGTCTGCTGCAGGATCAGCAGCGCCACCGCGGGCACCACGTAGCTGCCGTAGCCCTCGGTGGGGTTGAACAGCGCGACCAGGCGCGTGTCCAGCGGGTTGCGGCTGTCCATGGCCTGGCGCGCGCCCTGGCCGGCAGCCTGCAGCTTGCGGATCTCGACCCCGGCCGAGACCGTGCCCACCGCCTCGGAGAAGCCGTAGAGCACCGCCTTGTTGAGCAGCGCGTAGGCGCCGTTGCCCTCGATCGTCACCACGGCCGGCGCGCCGCGCAGCACGTTGCGCTTGAGGTCGGCAGGCAGCAGCGCATAGCCCTCGATCTCGCCGCGCCACAGGGCTTCCTGCGCCTCGTGCTGGCTGGCGGTCACCAGCTTCAGGTCGAGCCGCGGGTTGGCCTGCGCGAAGCGCACGATCTGCCGCGACAAGCCGGTGCGGTCCTGGTCCACCACGGCGACCGGCACCCGCGTCACCGCCTCGGCGCCGTAGGGCCAGGGATAGAAGAAGCCGTAGATGATCGGCGCGAGCAGCAGGATCAGCAGCACGCCGGGGTCGCGCAGCACGCCGAGCAGCGTGTCGCGCCAGGCGGCGAGGCAATGCGTGCGCGCAGCGTCCATCAGCGGCCGCCCCAGGTGTGCGGCTGCGTGGCGGCGCGTGCCAGCAGGGCGGCTGACGCGGCCAGCAGCGCGGCCGTGGCCAGCACCATCCACAGCGGCGCGGCCACGGAATAGGCCAGCGGCGCGCCCATCTGCAGTTGCTCCATCTGCACCCGGATGTAGTGCGTGTAGGGCAGCAGCAGCGCCCAGGCGCGCGCCAGCGGCGGCATCGCCAGCAGCGGAAAGCCGACGCCGCCGAAGGCGAAGGCCGGCGCGGTGATGAAGCCGGTGGCCGACAGCGCGGTGCGCAGCGAGCGCGTGAGGGCGGCGGCGAAGGCGCCGAGCGCGATCGACAGTGCCAGGAACACCGCGAGCGCGAACAGCGTCCAGCCCAGCGAGCCGGCCGGGTGCCAGCCGCGCCCGGCGGTGATCCAGAGCATGGCCAGCATCGCCGCCAGCGTCAGGCCCGCGAAGGGCAGCGCGAGCTTGCCGGCCAGTGCCGCCAGGGCCTCGTGCCAGCGCGGCGCGGCGCCGATCCACTCGTCGATGCGGCGGTCGCGCAGCTCGCGGCCCACGGCCCAGGCGCCGGCGGTCATGGCCAGGATGTGCAGCACCGCGGGGATCAGCGCGGCGCCGAGGAACTGCTCGTAGTCCAGCGAGGTGTTGAACAGCGAGACGGTGCTGGCGCGCACCGGCTCCATGCTGGCGCGCGCGGCGGTCATCGATTCGCCGCGCTTGTTGCGCGCCGTCAGCTCGATGCCGGCGGACACGGTGCCCACCGCGGTGCGCACGTCGCGCTGGATCAGGCCCGAATGCGTGCCGAGCTGCGCGTTGTGCAGCAGCACCACGCGGCCCGCGCGGCCCTGCTTGATCTCGCGGGCCAGGTTGCGCGGCAGGTGCACCGCGGCGTCGACCTCGCCGCGCACCAGCGCGCGGGCCATCGCGGTCTCGTCGTCGTAGTGCTGCGCCACGCGCAGGCCGGGCGTGGCTTCGAGGAAGCGCACCACCTGGCGCGACAGTGCGGAATGGTCCTGGTCCAGCACGCCGATGGGCAGCCGCGTGGGCAGGCCGGCCGAGAAGATCCACCACATGAGCGCCGCCGCCAGCAGCGGCACCCAGGTGATCATCGCCAGGTCCCAGGGCCGGGTGCGCAGCAGCGTGAACTCGCGGCGCGCGCTGGCGGTGGCGAAGCCGCGCAGGCTCATCGGGCGTTCACTCGACCAGCACGCTCATGCCCGGGCGCGCGCCGGCGATGGGCTGCAGCGGATGCGCGCGGACCTCGAAGGTGCGCACGTCGAAGCCGGCGCCGCTGCGCGTGGCGCGCCAGGTGGCGAAGTCGGGCAGGGCGGCGCTGTAGTGCACCTTGAAGCGCGCCTTGCCGGCGTCGCCCAGGGCCGGCAGGTGCGCGTCGAACTCGCTGCCGACGGCGAAGCGGGCGAGCCGGTCCTCGCGCACGTTGAGCACCACCCACTGGTCGTCCAGGTCGACCACGGTCGCCACCGCCACGCCCTGCGGCGAGAGTTCGCCGGCGCGGGCGAAGACCTTGGCCACCTCGCCGGCGACCGGGCTGTGCAGTTCCGTCTCGGCCTTGGCCGCCTCGACCTCGGCGACCATGCCCGCCACCTGGCGTGCCTGCGCGTCGGCGGCGGCGCGGTCCTCGGGACGGGCGCCGGTGCGCGCCATGTCGTACTGGGCGCGGGCGGCGATGGCGGCGTCGCGCGAGGCCTTCCAGTTGGCCTCGGCCTCGTCGCGCTTCTGCTCGGCGACCAGGCCTTCGCGCGCCAGCCCCTCGACGCGCCGCAGCGAGGTCTGCGCGAGCTGCGCCGCCGTCTCGGCGCGCTGCCACTGCATGCGCGCCATCTCGATCTCCTGCGGGCGTGCGCCTTTCTGCGCCTTGTCGGCCACCGCCTGCGCGGCCTGCTGCGCGGCCGTGGCCTGCGCCAGCTTGGCGTCGACCTCGGGGCTTTCCATGCGCATCAGCAGCGTGCCGGCCTCGATGCGGTCGCCTTCCTTCACCCGCACTTCGGCGATGCGGCCCGGCACCTTGGCCGCGATGTCGGTCTCGCGCGCCTCCATCTGGCCCTGGAACACCTCGGGCGCCGGGCGCGCGGCGCGCCAGAAGCCCCAGACGAGCAGGGCCAGCACCAGCAGGGCGGCGGCGTAGGCAATGATTCGGCGGGTCTTGTGGCTGGTCATCATTCGATCCGTATGTCAGCGCGCGCGATGTAGTCGGTAAAGCGTTCGGACAGGCCGGCGCTCTCGAGCAGCTGCGCCAGTGCCTGCACATAGTCGTTGGCGGCCTGTGCGCGCTCGGTCTGCACTTTGGCCAGGTTGGTTTCGGCGTCGATCAGGTCCAGCGTGGTGCTGGTGCCTTCGCGCAGGCCGGCCACGCGCAGCCGCAGCACCTCCTGCGCCAGCTCGATCGAGGCGCCCATCGCCAGGAAGTGGCGGCGGGCGTTCTCCACCGCGCGCCAGTTGCGCTCGACCAGCAGCGAGATGTCGCTGCGCGCCTGCGCGCCGGTGAGCTCGGCCTGTTCGACCTGCTTGAGCGATGCGGCGGACAGGGCGTTGCGGTCCACCGAGTCGTACAACGTCCAGCGCACGCCCAGGCCGGCCACCCAGTCGGCATTGCCGCTGCGCAGCTCGCGCGTGCCGAAGGCGATCACCTGCGGGCGGCGCAGCGCTTCCTCGCCTTCGTGCAACTGCTCGGCCTGCGACTTCTTGGCGGCCACCTTGGCCAGGCCCGGGTGGCGCATCAGCGCCGCGTCGATGAAGTGGCCCAGCGGCTCGACCGGCTGGCTCAGCACGAACAGCGGCGTCAGCGGCGCGACCAGCCCCTCGGTGCGCACCGTGCGGGCCAGCGCGACGGCGGCCAGCTCGGCGTCGTCCTCGGCCTTGCGTGCATTGCGCCGCGCCTCCTCGTAGGCAGCGCTGGCCTGCAGGCGCTCGACGCGCGAGATCACGCCGGCCGCCAGCATCTTCTGCGCCGCCGTGTCGTGCTCGGCGATGGTGCGCTCGGCCTGCGCGCGCAGCACGGCGGCGCGCCGCGCGAGCTGGGCGCCGAAGTAGCGCTGGGCCAGCAGCGCGTCGACCTCGTGGCCCGCCTGTTCGGCATCGGCCTGCGCCTCGCGCGACTGCGCATCGACGAAGCCGCGCGCCGCATCGCCGGCGCCGCCCATGTAGATCGGCCACACCGCCGAGACCGACGCGTTGGCGCCGGTGTCGTGGCGGTTGAGCGTGTAGCTGTTGGGCAGCTGCGGGATGGGCACGCGCGCCACGATGCCCTGGATGGACGTCGGCAGCGCCTGGCCGATGTTCGCGATGCGCTGGTTGAGCGGATCGAGGTCCAGGTGCAGGTTGGCGTTGTACGCATAGGCCAGGCCCGAGACGCTGACCACCGGGCCGCCCAGGCCGCGCAGTCCCTCGCGCTGCAGGTCCTTGGATTCCACGGCGGCGCGCGCGGCGGCGAGCTTGTCGGAGCGCTCCAGCATGTGCTGGCGCGCCGCCTCGAAGCTCAGGGCGGTGGCGGCGGGCTGCGCCTGCGCGGCGAGGGCGCCGAGCAGCAGGAAGGACAGCGGAAGCAGTGCGGTTCGCGAGCGGGTCATGGGGCAGCGGGTCGGGAGGGCCTTTGCAGCAGCGTGTCGAACTCCTGCTGCAGGATGACCGGGAAGGCGGCTTGCACCGCGCCGATGGCCAGCGGGCGGGCCTGTTCGAGAAGCCGCGGCAGGCGCGCGGTGTCGATCGCCTCGCCGGCGAGCAGCGCGTCGATCAGCGCGCGCAGCCAGCGGCGGGCCACGGTGCGCAGGTGGCGTGCCATCGCTTCCTGCATCTCGATGGCCTGGGCCAGCGGCAGGCCCAGCGCGGCGAGCTGTTCGGCGACCTGGCCGAGCGCGGGGCTGAGCAGCTGTACCCGCCCGTCGGGCAGGCTGCGCATCAGGCCGGCCTTGGTGGCGCGCGCCAGCAGCTCGGGCGTCATCTGGCCGTGCCACTTGGCGGCCAGTGCCTTGGCGGACAGGACGACCGGCGTTTCCTGCGCGAACAGGCTGCCCGACACCGAGCGCGCCACCGCCACCAGGTCGCGCCAGCCGGAGGCGGGGGCGCGCTCGAAGATGTGGCGGATCGCCTCGATGCCGAAGCCCTGCGCGCGCAGCGTGCGGATGAGTTCCAGGCGCTGCAGGTGCTCCTCGCCGTACAGCCCCAGGCGCCCCTGCAGCGCGGGCGGCGGCAGCAGGCCGGCCGTGGTGTAGGCGCGGATGTTGCGCACCGTGACGCCCGAGCGCGCGGCCAGCGCCTCCACGGTCAGGCCGTGAAGGCGCTGCGGTTCGGCGAGGGCGGCATCGGTCATGGCGGCATCAATGTGACATTTCGAATGTTACATCAGAAATGTCATATGGCCGTGCGGCGACGCCGCAGCGCTAGCCGCCGCTGTGGAACTGCACCACCAGCGGCACGATCAGCAGCGCCACGATGTTGATGATCTTGATCAGCGGGTTGATCGCCGGGCCGGCGGTGTCCTTGTAGGGATCGCCCACGGTGTCGCCGGTGACGGCGGCCTTGTGCGCCTCGCTGCCCTTGCCGCCGTGGTGGCCGTCCTCGATGTACTTCTTGGCGTTGTCCCAGGCGCCGCCGCCGGTGCACATCGAGATCGCGACGAACAGGCCGGTGACGATGGTGCCCATCAGCAGCCCGCCGAGCGCCTTCGGCCCGAGCAGCAGGCCGACCAGGATCGGCACCACCACCGGCAGCAGCGAGGGGATCATCATCTCCTTGATGGCCGCGCCGGTCAGCATGCTCACGGCCTTGCCGTACTCGGGCTTGCCGGTGCCGTCCATGATGCCGGGGATGTCGCGGAACTGGCGGCGCACTTCCTCCACCACCGCGCCGGCCGCGCGGCCCACGGCCTCCATCGCCATGGCGCCGAACAGGTAGGGGATCAGCCCGCCGATGAACAGGCCGACGATCACCATCGGGTCGCTCAGGTTGAAGCTGATCGCCTGGCCGTAGCTTTCGAGCTTGTGGGTGTAGTCGGCGAACAGCACCAGCGAGGCGAGGCCGGCCGAGCCGATGGCGTAGCCCTTGGTCACGGCCTTGGTGGTGTTGCCCACGGCGTCCAGCGGATCGGTGATGTCGCGCACCGAGGAGGGCAGCTCCGACATCTCGGCGATGCCGCCGGCGTTGTCGGTGATCGGGCCGTAGGCGTCGAGCGCGACCACGATGCCGGCCATGCTCAGCATGGCCGTCGCGGCCACGGCGATGCCGTAGAGCCCGGCGAGCATGTACGACGCCAGGATCGCGATGCACACGAAGATCACCGGCCAGGCGGTGGAGCGCATCGAGACGCCCAGGCCGGCGATGATGTTGGTGCCGTGGCCGGTGGTCGAGGCCTGCGCGATGTGCTGCACCGGCTTGAACTGCGTGCCGGTGTAGTACTCGGTGATCCACACCAGCGCGGCCGTCAGCGCGAGGCCGACGAAGCAGGCGCCGAAGAGCTTGAGCTGGCTGCCGCTGGCGGCGATGGCGTCGTCGGGGATCAGCCAGGCGGTGACGAACCAGAAGGCGATCAGCGACAGCAGGCCCGACACGGCCAGGCCCTTGTAGAGCGCCGGCATCACGTTGGTCATGCCCGGCGAGGCCTTGACGAAGAAGCAGCCGACGATCGAGGCGATGATCGACACGCCGCCCAGCGCCAGCGGGTACAGCACCGCGTTGACCGGCGCCGCGGCCACCATCAGCGCGCCCAGCACCATGGTGGCGATCAGGGTCACGGCGTAGGTCTCGAACAGGTCGGCCGCCATGCCGGCGCAGTCGCCCACGTTGTCGCCCACGTTGTCGGCGATCACCGCCGGGTTGCGCGGGTCGTCCTCGGGGATGCCGGCCTCCACCTTGCCCACCAGGTCGGCGCCCACGTCGGCGCCCTTGGTGAAGATGCCGCCGCCCAGCCGCGCGAAGATGGAGATCAGCGAGGAGCCGAAGGCGAAGCCGATCAGCGGGTTGAGCGCCTGCGCCGACGTCGCCGCCGTGCCGCCCAGGAACCAGTAGAAGCCCGCCACGCCCAGCAGCCCCAGGCCGACCACCAGCATGCCGGTGATCGCGCCGCCGCGGAAGGCGACATCCAGCGCCGGGCCGATGCCCTGCGTGGCCGCCTGCGCGGTGCGCACGTTGGCGCGCACCGACACGTTCATGCCGATGAAGCCGCAGGCCCCGGAGAGCACCGCGCCGATCACGAAGCCGACGGCCGTGGTCAGGTCCAGGAAGAGACCGATCAGCACCGCCAGCACGAGGCCGACGACGGCGATGGTGGTGTACTGCTTGGCCAGGTAGGCCGAGGCCCCGGCCTGGATCGCCGCGGCGATCTCCTGCATTCGCGCGTTGCCCGCGTCCTTGGAAAGAATCCAGCTCCGAGCCCAGATGCCATAGGCCACGGCCACCAGGCCGCAGACGATGGCGAGGACGAGAGGGGTGTTGCCAGTCATGCCTTGCTTCTCCAGTAGTTGTCGACTTGTGGAGACAGCAGCCGGACCCTGTGCGCAACGCGTACGGGTCAGGACTGCCGCCGCGTTGCTTCCTCGAAGCCCTTCCGTCAAAGGACAGGGCCGATTGGCCAACGCGGCCAATTTACAGGCAAAAGTCACATTCCGTACGACCGTGCCGTGACACGGTCGGTAAACTTCGGGTTTTTCCGCATCCCTCGACGCCCCGTTTTTCTACCAAAGACAACATCTCATGGCCTTCGACAAGATCCCTCCCGGCAAGAAGCTCCCCGACGAATTCAACGTGGTCATCGAGATCCCGATGAACGCCGACCCGATCAAGTACGAGGTCGACAAGGAATCGGGCGCGATCTTCGTTGACCGCTTCATGACCACCGCGATGTACTACCCGACCAACTATGGCTACGTGCCGCAGACCCTGTCGGGCGACGGCGATCCGGTGGACGTGCTGGTGATCACCCCGTACCCGCTGCTGCCCGGCGTGGTGGTGACCTGCCGCGCGCTGGGCATCCTCAAGATGGAGGACGAGGCGGGCATCGACGGCAAGGTGCTGGCCGTGCCCACCGACAAGATCCTGCCCATCTACAGCCACTGGAAGTCGGTGGACGACGTCAACCCGATGCGCCTGAAGGCCATCAGCCACTTCTTCGAGCACTACAAGGACCTGGAGCAGGGCAAGTGGGTCAAGGTGCTGGGCTGGGAAGGCATCGCGGCCGCGCACAAGGAGATCACCGACGGCATCGCCGCCTACGGCAAGTAGGGCGCCTTCCTCCCCGAAACGCAACGCCCCGCCATGCCGGGGCGTTCTTGCGTTTGGAGAACGTTGTTTTCATCTCGTAACATCCGGACTTCCATCATCCACAGCGGGAGAAAGCGCATGTCGGTCACTCAATGGGTTCTGCTGGCGGTCGGGGCCGCCGTCGTGTGGTGGGCCGTCATGGTCTACAACCGGCTGGTCCAGTCCAGGAACCGCATCGCCAACGCCTTCGGCCAGATCGACGTGCAGCTCAAGCGCCGCTACGACCTGGTGCCGAACCTGGTGGAGGTGGCGCGCAAGTACCTCGCCCACGAGGCCGGGACGCTGGAAGCGGTGATCCGCGCGCGCGGCCAGGCCCAGGCGGCCGCCGACACGGCCCGCGCCCGGCCGGTGGACGCGGGCGCGATCGGCGCGCTGGCGGTGGCCGAGCAGGCGCTGGGCGGCACGCTGGGGCGGCTGTTCGCCCTGCAGGAAGCCTATCCGGACCTCAAGGCCGACCAGACCATGCAGTCGCTGAGCGAGGAGCTCACCAGCACCGAGAACCGCGTCGGCTTCGCGCGCCAGGCCTACAACGACCAGGTGCTGGACTTCAACGACAAGGCGGCCCAGTTCCCGGCGCTGATCGTGGCGCGCCTGTTCGGCTTCGTGCCGGCGGCGATGCTGCAGAGCACCCGCTCCGAGGCCGAGCGCGAGGCGCCGCGCGTGAGCTTCTGAGCGGTCCATGCGCTTCTTCGAGCGCCAGGACGACGCGCGCCGCCGCACGCGCCGGCTGCTGCTGGCCTTTGCGCTGGCGGTGCTGCTGCTGGTGCTGGCGGTGAACGCGGGCCTGGCGCTGACCTGGTGGGCGGTCTGGGGCTGGCACCAGCCGGGGCCGCTGCGCTACCCGGCCTACTTCTTCCACGTCAACACCGGCATCACGCTGCTGCTGGTGCTCGGCGGCTGGTGGATCGAGGCGACCAGCCTGCGCGGCGGCGGCGAGCGCCTGGCGCGCCGCGCCGGTGCCCGCGAGGCGCGGCCGGGCGCGTCGCCCGAGGAGCAGCGGCTGGTCAACGTGGTGCAGGAGCTGGCTATCGCCGCCGCCATGAAGCCGCCGCCGGCGATGGTGGTGGCGCGTTCCGACGCCATCAACGCCTTCGCGGCCGGCTGGGACGAGACGGACACGGTGATCGCCGTCACCCGCGGCGCGCTGGAGCGGCTCACGCGCGAGGAACTGCAGGGCCTGGTCGCCCACGAGCTGAGCCATATCCGCGAGGGCGACACGCGGATGAACATGCATCTGGCCGGCATGGTGTTCGGGCTGGAGATGGTGTTCGACCTGGGCCGGCACATGTGCGAGCGCGACGAATTCGGGCGCCTGCCGCTCACCGCGATCCCGGGCTTTGCCATCGAGGCCGTGGGCTGGTTCGGCTGGCTGGCCGGCGAGGGGCTGAAGGCCGCCGTGTCACGCCAGCGCGAGTTCCTGGCCGATGCGCGCGCCGTGCAGTGGACACGCAGCCGCGACGGGCTGGGCGGCGTGCTGCGCAAGGTGCTGGCGCAGCAGCGCGCGGCGCACCAGGCCCGCAGGGCCTGGCATGCGGGCGTGGCGCACATGCTGCTGGTGGCGGAAGGGGGTGGGCGCATCGCGCACTGGCTCGATTCGCATCCCACGCTGGAGCGGCGCATCCGCCGCATCTACGGCATGAAATGAAGCCCACCCCCAGCCTCGCCCACTGCGTGTGGCTCTGCACCCCCTCCAGGGGGCGCACCCCTGCGGCCCGGCCAAGCCGGTTCCGCGGGCGCCTGCGAACGGGCCTGGCTGCGCCGGCCGCTGGTTGATCGGGTGATCCTCAGGGTTTTCTGAACGGGCTGCGCTCGTCCAGGTGCGCCATGTAGTTCCCGATGCCTTCGCCTTCGCGCTCGAGGAAGCGCTCCACCGCGTCGGCGAAGCCGGGATGCGCGAGCCAGTGCGCGCTGGTCGCCTTCACCGGCATCAGCGCGCGCGCCATCTTGTGCTCGCCCTGCGCGCCGCCTTCGAAGCGGGCCGCGCCGTGCGCGATGCACCATTCGATGGGCTGGTAGTAGCAGGCCTCGAAGTGCAGGCAGTCCACGCGCGCCAGCGCGCCCCAGTAGCGGCCGTAGGCGACCAGCGGGGCGCCCTGCGTGGCCTGCGACAGCGCGATCAGGCTCGCGGCGATCGGCCGGCCCTCGTGCTCGGCGATGAACAGCAGCCAGGCTTCGGGCAGCGTGTCGGCCATGCGGCGGAAGAAGTCGCGCGTGAGGTAGGGCGGGTTGCCGTGCTCGCGGTAGGTCTGGGCGTAGCAGCGGTAGAAGAAGTCCCAGTCGGCCTTCGCGATGTCCGTGCCGCGCGCCCAGCGGAAGGTCACGCCGGCGTCGCGCACCTTGCGGCGCTCCTGGCGGATCTTCTTGCGCTTGTCGTGCGACAGGCTGGCGAGGAAGGCGTCGAAATCGGTATAAGGCGCGGTCGATGGATGCGTCCAGTGGAACTGCACCGTGTGCCGCAGCATCAGGCCGGCCTCACTGCAGGCCGCGACGTCCTCGTCGGCGCCGAACAGCAGGTGCAGCGACGACAGCTTCATCTGCCCGCACCACTGCACCAGGCCCTGCACCAGCAGCGTCCGGCTGTCGGCGTCGCCCGCCAGCAGCCGCGGGCCGGGCACGGGCGTGAAGGGCACTGCCACCAGCGCCTTGGGGTAGTAGTCCAGGCCGTGGCGCGCGTAGGCGTCGGCCCAGGCCCAGTCGAACACGTACTCGCCGTAGGAGTGGCTCTTGAGGTAGAGCGGGCAGGCGGCGGCGAGCACGTCGCCGCGCCACAGGGTGGCGAAGGCCGGCGTCCAGCCGCTGTCGGGCGCGGCGCTGCCGCTGGCGTGCAGCGCCGCGAGGTATTCGTGGCGCATGAAGGGGCTGGGCTGGGCCTGCTGTGCGAGCAGCGCGTTCCAGGACGCCGCATCGATCTCCGCGGGGTCGGTGTGGATGCGCAGCACCGGCGCGTCGTCGCACGGTGGAACGGTGGCGCGTGTCATCGCGTGCTGCGCCGCCCCAGGTGTTCCGCGATCGCGATGCCGCCGAGCACCAGCGCCAGCGCGACGCCGTGGTACAGCGCCAGCGGCTCGCCCAGCACCAGCACCGCCAGCAGCGGCCCGAAGATGGGCGTGAGGTTGAGGAACACGCCCGCGCGCGCCGGACCGATCAGCGCCACGGCCTGGATGAAGGTCAGCTGCGAGGCGAAGGAGGGCAGCAGCCCGACGAACAGCATCACCAGCAGGCCCTTGGGCGTCGGCACGAAGAACTGGCCCATCGCGATCTCGGCCGCCAGCAGCGGCAGCGACACCAGCGAGGCGACCGCCGCCGTGGCGGCGAAGAACACGATCGGCGGCACCGGCGGGCGGCGGCGCAGGCCCAGCGTGTAGCCGGCGTAGAACAGGCAGGCGATGACCATCCAGACATCGCCGATGTTGAAGTCCAGCTGCGCGAGCACCGCCAGCTGCCCATGGGAAGCGACCACCGCGATGCCTGCCAGCGTGAGCACCACGCCCACGATCTGCAGCGCGCCGAAGCGCATGCCGAAGAACAGGAGACTGCCCACCAGCACGAGCACCGGGATCATGCCCTGGATGATCGCGATGTTGATCGCCGTGGTGTGGTGGGCCGCGGCGTAGAACAGGGCGTTGAAGGCGGTGAAGCCCATCGTGCCCATCAGCGCGAGGTAGCGCCAGGACGGCAGCAGCGTGCGCCAGTGCGTCGCGATCTCGCGGCGCGAGGTCATCACCAGCGCGGCGCAGCAGATGATCCAGCGCGCCGAAGTCAGCAGCATGGGCGAGATCTCGCCCACCGCCAATCGCGCCGCCACGGCGTTGCCGCCCCAGATCAGGGTGGTGAAGACGAGCAGCAGCCAGGCCTGGCTGTTGAACCAATGGAAGAGGGCGCCGACCGGCGACGCCTGGGAACCGGCACGCATCGGGGATCGAGCGTACCAGCGCGCGCGCTTCTTCGCTGGCGCCGGTGCGTTCGAAAGGCGGATGACATAATCGACCGAGCCTTCTGCTTCCCTCCCGTATGACCCTGAAGATCGCCATCGCGCAGCTCGATTTCGTGGTCGGCGACATCGCCGGCAATGCCCGCAAGATCGCCGGGGCGGCGCGTGCGGCCTACGATGGCGGCGCGCGTCTGCTGCTCACGCCCGAGCTGTCCATCGCCGGTTACGCGGCCGAGGACCTGTTCCTGCGCCCCGCGTTCACCGAAGCCTGCGACGAGGCGGTGCGCGGCCTGGCCGTCGAGCTGGCGGACCTGAAGGACATGGCCGTGGTGGTCGGCCATCCCACCGGCGGCAGCCTGCGCGGCCGCTCGGTCACCGTGCCGCTGCGACACAACGCGGCGAGCGTGCTCAAGAACGGGCGCATCCTCGAGACCTACGCCAAGCGCGAGCTGCCCAACTACCAGGTGTTCGACGAGCGGCGCTACTTCGCGCCGGGGCAGGGCACCTGCGTGTTCGAGGTCGAGGGCGTCTCGGTAGGCCTGCTGATCTGCGAGGACGCCTGGTTCGACGCGCCGGCCGAACTGGCCCGCGCCGCCGGCGCCGAGGTGCTGGCGGTCATCAATGCTTCGCCGTACCACGTGGGCAAGGAAGGCGAGCGCATCGCGCGCATGGCCGACCGCTGCCGGGCGGTGGGGCTGCCGCTGGCCTATGCGCACCTGGTCGGCGGGCAGGACGAGGTGGTGTTCGACGGCGCCTCCTTCGCGCTGCAGGCCGACGGCGCGCTGGCGATGCAGGCCGAAAGTTTCAAGGAGGGCGTGGTCTTCGCGCAGTTGCAGCGCAGCGGCGACGGCCTGGCTTTCGCCGCCGACCCGGCGGCCATCGCGCCGTCGCGCGACGCGCAGGCGCAGCTGTGGGACGCGCTGGTGCTCGGCGTGCGCGACTACGTGGGCAAGAACGGCTTTCCGGGCGCCATCCTGGGCCTGTCCGGCGGCATCGACTCGGCGCTGGTGCTGGCCATCGCGGTGGACGCGCTGGGCAAGGACAAGGTGCGCGCGGTGATGATGCCCTCGCCCTACACGGCCGACATCAGCTGGATCGACGCGCGCGAGATGGCGCGGCGGCTGGACGTGCGCTACGACGAGATCTCGATTGGCGACACCTTCGAGTCCTTCAGGTCGGCGCTGGCCGGCGAGTTCGCGGGGCTGGCCGAGGACACCACCGAGGAGAACATCCAGGCGCGCATCCGCGGCACGCTGCTGATGGCGCTGTCGAACAAGTTCGGCGCGATCGTGCTGACCACCGGCAACAAGAGCGAGATGGCCACCGGCTACTGCACCCTGTACGGCGACATGGCCGGCGGCTTCGCGGTGATCAAGGACCTGCTCAAGACCACGGTGTTCGCGCTGGCGCGCTGGCGCAACGACAATGACCCCTACGGCACCGGCGCGGCGCCGATCCCCGAGCGCATCATCACCCGCCCGCCCAGCGCCGAGTTGCGGCCGGAGCAGACCGACCAGGACAGCCTGCCGCCCTACGACGTGCTTGATGGCATCCTGGCACGCTACATGCAAGACGACGAGAGCATCGACGAGATCATCGCGGCCGGCTACGAGCGTGCCGTGGTCGAGCGCGTGGCGCGGCTGATCAAGGTCAACGAGTACAAGCGCCGGCAGGCGCCGGTGGGCATCCGAGTGACCCATCGCAGCTTCGGCAAGGATTGGCGTTACCCTATCACCAGCAGATTCAACGAAACCGCAGGAAAGAAGTCCCCATGAAGCAGATCACCGCCATCGTCAAACCCTTCAAGCTCGACGACGTGCGCGAGGCCCTGGCCGAGGTCGGCGTCACCGGACTGACCGTCACCGAGGTGAAGGGTTTCGGGCGGCAGAAAGGGCACACCGAGCTGTACCGCGGCGCCGAGTACGTGGTGGACTTCCTGCCCAAGATGAAGATCGAGGTGGTGGTCGACACCGCCGACGTCGAGCGCTGCGTCGATGCCATCGTGGCGGCCGCGCGCACCGGCAAGATCGGCGACGGCAAGATCTTCGTCACCAACGTCGAGCGCATCGTGCGCATCCGCACGGGCGAAGAAAACGAAAGCGCCATCTAAGGCCACCCCCAGCCTCGCCCACTTCGTGTGGCTCTGCACCCCCTGCGAGGGGGCGCACCCGGCGGCCCGGCGGAGCCGGTTCCGCGGGTGCCCCCGAACGGGCCTGGCTGCGCCGGCCCTGGGTGGGGGTCAGATGTTTTCGGCGAGGCGGTCGTTGTGCGAGTGGCGCGGGGCTTCTTCGCGCAGCGCGGCGAGCAGCGGCTCGGGTTCGGTGGCGGTGCGCACCAGGTCCATCTGCCATTCGCCCATGAAGCCCTCGCGCACGGCATGGGCCAGGAAGCCGAGCAGGGCGTCGTAGTAGCCGTCGGTGTTGAGGATGCCGACCGGCTTGTCGTGGTAGCCGAGCTGGCGCCAGGTCCAGATCTCGAACAGCTCTTCCAGCGTGCCGATGCCGCCGGGCAGCGCCAGGAAGGCGTCGGCGCGCTCGCCCATCATGGCCTTGCGCTCGTGCATGGTGTCGACCACGTGCAACTCGTCGCACAGCGTGTTGGCGAGTTCCTTGTCCACCAGCGCCTTCGGGATGATGCCGACCACGCGGCCGCCGGCCCGGCGGGTGGCTTCGGCCACCGTGCCCATGAGGCCGGTGCGACCGCCGCCGTAGACCAGCTGGCCGCCCTGGGCGCCGATCCAGCGGCCGACCGTTTCGGCCACCTTGGCGTAGCCGGGATGCGTACCGGGCCGGGAGCCGCAGTACACGCAAATCGAAAAATGAGGATTCATGCCGCCATCATGCACCGCTCATGTGGCGAAGCGATGCCACAAGGCTGCCAGCCAGATGCTGCCGCACAGCACGAGGCTCAGCAGCACCGCGGCGCTGCCCATGTCCTTGGCGCGCTTGGACAGGTCGTGCCATTCGGGGCCGATGCGGTCGATGGCGGCCTCGACGGCGGTGTTGAGCAGCTCGACGATCATCACCAGCAGCACGCTGCCGGCCAGCAGCGCGGTGTCGACCCAGTCGCGGCCCAGCCAGAACGACGCCGGCAGCAGCACCACGGCGGCGATCGCTTCCTGGCGGAAGGCCGGTTCGTCCCAGCCCGCGCGCAGGCCGTTGAGCGAGTAGCGCGTGGCGTGCCAGACGCGGGCCAGCCCGCGGCGCGCCTTCTGGGGGTTGACGTTCGGGTCGGCGCGCGTCATCGGCCCGGCGGCGTGGCCGTGACCAGGCGGGTGCCGGCCCACGCGTCGTGCCAGAACTGGCGTTGCGGATGGAAGCGCGACAGCAGCGCCCAGACGGCGACCCAGCCCAGCACCAGCACGCTCGTTTCGCCGCCCGAGAGGCCGAAGGGCGCGATGGCCGCCAGCGGTGGCAGGAACCACATCCAGCTCAGCACGTAGCGCAGCAGCGCGCGCGCCTGGGTGAGCGGCCGGCCCTGGCGGTCGACCACGCGCAGCCCCCAGGTCTTCATCGCCAGCGTCTGGCCCTTGGCCCAGAACCAGGTGAAGTAGATGCCGAAGACGAGGAACAGGAAGGCCTGCAGCAGATGGCGGCGCGAATCCATCGCGTCGCGCATCTGGCCCAGCGTGCTGAACAGCCAGCCGGCGACGAAGACCACGGCGAACAGCAGCATGCCCTCGTAGAGCCAGCAGGCCATGCGGCGGCGCAGGCTGGGTGCCGTCAGGGGAGGGGCCGACGGCGCGGAGGATGCGTGGGCCCGGCCTGGGTGGCGCGATGCCTGTGGGTTCATGGTGCGGAAGACGGTTGATCGGTCAGGGTTGCGGGCGGCGCCGGCGGCAGGCTGTCGGCCGGCGCCGCCATTTTCGCCGCAGGCGGCGCGAGCTGGATGCGCGGCGTGTGCTGGCCCCTGGCCGTCGGCGGCACCGGCACCAGCTTCTGGGACGGCACGGGCCGGATGGGCACGGCCGCGCCGGGCGGGCGCCGGCTGCCGCGCTCGGCGAGCCCGCGCCGCTCTTCGGGGCTGAGGGCCTGGTAGGCCTCCCATTTGGCCTTGCGTTCGTCGGCCGGGGCCAGGCGCATGATCTCCGCGAAGTTCAGCCGTGCCTGCGCGCGCTGCAGCCCGCTCAGGCCCGCCCATTCCGTCATGCGCGCGTGCAGAGTCTGCTGGGCCTGCGGGCTCATGCTGGCGAAATTGCGCGACAGGGTCAGCCACTTGCGCTTCTGGATGTCGCTCAGCTCGGCCCAGTGCGGCGCCAGCGGCTGCAGCGCCGCCTGCTGCCTGGCGTTCAGTTCGCTCCAGGCCGGGCCGGCGGCGGTCTTGGCGCGCGCCGCCGGGGCCGGCTGGGCGCCGGCGGGCGCCACGCCCAGGCACAGGCCGGCGGCGGCCAGCAGGCCGGCGCCGAGCCAGCGCGCGCACGAAGAAGGACGAAGGGGCATCGGCATGCGCAGAACGGACTCAGCGGCGGGCGCTGTCGTCGTTCCTGAGGAACTGGGTGAAGCCCGGGTCGGTGTAGGCCGAAGGTGGCAGGTCGTCGGTCAGAAGGGCCGCGTCGACCTCGGCCAGCTCGCTCACGCGGCTTTCCTCCTGCAGGCTGACGATGGCCACCAGCCCCGCGACCAGCACGACCAGCGGCAGCACCGAGGCCACGCGGGTCCACCAGCCGGCGCCCAGCGTGGCGGCGCCGCCGGCGTCGATCGCCACGGCGGCGGCGCGCGGCTGCAGCACCTTGCGGCGCGCCAGGGCCTGCACGCGCGCGGCGCGCAGGCGCTCGCCGATGTCGTGCGGCAGCTCGCGGGTTCCGTCGGTCAGCCGCGCGGCGACGGCGCGGCCCAGGCGCGCTTCCCGTTCGGCGGCGGAAGCGGCGGAAGGCATGGTCGTGTTCATGGCTGGATCCCCTTGGCCTTGAGCGCCCGGCTCAGGGCATGGACGGCGCGCGAGCAGTGTGTCTTGACGCTGCCCTCGGAGCACCCCATGGCGGCAGCCGTCTCGGAAACGTCCATTTCTTCCCAGTAACGCATCAGAAAAGCCTCGCGTTGACGCGCCGGCAGGGCGGCGATCTGTTCCTCGATCTCACGCAGGATCTGCGCCCGCCGGGTGGTGTCTTCGGCACTCTCGGTTTCCCGGGTGTCGGTGGGCGAAACCAGATTTTCGAGCAGGTCGAACTCGCCGGGCTCGTCGTCGGCCTCGAAATCGCTGAGGTTGGAGAACAGCGCGCGGCGGGTCTTCTGCCGGCGGAACCAGTCCAGCGTGCAGTTCGACAGGATGCGCTGGAACAGCATCGGCAGTTCCGCCGCCGGCTTGTCGCCGTAGTGCTCGGCCAGCTTCATCATGCTGTCCTGCACGATGTCCAGCGCCGCTTCCTCGTCGCGCACGTGGTAGACCGAACGTTTGAACGCCCGTTTCTCGACGCTCTTGAGGAAGTCGGAAAGTTCTTGTTCGGAGGCCAAGCGGGGGAGAGGCTGCGTGGGTGAGGTTTCGCGGACGCGGCGTGTTTTTTTGCCGCGGATTATGGCATCCGCACCCACGGCTGCCCCCGTGCGGCGCCACGGGCCTGGCCTTCGATGTCATAATCCGCGCTGCAAATCAAAAAGGCAAACGGGTCACGGTCCGGTGGAGCTACCTTCCGCCCATGGCTTTGGTCCTAAGTCCCGACGCGGCCCCACAAGGGCTGGCAAGGGGCACCCAAGGTTTTTCGTTCCCGAAAACTCGAAAGGTTGATCATGGAAATCTCGAAGGCGGAACTCGCCTCAGCCGCTGCCGTCACCGGCAGCCGATCCGAAGAGCTCATGGGCGCCGAAGTGCTGGTCAAGGCACTGCAGGCCGAAAACGTCCAGTACGTCTGGGGCTATCCCGGCGGGGCGGTGCTCTACATCTACGACGCGTTCTACAAGCAGGACACCATCCAGCACGTGCTGGTGCGCCACGAACAGGCGGCCGTGCATGCGGCCGACGGCTATGCGCGTGCCACCGGCGACGTGGGCGTGGCCCTGGTCACCTCGGGCCCCGGCCTGACCAATGCGGTCACCGGCATCGCCACCGCCTACATGGACAGCATCCCGATGGTGATCATCGCCGGCCAGGTGCCGACGCCGGCCATCGGGCAGGACGCGTTCCAGGAATGCGACACGGTCGGCATCACGCGCCCGATCGTCAAGCACAACTTTCTCGTCAAGGACCCGAAGGACCTGGCCCTGACGATGAAGAAGGCCTTCCACATCGCACGCAGCGGCCGCCCCGGCCCGGTGGTGGTGGACGTGCCCAAGGACGTGTCGTTCAAGAAGACGACCTACACGGGCTATCCCGACAAGGTCGAGATGCGCTCGTACAACCCGGTGAAGAAGGGCCACGGCGGCCAGATCCGCAAGGCGCTGCAGCTGCTGCTGGGCGCCAGGCGCCCCTACATCTACACCGGCGGCGGCGTGCTGCTGGGCAACGCCTGCAACGAGCTGCGCGCGCTGGTCGACATGCTCGGCTACCCGGTCACCAACACGCTGATGGGCCTGGGCGCCTATCCGGCGAGCGATCCGAAGTTCCTGGGCATGCTGGGCATGCACGGCACCATCGAGGCCAACAACGCGATGCAGAACTGCGACGTGCTGCTGGCGGTGGGCGCGCGCTTCGACGACCGCGTGATCGGCAACCCCAAGCACTTCGCGCAGAACGAGCGCAAGATCATCCACATCGACATCGACCCGTCGAGCATCTCCAAGCGCGTGAAGGTCGACATCCCGATCGTCGGCGACGTGAAGGACGTGCTGACCGAGCTGGTGTCGATGGTGCGCGAGAGCGCCGTCAAGCCCGACGCCGCCGCGCTGGCCGACTGGTGGAAGACCATCGAGGCCTGGCGTTCGCGCGACTGCCTCAAGTACGACCGCGGCAACAAGGACGTGATCAAGCCGCAGCACGTGGTCGAGACGCTGTGGAACATGACCAAGGACGCCGACACCTACATCACGTCCGACGTCGGCCAGCACCAGATGTGGGCGGCGCAGTACTACCGTTTCGACGAGCCGCGCCGCTGGATCAACTCCGGCGGCCTGGGCACCATGGGCGTGGGCATCCCCTACGCGATGGGCATCAAGCTGGCCAAGCCCGACTCGGAGGTGTTCTGCATCACCGGCGAAGGCTCGGTGCAGATGTGCATCCAGGAGCTGTCGACCTGCCTGCAGTACAACACGCCGATCAAGATCGTCTCGCTGAACAACCGCTACCTGGGCATGGTGCGCCAGTGGCAGGAGATCGAGTACTCCGGCCGCTACAGCCACAGCTACATGGACGCGCTGCCCAACTTCGTGAAGCTCGCCGAGGCCTACGGCCACGTCGGCATGCTGATCGAGCGCCCGCAGGACGTGGAGCCGGCGCTGCGCGAGGCGCGCAAGCTCAAGGACCGCACCGTGTTCATGGACTTCCGCACCGACCCCACCGAGAACGTGTTCCCGATGGTGCAGGCGGGCAAGGGCATCACCGAGATGCTGCTGGGCAGCGAGGACCTGTAACCCGTAGGACAACAAGCTCCAGGTCGGCGAAGCCGGCCTGGTTTTTCCCTCTACATCCGACGAATCTATTGCTTGCCGAGCCCGCGCATTACCGTGCGCGGGGGAGGGCGGCGAAAAGAGGAGTCGCATTCACATGAAACACATCATCGCCGTGCTGCTGGAGAACGAGCCGGGCGCTCTTTCCCGCGTGGTGGGCCTGTTCTCGGCCCGTGGCTACAACATCGAATCGCTGACCGTCGCGCCGACCGAGGACCCGAGCCTGTCGCGCATGACGATCCAGACCACCGGTTCGGACGACGTGATCGAGCAGATCACCAAGCACCTCAACCGCCTGATCGAGGTCGTGAAGGTCGTCGACCTGACCGAAGGCGCCTACACCGAGCGCGAGCTCATGATGGTGAAGGTGCGCGCCGTCGGCAAGGAGCGCGAGGAGATGAAGCGCATGGTCGACATCTTCCGCGGCCGCATCATCGACGTGACCGACAAGAGCTACACCATCGAGCTCACCGGCGACCACGGCAAGAACGATGCCTTCCTCGACGCCATCGACCGCAGCGCGATCCTGGAAACCGTGCGCACCGGCCCCAGCGGCATCGGCCGCGGCGAGCGCATCCTGCGGGTATGAGACCACCCCCGTTCCTCGCGCACTGCGTGTCGCTCGATTCCCCCCTCGAGGGGGCGGCGCCAGCGGCCCGGCAAAGCCGGTTCCGCGGCGCCCCCCGCCAGAGTCATTTCAACCCCTGACATACGCACCGATTCAACAGGAGAACAGCATGAAGGTTTATTACGACAAGGACGCCGACCTGAGCCTCATCAAGGGCAAGACCGTCGCGATCATCGGCTACGGCTCGCAGGGCCACGCGCACGCGCAGAACCTCAATGACAGCGGCGTGAAGGTCGTGGTCGGCCTGCGCAAGGGCGGCGCCTCCTGGCCCAAGGTCGAGAAGGCCGGCCTGAAGGTCGCGGAAGTGGCCGACGCCGTGAAGCAGGCCGACGTGGTCATGATCCTGCTGCCCGACGAGCAGATCGCCAACGTCTACAGGAACGACGTGGCGCCGAACATCAAGGAAGGCGCCTCGCTGGTCTTCGCGCACGGCTTCAACGTGCACTACGGCTTCGTGCAGCCGCGCGCCGACCTCGACGTGTGGATGGTCGCGCCCAAGGCCCCGGGCCACACCGTGCGCAGCACCTACACCCAGGGCGGCGGCGTGCCGCACCTGATCGCGGTGCACCAGGACAAGAGCGGCAAGGCGCGCGACCTGGCGCTGTCCTATGCCATGGCCAACGGCGGCGGCAAGGCCGGCATCATCGAGACCAACTTCCGCGAAGAGACCGAGACCGACCTGTTCGGCGAGCAGGCCGTGCTGTGCGGCGGCACCGTGGAGCTGATCAAGGCCGGCTTCGAGACGCTGGTGGAAGCCGGCTACGCGCCCGAGATGGCCTACTTCGAGTGCCTGCACGAGCTCAAGCTGATCGTGGACCTGATCTACGAGGGCGGCATCGCCAACATGAACTACTCGATCTCCAACAACGCGGAGTACGGCGAGTACGTGACCGGCCCGCGCATCGTGACCGAGGAAACCAAGGCCACGATGAAGCAGGTGCTGCGCGACATCCAGACCGGCGAGTACGCCAAGAGCTTCGTGCTCGAGAACGCCGCCGGCGCGCCCACGCTGATCAGCCGCCGCCGCCTGAACGCCGAGCACCAGATCGAAGTGGTGGGCGACAAGCTGCGCGCGATGATGCCCTGGATCAAGAAGAACAAGCTCGTGGACCAGACCCGGAACTAGGCTCGCCCCCAGGCTGCGCGCACTGCGTGTCGCTTCCCAGGGCCACCTTCGCGGTGGCCCTTTTGTTTGTCCGCGCGGCGATGCGCCTGAACTACACTGCCGCGATGCGACCGATCTCCCTGTATTCCACCCAGCCCCCGAAGGACGGAGACCGAATCCATGCATGACGACACCCCGCTGGGCGAGCCCGTGCCGCGCAAGCGGCGCAAGGGCATCTACATCCTGCCCAACCTGTTCACGCTGGCCGCGCTGTTCGGCGGCTTCTACGCCATCGTGATGGCGATGAATGCGCGCTTCGACCTGGCGGCGATGGGCGTGTTCGCGGCCATGGTGCTCGACAGCCTGGACGGGCGCGTGGCGCGCATGACCAACACGCAGAGCGCCTTCGGCGAGCAGATGGACTCGCTGTCGGACATGGTGTCCTTCGGCGCTGCGCCCGCGCTGATCGCCTACGAATGGTCGCTCAAGGGCCTGGGGCGCTGGGGCTGGATCGCCGCCTTCGTCTACTGCGCCTGCGCGGCGCTGCGGCTGGCGCGCTTCAACGTCAACACCGGCGTGATCGACAAGCGCTGGTTCCAGGGCCTGCCGTCGCCGGCGGCGGCGGCGCTGGTGGCCGGGTTCATCTGGCTCATGACGGAGTGGGGCAAGCGCGGCAGCGAGGTGCTGTACCTGTCGTGGCAGCAGATCACCTGGATCACCTTCTTCTTCACCCTGTACGCAGGGCTGACGATGGTGACCAACGCGCCGTTCTACAGCTTCAAGGACGTGCAGGTGAAGCGCAGCGTGCCCTTCGCCACCATCGTGCTGATCGCGCTGGGCATCGCGGTGATCAACATCCATCCGCCCACGGTGCTGTTCGGGCTGTTCGTGGCCTACGGCTTCAGCGGCTACGTGATCTACGCCTGGCGCAAGGCCAAGGGCGAGCCGGCGAGCGTGATCAGCATCTCCACGGAAGAGCCCGACGAGCGCGGGCTGCACAACTGAGAAAAGCTGTGCTACATTCGAAACCCTCATGAACAAGATTTCGCTGGCCCTACTAATCGTCCCTTACGGGCGGAAACGGTAGCGCGCGCAAGATCTCGCAATTCGTTCAACGGCCCGTTCGCACCAGCAACGGGCCGTTTGCTTTTGGGGTTGCTGGTGGAGTCTAACCACTACAGAGCAATCGACATGTTGAAGCAACCGCACACGAAGTACCGGGCATTCGCCCCGATCGGCTTGAAGGACCGCACCTGGCCCGACGCCGTGCTGACGAAGGCGCCGATCTGGCTGTCGACCGATCTGCGCGACGGCAACCAGGCGCTGGTGGAGCCGATGGACATCGGGCGCAAGATGTGCATGTTCGAGACGCTGGTGGCGATCGGCTTCAAGGAGATCGAGGTCGGCTTTCCCTCGGCCTCGCAGACGGAGTTCGACTTCGTGCGCAAGCTCATCGAGGAAGACCGCATCCCGGACGACGTGACCATCCAGGTGCTCACGCAGGCGCGCGACCACCTGATCGAGCGCACCTTCGAGGCGCTGCAGGGCGCGCCGCGGGTGATCGTCCACCTGTACAACGCGGTGGCGCCGGTGATGCGTCGCGTGGTGCTCGGCATGGACGAGGACGGCATCGTCGAACTCGCCGTCAGCCATGCGCGCATGTTCGGGGAACTCGCGGCGAAGCAGCCGGCGACGCAGTGGACCTTCCAGTACTCGCCGGAAATGTTTTCGGGCACCGAGCTGGCCTTCTCCAAGCGCGTGGTCGATGCGGTGACCGAGGTGTGGCAGCCCACGCCCGAGCGCAAGTGCATCGTCAACCTGCCCTCGACGGTGGAGCATTCCACGCCCAACGTGTTCGCCGACATGATCGAGTGGATGCACCGCCACATCGCGCGCCGCGACGGCGTGATCCTCTCGGTGCACCCGCACAACGACCGCGGCACCGGCACCGCGGCGGCCGAGCTGGCGCTGATGGCCGGCGCCGACCGGCTCGAAGGCTGCCTGTTCGGCAACGGCGAGCGCACCGGCAACCTCGACCTGGTCAACGTGGCGCTCAATCTCTACACGCAGGGCGTCTCGCCCGGGCTGGACTTCTCGCACATCGACGACATCCGCGCCACCGTCGAGCACTGCAACCAGTTGCCGGTGCATCCGCGCCACCCCTACGTCGGCGACCTGGTCTACACCTCGTTCTCGGGCTCGCACCAGGACGCGATCAAGAAGGCCTTCGCCGCGCGCCGCGAGGGCGAGGCCTGGGACATCCCCTACCTGCCGATCGACCCGAAGGACGTCGGCCGCAGCTACGAGGCGGTGATCCGCGTCAACAGCCAGTCGGGCAAGGGCGGCATCGCCTACCTGCTCGAGAGCGAGTACGGGCTCGAGCTGCCGCGCCGTTTGCAGATCGAGTTCAGCCAGGCGGTGCAACGGGTGATGGACGTGCAGGGCAAGGAGCTCACCGCGGCCGACCTCTGGCAATTGTTCGACAGCGAGTACCGGGTGAGCGCGAGCGGCGGCCTGCAGCACCACGTGCTCGAGGCGCAGGGCGAGGGCGCCGACGCCTCGGTGCGCCTGCGCGGCGACCTCGCCTGGGATGGCGAGATCCGGCCCATCGAAGGCCGGGGCAACGGCCCGATCGACGCCTTCATCCACGCCCTGTCCGAGGCCACCGGCCATGCGATCCGGGTGATCGACTACCACCAGCATGCCGTGGGCGCGGGCGCCGATGCGCAGGCCGTGGCCTACCTGGAGCTGCGCGTGGACGAGGGCCACACGGTGTTCGGCGTCGGCCGCGACGCGGACACGCTCAGCGCCTCGCTCAAGGCCATCACCTGCGGCCTGGCACGGGCGAGGGCGCGCGGCGCGCAGGCGGCACAATCGGTGGCTGAAGCCGCCTGAACGCGCCTCGCGCAAGAAGGTGGCCGGAACAAGACCAGGAGAATCACGATGACCGACAAGCTGATCATTTTCGACACCACCTTGCGCGACGGCGAGCAGTCGCCCGGCGCCTCGATGACGCGCGACGAGAAGATGCGCATCGCCCGGCAGCTGGAGCGGCTGAAGGTCGATGTCATCGAGGCGGGGTTTCCCGCCAGCTCCAACGGCGACTTCGAGGCGGTGCAGGCGATCGCCAACGCGATCAAGGATTCGACCGTGTGCGGCCTGTCGCGCGCCAACGACCGCGACATCGCGCGCGCGGCCGACGCCCTCAAGGGCGCGGCGCGGGCGCGCATCCATACCTTCATCGCGACCAGTCCGCTGCACATGGAAAAGAAGCTGCGCATGTCGCCCGAGGAGGTGCACGAGCAGGCCAAGCTGGCCGTGCGCTTCGCGCGCAACAAGGTGGAGGACGTGGAGTTCAGCCCCGAGGACGGCTACCGCAGCGACGTCGATTTCCTGTGCCGCGTGCTGGAGACCGTGATCGCCGAGGGTGCGACCACCATCAACGTGCCCGACACCGTGGGCTATGCCGTGCCCGAGCTGTACGGCAACTTCATCAGGACGCTGCGCGAGCGCATCCCCAACAGCGACAAGGCGATCTGGTCGGTGCACTGCCACAACGACCTGGGCATGGCCGTGGCCAACTCGCTGGCCGGCGTGAAGATCGGCGGCGCGCGCCAGGTGGAGTGCACCATCAACGGCCTGGGCGAGCGCGCCGGCAACTGCTCGCTCGAGGAGATCGTGATGGCGGTGAAGACCCGCCGCGACTACTTCGGACTCGAGTTGGGCATCGACACCCAGCACATCGTGGCCGCCAGCCGGATGGTCAGCCAGACCACCGGCTTCGTGGTGCAGCCCAACAAGGCGGTGGTGGGCGCCAATGCCTTCGCGCATGCCTCGGGCATCCACCAGGACGGTGTGCTCAAGGCGCGCGACACCTACGAGATCATGCGCGCCGAGGACGTGGGCTGGACCGCCAACAAGATCGTGCTGGGCAAGCTGTCGGGCCGCAACGCCTTCAAGCAGCGGCTGCAGGACCTGGGCGTGGCGATGGACAGCGAGGCCGACGTCAATGCCGCCTTCCTGCGCTTCAAGGAACTGGCCGACCGCAAGGCCGAGATCTTCGACGAGGACATCCTGGCGCTGGTCAGCGACGAGGCGGTGTCGCACGCCGGCGAGCAGTTCGGCTTCGTCTCGCTGGCCCAGCACAGCGAGACCGGCGAGCGGCCCCATGCGCGGGTGGTCTTCGCCGTCCATGGCAAGGAGGTGGTGGGCGAATCCGACGGCAACGGCCCGGTGGATGCTTCGCTCAAGGCGATCGAGTCCATCGTGAAAAGCGGGGCGGAAATGGTGCTTTATTCGGTGAACGCGATCAGCGGTTCGACCGAAAGCCAGGGCGAGGTGACCGTGCGGCTGCAAAATGCCGGGCGGGTGGTCAACGGCGTCGGCGCCGACCCGGACATCGTGGTCGCCTCTGCCAAGGCATATCTGAGCGCGCTCAACAAGTTACAAAGCCAAGCTGAGAGAGTGGCCGCACAAGGCTAGTTTTCGGGGTATTTGGGGTGGTTGGGTGAGGAACGGATTGCAAGTGCCTGATATTGCGTGTCTTTTTTAAGTTCGATACACTGCGATACCCAATCGTCGCCGCTGGAGATTTATCTGATGCCCGAAGCCCCTGTGCATCCCGTTTCGCGCCGAGTTTCCAGCCTGCGGTTTCTGGGCGCGCTGCGCCTGCTCGCCGTCGCGCTGTGCACGACGGCGTTTTTGTTGCCGATGGCCGCCGAGGCCCAGAAGAAGCCGGCTTCTTCGGCCAAGAAATCGCAAGCCGCCGCCGGCGGCAAGAGCGGCGCCAAGAAGGTGGCGCGCGCCGACGCCAAGGCCAAGCCCAAGGCGGCGGCGCCGCGTGCCGCGGCCTCCAAGCGCAATGCGAAGTCGGCCACGGCCCAGAAGAGCGTGCGCGGCGGCCGCAACGTGACCGCCTCCGTGCGCAAGAAGGGCGGCAAGACGGTGGTCGCCGTCCAGCGCAGTTCGGTGGTTCGCGTGGCGCCGCCGCCGCGGCTGTCGTACGGGCAGCTCGCCGGGCTGCACAAGGTCGACGATGCACTGGACCTGAAGTCCAGCGTGGCGCTGGTGATCGACCAGGACACCCACGAGGTGCTGTTCAGCAAGAACGACCACGCGGTGCTGCCGATCGCCTCGCTCACCAAGCTCATGACCGGCCTGCTCATCAGCGAGGCGCGCCTGCCGATGGACGAGCTGATCACCATCACCCAGGCCGACGTGGACACCGAGAAGGGCAGCCGCTCGCGCCTGACCGTCGGCGCCACGCTGCCGCGCGGCGAATTGCTGCACCTGGCGCTGATGTCGAGCGAGAACCGCGCCGCCCATGCGCTGGGCCGCACCTATCCGGGCGGGCTGTCGACCTTCGTCAGCGTGATGAACGCCAAGGCGAGGATGCTGGGCATGAAGGACACCCGCTACGTGGAGCCCACCGGCCTGTCCAGCCGCAACCAGTCGAGCGCGCAAGACCTCGCGCTGCTGGTCGGTGCCGCGTACGCGGATGCCACCGTGCGCGAACTGTCGACCTCGCCCGAGTACCAGGTGGAGGTGGGCAACCGCGTGCTGCAGTACACCACCACCAACCGCCTGGTGCGCAGCCCCGACTGGGAGATCGGCCTGCAGAAGACCGGCTACATCTCCGAGGCCGGTCAGTGCCTGGTGATGCAGGCCCGGATCTCGGGCCGCAAGCTCATCATGGTGTTCCTGGATTCGGCCGGCAAATTCGGCCGCCTCGGCGATGCGGAGCGGGTGCGCCGCTGGCTCGAGGCCACGCAGTCCGCCGACCGGGCGAACCACGCGGCCGCCGCGCACGCGGCGGCGGGTTGAACCCCGTCAGGCGGCCACGGCGGCGGGTGCCGCGGATGCGCCGCCGCTGAAGCCCAGGGCCTGCGAGATCTCGTTGGCCGTGGCCTGCAGCTTGGGCAGCCAGCCTTCGTCCAGCCGGTCGGCCGGCGCCGAGATCGACAGGCCCGCCACCAGCTTGCCCTGGTCGTCGTAGATGCCGGCGGCCATGCAGCGCACGCCCAGTTCCAGCTCCTCGTTGTCGCGGGCGATGCCGTACTGGCGCGCCTTCGACAACTCGCGCTCCAGCACGGGCAACTGCGTGATGCTGTTGCGCGTGTGGCCGGCCAGACCGGTGCGGGTGGCGTAGCTGCGCACCCGCTGCGGATCGTCCACGGCCAGGAACAGCTTGCCGGTGGAAGTCAGGTGCAGCGGCGCCCGCCCGCCGATGGCGCGCACCACCTGCATGCCGGAGCGCTCGCTGTAGGTGCGCTCGACATAGACGATCTCGTCGCCCTGGCGCATGCTCAGGTTCACCGGCTGCTGGGTGAGCTTGTGCAGCTCGCGCATCGGCCCCAGCGCCGCGTCGCGCACGTTCAGCCGCCCCTTGACCAGGTTGCCCAGCTCCAGCAGGCGCATGCCCAGCCGGTAGCTGCCGGCCTCGGGCCGGTCGACGAAGCGGCCGACCGCCAGGTCGTTGAGGATGCGGTGGGCGGTGGAAGGGTGCAGGCCGGTCTTCTCGCTGATTTCCTTGAGGGAAATGGCTTCTTCGCGGGACGCGAGCACGTCGATCAGCGAGAACATGCGCTCGATCACCTGGATGACGGGCGTGGCAGGAATGTCGGAGTGGTTTTTTCTCATGCGGGCCGTACGATGAATGTCGGCCGCGATTTTATCTTGTGAAATCGTTTGCTGCTTGCCAGCGGCCATCGACGAGCACCTCGTGCGGCTGGTAGCGCGCCTTGTAGTTCATCTTGGGGCTGCCTTCGATCCAGTAGCCCAGGTACACGTGCGGCAGGCCGAGCTGGCGCGCCTGCGCGATCTGCCACAGCACGCTGTAGCTGCCGTAGGCCGCGCCGGCCTCGGGCTCGTAGAAGGTGTAGACCGCCGACAGGCCGTCGTTGAGCACGTCCAGGATCGACACCATCTTCAGCGCGCCCGGGCTGCCGTCGGGCAGCGGCTCGCGGAACTCCACCAGGCGCGAGTTGACGCGGCTTTGCAGCAGGAACTGCGTGTACTGGTCGATGCTGTCGTGGTCCATGCCGCCGCCGGCGTGGCGGCCGGTCTGGTAGCGCAGGTAGAGCTGGTAGTGCTCGGGCACGAAGCACAGCTTGAGCACCCGGGCCTGCAGGGTCTCGTGGCGCCGCAGGGCGCGCCGCTGGCTGCGGCCGGGCCGGAAGGCGTCGACCAGCACGCGCAGCGGGATGCAGGCGCGGCAACCGTCGCAATAGGGCCGGTAGGTGAACATGCCGCTGCGCCGGAAGCCGCCGAGCACCAGCTCGGAGTAGGTGTCGTTGTGGATCAGGTGGCTGGGCGTGGCGACCTGCGAACGGGCCTGCCGGTCCGGCAGATAGCTGCACGGATAGGGCGCCGTTGCATAGAACTGCAACGTGTGCAGCGGAAGGTCCTTGAGGTGCGTCACGTCGTGAAGGGTGCCCGCTCTGGCAGCAGTTCCGACCAGTATACGGGCTCGAAACGCCAGTCGACAGGGGGCAGTTGCCGGGCCTGCGCGACATGTGCCACGAAGCGCGCGCGCGGCAGCTCGCGCGCGCCCAGGCTCGCCAGGTGCGCGGTGTTCTGCTGGCAGTCGATCAGCGCGACGCCCGCGCGGCGGCAGACGCACACCAGCGCGGCGAGCGCGATCTTGGAGGCGTCGGTGCGCCGCGCGAACATCGATTCGCCGAACACCGCCCGGCCGAGCGCCACGCAGTACAGGCCGCCGGCCAGCTGGCCGTCGATCCAGGTTTCCACGCTGTGCGCATGGCCGGCGCGGTGCAGCGCTTCGTAGGCCTCGGTCATCTGCGGCACGATCCAGGTGCCGGCCTGCTCGCCGCGCGGCGCCTCGGCGCACGCGCGGATCACGGCGGCGAAGTCGTGGTCGATGCGGATCTCGCAGCGTGCGTCGGCCCGGAAGGCCTGCAGGGTCTTGCGCAGCGAGCGGTGCAGCCGGAACTCGGCCGGCGCCAGCGCCATGCGCGGATCGGGGCTCCACCACAGGATGGGCTGGTCGTCGCTGAACCAGGGGAAGATGCCGTGGCCGTAGGCATCGAGCAGGGTGGGCACGTCCAGGGCGCCGCCGGCCGCCAGCAGGCCGGGCACGGGGTCGGCAGGGCCCCAGGCCGACGCGGGATCGGGCAGCGGGTCGCCGGGGAAAAGCCAGGGAAGTTGCATGGGCGCGGACTCGCGGCAGTTTACGTCGCCGGTGCGGCCCCGCCGGCGCTACCATCGCTGCGCGATGCGCATGGGGACACGATCATGGACACGAGGGCGACGGAATCGATTCGCAGGTGGTCGACGCAGGACGTGGCGCCGCCGCTGCGGCTGGACTACTGGGTCGGCGCGATCTGCGAGGGCTTCCTGGAGATGGACGCGACCAGCCCCGCGTCTTCCTGCTTCGACGCCACGCTGGAATCGGCCCCGCTGGACTGCATCGCGGTCAACCGGGTGCGCGGCAGCGCGCAGGACGTCTACCGCACGCCCCGCGGCATCGCGCGCAGCCGGGCGAACTACTTCTACCTGCTGTGCAAGCAGGACTCGGCCTGGCACACGGTGCAGGACGGCCGCAGCGCGCGCCTGATGCCGGGCGATCTGGTGCTGGTCGACTCGCGCCGCTGTTACGAATTCCACTTTCCGCGCGCCGCCGACACGGTGTCGCTCGAGTTGCCCACCGCCTGGGTCGAGACCTGGCTGCCCCGGCCCGAGGGGCAGGTCGCGCGCCGCATCGACGGCCAGGCGGGGTGGGGCGCGGCCCTGAGCGCCTTCGTGCGGCAGATGACGCCCGAAGTCGCCGTCGCGCCGCCGCTGCCGGGCCGCCTGCTAACCGATCACCTGGGGTCGCTGCTGGCGCTGGCGACCGGCAAAGCCGCGCCGTCGCCGCCGGCCGGGGCATCGGCGCTGCGCCAGCGGGTGCTCGACGCGATCCGGGCGCGGCACGCCGAGCCGGGCCTGACGGCTGCCGCGGTCGCGCGCGGCCTGAACCTCTCCGAGCGCAGCCTGCACCGCGCCCTGGCCGGCGGCGGGCTGACCTTTGCCGAGGCGCTGCTGGACTGGCGCCTGCAGGCGGCGCGGCGCATGCTCGCCGACCGGCGCTTCGACCGGCTGACGGTGGCCGAGATCGGACGGCGCGCCGGCTGGGCCGATGCCTCGCACTTCATCCGCCAGTGCCGGCGCGGGCTCGGCGCCACGCCGGGCGCCTTGCGCCGCGGCGGCTGAGCGCGTCTGGCGCAGATCGGCCATCGGACTGTCGCGATCCGGCCATCCGGCGGGCGGGCGCGTTTCTAGAGTGGCGTGCGACACCACTTCTGGAGACACCCGATGGCAGAGACCTACGTGATCGTTCATGGCGCCTGGCACACCGGCGCCGAGATGGAAGCCGTTGCCGCGTTCATGCGGGAGGCCGGGCATGCCGTGCATTGCCCTACCGTGGCCGGCAACCGGCCGGGCGACGACCGCCGGCGCACCGGCCTGTCGGACGCGATCGAGTCCATCGTGCGCTACATCGAGGAGAAGGACCTGCGCGAGGTGCGGCTGGTCGGCCACAGCTACGGCGGCATGGTCATCTCCGGCGTGGCCGACCGGCTGGGCGAGCGCCTGAAGCGGCTGGTCTACGTCAACGCCTTCGTGCCGCTGGACGGGCAGTGCCTCAACGACCTGGTGCCGCCGCACTACGTCGCGCTGTTCGACGGCGTCGCGGCGACCAACGACAACGCGGTGATGCTGCCATTCCCGATCTGGCGCGAGGCCTTCATCAACGACGCCGACTTCGCGCTGGCCGAGTCCAGCTACGCGAAGCTCAACCCGCACCCGTACCGCACCTTCACCGAAGCGATCAGGCTGCGCCGGCCGCTGGCCGAGCTGCCGGTGGGCAAGTCCTACGTCAACTGCCAGCAGGACACGGCGATGCCCCACAGCCTGCCCTGGCACCCGCGCCTGTCGGAGCGGCTCGGGCTGTTCCGGCTGGTCGAGTGCCCGGGCAGCCACGAGATGTGGTTCTCCGCGCCGCGGCGGCTGGCGCAGGCGGTGCTGGAGGCCGGCCGCGATTGAGCGTCAGAAGTCCTCGATCGGCAGCCCGACATAGTTCTCGGCCAGCGAGGTCGAGGCGGCCTGCGAGTGCACCAGGTAGTCCAGCTCGGCCTCCTGGATCTTCTGGCCGAATTCGCCCGTGTCCGGGAAGCGGTGCATCAGCGAGGTGAACCACCACGAGAAGCGCTCGGCCTTCCAGACACGGCGCAGGCACAGGTCGGAATAGCGGTCCAGCGCCGAGGCACTGCGCTCGCGGTAGAAAATCTCCAGCGCGCGCGAGAGGTAGCCCACGTCGGCCGTGGCCAGGTTCAGGCCCTTGGCGCCGGTGGGCGGCACGATGTGCGCCGCGTCGCCGGCCAGCATCAGGCGGCCGAAGCGCATCGGCTCGGCGACGAAGCTGCGCAGCGGCGCCACGCTCTTCTCGATCGACGGGCCGGTGGCCAGCCGCTCGCGCGCCTCGGGGTCCAGGCGCAGCTTCAGCTCGGCCCAGAAGGCCTCGTCGCTCCAGTTCTCCACGCGCTCGTCGGCGGGCACCTGCAGGTAGTAGCGGCTGCGCGTGTGGCTGCGCTGGCTGCACAGCGCGAAGCCGCGCGGCGTGTTCACGTAGATCAGCTCGGGCGAAACCGGCGGCACGTCGGCCAGGATGCCCAGCCAGCCGAAGGGATAGACCTTCTCGTAGGGATGGATCGCGCCGGCCGGCACGCTGGCGCGGCTGACGCCGTGGTAGCCGTCGCAGCCGGCGATGAAGTCGCATTCGATCTCGTGCGTGGCGCCGTCCTTCTCGTAGCGCACGCGCGGGCGCTCGCCGTCGAAGTCGTGCAGGCTGACGTTGGCGGCGCCGTAGACCGTGGCCAGGCCCTCGGCGGCGCGCGCTTCCATCAGGTCGCGCGTGACCTCGGTCTGGCCGTACACCGTGACCTGCTTGCCGCCGGTCAGGCCGTGCAGGTCGATGCGATGGCGCGCGCCCTTGAACAGCAGCTCGATGCCCTCGTGCGGCAGCCCTTCGGCCTTGGCGCGCGCATCGACGCCGGCATGCCGCAGCAGGTCCATGGTGACCTGCTCGAGCACGCCCGCGCGGATGCGCCCGAGCACGTACTCGCCGGTCTGGCGTTCGAGGACGATGTTGTCGATGCCGGCCTTGTAGAGCAACTGGCCGAGCAGCAGGCCGGCCGGGCCGGCGCCGATGATCGCGACTTGGGTGCGCATGCGGATGTGTCTCCAGGGATGAGCACCCGAGCGTAGGCCGGCGGCCGCCGCGGCGACAGGGGCCCGGGCGCCCGGCTGCGCGGTAGCGGGAGCAGTTGTGCGATCATCGCGCAAACACTGGATGCCGATGACCATCGCCAAGGCCGACTTCATCGAGGGCATCGCCAAGGGCATGGCGGTGCTCGAGAGTTTCGACACCGAGCGCCAGCGCCTGAATGCCACGCTGGCGGCCGAGCGCGCGGGGCTCACCCGCGCCGCCGCCCGGCGGCACCTGCTCACGCTGGCCCACCTGGGCTACCTGGAGACCGACGGCAGCTATTTCTGGATGGCGCCGAAGGTGCTGCGCTTCTCTGGCAGCTACCTGGCTTCCGCGCGCCTGCCGCGCGCGCTGCAGCCCACGCTGAACCGGCTGGCGGCGCAGACGCAGCAGTCCTTCTCGGCGGTGGTGCTCGACGGCGAGGAGGTCGTGATCGTGGCGCGCAGCGGCAGCTACGGCGCGCCCACGCGCGTGCTGGCCTACGGGCTGCACCTGGGCGCGCGGCTGCCGGCCCATGCCACCTCCACCGGGCAGGTGCTGCTGGCCGCGATGCCGGCGGCGCAGCTCGGCGCCTGGCTGCGCGGGCGCATGCTGCCGCGGCTGACGCCGCACACGCTCACCCAGGCCGGCGTGCTGCGCCGCCGGCTGGCGCAGGTGCGGCGCGACGACCACTGCTTCGCCAGCGAGGAGCACGAACTGGGCGTGCAGGCGCTGGCCGTGCCGCTGCGCAACATGCAGGGCCGCACGGTGGCGGCGCTGAACGTGGTGCTCACCGGTGGCCACTACGCGCAGGAGGCGCTGCGGCGCGACCTGCTCCCGCTGCTGTTCGAGGCCGCCCGCGAGGCGAGGGCGCTGCTGTGAGAACTCCGGCGCGCTGACCGACTCCGACACCGCCATGCGCCTGCTGCTGCTCGAGGACGACCTGATGATCGGCGAAGCCGTGTTCGATGCCCTGCGCGCCGAGCACTACGCGGTCGACTGGGTGAAGGACGGCGAGTCCGCCGACACCGCGCTGCGCACGCAGGCCTACGACCTGGTGCTGCTCGACCTGGGCGTGCCCCGGCGCGACGGGCTCGAGGTGCTGCGCGCCCTGCGCGCGCGCAAGGTGCGCACGCCGGTGCTGATCGCCACCGCGCGCGATTCGGTGCAGCAGCGCATCGAGGGGCTGGACGCCGGCGCCGACGACTACGTGCTCAAGCCCTACGACCTGGACGAGCTGCTGGCGCGCATCCGCGCGCTGCTGCGCCGCGCGGCCGGGCGCGCCGAGCCGGTGTACGAGCACATGGGCGTGAGCATCAACCCGGCCACGCGCGAGGCCAGCGTGGACGGCCGGCCGGTCGTGCTGTCGGCGCGCGAATGGGCGGTGCTGGAGCCGCTGCTGGCGCGCCCGGGCATGGCGCTGTCGCGCGCGCAGATCGAAGAGAAGCTCTACGGCTGGCACGAGGAGATCAGCAGCAACACGGTGGAGGTGCACGTGCACGGCCTGCGCCGCAAGCTGGGGGCAGGGCTGATCCGCACCGTGCGCGGCGTGGGCTACATGGTGCCGAAGGAATGACGATGGCCAGGCCGCCGAAGACGCTCTCGCTGCGCGCGCGCCTGCTGGGCTTCCTGCTGGGCGCCATCGTGCTCGCGGCGGGCGTGCAGGCGGCCTTCGCCTACCGCACGGTGCTGCGCGAGGCCGACCAGATCTTCGACTACCACATGCTGCAGATGGCGCAGTCGCTGCGCGCCGGGCTGCCGCCGAGCGCGGCGGTGGGCGGCCTGGGCGGCGTGGAGCAGAACTTCGAGTTCGTGGTCCAGGTGTGGACGCTGGACGGCCAGCGCATCTTCGAGTCCGCCGAGGACGCCGCGCTGCCGCAGCGGGCGGTGCTGGGCTTTTCCGACGTGCGGGCGCGCCACACCACCTACCGCGTGTTCTCCATGCAGACGCGCGGGCTGGTGATCCAGGTGGCGCAGGACATGGCCGCGCGGCGCCAGATGGCCGGCTCGCTGGCGCTGCGCACCATCGCACCGGTGCTGCTGATGGCCCCGCTGCTGATGCTGGTGGTGTGGTGGGTGGTCAGCCGCTCGCTGGCGCCGGTGGCGCGCGTGCGCGGGCAGGTGGCCTCGCGCGAGGCCGACGACCTGTCGCCGGTGAGCGAGGCCGGCCTGCCGGAGGAGGTGCGCCCGCTGGTGCACGAGCTCAACCTGCTGTTCGGCCGCGTGCGGCGCGCCTTCGAGGCGCAGAAGCACTTCGTGGCCGACGCGGCGCACGAGCTGCGCTCGCCGCTGGCCGCGCTCAAGCTGCAGGTGCAGGGCCTGCAGCGCGCGCCCGACGAGGCGGCGCGCGAGCTGGCGGTGCGCCGCCTGGCCGCCGGCATCGAGCGCGCGACGCGGCTGGTGGAGCAGATGCTCGCGCTGGCCCGCCAGGAGGCCCGCGCCGCCGCCGGCACGCCGCCGGTGCCGGTGGCCCTGGCGGCGCTGGCTAGCGAGGCGGTCGCCGAGGCCGCCATGGCCGCGCAGGCGCGCGGCATCGACATCGGGCTGGCGCAGGACGATGCGGTGCAGGTGCCCGGCCATCCCGAGGCGCTGCAGGTGCTGCTGCGCAACCTGATCGACAACGCCGTGAAGTACACGCCCGACGGCGGACGCATCGACGTGAAAGTGGAGGCGCTGCCGGGGCAGGCGCTGCTGTCGGTGGAAGACAGCGGTGCGGGGCTGCCCGAGGCGGAGTGCGCGCGGGTGCTCGACCGCTTCTACCGCAGCGGCGAGCCGTCGGCGCCGGGCAGCGGGCTCGGACTGGCGATCGTGCGTTCGGTGGCCGAGCTGCACGGGGCCGCGCTGCATCTGGATGCCTCGCCCGCGCTGGGCGGGCTGCGCGTGGCGCTGCGCTTTCTGCTCGGGCGCTGAGACCTTAAGACCTGCTTAAGCGCCGCGCCGCACAGTCCTTCCGTCGCGTGATTCCACGCTGCGTGAAAGGAGAATTTCCATGAACAACCCGCTCAACACCCCCCGCCGCCTCGTGCTCGCGCTGGTCGCGGCCGGCGTGCTCGGCGCCGTGGGCACGGGGGCCTACACCAGCGCCCAGGCGGTGGCGACGCCGGCCGCTGCGACCGCCCCCGCGCCGGCGCCCGTGGCCCTGCCCGACTTCTCGGCCATCACCGCGCGCAGCGGCCCGGCCGTGGTCAACATCAGCGTGACCGGCACCACGCGCACCGCGATGGGCGCGCCGGGCGTCGACCCGGAGGATCCCTTCTTCCGCTTCTTGCCGCCCTTCGGCGGGCCGCAGCGCGAGACGCCGGTGCGCGGGCAGGGCTCGGGCTTCATCGTGAGCCCCGACGGCATCATCTTGACCAATGCGCACGTGGTGCAGGACGCCAAGGAAGTCACCGTGAAGCTCACCGACCGGCGCGAGTTCCGCGCCAAGGTGCTGGGCGCGGATCCGAAGACCGACATCGCGGTGCTGCGCATCGAGGCGAAGAACCTGCCCACCGTCACGCTGGGCAGCGTGCAGGACCTGAAGGTGGGCGAATGGGTGCTGGCCATCGGCTCGCCCTTCGGCTTCGAGAACACCGTGACCGCCGGCGTGGTCAGCGCCAAGGGGCGCTCGCTGCCGGACGACAGCTACACGCCCTTCATCCAGACCGACGTGGCGGTGAACCCGGGCAACTCGGGCGGGCCGCTGTTCAACGCGCGCGGCGAGGTGGTCGGCATCAATTCACAGATCTACAGCCGCAGCGGCGGCTACCAGGGCGTTTCGTTCGCGATCCCGATCGACTTGGCCACGCGCGTGAAGGAGCAGATCGTCGCCACCGGCAAGGCCAGCCATGCGCGGCTGGGCGTCACGATCCAGGAAGTGAACCAGGCCTTCGCGGATTCCTTCAAGCTCGACCGGCCCGAAGGCGCGCTGGTGGCGAACGTCGAGAAGGGCGGCCCGGCCGACCGCGCGGGGCTGCGCAGCGGCGACGTGATCCGCAAGGTGGACGGCCAGCCGGTGGTGGCCTCGGGCGACCTGCCGGCGCTCATCGGTCAGCAAGCGCCGGGGCAGAAGGTGACGCTGGAAGTCTGGCGGCAGGGGCAGCGCCAGGAGATCAGCGCGCAGCTGGGCGATGCGGGTGAGCGCACGGCCGCCGTGGCCCGCGGCGACGAAGGCGCGGCGCAGGGCAGGCTGGGCCTGGCGCTGCGGCCGCTGGCGCCGCAGGAGCGGCGCGAGGACGGCCTCGAAGGCGGGCTGCGCGTGGAGCAGGTGGCCGGCGCGGCGGCCAGGGCCGGGGTGCAGCCCGGCGACGTGCTGCTGGCGATCAACGGCACGCCGGCGCGCAGCGTCGCGCAGGTGCGCGAGGTGGCGGCGAAGGCCGACAAGTCGGTGGCGCTGCTGATCGAGCGCGAGGGCGAGCGGATCTTCGTGCCGGTGCGCGTGGGCTGAACGCGGCGCTCAGGCGCCGACGCCCGCCCAGTACGCCTTCGCCACCGCCTTGAGCGTGCGCAGGCCTTCGGGGTCGCCGTGCCACAGGGCCGAGAAATAGGCCCGGGCCTGCGAGAAGTCCACGTCGGGCGGCAGCGGCGGCACCGCGGCGTCGGTGACCATCTCCAGCAGCATCGGCCGGTCGGCGGCGAAGGCGGCGTCCCAGGCCGGGCCCACGGCCTCGGGGTCGTCCACGCGCCGCGCGGCCAGGCCCAGCATCTCGGCGTAGCGTGCGTAGGGGAAGTCGGGCAGCACCTGCGCGTCCTCGAACTTCGGGTCGCCGCCGAGCACGCGCTGCTCCCAGGTGACGAGGTTGAGGTCACGGTTGTTGAGCACCATCACCACCAGCCGCGGGTCGGCCCAGTCGCGCCACAGCCGCGCCAGCGTGATCAGCGCGTTCAGGCCGAGCATCTGCATCGCGCCGTCGCCCAGCAGCGCGACCACCGGCCGGTCGGGGTGGATGTGCTTGGCGGCGATCGCGTAGGGCAGCGCCGGCCCCATGGTGGCCAGCCCGCCGGACAGCGAGGCCTTCATGCCGCGGCGCAGCTTGACGTCGCGCGCGTACCAGTTGGCGGCCGAGCCGCTGTCGCAGGTGAGGATGGCCTGCTCGGGCAGGCGCGGCGAGAGCTCCCAGAACACGCGCTGCGGGTTCACCGGCTCGGCGCTGGTCATCGCGCGCGCCTCCAGCACGCGCCACCACTGCGCGACGCGCGATTCGATCGAGCGCCGCCAGGCGCCGCCGTCGCTGGACTCGAGCAGCGGCAGCAGGGCCGACAGGGTGGCGCGGCTGTCGCCCACCAGACCCATCGTCACCGGGTAGCGCAGGCCCAGGGCGCCCGGGTCGGCGTCGATCTGCACGCAGCGCGCCTGCCCCTCGGCCGGCAGGAATTCGGCGTAGGGGAACGAGGAGCCGACGATCAGCAGTGTGTCGCACTGCTCCATCATCCACGAACTGGGCTGCGTGCCGAGCACGCCGATCGAGCCGGTGACGAAGGGCAGTTCGTCCGGCACCGCGGCCTTGCCCAGCAGCGCCTTGGCGATGCCGGCGCCCAGCCGCTCGGCGACCGCGATCAGCTCGTCGGTGGCATGCAGCGCGCCGGCGCCGGCGAGGATCGCGACCTTGCGTCCGGCATTGAGGACGGCGGCCGCTTCCTCCAGCGAGCGCTCGGGCGGCGCGACCGCATAGGCGGTGCGGCCGATGCCGCTGTGCACCGTGCCGTGCTCCGCCGGCGGCACGGGCACGGCGGGCAGGTCCTGCACGTCGTTGGGCAGGATCACGCAGGTGACGGTGCGGCGGTCGCGCGCGATGCGCATGGCGCGGTCGATCAGGTGCCGCACCTGCGTCGCGCAGGTGGCCATCTGCACGTACTCGTGCGCCACGTCCTTGAACAGCGAGACCAGGTCCACTTCCTGCTGGTAGTCGCCGCCCAGGGCGCTGCGCTTTTGCTGGCCGACGATGGCGACCACCGGCTGGTGGTCCAGCTTGGCGTCGTACAGGCCGTTGAGCAGGTGGATCGCGCCCGGGCCGGAGGTGGCCAGGCACACGCCCACCTCGCCGGAGAACTTGGCGTGCGCGCAGGCCATGAAGGCGGCCAGTTCCTCGTGGCGGGCCTGCACGAATGAGACCGATGCCTTGGCGCGGTCGAGGGCGCCCATCATTCCGTTGATGCCGTCGCCGGGATAGCCGTAGACGGTGCGCACGCCCCAGGCATGCAGTCGCTGGACGATGAAGTCGCTGACAGTGTCGCTCATCGTTGGGTCTCCAGGATCGAGAGGGAAAGCGGCAGGTGCATCGCCCCACTATGCGCAGCGCGGCGTCGCCGGCAGGGTCAGGCATCGGCGCGCATGGGCTGCGGCCTGCGCCTACAGGCGGGCCGCGCCGATCGATTCAGGCCGGGCTGTCCGAGGTCGCCCGCACCGCACCGGCGCCGTGCATCATCTCCGCCATCCAGGTGGTCAGCAGGGCGCCATAGGTCTTGCGCCAGGCCTGCTTCGACAGTGCGTGGTCGGCGCCTTCGATCAAGCGGTAGGTGACCGAGTGCAACTGCCGGAAGGCGGCCAGGTAGCTCTTGGCCACGGGCGGCGGCACGACTTCGTCGTGCTCCGATTCGACGATCAGCGCATCGCCGCGGAAGGCCTCGCAGGCGCGCAGCGCGCGGTTGTCGCCGGGCGCGATGACCGCGCTGCGGTAGGTCGCGAGGTCGACGCGGTCGAGCAGTCCCTTGGGCGTGTCCCAGTCGTCGTCGCGGTACAGCGCCGGCGCGCGCAGCGCGAGCCAGCGCACCGGCCGCAGCGCGCTCACCAGCGCGGCCAGGTAGCCGCCGTAGCTGCTGCCCACGATCGCGATGGCCTGCGGGTCGACCGCGGGATGACCGACCAGCACGTCGTAGGCGGCCAGCACGTCGAGCAGGTTGTCCTCGCGCGTGACGGCCTGCCGCAGCGAGGCGTGCCGCGCATGGCCGCGCAGGTCGAAAGTCAGGCAGATGCAGCCCAGCGCAGCCAGCTCGTGGGCGCGCGCGATGTACTGCGCCTGGCTGCCGTCCCAGCCGTGCACCAGCAGCACGCCGGGCACCATGGCCGAAGGCGCGACCAGGGTGCCGGCGATGCGCTGGCCGTCCACGGGGATGTCGATGGTGCTATGGCGTGTCGGCATAGGACTCGAGCATGGCGTACTTGGCGAGCAGGCCGGCCTGCGCGTCGGTGCCGTGGAAGTAGACGGCGGCGCCGGCCGGCGGCGCGGCGCCGCCGTAGACCTCGAAGGTGGCGGCGCGCACGCGGCGGCAGTCGGGGTCGGCGTGGAAGCGCTCCAGCGCAGCGACCTCCGCGCCGCTGGCGCCGCCCAGGCGCCAGGATTGCTCCAGCACGCCGGAACGCCACTCGCCCGCCGGGCTGTTCCCCTGGGCGATGTCGTAGTTGGTCCGCGAGGCGAAGAAGCCGCGGAAGTACCGCTGCACGGTGCGGTGGTAGTGGCAGGCCTGCGTCACCGCCAGGCGCACTTCCGGCGCCAGTGGGAGCGCGAGCAGCGCGTCGAAGCGCCCGCGCACCAGCGTGAGGTCGGAGCCGCCATAGACCGGGGAGCTGCGGTTGTCGATGGTCAGGCGCTGCACGCCGTGGTAGCTCACCGTCAGCGGCCCCAGCACCACCTGGCCCACGCTGCAGGTGACCGGCGCGTCGAGGTTCTCCTCGAGCACCACGCCATGGGTGGCGATCTCGTGCTCGTCCATCGCGGACAGCGCGTCCGCCAGTGCCGCACCGTCGTGCACGGCCGTCTGGCCGCGCCCGCCGGTGGCGCACACCGGCTTCACGCGCACCGTGCCCTGCCGCAGCAGCCGCTCGCCCGCCGCCTGGGCCTCGCGGCGCGAGAAGGCGCAGTAGCCGGGCAGTACCACGTCGGCCACCTCGGCGGCGAAGCGCGCCTTCCATCCCGCGGGACGGGCGGCGCGGGTGCTCGGCAGGGCATGGGTGATGGCCTTGGTCGCCACGAAGGGTTGCGGCACCACCCCGCCGAACAGGTCGTTCGCGCCGGCGATGCCCAGGGCGCGTGCGGCGGCCAGGGTGCCGAGGGTGTCGCTGGGCACGAAGTACAGCGGCGGCGCATAGCGGACGTGCGGGTCGTATTCGCCGCAGAAGTCGAAGCGCTGGAGGGCGGCCAGGCGGCGTGCGACCTCGGCGCGGGTGGCGTGCTCGTGCTGGCTGCCGAAGGCGTGGTGATCGGCCGTGAGCGTCACCACGCTGCCTCCGGGCGCAGGCCGGGGCGCGCTCGCGTCGGAGCGGCGGGCGGAAGGCGCCATGGCGCGGACTTTGGCGTGCGGCCTTGGGCAATGGCCTACACGGCCGGCGTGAGGCTCGCCGTCGCGGGCCGTGTGGGCGCGGCACGGAAGGCGTCGGGCCGCACGGTACCGGCCGGGCCGGGCAAGGGATGGAGCCGCTGATGGTGGTACACCAGACGCTCCAGCGCGTAGTCGGCTGCGGCCGTGCGGATCTCGTTGCGGCTGCCGTGGAACACGCGCGTTTCCGTGAACGCCTGGGTGCCGAAGTGCTGCCGGAAGATCCAGGCGAAGCACTGCGTGCCGGGCGCGATGTCGGGGTCGGTGTCATCCGTCACGCCGGTGTTCGCCACCGCCGCGCCGGCATCGCTGCGCGCGAGCGCGCCTTGCGCCATCTCGAGTGCGACTTCTTCGCTGGTGAGGTTGCAGCGCGCCAGGGTGCTTGTCCTGACGCCCAGGCAGCGCTGCTTGGCTTTCGGGTCATAGACGACGAAGGCGCATTCCAGCGTCTCGCCCGCGCCGGGCAACTCGGCCAGCCGCGAGGCGATCAGGCCGGCGGTGCTGGACTCGGCGGTCACGACCTTGAGGGCGTGGCGCCGCAGATACTGGGCCGCAAGCTTGCGAGCCGGAAGGGCCTTGGATCTCATGGCGCGGGTGGATCAGCGGCGTGCGGGTCCGCGCGGTCGTGGCCGGACCGTGCGTGCCGGGATGGGGCTGCGGATGTCATGGCGTACTCCTTGCACGAGGTTGGAGGAAGGTACGGAAATGCGCAGGGACAAGAGGCTCCATTTCGCGCCATGGCCTGCGGGCACCCGTGTCGGAAGAAGTGCCATGTCGTGGTCGGCGAGGAGGGACAGATCCGCCGTCGGACCGCGCGCCTGGTCCCGCAGGTGTTGTGGCCTGCGACGTGCGCGAGCGCGCGAAGCACGATCACTGCCGCCGATGCGCCGACGCATGCCATCGGATGGTGGAGGAGGCGGCCGTCTGAGCGTGCCCTAGTTCGGCACCGAATCCTTTCGCAGCGCCGCCTGGCCGTCGGGCGTGATCGCCAGCACGCGGGCCGGCCCGCGCAGCGTGCCGTCGTTTCCGGTCGCCGGCACGAAGGCCGCGACCATGCCGGCGGCCCGCAGGACGATGAGCTTGTCGATGTCCGCCGGATCCGTCAGGGTGTGGGGCAGCCGGCGGTCGGCCAGTTCGCGCAGGAGCTCCATGGGCATGGGAATCCTTCTTCGAGAAAGAGGGTTGTCGGCGAACCCATTCTGCAGGCGGGTTCCGCGCGGTGTCACTGCATCGCCCTGGCCGCATGTCGTAGTAAAAAAGATCGCCATCCTGCGCCTCGGGGCCTGTCGCTGAGGGTAAGGTTTGCAACGACAATCGGGTCCGGCTGCCGCGCGCAGCCCGATCCACGAGCACGATGACCTTTCCCGCCCCGCAAGACCCCGCTCTCCATCTCAAGTACCGCGCAGACATCGACGGCCTGCGCGCCATCGCCGTCCTCTCGGTGGTCGGCTTCCATGCTTTCCCCAACTGGGTGCGCGGCGGCTTCATCGGGGTCGACATCTTCTTCGTGATCTCGGGCTACCTGATCACCACCATCCTCTTCGGCAACCTCGCCAACCAGAGCTTCAGCTACCGCGACTTCTATGCGCGCCGCATCCGCCGCATCTTTCCGGCGCTGCTGCTGGTCATGGCCGCGACCTTCGCCTTCGGCTGGTACATCCTGCTGGCCGACGAGTTCGAGCAGCTCGGCAAGCACGTGGCGGCCGGTGCGGCCTTCGTGTCGAACGTGGCCTTCTGGAGCGAATCGGGCTACTTCGACACGGCCACCGAAAGCAAGCCGCTGCTGCACCTGTGGTCGCTGGCGGTGGAGGAGCAGTTCTACATCCTGTGGCCGGTCGTGCTGGCCCTTGCCTGGCGCCGCGGCCGGCATGTGCTGGCGCTGCTCGTGGTCGTGGCGATCGCCTCCTTCGTCGTCAACGCGTTCACCGTGCGGCCGTATCCGGACGCCGCCTTCTACCTGCCCGCCGCGCGCGTGTGGGAGCTCGCCGCAGGCGGCATCCTGGCCTATGTGCGGCTGCACCGGCCGCACTATTTCGCGCGCGGCGACGATCTGCAGTCGGGCCTGGGCCTGCTGCTCATCGCGGCCGGCCTGCTGCTGCTGGACAAGGACAAGGCCTTTCCGGGCTGGTGGGCGCTGCTGCCGGTGCTCGGCGCCTTCCTGTGCATCGCCGCCGGGCCCGGCGCCTTCTTCAACCGGACGCTGCTCGGGTCCCGGCCGATGGTCTGGTTCGGCCTCATCAGCTATCCGCTGTACCTGTGGCACTGGCCGCTGCTGGCCTATGCCCGCGTGCTCGAAGGCGACATGCCCTCGCGCAACGTCCGCGCGGGCTGCATGCTCGCCGCCATCGTGCTCGCGTGGCTGACCTATCGCTTTCTCGAGCAGCGCGTTCGGCGCAGCCGCGGACCGGGTGCGGTGCGCATGCTCGCCGGCGGCACGGCCGCGCTCGCGGTGCTGGGCGGGCTCGCCGCCGCCAGCCTCCTGCCGGCGCGCCACAGCGATCCCTACCTGAGCCGCGTCGCCGCCGCCACCCGTGACTGGACCTACCCCGAGGGCCTGGCGCCCGCACAGCTGGGGCCGCAGAAGGCCTGGCAGATCGGCACCGGAGCGCGCAAGGTGCTGCTGTTCGGCGACAGCCACATCGAGCAGTACGGCCCGCGCGCCGTGCGGCTGGCCGAGGAGGGCGGCTCCGCCTCGCTGAACACCCTGTATTTCGCGACCAAGGGTGGCTGCCCGCCGATCCCCAACGTCTTCGAAGACCGGAACATCGACTGCGACGACTGGCGCACCGACATCCTGAACCACATCCGCACCACGCGGCCCGATGCCGTGGTGATCGGCGGCTGCTGGAACTGCTACTTCATCAAGCAGGCGATCGCCAACCCCGGCGCCCAGTACGACGACGGCTACTACTACCGTGACGGCATCACCCGCATCAAGCACCCCTTCCGCGGCGGGCAGGGCGCGGAGTGGGCGATCCGATCGCTCGAATGGGTGCTGGCGGACCTGGGGCAGTACACCAAGGTCTACCTGCTGCTGGACAATCCGATCGGCCAGGACTTCGAGCCCAAGCGGCTCATCACCTACAACCGCCTCGGCGACTGGAGCGTGACCCGCGTCAGCCCCACCGTGCCGATGCCGGTCGACCAGAAATTCGTCGACGGCCGCCTGCGCGAACTGGCCGCGCGCAGCGGCGCCGAACTGATCGATCCGCTGCCGACCCTGTGCAAGGACGACCAGTGCATCCGCACCGAGGCCGACGGCACGCCGATGTACACGGACTCCGACCACCTGCGCGCGGCCTACGTGGCCGAGTTCGCGTCCTTCCTGGACCCGGTCCTCAAGGTGCGGCCGTGAAGTTTTTCATCGGCCTTCGCAGGCGCTTCCGGGGTGCCGGAAAAGCACGCTATAATTTAAGGCTTGTTCCCCGATAGCTCAGTCGGTAGAGCGCCGGACTGTTAATCCGTAGGTCCCTGGTTCGAGCCCAGGTCGGGGAGCCAAAAATCTCGCAATGATCAAGCACTTAGGCCACAAGCCTAGGTGCTTTTTCTTTGCCGCACCGTCTTCGAGCAACGGGCGCAGGCACGGCAATAAAATGGATTCTGGATTCATCTTCTGAGTCCAGAAGACAGGCATGCGGCGCATGCACCTGCAAGATGCGCTCCTGCAGGGGTTCCAGCCAGGAAGATCTCGATGCAATTGACCCGGATGACGGATTTCGCACTGCGGCTGCTGGTCTACGTGGCGCGGCATCCGCAGGGCCTGTGCACCATCGCGGAGGTGGCGCGTGCCTATGGCATCTCCGAAACCCACTTGATGAAGGTCACGCACCAGCTCGGGCTGCATGGCTGGATCGAAACCGTGCGAGGCAAGGGGGGCGGCATGCGCCTCGCGCATTCGCCGCAGGAGATCAGGCTGGGGGCGGTCGTGCGTTCCGTCGAGCCCAACTTCCATCTCGTCGAGTGCTTTGCAAGCGGCAGCGATTGCACGCTGAGCGGGCATTGCGGGCTGGCGGACATCATGGAGGGTGCACTGCACAGTTTCCTTGCGCATCTGGATGGCTTCACGCTGGCGGATGCGCTGGCCGGCATGGATGCGAAGACCGGCCGCGACTGGAAGCCGCTGGCCTGGCTGGCCGCAGGGCAGCCCCCTGGACGTCCGACATCGAGAAGATACGTGCGGCCTTGACCAGGCCATCGATCCGACGCGACCCGCGCCACTACCACTGCAGGTAGTACATGCCCTTGGCCAGCACGACGATGGCCAGCACGTGGCAGAACACGCTCAGGTGCAGCCGGCGCGAGCGCGGCCCGCGCAGTGGGCCGCGCCGCCGCCACGCCATGGCCGCGGCGAAGTGGCCGAACACGCTGGCCGCCAGCAAGATCTTCAGGCCCAGCAGCAGCCCGAAGCTGCTGGCCAGCGGCTGCGCCAGGGCCGCGCGGTGCTGCCAGGCCAGCCCGAGGCCTGCGGCGTACAGCGCCAGCAACACCCACGGCATGACGGCGGTGGCGCGATCGCCGACGGCACGCTCCACCTCGCGCATGAGCGCCGGCGGCAGGCGCTTGCGCACGCCCTCGAGCATCGCCACCTCGAAGAAGACGGTGCCTGCGAAGGCGATCGCGGCCAGCAGATGCAGCGCCAGGAGCAGGCCGTAGCTCATGGACCTTGGTCGATCCGCGGGCGGATCAGCATCGGGAAGAAGCGCCACAGGTACAGCGCGAAGGCCAGCACCCACGCGCCGGCCGAGGCGTGCAGCGCGCCCAGCGCCAGGCCGGTGGGCAGCAGCGCCACCAGGCGCAGCGCGGCGGCGGCGATCATGAGCGCGTAGGAAGCCACCATGCTCCGGTCGGTGCGCAGCGGCCGGCCCAGGTGGCCCAGTGCGGTGCGCGTGACCATGCCGATGATCAGCACCGAGAAGCCCGCCACGCCGATCAGGTGCACCGGCCAGGCCGCGCGCAGGTCCCAGCCTGCCGCGTGCGCGGCGGCGGCCAGCAGGCCGGTCCCCAGTGCGGCATAGCCGGCGTACAGGATCCACTGCAGCGGCACGCGCCGCACGGCCCAGGGCTTCCAGGCCAGGACCTGCCACAGCGCGAGCAGGCCCGCCGCGGCCAGCGCGAGGGCCATGCCCGGCATCCAGCCCAGCAGCAGGCAGGCGATGGCGAGCAGGCCCGCCGCGAGCTGCCACTGGCCGCTGGCGGTGTGCATCGGGATCGCCAGGCCCGCCACCGCCCGCATCGCGAAGAAGGGGATGACCCGCCGCGCCACCAGCAGCGCGATCACCGCCATGCACAGCAGTCCGGCGTGGAAGCGCTGCATCAGCACGACGTAGTCGCCCGTCCAGGCCGCCCACAGGAACAGGCCGTCGGCCGTGCCCAGGCCCAGCACCAGCAGCGGCACGCCGTAGTTGCGGCGGCTGCGGGCGCCGTAGATCGACCGGCCCAGTGCCGCGACCGCCCAGGCGAAGAACAGCAGTTCGCACAGCGCGGCCGCGCCGAAGGCCAGCGGCCCCGGTACGAGAAAGCCGGCCCGCGCGACCGCCCACAGCAGGGCCAGCACGCCCAGCGCCGGGCCGCGCAGCGGGTTGATGCCGGTCCAGGTGGTGCCGGCGGTCAGCAGGAAGCCGACGGCGATGGTCGCAATGAAACCCCAGAGCGTCTCGTGCGCATGCCAGAGCACGCCGGCCAGGGTGCCCGTCAGCCATCCGGGCGCGAACACCCACAGTGCGACCGAGACCGGCGCCCACAGGCAGCCGGCGAGGTACAGCGGCCGGAAGCCCAGGGCCAGGAAGGCGCGCCACTGCGGCGCGGGCCGGCGCACCGGGCCGGGCTCCTCGATCCGCAGCAGCTCAGCCATGGCCGGCCAGTGCCGCGGGGATGGCGTCCGGGTTGCGGCTGGCCTGGTAGCCCAGCCACAGGCTCTGCGCGATGCGCTCTGCCATCGTGCAGGCCTGCCGGGCCATGGCCTGGTTGGGCTGCTCGCAGGCGATCTCGCGAAAGAGACCGAGCCAGCGCTGGAACAGCTCGGCGCTCAGGCCCGGCAGCGCCGCGTGCCTGGGCATGGGCGCGCCGCTGAAGCGGCCGGTGCGCCGCAGGATGGCGGACCAGAAGTCCACCAGCGTGGCCAGGTGCCGGTCCCAGTCGTCGACGTGGGTGTCGAAGATCGGGCCGAGCACTTCGTCCTCGCGCACCCGGGCGTAGAAGGCGTGGACCAGGCGCGAGATCTCTTCCTCGGTGCAGAGCGCGGGATGGGACATGGGGCTCCTTGTCGGAAGCGTTCGTTCATAAGATGTATTGCACATACATCTTATTCCCGATCGGTCCGTTTCCGACGCCGCACGGCGGGCGAACCTTGTCGCAGATCATCCTGGGTGGCGATTCGATCGTGTCGAGCGGATGCTTCGTCGGCGGCGCGGGGCGCGGCCGACGCCTGGGCCTGTTCCGCTGCGACCACGCGCAGGCCGCCGCGCACGCGCGCCAGCGTCTCGTTGTCGCGCTGCTGCGTGTACACGGCGTAGGCCGAGTGAGAGAACTCCGGCGCATCGTCGACGCGATGCAGCCGCCCATCGTCGAGGAAGGGTCGCGCGATGCCGGCGCGAAAGTAGCCGGCGCCGCCGACGGTGAGCAGGTAGGTGAGCGCCAGCGGGCCGAGCGAGATCGCCACCGGCGGATTGCTCAGGGCCGGAAAGGCCGCGTGGTGGTTGGCGGCGAAGGCCGGTCCCCAGTCGACATAGACGTACTGCGCCGGCGTCAGCCGCCCGTCGGCCGCGCTGGTGACCATGACCAGCTTCTCTTCCAGGAGCAACTCGCAGACCAGCCCGGCCCGCTGGACGGGGTTGTAGACGACCGCCAGGTCGAGCGCGCCGTCCTGCACGCCGTCGAGCAGGCGGGCCGGGCTGTCCACCGTGGCGCGCAGCGCCACCTCGGGGCAGACACGGTGCATCCAGATCAGCCAGTGGGCCAGCAGGGGATGCCACAGGCTCAGCTCCGCGCCGACGCTGATGCCGTCCTCGCGCCCCGGCGGCAGCGCCACGTGCTGGCGCGCCCGCTCCCAGCCCTGCACCAGGCTCGTGGCGTGGCGCATGAAGCGCTCGCCCGCGTCCGTCAGCCGGGCGCCGGCCTTGTTGCGCACGAACAGCGGCCGGCCCAGCAGGTGCTCCAGCGTCCGGATGCGGGCGCTGACCGCCGTCTGCGTCAGGTGCAGCCGCTCGGCAGCGGCCACGAAGCTGCCGCTGGCCGCCACTTCCAGGAAGGTGCGGGCGAGGTCGGTGTCCATGGCTTCTTTTACATCAAATTCCTTGCATTCATTTGCCATCAGATTTCATTGGCACCATGTGAAGGCGATGGCCACAATGAAAGCGCCCAAGCCATGCGAGGTGAATGCCGATGTCCGACCCCCGCCATCCGCCGTTCGACGACGCCGTGCTGCACCGGCCGGTCTGCGACCTGCTGGGTTGCCGCCTTCCGCTGATGCTGGCCGGCATGGGCGGCGTGGCCCGTTCGGAACTGGTCGCCGCGGTCGTCGGGGCCGGCGGCTTCGGCTTTCTCGGCATGGTGCGCGAGCCGCCTTCGCTGATCCGCCAGGAGGTCCTGCGGGTGCGCGAGCGCACCGCCTCCCGCTTCGGCGTCAACCTGATTCCGGCGGCGACCTATCCCGCCTTGCTGGCGGCGCAGATCGACACCTGCATCGCGCTGCGCGTTCCCGTGATCGGGCTGTTCTGGGACGTCATGCCGGCGGTCGTTCGCCGCTGCACCGATGCCGGGATGCTGGTGGTCCATCAGGTGGGATCGGTGGACGACGCCCGCCAGGCCCAGGAGGCCGGCGCCGGCGTGCTGATCGTGCAGGGCGTCGAGGCGGGCGGCCACGTGCGCGGCGATCGTCCGCTGGCCCAACTGCTGCCCGACGTGCTGGCGCAGGCCACGGTGCCGGTGCTGGCGGCCGGCGGCGTGAGCCGCGGCGCCGAGGTGGCGACCCTGCTGTCGCTGGGCGCGCAGGGGGTGGTGCTCGGCACGTCGCTGATCGCGACCCACGAGTCCTTCGCCCATGACTTCCACAAGCAGCGCATCGTCCAGGCGGATGCCGGGCAGACCGTCCTGACCGACGCCTTCCACATCAACTGGCGGCGCGGCGCGCGGGTCCGCGTGCTGGCCAACAGCGTGACGCGCGGCGAGCGCGGCGATCCGTTCGGGCCCGGCACCACCGTGATCGGCGTGGAGGCCGACCGGCCGATCCACCTGTTCAGCACCGATTCGCCATTGCGTTCCATGACGGGGGACTTCGAGGCGATGGCGCTGTACGCGGGGCAGGGCGTGGGCGGGATCGACGCCGTGGCCGGCGCAGCCGAACGCCTGCAGCGCATCGCGGCCGAGGCGGCCGAATGCCTGGGCACCGCGGTCCCGAAGGCGGCGGCGCCGATCGAGCTGTCATCGCCGGTCTGCTATGCGCACGAGTTCGACACGCTGGACCGCCAGGCGCTGCTGGCCTCGCTCAACGAGCTGCTGGAGGCCGAGCGCGCGGGCGCCCGGCTGACGCTGCGCAGCGCCGCCGACATCGACGACGCGGGGCTGCGTGCGCTGGTGGCATCGATCCACCGCGACGAGGTGAAGTGGTGCGGCCTGCTGATCTCGGCGATCCAGGCGCTGGAGGCGGCGCCCAGCACCCGCACCGGTGCCTTCTACGGCAAGGCCATGGCGATCGCCGACATGCGCGAACGCATCGCCTTCCTGAACCGGGGCCAGGACTGGGTCGTGCGGCGGCTGCGTGCGCTGCTGCCGCGCGTGCGCGACGAGCGGATCGAGAACGGCCTGGCCGAGATGCTGGCGGCGCACGAGAGGAACATCACGCGCGTCGATGCCCGGCTGCGGGTGTCGACCTCTCCATCTCCGTCCCCTTGATGCGAAAGGAGCAGACCATGCAGGCACAGGACATCATGAGCTCGCCGGTGATCAGCGTCGCGCCGGACGCGGCGCTGTCGCAGGTGGTCGAGCTTCTGCTGGCGCACCGCATCAGCGGCGTGCCGGTCGTCGCAGACGGGCAGGTGGTCGGGATGGTGGGCGATGGCGAACTGGTGCATCGCCGGGAGATCGGCACCGGCGCCTGCACGGACGGGCGCTCGTGGTGGCAGCGCCTGGTGCAGCCGGACCCGGCCGCCGCGGCCTACGTGCACTCGCACGGCACGCACGTGCGCGACGCGATGAGCAGCCATGTGGTGGCGATCGCACCCGATGCCGCCCTCGCGGACATCGCGGCGCACTTCGAGGATCGCCGCATCCGCCGTCTGCCGGTGCTGCGCCAGGGCAGGCTGGTCGGCCTGGTGACGCGCGCGGACCTGGTCCGCGCGATCGCGCGCTGCACGAAAGGGCCGTATCCGCCATCGGCCGCACAGGACGACGAGGCCATCCGTGCGCGACTGGTGCGCGAACTGGCGTCGCAGCCCTGGTGGTCGCAGAGCTGGTCCAGCGTCGAGGTGGACCACGGCATCGTGCGGTACCGAGGCGTGGTGCGCGGCGAGGCCGAGAAGCTGGCGGCCCGGGTGGCGGCGGAGAACGTGCCCGGGGTGCGCGGCGTGGACGATCGCCGCATGCCCCACGACGAGTGGCAGCCCATGCTGTGACATCTCCGGGCCGGCGTGGGCGGCCTCAGCCGGCCCAGGCGCGGCTCGCCCAGGCCGCCGCCCACGCGCAGGCCAGGCCGCACAGCAGGCCCAGCGCCACCAGCCGTGCATAGGGCCAGCCGCCGGCCACGAGCGCGGTGACGCAGCGGCTGGCCGTGTTGGCGCTGACGGCGGCCAGCAGGGTCCACAGCAGGGTGCCGGGCTCGATGCGCCCGGCCGACACCAGCCCGGCGCTCGAGGCGATGGGCGCATGCGCGTCGGCCAGCGCCGCCAGCGCGACGCTGGCGAACAGCCCGGCCTGGCCGAAGCGCGACTGCGCGGCCGACACGATCACCATCACGATGGACAGCACGGTCGCCACGATCAGCGCCTCGCGCAGCTGCAGCGCGCTGTCGCCGACGGCTTCGGCCTTGGGGCCGTGGCCGCGCTGGCGCCAGATGAGGAAGCCGCCCACGCCCAGCGCTGCCAGCGCGCCGGCCGCCGCGGCCGGCACCAGCGGGGCCACCGCATCGGGCGCGAGGGCCGCGACCACCACCAGCGCCTGCAGCCAGGTGGCGGCGCTCGACAGGACGCCCGCGGCCGCGTGCGGCACCGTGAGCGCGGGCTGCGCGCGGGCGCGCACGCCCATCGAGGCGATGGTGGCGGTGCTGGACACGAAGCCCGAGAAGAAGCCGGAGGCCGCCAGCCCCCAGCGCGCGCCCAGCCAGCGCGTGGCCACGTGGCCCGCGGCCTGCAGCGCCAGGATCAGCACCACCAGCAGGGCCAGCGCGCGCGGATTGAGGCCGCCCAGCCACTCGATCGGATCGGCGGGCACGAGCGGCAGCACCACCAGCGCCAGGGCAGCCAGCAGCGTCAGGTCGCGCACCTCCTGCTCGCTCAGGGTCTGGATCGAGACCTGGTGCAACTGCTCGCGCGAGGCCAGCAGCATCGCCACGCCGGCGCCGCTGGCGGCGCCCAGCGCCGGCTGCTCGATGGCCAGCACGCCGATCAGGTAGGTCACGAACAGGGCGATCTCGGTGGTCAGGCCGGGGTCGTCGGGCGGGCTCTTGAGGTAGGCCGCCGCGGCGAGCACGATCACCGCCGCGGCGCCGGCGACCACCAGTTCCGGGTGCCGGGCCGACTGCGCCAGCGCACCGGCCAGCGCCACGAGCGTGAAGGTGCGGATACCGGCGGACCCACGGTGCGGGCCCTGGCCCTTGCGGCGCTCGCGCTCCAGGCCGATCAGCAGGCCGCTGCCCACCGCCACGGCCAGCCCCACCCACAGGGCCTGCAGCGTCTCCAGGTTCATGGCGCGGCGACGGACTGGTGGTCGGGCACGCGCACGCGCCAGCCGAGTTCTTCCTCGATGCGCACGCGCAGCGCGTCGGCCGCCTCGGCGTCGGCGTGCACGATGAACGTCTGCCGGGGCGCGCGCTCGAAGCCGCGCAGCCAGGCCATCAGCTCGTCGGCGTCGGCGTGGCCGGAGAAGCCTTCGAGGTGGCGCACCTCGGCCTTGACCGGCACGTGCTCGCCGTGGATCTTGACGTCGGCCGCGCCCGCGATCATCTTCGCGCCGCGGCTGCCGGCCACCTGGAAGCCCGGGAAGACGATCAGGTTCTTCGGCTGCGGCGCCATGGCCTTGAGGTGGTGCAGCACCCGCCCGCCGGTGGCCATGCCGCTGGCCGACAGGATGATGCGCGGGTAGTGCATCTGCGTCAGCGCCTCGGACTCCTGCGCGCTGCCGACCAGGGTCACGCCTTCGCACATGGCGCGCACCTCGTGCGGGTCCACGCGCAGCAGGTTCCTGTGCCGCTCGTACAGCGCGGTGGCCTCGGCCGCCATCGGGCTGTCGAGGTAGACCGGCACCTTGTCCGGGATTTCGCCGCGCTGTTTGAGCCGGTGCAGCGCCAGCATCAGCGCCTGTGCCCGGCCGACGGCGAAGGTGGGCAGCAGCACCGACCCGCCGCGCTGCAGCGCCGTGCGCACCAGCGCGCCCAGTTCGCGCAGCACGTCGTTCTTGGGATGGCGGCGGTTGCCGTAGGTGGCCTCGACCAGCAGCACGTCGGCCTCGCCGACGGGCTGCGGCGCGGGCATCAGCAGGTCATGGTCGCGGCCCAGGTCGCCGGAGAAGACGAGCGTGCGGCCCGGCGTGCGCAGCGTGACCGCGGCCGCGCCCAGCAGGTGGCCGGCGGGGGTGAATTCGAGGTTCAGACCATCACCCAGGTCCAGCGCCTGGCCGAAGTCCAGCGGCCTGAAGTGGGCCATGGCCTGGCGCGCGTCGCCGGCGGTGTACAGGGGCAGGGCGGGCGAATGCTTCGAGTAGCCGTAGAGGTTGGCGCGGCGGGCGTCCTCCTCCTGCAGGTGGGCGCTGTCGAGCAGCAGCACCTCGGCGAGGTCGCAGGTGGCCGGCGTGGCGATCACCTTGCCGCGAAAGCCCTGCCGCACCAGCGCCGGCAGGTAGCCGCTGTGGTCCAGGTGCGCGTGGCTGAGCACCACGGCGTCGATCCGCTCCGCCGGCACGGGCAGCGCGGCCCAGTTGCGCTCGCGCAGGTTCTTGTAGCCCTGGAACAGCCCGCAGTCGAGCAGGATGCGGCGGCTGCCGGTATCGACGAGGTGCTTGGAGCCGGTGACGGAATCGGCCGCGCCGAGGAACTGGATCTGCATGGGAGGAGCGCCTTCTTGCGACGCCCATGCTATCAGCGGCCTTCGCGACTCCGGAAATAGCGTGAACAGGCCCTAGGCCACCATGAGCCCGATCACCAGCGCGTTGAGCAGGTCGATGAAGAAACCGCACACCAGCGGCACGACGATGAAGGCGCGCGGCGCGGCGCCGTGGGCGCGCGTGACCGCGCTCATGTTGGCGATGGCCGTCGCGGTGGAGCCCAGCGCGATGCCGCCGAAGCCGGCGCACATCACCGCCGCTTCGTAGCTGCGGCCCATGCAGGGAAAGACCACGAAGACGGTGAAGCCGATCGCCATCGCGATCTGCAGCGCCAGCACCGTGGTCACGAACACGGCCACGCCCTGTATCTGCCAGGGCTGCAGGCCCATCAGCGCCATGGTGAGGAACATGCCCAGGCAGATGTCGGAGATCAGCGCCACGCCCGGCTGCATGCTGGCCCAGTTCCACAGCCGGCCTTCCTGCTGGCGCAGCAGCGAGCCCAGGTTGCGCAGCACGATGCCGGCGATCAGGCAGCCGACGAACTCGGGCAGCCTCAGCCCTGTGAGCGCGATCAGGCTGCTCACGCCGCGCCCGAGCATCAGCGCCACGTTGAGCCACAGCAGCGCCAGCAGCACGCCGTGGTAGTCGATCCGTGCGCGGGCCTCGTCCTGGTAGCGCTTGCCGATCTCCAGCGCCTCGTTGGCCGACGATGCGAGCCGGTGCCGGCGCATCAGGTGGCTCGCGATCGGCCCGCCGATGGTGCAGGCGGCGATCAGGCCGACCATGTTGCTCGCCAGCCCGAGCGCCTCGGCGTCGCGGATGCCCAGCGCCTGGGTGAAGAAGGGCGCCCAGGCCAGCGTGGTGCCCACGCCGCCGGTGAGCGAGATGGAACCGGTCATCAGGCCCGCGCGCGGATCCAGGCCGAAGCCGCCGGCCAGCGCCATGCCGGCCACGTTCTGCAGCACCATGAAGCCGCCGGCCAGCGCCAGCAGCACGACCAGCGGGCGCCCGCCCTGGCGCAGCGTGCGCACGTCCGAGCCCAGCCCGATGGCGGCGAAGAAGTAGAGCAGCAGCATGTCGCGCGCGCCGAGTTCGAAGTCGACCCGCACGCCGGCGAAGAAGTACAGCGCGCCCACCGCCGCCACGCACACCAGCCCGCCGCTGACCGGCTCCGGAATGCTGTAGCGGCGCAGCACTTCCACCCGCTGCGTGAGTTCCTTGCCGACGAACAGCAGCAGGATGGCCAGCGTGAAGCTGTGGAAGGCGTCGATCTGCACAAGGGTCATGGCATGGCCTGGGCCCCGCATTCTGCCCTTGGCCGTGGGCCTGTCGGCCTGCCCGGCGTAGGACGGCGTCTCTATGCCATCGCCACGGCCTGCGCTACGCTGGCGCCATGGACGACTATCTTCGAAACATCTCCCTGAAGGTCGAAGAGTTGGAGCCCGGCGTCTTCGGCTGGGTGCTGCTGGAAAGCCCCGAGGACGATGCCGTGGTCGAGGAGCTGGAAGCATCCGCCGACAGCTTCGACAGCTGGAGCGACGCGCTGGACGCGGGCGTCGTCGCGCTCAAGAGCCTGGCCGAAGACCTTGCCGTCGGTCCGCGCACCGAAGTCGAGGATGAGGACGCGGATCCCGTGGGCTGAGCATGAAAAAGCCTGCTTCCTACGGCGTCTGGATCGCGATGGGCGCGGCGATCGGCGCCGGCATGGACAACGTCGCTGCGGGCATCGGGATCGGGATCATCCTCGCGATCGCGATGGGTTGAGGCGCGCACTCAATCGATCTCGAAAGCGTCGACCTGCCGGCCGTCGACGTCGGTGAAGCCGTATTCGCGCCCCAGGTCGGCCACGCGCAGCACGCTGCCGCTCTTCGCCATCACGGCCGGGTCGGCTGCCAGCGCCGCCACGGCGCGGCCCAGGTAGCGCGGCGATTCGGTGCGGGCCAATGCCGGCCGCTCCTGCCAGTGCGCCTCGTCGGTCCGGTGGCCGGCCAGCACGAACTCGGTGCGCATCCAGCCCGGCGACACGGCGAGCGAGGCCACGCCGTGCGGGCGCAGCTCCTGCGCGATGCCGAAGGCCAGGCGGGTCATCGCGGCCTTGGCGAGGTCGTAGAACAGGTTGCCGCGCAGGTAGCGGCCGCGGTCCCAGAAGGTGGTGGTGACGATCAGGCCGCGCCGCGCGCGCACCATCGTCGGCGCCGCGTGGCGGCTGGCCAGCAGGTGGTTGCGCACGCCGCGGTCGAACATCGCGTCCCACTGCGCCATCGGGTGCTCCCAGAAGGGCGCCTCGAACACGCCGGTGAAGCTCTCGTGCCCGCCCCAGGCGTTGTTCACCAGCAGGTCGATCCGGCCCTGCTCGCGCTGTACGCGCTCGAACAGTTGCGCCACGTCCTCCTCGCGCGTGTGGTCGCAGCGCACCGCGATGGCTTCGCCGCCCAGGCGCACGATGTCGTCGGCGGTGTCGTCGATGCTGCCGGGCAGGGCGCCGAGCTTCGACAGGGCCAGCAACTCGCCGTAGGTGCCGGCGGGCTGCGCGCGGGTGCTGCGGCCCGTGACGTACACGGTGGCGCCGGCGGCGCCCAGCTCCAGCGCGATGCCGCGTCCCGCGCCGCGGCTGGCGCCGGTCACCACGGCCACGCGGCCGGCCAGTGGTGGCCGTGTCTCTTGTGCATCCTGCATCGGTGGTCCTTTCCTCGTTCGGCCCACCGACGATAGACGGGCTTCAGGCGGTTGTCTTGGAAGAACCCGAAACCACCCGGCCGAGGAAGTCGCCGGGCGTGAGGCCGCACAGCGCGCGGAACTCGTTGACCAGGTGGGACTGGTCGTAGAAGCCGCCCTGGTCCGCCAGCTCGGCCCATGCCGGGGCCGGCCGCTGGCGCAGCGCGCGCAGGCAGGCGTGCAGCCGCGCCAGCCGGCGCCATGCGCGCGGCGACAGACCCACCTGGGCATGGAAGAGTTGCTGCAGGCGCCGCTCGCCGACGCCGGCCGCAGCCGCGACCTCGCGCAGCGGCTGCTGTCCACCGCTGGCGGCGATGCAGCGCAGCGCCTGTGCCGCGGCGGGATGGAAGGGGGCGTCGCTGCGCGCCAGCCGGCGCTGCAGCACCGCCTGCAGCACGGCGACGCGCGCGGCATCGTCCGGCGCTTCGGCCATGCGCGCCAGCAGCGCCGCGCCCGCGCCGCGCCACAGATCGTCCAGGTGCACGGCGGCATCGCCGATCTCGCCCGCGGGAAGGCCCAGCAGCGCGGCGGCCGCGCCGGGGCGCAGGGTCACGGACAGCCCTTCCATGCGGCCCTGCAGGCGCACCATGGCGGGCGAGGCCGAAGCCCCGATCGCCGTCACCGGCCAGCCGGGCTGCCCCGTGGCCGAGGGCGCGTCGCCCAGGTTGAAGACGAGCCGGATCGCCCCGTCGGGCAGCACGCGTTCGAGCACTTCCTGCCCCGGCGCGAAGCGCTCGCGGTACAGCAGAATGTGCGAGACGACGCCGCGCAGCGGCGCGTCCACCGCGAAGGCGTGCAGCGTGCCGGCCGGCGCGCCGCTCTCCGGTCCGTGCAGCGGGTCTTCTTCGAGCCGCAGGAACAGGCGCTCGCCCATGGCTATTCGGTGGCGCAGGCGCGCCCGAGCAGGCTGCCCAGGTAGCGCTCGAACAGCGCCGTGGATTCGCGGCCGAACATGCGGATGCGGCCCGTGTGGCTGAGCAGCAGCAGGCCCACCGTGTGGGCGAACAGGGCGGTGAGCTCGGTCAGCGCCTCGTCCGGCGACAGGCCGGCCTCGACCATCGCCCGCTGCGCGGGTTCCAGCGCCCGGCGCAGGCGCGCGTTGAGCTGTTCGTTCAGCCCGGGCGTGAGCCCGCGCGGCTGCATGCCCTGGAAGAGGTAGAAGCCCAGGTCCAGGTCGCGCGGGTTCTCGCGGTAGAAGTCGAAGAAGGCCTGCGCGGCACTGCGCAGCCTTTCAGCCGGCGCGGCGCCCGCCGGCGGCAGGGCCTGCGCGATGCGGCCCTGCAGCCGCTCCAGCGATTCGCCCAGCAGCGCCGCGTACATCTCCTCCTTGCTCTGGAAGTAGCTGTAGAGCGCGCCCGGCGTGTAGCCGGCGCGGCGGGCGATCTCGCGCACGCTGGCGCCGTCCAGGCCCAGATCCAGGAAGGCCGAGCGCGCCGCCTGCAGCACCAGTTCGCGCCGCGCGTCGCTCAGCACCTTCTGGCGCAGGGCGCGGGCGTCTTCCGGTGTGGCGGGCAAGGGCGCGGGGCGTCGGCTCATGGGCCGCAGTGTACGGTTGACGGGTGAATTGAACAGTGTTTAAAGTTGGTATGGACAAGCACAGGAGACACCGCGATGAACATGCCCATCCATGCTGCGCCGCAGGCCGCCGAGGCGCATCTGCTCATGAGCGCTGCCGACTACCGCGAATCGCTGCGCCGCCTGCGGCCGGTGGTGTACGTGGACGGCCGGCGCGTCGAGTCGGTGGCCGACGAGCCGGCGCTGCAGCCCGGCATCCAGGCGCTGGGCGTCACCTACGACTTCGCGCGCAGGCCGGAATGCGCGCCGCTGATGCTGGCGCGCCAGGGGCCGGAAGGCCGCGTGGTCAACCGCATGCTGCACGTCGATGAATCGGCCGGCGACCTGCTCAACAAGCTGGAGGCGGTGCGCCTGCTGTGCCAGGAGACGGGCTGCGCGCAGCGCTACCTGGCGCACGACGCGCTCAACGCGATCGGGCAGGTGAGCGCGCGCATCGACGACGCGCGCGGCAACGGGGAACACCGCGCGCGCTTCGCCGCCTACCTGGAACACGTGCAGCGCGGCGATCTCTCGCTGGGCATCGCGATGACCGATGCCAAGGGCGACCGCTCGCGCCGCCCGCACGAGCAGGCCAACCCCGACACCTACGTGCACGTGGTGGAACGCAACGGCCGCGGCATCGTGATCTCGGGCACCAAGGCGATCGTGACCGGCGCGTCCTACATGCACGAGTTCCTGGTCATGCCCTGCCGCCAGATGGGCCGCGAGGACGCCGACTTCGCCGTCTGCTGCGCGGTGCCGGTGGATGCACCCGGCATCACCATCGTCGCGCGCCCGGCCGGGCGCCCTGGCGAGAAGCCGGAGCATGGCGCGCCGCTGTTCTCGCGCCGCTACGGGCAGTCCACCGGCGTGGTGGTGTTCGACCGGGTGTTCGTGCCGTGGGAGCGCGTGTTCTATGCGGGCGAGTGGGAGCACTCGGGCACGCTCACCTACAGCTACGCCACGCACCATCGCCACAGCTGCATCGGCGCGCGCGCGGGCTTCGGCGACCTGCTGATCGGCGCCGGCGCGCTGATGTGCGAGGCCAACGGCTTCGACCCCGGCGAGAAGGCGAACCTGCGCGACCCGATGGTCGAGCTGATCAAGATCACCGAGGGCTTCTACGCCTGCGGCGTGGCCGCCAGCGTCTACGCGACATGCGACGAACACAGCGGCAGCTTCATGCCCGAGCCGGTGTTCGCCAACATCGGCAAGCTGCTGCTGGCCACGCAGATCTACGACATGCACCGGCTGGCGCACGAGGTCTCGGGCGGGCTGATCGTCGCGTTGCCGGGGCCGCAGGAAGACCACAACCCGGCCACCGCCGCCACCCTGGCCGAGGTGCTGCGCGCCAACCCGGCGGTGCCGTACGACAAGCGCATCGAGGCGGCGCGCTTCGTCGAGGACCTCACGGCCTCCTACCAGGGCGGCTGGTACTCGGTGATCAGCCTGCACGGCGGCGGCTCGCCGGCGGCGATGAAGCAGGAGATCTGGCGCCACTACCCGGTGGGCAGCAAGGTCGAGCTGGTCGAGCGCCTGCTCGAGCGCGGCGTGCTGCACGACGACAGCCGCCCCGTCACGCGCAACCGCCAGCCGGGGCGCTGCTGCGACCAGGGGTGCAGTGCGCCGGGGCAGGCGGTGATGGTGCCGCTGCCGGCTCAGTAGCCGTTCGCCGCGCCGGAGCGGCGGTTGTCGGCCGCGCCGCTGTACACCGCCCGGCCCTCGCCGTCGCGCGCGACCGCGATGCCGGTGATGCCGCTCTTGAGCGCGGTGACCTGCAGCGTGCTGGACGTGTAGCCGTAGCTGCTGCGGATGTCCGCTGCCGAAGCCTCGCGCGCCGAGCCCCTCTCGATCTCCGCGGCGCCGTTCTGGCCGGTGAAGTTCGACGCATTGACCGCCGCCTGGATGTCCATGCCGTACACCACGTTGCCCATGAAGGTCTTGACGATGTAGTCGGGAATCGGGCCGCCGCCGGCGGAGCCCCACACCAGGCGCAGGTTGCCGTCGGCATCGAAGGCGATGGCCGGCGCGATGGAACTGCGCGGGCGCTTGCGGGCCTCGTAGCCGTTCACGTCGGCGCCCTGGGCGCCGGCCGAGAAGTTCGACATCACGTTGTTCAGCATCATGCCTGCCGCCTCGATGTGCGCGCCCCAGTGCGTGTTGATCGTGGTGGTCATCGACAGCGCGTTGCCGTAGCCGTCGACGATGGCGACGTTGCTGGTGGTGTTCCAGTCCTCCTCGTGCGCGGGCATCGTCGATTTCGCCAGGAGCGGGCGGGCCGGGCCGCTCCTGGCGCCCTTGCGCTGCAGCGCGGCCATCGCGTCGTAGCCCGCCGGATCGATGGGCTCGAAGCTTCCGATGCTGCCGGGAGGCACGGTGTCGAGCGCGCCGCCCGAGATCAGCCCGGCGCGCACGTCGAGTTCCGCATCGCTCAGCAGGGTCCGCACGCGCGCGTCGACATTGGAGTAGGCCGGATCGCCGATCACCAGCCGCCGGTCGATGTTGGCCAGCCGGCTGGCCTCGGTCGCCGTGTAGAAGAAGCGCGGCGACTCCAGCGTTTCGTGCTCCACCTGCCTGCGCTCGAGCAGGCCGAGCGAATACAGCGTCACGAAGCCGCCGAAGGACGGGGCAGGCTGGGTGTAGATGGTCATCCCGAAGCGGGTGCCGACCAGCGGCTTGCGCTCCACGGCCTTGTATTCCGCGAAGTCCGCAGGGGCCATGAGGCTGGGGATGGCGGCGATGCGGGAAGCCACCGCCGGTGCGTCGGCGGTGCCGGGCGAGGGCAGGATCGAGGCGCAGGGCAGGCTACCCGTGGTGGTGCGATCGACGATCGCCTGCACGATGGGCTGCGCCGGGTCGTAGAACGCCGATGCGCCACCGTCGCGCACCAGGCGCATGGTTTCTGCCAGCTCGGGGTTCCTGATCTGCGTGCCGATCGGCAGGGGTTTCTGCATCGTGGCGTCGGCCGGGTCGCAGTAGCGCTTCGCGATGTCCGGGTACTTGCAGCGCGGCGCGCCCCTGACCGTGCCTGCGGCATTGACCCACGCAGGCACTCCGCTCCCCGCGGCGACCGGGTTGCCGTCGTCGTCGAACTCGGCCTCGTCCGCATAGAGGGTGGAATACATGTACTTGGTCATCGGGAACCCGTTCTCGGCCAGGTCGATGGCGTCTTCCCACAGCGCGTTCCACGGGGCCTTGCCATAGGCCTTGTGCACGTGGTCGAGCACCGCGACGGTGCCGGGGATCCCCACGGCGCGGGCGGAGATGTTGGTGTTGCCCTGCTGCGAGGAGATGCTCTGGCCCACGTTCAGGCCGCTCTTGCAGGTGTTGAACGGCGCGGTGTTCGACACGTCCTGCGCCACCGCCTGGTAGACGGTGGCGGCGCCGCCGGTGTCTGTCGGCGCGGAGGAGAAGCCGTCGAAGGTCCGCACCTGCCTGGTTGCCGCGTCGTAGTAGGTGATGACCGTGCCGCCGGCCAGCCCCGAGCCGAACGGCTCCGCGGTCCCGAGCACGGCCTGGACCGCGATCGCGGCATCGATGGCGCTGCCACCGTTGGCCAGTACCTTGCAGCCGGCCCTGGAGGCTTCGTAGTGTGCCGAGGTCACCATCATGTTGGTGCCCGTCAGCCCCACGGTCTGCCCGTGCGGCGCGCCTTCCTGCTGGGTGCACAGCGCAGGATCGAACTGGATCGCGTGCGCGGGCGGCGGCTCGGAAGGACCGGGGGGCGGTGCGACCGGCCCGATGAAGCCGAAGGAGCCGCCGGAGCCGCCGCAGGCGGAAATGAGTGCTGCGGCCGCGATGCCGCACAGGGTTCTTGTTTGCATGGATGGGTGAGCTTGAGTCGATCGGTTGCCGCCAGGTCGCAATGGGCTGCAGCGGGCGGTGGGACTCTATGGCAAGTCGCATGCCTGGCGTCTCGGCGATTACCCCCTGTCGGCATGCAGGCTGCGCATGACCGTATGCCACCGGGGCCGGTGGGCCCCGGCGTCAGGCCGCCGGCTTGCCGTCGAACGCGGCGCGGATCGACGCCATGCTGTTCTCCAGCATCGTGGGGCCGCCGCCCACCAGGTACCAGCCCGGGGCGTCGAGATGGATGACCTGCTGCTTCTTCCATGCCGTGGTCTGCGCGATGGCGGCATTGGCGGCCAGCAGGTCGGGGGCAATGGGCTCGCCGCCGGTGGCGGAGGGGCGGTCCAGCACGAACAGCCAGTCCGGGTCGCGCGCGAGCAGCCGCGCCAGCCGCTCGGCCTGTTCCTGCGATTGGCGCGCGCGTGCGGCCTCGGCGGCCGCGGCTTCGGGCGTGCCTTCGGCCGGGGCCTGCGGCTGGCGCGCGCGTGCCCGTGCGGGCGGCTGGTCCGCCGCGGCCATGAGGGGCGTGATGCCGGCGACCTCGTAGACGATGCCGAAGCGCGTCTGCGGTGCCTGCGGCGCGAGGCCGTTGCCCACGGCGAACAGCAGCAGGCCCTTGCCGGCCCTGGCGCCCTTGTCCTGCAGGGCGCGCGCGTTGGCCAGCAGTTGCTCGGCGCGGGCGGCCGCCTGCGCCTGGCGATCGAACAGGCGACCCAGCAGCAGGATGTTCCTCGCCACGCTGGCGACGAAGCCCTGGGTGCTGCTCGACAGGTCGATGGTCGGCGCGATCCGGCTCAGCGCGGCGTACTTGTTCGCGGAGCGGCCGGCATTGATGATCAGGTCCGGCTGCGCGGCGCGCAGGGCTTCGTCATCGGGTTCGAACAGGGTGCCGATCTTGGGAAAGGCATCGTCCCCGTAGGCGGCCAAGTAGGGTGGGAAGTTCACCTTGGGCACGCCCACCGGCGCGATGCCCAGTGCCTGCAGGATGTCCAGCGCCGCCAGGTCCAGGACGGCCACGCGCTTCGGCGGTGCGGGCAGCGTGGTCAGCCCCTGTGCGTGGGCCACGCCCGGGCCGTTGCCCTGGGCCGGGCTGCGCCCCGCGAGCAGGAGGGTGGAGGCGCCGGCCAGGCCGGCCAGGGCGCGTCGGCGGCTGGCGCCGGAAGATGGAAGCATGGAGAAGCCTTTCCAGGTGAGGCAGCGCCAAGCCTGGCCTGCGATCGGGCATCCTAGGCAGCAGGCGGCGCGAAACTTTGTCAAGCTGTGGCGCACGTGCGCCGCGCGCTACTTGACCCGCTGCTTTTCCAGCTTGCGTGCCAGCGTGCGCCGGTGCATGCCCAGCCGCCGCGCCGTTTCGGAGATGTTGAAGCCGGTCTCGGCCAGCGTCTCGTGGATGCGCTCCCACTCCAGCGTCTTGATCGAGGTGAGGCGCTGCGTCAGGCCGATGCCGGCATCGCCCTCGGCGCGGCCGAAAGCAGCCTCGATGTCGTCGGTGTTGGAGGGCTTGGCCAGGTAGTGGCAGGCGCCCAGCTTGATCGACTCCACGGCGGTGGCGATGCTGGCGTAGCCGGTGAGCACCACGATCAGCATCGCGGCGTCGTGCGCGTGCAGCGTCTGCACGCAGGCCAGGCCGGAGGCGCCGCCGGCCAGCTTGAGGTCCACCACCGCGTAGCCCGGCGAGTAGTCCTGCAGCAGCGCCTGCACCTGTTCCAGGCTGGCCGCCACCCGCACCGTGTAGCCGCGGCGCTCGAAGGAGCGGCCGAGCGTGCGCGCGAAGGCCTCGTCGTCCTCGACCACGAGCAGGCGGCGTTCCTCGTCAGTGGCCATGGGCGGGCTCCTTGTCCAGCGTGATGGCCGCGAGCGGCAGGCGCATGGTGACGGCCGCGCCGCCCTCGGGCCGGTTGGCGGCGGCGACGCTGCCGCCCAGCGTGCGGGCCACGTTGACCACCAGGAACAGGCCCAGCCCGCTGCCCGGGCGCGACTTGCTGGACTGGTAGGGCTTGCCCAACTGCGCCAGCATGTCGGGCGCGAAGCCCGGGCCCTCGTCGGTCACGCGCAGCACCAGCGCGTCCGCGTCGCGCCGGGCCTCGAGGCCGACCCGGTGCGGCGAGGCTTCGAGGGCGTTGTCGAGCACGTTGCAGATCATCTGCTTGAGCGCCGAGTCCGAGATGATGGGCAGATCCTCGCCGAAGCGGTTGGTGTACGCGAGCGCGGTGGCCGAACGCGTGGAGCGCCACTCTGCCACAAGCTCGCCCAGGAAGGTGTCGACCGTGGTTTCCACCGGCGCCTCGCCGCGCGCCTCGCCGGCCGACAGCAGGATGCCGCCGACGATGGTCTTGCAGCGCGCCACCTGGGCCTGCATCTCGCCGATCTCCTGCAGCATCTCCGGATCGCTGGTGAAGGGCGGCATGCGGCGCCAGTCGCCCAGGATCACCGACAGCGTGGCCAGCGGCGTGCCCAGTTCGTGCGCGGCGCCCGAGGCCAGCAGGCCCATGCGCACGATGTGCTCTTCCTCCGCGGCGCGCTGGCGCAGGTCGGCCAGGCGCGCGTCGCGCGCGCGCAGGTTGCGGCTGATGCGGGTGACGAAGGTGACCAGCAGCGCCGCATTGAGCGCGAAGCAGATCAGCAGGCCCTGGATGTAGGGGCTGGCCAGCCCGCCCTCGTGGTCCAGCGGCGCGGCCAGCGGCCGGTACCACAGCGTCAGCCCGACGAAACAGGCGGTGGTGATGCCTACCATGGCCCAGATGGAGCGCGGCTGCAGCAGCACCGCGCCCAGGATCACCTGCAGCAGGAACAGGAACACGAAGGGGTTGGTGGCGCCGCCGCTCAGGTGGAGCTGGAAGGTCAGCGTGCCCACGTCCACCAGCAGGGCGATGAACAGCTCGCGGTTGGTGACCTCGCGGCGCGTGCGCCAGCGCCACTGGCTCAGCAGGTTGAAGGCGACCAGGAAGACCAGCGCGGCCGACATCTGCTGCAGCGGCAGGCGGATGTCGAAGCCGAAGTGCACCACCGCGATGGTCGCAACCTGGCCGACGACCGCGATCCAGCGCAGCTGGACGAGCTGCTGCATGTTCTGCAGGCCGGTGGCGTCGTCGGCGATGGCCGCGGCCGCCCGGTTGCGGGCTTCAATCTCGCGTGGCACGGGGTGTGTCTCCTGCATCGGTGCGCCGCCGCAGCCGCCACTCGCTGCGCGCCAGCAGCCAGGCCGCGGCCGCGACCATCGCGGCCAGGGCGTACCAGGTCAGCGCGTAGCCCAGATGGTGGTTGCGAAAGGCGACCACGGTCAAGCCGCCGGCCGGCCACTGCGGTTCGGCGCCGGCGGGCGGCTGCGCCTCGGCATCGATGAAGAAGGGCGCCACGTCCGGCAGGCCCCGGGCCGCGGCGATGGCCTGCACGTCGCGCGAATGCCAGCGGCCGGCGGCCGGGTCGTTGCGGCGCAGGAAGCCGCCGCCGGGCTCGGTCAGGCGCAGCAGGCCGGTGACCGTGGCCGTGCCGTCGGGTTCGTTGCTGCGCGCCGCGCGATCGCGCCGCTCGGGCGGCACGAAGCCGCGGTTGACCAGCACGGTGCCCTGCGCGGTGCGCAGCGGCGTCAGCACCCAGAAACCGGGGCCCAGCCGGGTGCTGGCCTGTACCAGCGTCTCGCGGTCGTGCAGGAAGCTGCCAGCGATCCGCACGTGCCGGTACTCGTCGTCGGCGGCGTTGACCTGCGGCCAGCGCCCGGGGCCGGGCGCATCGACGGGATCCGAATGCACGCGGCGCTCGACGCGCTCGATCAGGTCCAGCTTCCAGGCGCGGCGCTCGACCTGCCAGGTGCCGAGCGCAAGGAAGCCGGCGAAGAGCAGGGCGGCGCAGCCGATCAGCGCGGCCAGCGCCGCCGCGGGCAGCGGCTGGCGTCTCAAGGCATGTTCTTCATCTCGTGCATCATGGTCGGCATCATGTTGGTGTTGAGGTGGTACATCACCCACAGCGAGCCGCTGAGCGTGATCACCACGAGCACGAGCGTGAAGATCAGCGCCAGCATGTTCCACCCGCCCTCGGAGCGGGCGTTCATGTGCAGGAAGTAGACCATGTGCACCACGATCTGCACCGCGGCGAAGCCCAGGATCACGAGCGCGGTGGTGCCGGGCTTGTCCAGCACGTTGCCCATCACCAGCCAGAAGGGGATGGCCGTGAGGATCACGGACAGCACGAAGCCGGTGACGTAGCCGCGCAGCGTGCTGTGCTCGACCTCGTCGTCGTGATGACCGTGGTCGTGGCTGTGATCGTTGGATGCGCTCATGGCAAGACTCCCATCAGGTACACGAAGGTGAAGACGCCGATCCAGACCACGTCCAGGAAGTGCCAGAACATGGACAGGCACATCAGGCGCCGGCGGTTCTCGGGGATCAGGCCGCGCTGGCGCACCTGCACCATCAGCGTGACCAGCCAGACGATGCCGAAGGCCACGTGCAGGCCGTGCGTGCCGACCAGCGCGAAGAAGGCCGACAGGAAGGCGCTGCGCTGCGGGCCGGCGCCCTGCTGGATCAGGTGCGCGAACTCGTACAGCTCCAGGCCGATGAAGCCGATGCCCAGCAGGCCGGTGATGCCCAGCCACAGCAGCGTGGCGCCCTGGCGCCTGCGCTGCATCTCCAGCATCGCGAAGCCGTAGGTGATGGACGACAGCAGCAGCAGCGAGGTGTTGATCGCCACCAGCTGCAGGTCGAACAGGTCGGCGCCCGAGGGGCCGGCGGCGTAGCTGCGGCCCAGCACGCCGTACACCGCGAACAGGCAGGCGAAGATGAGGCAGTCGCTCATCAGGTAGAGCCAGAAGCCCAGCAGCGTGCCGTTCTGCGGATGGTGCTCCTCGGTCAGGTAGAAGCGCGGCCCGGCGGGTGCCGCGCCGTCGGAGGCGGGAAGGGCGATGTCAGACATGGGCGGCGGCGAGTTGGCGGCTGCGTGCTTCTTCCGTGCGGACGACCTGGTCGACGGGGATGTGGTAGTCGCGCTGGTAGTTGAAGGTGTGGACGATGGTGCCGATGACCAGCACCGCGAAGCTCAGGATGGCCAGCGGCCACATGTGCCACACCAGGGCGAAGCCCAGCACCGCGCTGATCATGGCCAGCACGAAGCCGGCGGCGGTGTTCCTCGGCATGTGGATCGGGGCGAAGCCCTGCAGCGGGCGCTGGTAGCCGCGCTTCTTCATGTCCGACCAGGCGTCGTTGTCGTGGATCACCGGGGTGAAGGCGAAGTTGTAGTCCGGCGGCGGCGAGGAGGTGGACCACTCCAGCGTGCGGCCGTCCCACGGATCGCCCGTGGTGTCGCGCAGCGACTCGCGCTTGCGCACGCTCACCACCAGCTGGACGATGAAGCTCACGATGCCCAGCAGGATCAGGAAGGCGCCGAAGGCGGCGATCTGGAACCAGATCTGCAGCGACGGGTCCTCGAAGTGGCTCAGCCGGCGCGTCACGCCCATCAGGCCCAGCACGTACAGCGGCATGAAGGCGACCCAGAAGCCCACCAGCCAGAACCAGAAGGAGCACTTGCCCCAGAACGGGTCGAGCTTGAAGCCGAAGGCCTTGGGGAACCAGTAGGTGATGCCGGCGAACAGGCCGAACAGCACGCCGCCGATGATCACGTTGTGGAAGTGCGCCACCAGGAACAGGCTGTTGTGCAGCACGAAGTCGGCCGGCGGCACGGCCAGCAGCACGCCCGTCATGCCGCCGATCACGAAGGTGACCATGAAGCCCATGGTCCACAGCATCGGCACCTCGAAGCGGATGCGGCCGCGGTACATGGTGAACAGCCAGTTGAAGATCTTCGCGCCGGTCGGGATCGAGATGATCATCGTCGTGATCCCGAAGAAGGAGTTGACGCTGGCGCCCGAGCCCATGGTGAAGAAGTGGTGCAGCCACACCAGGTACGACAGGATGGTGATGACCACCGTGGCGTAGACCATGGAGGCGTAGCCGAACAGGCGCTTGCCGCTGAAGGTGGAGACCACCTCGGAGAAGATGCCGAAGGCCGGCAGGATCAGGATGTACACCTCCGGATGGCCCCAGATCCAGATGAGGTTGACGTACATCATCGGGTTGCCGCCGAGCTCGCTGGTGAAGAAGTTCGTTCCCACGTAGCGGTCGAGCGAGAGCAGCGCCAGCACGGCGGTGAGCACCGGGAAGGCGGCCACGATCAGCACGTTGGTGCACAGCGCGGTCCAGGTGAACACCGGCATCTTCATCAGGCTCATGCCCGGGGCGCGCATCTTGACGATGGTGGCGATCAGGTTCACGCCCGACAGGAGCGTGCCCACCCCCGCGATCTGCAAGGCCCATATGTAGTAGTCCACCCCCACGTCGGGGCTGAAGTCGATGCCGGACAGCGGCGGGTAGGCCAGCCAGCCGGTCCTGGCGAACTCGCCGACGAACAGCGACATCATCACCAGCGCGGCGCCGCTGGCGGTCATCCAGAAGCTGAAGTTGTTCAGGAAGGGGAAGGCCACGTCGCGCGCGCCGATCTGCAGCGGCACGACGTAGTTCATGAGGCCGGTCACCAGCGGCATGGCCACGAAGAAGATCATGATCACGCCGTGCGCGGTGAAGATCTGGTCGTAGTGGTCCGGCGGCAGGTAGCCGGTGGCGTCGCCGAAGGCCATCGCCTGGTGCAGGCGCATCATGATCGCGTCGGCGAAGCCGCGCAGCAGCATCACCAGGCCCAGCACCATGTACATGATGCCGATCTTCTTGTGGTCGATGCTGGTGAA
>Ga0160469_100123_pt1 | contig 104643 bp, 88 predicted proteins | sample HID1972M_E11MG_FD_108246 | JGI IMG/M metagenome (GOLD analysis project Ga0160469, IMG submission 108246) | Enriched pill bug-associated microbial communities from UW Madison campus, WI, USA - HID1972M_E11 MG | ecosystem: Host-associated > Arthropoda: Insects > Digestive system > Unclassified ...
ATCAGGCGCAGCGCCGATGGATCACGTCGATGGCGTGCCCTGCGCAGCGAAATAAAGGAGGAGGCCGCAGGCCGGGGGACATTCGCGGAGCAGGGCACGCCGTCGGCGTGAGCCCGCCCACACGGACCCGCATATGCCAAGTCATCCAGGCCGAATCGATTCGAAAAGTTCGGTTTCATCCTAGCCTCCGCAGCAGGACGGTTTGTCGGCAATTGCCACGGCGGGCGGCGGCAATGCATCCTCCGCCGGCCCACCGCAGCAGGCCGGCGCAGGCGCCGCGGCGCCGCGGCGGTGCGAGACCACGGCCGCCAGCACCGACAGGGCGATTTCCTCCGGCGTGGTGGCCGCGATGGGATAGCCCGCCGGGGCGGCGATGGCCGCCACCGCCGCCGCATCGGCCCCGGCCGCGACCAGCGAATCCTTGAGCACCTTCGCCTTCCTGGCGCTGGCGACGAAGGACACCTGCCGCGCCTGCAGCGCCAGCGCCAGGCGCAGGGCCTGCAGGTCGCGCCGGCCCTGCGTCGCCACCACCACCCACGCGCCGGGCGCGATCTGCGGCGCGACCGCGGCGACCTCGTCGCCGGCGATCACGCGCCGCGCATCCGGGCAGGCCGCGGCGTCGGCGTCGTGCGCCACCCAGGTCACGGCGAAACCGACCCGCGGCGCGAGCTGGCACAGGCTCTGCGCCACCGGCGAGGCGCCGATCACCACCAGCTGCGCACGCGGCAGCACCGGGTCGACGAACAGCTCGAGCGTGCCGCCGGAATGGCAGCGCATGCCGAACTCCAGCACGTCGCCCAGGTCGCGCTCGCTGCCTTCCTGGGCCGGCGCGATGCGGATCAGGCGCGCGCGGCCGTCGGCCAGCACCTGGCGCACGGTGCGCAGCACGGCCGGCTGCGCGCAGCCGCCGCCGATCCAGCCGTGCAGCTGCCCGTCGGGGGTCACGACCGCCTTGTCGCCGGGATGCGCCGAAGCCGGCGCCTGGGCGCGCACGACGCTGACCAGGGCATAGGGTGTGCCGCAGGCCTGCAGGCGCTGCGCGGAGACGAAGACGCTTTCGGCTGTGTCCATGGCGAACTCCTTGGGCATGGCGTGTGTCACCACGCGCGATCCGCGACCGCGGCCAGGTCGCGCAGGCTGTTCAGGCGCAGGCAGCGCTCGATCAGTCCACCGTGCGCCGTCACGGCCTCGAACGCGCGCGAGGCCGGCGGCTGCCCGGACGGATGGAACCAGGTGATGCGCGCGCCGCGCGCGCGCACGCGGGCCAGTTCCTCGGCCAGCCGCGCCGGCTCGTCGGCATCGAAGCCGTCGGACAGCATCCAGACGCGGGCGCGCGCGCCGAGCTGCGCCCTGGCATGCACGGCATGGAAATCCGCCACGCTGGTGGCGATGCGCGTGCCGCCGCCGAAACCGGCGGTCACCGCATTGACTTTTTCCTGAACGGCCGCCGAGTCGCCGCGCAGCAGCGGCGTGACCTCGGCCAGGCGGGTGTGGAAGACGAAGACGCGTGCCTGCATCGCGCCCACGAAGGCGCGCGCGATGCGCAGGAACAGCTGCGCGTGTGTCTCCATCGAGCGGCTGACATCGACCAGGATGAACAGGCGCGGCCGCTCGCGCCGCGGTGCGCGCCACACCGGATGCAGCGGCAGCCCGCCGGTGCGCAGGCTGGCGCGCAGGGTGCGCCGCAGGTCGAGCCGCCGGCCGGCCGCGTCGTCGTGCCAGCGGCGCGTGAGCCGCTTGCGCAGGCGCCGGGCGATGCGCTCGGCGAGGCGCTCGAGTTCCGCCAGATCCTGCGGCAGCCACTGCGACAGGCTGCGGTCGTGCAGGGCCTCGGTGCGGCTGGCACCGCCCTGGGTGCGGGGCTGGCCGGCCTCGTCCTGCGCCACGGCGGCCGGCGGCTGCAGGGCCGCGTCCATGGCGTCGCGACGCGGTGCGGCAGGGGCCATGCCGTCGTGCAGGTGCTGCACCAGCTGGCGCAGGCTGCGGCCGGGCCGGGTCCGGCCGCTGAGGCGCGACGCGCCCTTGACGCGCTCCGGGTGCCAGTAGCGCTCGAACAGCGCCGGCCAGCGCTGCCAGTCGCGCGCGTCGCAGCAGGCGATCGCGCGCCAGGCGGCGCCGAGGTGGGCGCTGCGTTCGACCGGCAGCCGCAGCGCGGCGCGCACCATCATCTGCTGCTCGGCGATGCCGACCTTCAGGCCATGGTCGCGCAGCATCGCGGCGAAGCGGGCGATGTTCTCCAGGGGTTGCGCGCGCGTGTCCATCGTCCTGCCTCACGTGGGCTGCGGCTGCTTCTCGGCGACGCCGACGCTGCGCCGCCCCTCGGCCAGTTGGCGCACCCGGTCGGCATCGACCTGGAAGCGGTCCTCGCGCGTCTTCAGCAGGCAGGCCAGCGTGCCGGCCAGCGCCTGCGGATCGTCGGGCAGGGCCTTGAAGTCGAGCCGGTGCAGCGCGCGCACCCAGTCCAGGGTCTCGGCGATGCCGGGCGTCTTGGCAAGGTCCTCGCGCCGCAGCCGCTGCACGAAGGCCACCGCCTGCGCCACCAGCTCGCCTTCGGCCTGCGGCAGCGTGGCGCGCACGATCGCCACCTCGCGCGCCAGGCTCGGATAGTCCAGGTAGTGGTACAGGCAGCGGCGGCGCAGCGCGTCCGACAGCTCGCGCGTGCCGTTGCTGGTCAGCACCGCCTGCGGGATGTGCCGGGCCCTGACGGTGCCCAGCTCGGGCACGGTGATCTGGTAGTCGGCCAGCACTTCGAGCAGGAAGGCCTCGAAGGCCTCGTCCGCGCGGTCGATCTCGTCGATCAGCAGCACGCAGGGCGCATCGCTGGAGATGGCCTGCAGCAGCGGGCGCTCGAGCAGGTAGTCGCGCGCGAACAGGTCGGCCTCGCGGATGCGGTCCGGCTGCGTCTCGTGCAGGCGGATGGCCAGCAGCTGCTTGCCGTAGTTCCATTCGTAGGCGGCCTGCGACAGGTCCAGCCCCTCGTGGCACTGCAGCCGCACCAGCTGCTGGCCGCGTGCGCGCGCCAGCGCCACGGCCAGCGCGGTCTTGCCCACGCCGGCGTCGCCCTCGACGAGCAGCGGCCGCTGCAGCTCGCCGGCCAGCCACAGCGTGGTGGCCAGCGCCTCGTCGACGATGTAGCCGGCGCGGTGGAGCGATTCGCGCAGCGCGGCTTCCGGCATGCGTGTCAGGTCCGCTTGCCCGCCAGGCTCGCGAACCAGCCCTTGACCAGGCCCCAGACCAGGGCCAGCGCGTTGATCTCCTTGGCCGCCGCGATGGGCGGTGGCGCGGACGCCTGGGCCGCCGGTTGCGCCGCTGCGGCCTCGGATGCGGGCAGTGCCGCCGCGGCCGCGCGGAAGTTGTCGGCGAACTGCGCCAGCAGCATGTCCGACACCTGCACCATCATGCGGCCGCCGAACTGCGCGAACTTGCCGTTGACGATGACCTTCGCCTGGCCAGCCAGCACCGAGGCAGCCGCGCTCTCGCCCGGCTCGATCCGGGCCTCGAGCTGCATCGAGGCGGACGAGCCCGAGCGGTCGGCGCCCTTGCCCAGCATCTTCATCCGCCGCTGTGCCTCGTCGATCGCCAGCACCTCGATGTCGCCCCCGAAGGCCGCGTTCGCCGGGCCCACCTTGACCTTGACGCTGCCCTTGTAGTGCGTGTCGTCCACCTGCCCGGTGATGGCGGCGCCCGGCATGCAGCCGGCCACGGCCTCGACGTCGCGCAGCACCGCCCAGGCCCGCGCCGGATCGACGTCGAGCGGATAGCGCTTGTCCAGATCGACTTCCATCAGAGGGCCACCCCGCTCGCCTTGAGCTGTCGCCAGACGTTCCATGCGTTGTGCGGCATGGTCATCTGCGTCACGCCCAGGTGCGCGAAGGCATCGACCACCGCCGACGTGAAGGTCGGGATCGATCCCACGTGCGGCGACTCGGCCACGCCCTTGGCGCCCAGCGGATGGTGCGGCGAGGGCGTGACGGTGAAGTCGGTCTCCCACTTCGGCGTTTCCACCGCGGTGGGCAGGAAGTAGTCCATCAGCGTGTTGCCCAGCAGGTTGCCCTGCGCGTCGAAGGGCATCTGCTGGCCCATCGCGACGGCATAGCCCTCGGTCAGCCCGCCGTGGATCTGGCCTTCGATGATCATCGGGTTGATGCGCGTGCCGCAGTCGTCCAGCGCATAGAAGCGGCGCACCTTCGTCTCGCCCGTGGCGCGGTCGATGTCGACCACGCACAGGTAGATGCCGAAGGGATAGGTGAAGTTGGGCGGGTCGTAGTAGTGCACCGCCTCGAGGCCCGGCTCCAGGCCCGGCGGCGGCTGGTTGTAGGCGCTCCACGCGATGTCCTTCATGGTCTTGAAGCGCGTGTTGTCGCCCTTGACGTTGAAGCGGTCGATCTCCCAGTCCAGGTCGCCCTCGCCGACCTCGAGCAGGTGCGCGGCGATCCTGCGCGCCTTGGCGTGGATCTTTCGCGCCGCCAGCGCGATCGCCGCGCCGGCCACCGGGGTCGAGCGCGAGCCGTAGGTGCCCAGCCCGTAGGGCGCGGTGCTGGTGTCGCCCTCTTCCACCTGGATCACCTCGCTCGGGATGCCCAACTCGGTCGCGATGATCTGCGCATAGGTGGTCTGGTGGCCCTGGCCCTGCGTGATGGTGCCCATGCGCGCGATCGCGCTGCCGGTGGGGTGCACCCGGATCTCGCAGGAGTCGAACATGCCCACGCCGAGGATGTCGCACATCTTGCTGGGGCCGGCGCCCACCACCTCGGTGAAGCTGACCAGGCCGATGCCCATCAGCGTCGGGCTCTGCGGGTCGGCGCGCCTGGCCGCCTGCTCGGCGCGCAGCGCGGGATAGTCGCAGGCGTCCAGCACCTTCTGCAGGGCCGGGTGGTAGTCGCCCGAGTCGTACTCGAAGCCGAAGGCGCTGCGGTAGGGGAACTGCTCCTTGCGGATGAAGTTCTTCGCGCGGATCTCGGCCTTGTCCATGCCCAGCTTCTGCGCCAGGATGTCGACCATGCGCTCGATCAGGTAGACCGCCTCGGTCACGCGGAACGAGCAGCGATAGGCCACGCCGCCCGGCGCCTTGTTGGTGTACACGCCCTTGACCGCGCAGTACGCCGCGGGGATGTCGTAGGAGCCCGAGCAGATGTGGAACATGCCGGCCGGGTACTTGGTCGGGTCGGCGCAGGCGTCGAAGGCGCCGTGGTCGGCGACCACGCGGGCGCGAAGGCCCAGGATCCGGCCGTCCTGCGTGGCGGCCAGCTCGCCGTCCATGTGGTAGTCGCGGGCGAAGGCGGTGCTGGAGATGTTCTCGACGCGGTCCTCGATCCACTTGACCGGCTTGCCCAGCACGATGGAGGCGACGATGGCGCACACGTAGCCCGGGTACACGCCGACCTTGTTGCCGAAGCCGCCGCCGATGTCGGGCGAGACGATGCGCACCTTCGATTCCGGGATGCCCGACAGCAGCGAGACCACGGTGCGCACCACGTGCGGCGCCTGCGAGGTCATCCAGGTCGTGAGCTCGCCGCGCACCGGGTCGAAGCTGGCCACGCAGCCGCAGGTCTCCAGCGGGCAGGGGTGCACGCGCGGGTAGAAGATGCGCTCAGCCACGGTCACCGGCGCGCCGTCGAAGGCGGCGTCGGCGGCCGCCTTGTCGCCCGCTTCCCAGGTGAAGATGTGGTTGGGATGGTCGCGCTTGCCGTGCGCGCCCTCGGTCTTGCCGGCGAGGTCTTCGCGCAGCACCGGCGCATCGGGCTTCAAGGCTTCGAAGGGGTCGAGCACGGGCGGCAGCTCGTCGTACTCGACCTGCACCGCTTCCACGCCGTCGGCCGCGGCGTAGCGGTCCTCGGCGATCACCACGGCCACCTCCTGCATCTGGAAGTGCACCTTCTCGTCGGCCAGCACCGCCGCGACGTCGCCGGCCAGCGTCGGCATCCAGTGCAGCTTGAGCGGCTTCAGGTCCTCGGCCGTGAGCACGGCGATCACGCCGGGCACCTTGAGCGCCTCCTCCTTGTCGATCCTGCGGATGCGCGCATGCGCCAGCGGCGAGCGCACGATGTCCATGTGCAGCATGCCGGGCAGGTGGATGTCGTCGACGTAGTGGCCCTTGCCCTGGATGAAGCGGGCATCCTCCTTGCGCAGCCGGGCATCGCCCAGGCCTTGAAGCGCGGCGCTGCGTTCCAGCAGCTTCGGATCGATCGGTGCGTTCATTGGACCCCCTTGGCGCTGCGCGCCGTTCCCCCGAGGGGAAGTTCGCACTTCGGGCGGCCGTGCGTGCTCATGCCGCCACCTTCTCGGTCTGGCGCAGCTTGTCGGCCGCGTACAGCACCGCCTTGACGATGTTCTGGTAACCGGTACAGCGGCACAGGTTGCCGCTCATGCCCATGCGCACCTCCTCCTCGGAGGGGTCCGGGTTCTCCTGCAGGAAGCGGTAGGCGCGCATCAGCATGCCGGGCGTGCAGAAGCCGCACTGCAGGCCGTGCTGGGTGTAGAAGCCTTCCTGCACCGCGTGCAGCACGGCCCCCTTGGCCAGGCCTTCCACCGTGAACACCTCGCTGCCGTCGCACTGCACCGCCAGGTGCGTGCAGCTCTTGACCGAGCGGCCGTCGATGTCGACCGTGCAGGCGCCGCAGTGGCTGGTCTCGCAGCCGATGTGGGCGCCGGTGAGGCTGCATTCCTCGCGCAGGAAGTGCACCAGCAGCATGCGCGGCTCCACCGCCTTCTCGACGCTGCGGCCGTTCACCGTCACATGGACCAGGGTCTTGCTCATGGGTGGCTCCGTTTCCGTTCTACTGGCAGCGCGCGGCGGCCTTGCGCAGCGCACGCCGCAGCATCTGAGCGGCCATCGCGGTCTTGTAGTCGCGGTCGCCGCGCAGGTCTTCGGCCGGGTCGCAGGCCGCGCAGGCGCGGGCCACGGCCTCGTCGATCGCGGCATCGTCCAGCGCCCGGCCCTGCAGCGCCGCCTCGGCCTCGGTGGCATGCAGCGCCGTGGGCGCCACATTCGTCAGGGCGATGCGCACGTGGCCGACCCGGCCGCCGTCCATGCGCAGCACCACGGCAGCAGCGGCCGTGGCGAAGTCGCCGGTCTTGCGCTTGAGCTTCTCGTAGGCGTAGCCGGTGCGCGGCGCGAAGGCGGGCACGCGGATCTCGGTGAGGATCTCGTCCTCGGCCATGTCGGTCATGTAGGTGCCGTGGAAGAAGCCGTCGGCCTTCACCTGCCGCATGCCGTTCGCGCCTTCGAGCGTGAAGACGGCATCGAGCGCGATCGACAGCGCCGGGTGGTCGTTGCCCGGATCGCCATGCGCGATGTCGCCGCCGATGGTGCCGCGGTTGCGCACCTGCGGATCGGCGATCAGCCGCACCGCCTCGGGCAGCAGCGGCACCCTGGCCTGCAGCACGGGCGAATCGATCAGGTCGTTCTCGACCGTCATGGCGCCGATCACCACCGTGTCGCCCGCCTCACGGATGCCGCGCAGGGCGTCGATGCGGTTCAGATCGATCAGGTGCGCCGGCTGCGCGAAGCGCAGCTTCATCATCGGCAGCAGGCTGTGGCCGCCCGCCAGGAGCTTCGCATCGCCGCCGAGGCGGCCGAGCAGCTGGATCGCGTCGGGGACCGAGCGCGGGGCGTGGTATTCGAAGGCGGGCGGGATCATCGGGGCAGTCTCCTGGCGGCGCGATGGCGCCGGCTTTGTTCTGCCTACAAGTTAGCGCCGGACGCCGCGCGCCACGCGGCCGGTGCACGACAGCCGCCGCCGGCTGCACGAAATGCGGCATGCGCCGCACGAACGGCAGCGGCCGGATCGCTGGCACGGGTTTACCCCGGGGGGGTCAGAGGCCCAGCGGATCGGTCTCGGCGATGCCCAGCCGTGTCATCAGCAAGGGCACGCTGGCGCGCGAGACCGGCAGCGCAGTGCTCTCCCCGCGCAGCGCGAGGCTGATGCGCCCGCCGTCGCGCACGATCTGCTCGGCGAAATCGAGGTTGGCCAGGTAGCTGCGGTGGATGCGCAGGAACATGGCGGCATTCAGCCGCTCGGCCAGGTCGCTGATGCTGAGGTTGCAGAAGCTGGCGCCGTGCGCCGTGCTCACCCAGGTGTAGTGGCCCTCCGACCGGATGTGGCTGACCTCGCGCACGTCCACCAGCACGATGCGGTTCTGCGAGACGGTCGGGATCTTGTGCAGCATCCGCTTGCCGGGCGCCTTGGGCACGAGCGCCGATTCGTCGCCGCTGACGACCTCGGTGATGTCATGGAAGATCAGCGTGTAGCCGGCCGTGTCGCCGCGCATGTCCGACAGCTTGGTGACCTTGATCAGCAGCACCCGCTCGGGGATGTTGATGATCATGGTCATCGGCGGCGGATTGCTGACCGGGCACTCCGCCTGCTCGAGCAGGAACTTGACCTTGGGCTGCGAGCGCTCGGGATGGAAAGACAGCACCATCTTCTCGAAGGGCTGCTTGTCCTCCACCGGCAGCGCGCGGCGGGCGAAGCTGTTCATCGCGACCACGCGCAGGTCGGGCGCGAGCTGGACGACGCCGACGTCGGAGCGTTCGAGAAAGTAGAGCGGGCTGCCGAGCTGCATGCGTGGGGGAGCGGAGTGGATTCGCGACATCCGGTGCGGCAATTGAAGCACCGTTTGCCGGCGAATGCACGCGGGTCGTCCCGCCCCCCGGCCCGCGCAGGCGCGGCTCAGACCTTGCTGAAATCCGGCTTGCGCTTCTCCATGAACGCCGTGAAGGCCTCGCGCGCCGCCGGCTCGCGCAGCATGCGCCCGAAGCTCGCGCCCTCCTCGTCCATGCGCTCGCGCACCGCCGAGGCCTGCGCCGTCTTCATCAGCCGCTTGGTTTCGACCAGCGCCGACAGCGGCTTGGCCGCCAGCTTGCGGGCCTGCTGCTGGGCGAAGGCATTGGCTTCGGTGGGCGGCACCACGCGGTTGACCAGGCCGACTTCGAGCGCCGCCTCGGCCATGAAGGGCTCGCCGAGCAGCAGCGCCTCGGCCGCGCGGTGGTAGCCGAACATCTGCGGCAGCAGCAGGCTGGAGGCCGCCTCGGGGCACAGGCCCAGGTTGACGAAGGGCACCGAGAAGGCCGCGTTGTCGCCCGCATAGACCAGGTCGCAGTGCAGCAGCAGCGTGGTGCCGATGCCCACCGCCGGCCCGCACACCGCCGCGACGATGGGCTTGGGAAAGGCGGCGATGCCGCGCAGGAAGCGGAACACCGGCGAGCCTTCGGAAGACGGCGGCGCATTGAGGAAGTCGCCGATGTCGTTGCCGGCGGAAAAGATGGTGGCGTCGCCCTGGATCAGCACGCAGCGCACGGCCGCGTCCTGCTCGGCCTGCGCCAGCGCATCGGCCAGCGCGGCGTACATGTCGCGCGTGATCGAGTTCTTGCGCGCCAGGCGGTTGAAGGTGAGGGTCATCACACCGTCTTCGGTGTGCACGAGGATGTCGCTCATGGCAGTGCCTTTTCTGTGAGTGTTTCGCGAATGAATTCCAGGCGGTCCTGGCCCCAGAACATCTGGTCGCCGACGAACATGGTGGGCGCGCCGAACACGCCGCGCGCCACGGCCTCCTGCGTGACGGCCTTGAGCCGGTCCTTCACCTCCTGCCGTTCGGCCAGCGCCATGAGCGCGGCGGGGTCGAAGCCGGCGGCCTGCAGCACCTCGGCCACGACGCCGGCGTCGTTCATGTCGCGCGCCTCGGTCCAGATGGCGCGGTACACCGCCTCGCAGTAGGCCACCAGGCGCGCCGGCTCGTGCATCTGCAGCCCGGTGGCGCCGCGCATCAGGCGCAGGGTGTTGATCGGGAAATGCGGGTTGCCGCGGTAGGGCACGCCATAGCGCCGGGCATAACGGCGCAGGTCCTGGTGCATGTAGCGGCCCTTGGCGGGCACGGCCCCCGGCGACTGGTTGCCGGTGGCCTGGAACACGCCGCCCAGCAGCATCGGCTTGTAGGCCAGTGTGGCGCCGGCCTCCTGGCACAGGCGCGGCAGCTGGGTGTGGGCGAGGTAGGCGGCGGGGCTGCCGACATCGAAATAGAACTCGACGCTGGGGGTGGGCATGGCGGGTGTCTCCTGGCTTTCTTCCGGGTCGCTGCGGCGCGCAGCGGCCTCACTCCTTGTAGTACACGATCTGGTTCGAGGTCGCCAGCAGCGCGCCGGACTCGCTCCACAGCTGCGCCGCCTGGTCGAAGTAGCCGTGGCGGAACTGCTGGCCCGTCGCGCGGCAGAACAGGTAGCCGGTGCCGACCTCGGCGAGCTGCGCCGCATCGGCGTGGAAGTAGGTGGTGATGGACACGGTGCCGGCCGGCACCGGCCTGGCGCGGCGCAGCCACACGCGCGGAAAGAACACGTCGCTCATCGCCGCCAGCGAGGCGAAGTCCAGCGGCCGCGGTGGGGTGTCGCGCAGCCACAGCCGGCTCTCGCTGTGCGTGCCGCTGCCGTCCCACTGGACCGGCAGGCCGCCGCTGGCGGGGCGCATCTCGTACCGGTCGATCCAGGCCACGCGCGCCGGGCCGATGCCGACCTTCTCCACCTCCGCCGGCGGCGGCGCCTCGGGCATCGGCGCATCGGTCGCGCCCCAGGTCTCGCGGCGCAGCGCGGTCATGGCGGTGGCGGTGGTGTTGACCTGCATCCGGCCTTCGGCGTCGGCCTGCGCGATCTGGACCGTCCAGTGCTGCGTGGAGCGGTTGGTGCGCACCGGCGTGGCCTGCACCTCCAGCGGCCCGGCCTCGATGGCGGCCGCGAAGTTCACGGTCAGCGCCACGGGGGTGCCCAGCAGGTCGGGATGCCGCAGCACCGCCTGCAGGATCAGCGCCGCGGTGGTGCCGCCGTAGGGGCCCACCATGTTCCAGTAGTCGGGGCTGGTGGCCCCCGTGAACTGGCCCGCGCGCAGGTCGCTGTGCGCGAGGGCCATGGCCTTGTCGAAGGGATGGATGGTCATGGCCGGAGTGTGCCTCGGTGGCAGGGCCTCAGGCAGTCGTGTGCGGGACGCCCGCCGCGGCCAGCGCCGGCAGCCGCTGCAGGCCCTGCAGCGTGCGCGGCCACAGGCTCTGGCGGAACTGCGCGCGGAAGAAGCCGAAGTGCCCGATGCGCCGCACCTGCACGTCGGCCGGCGCGATGCGCTCCACCGCGTGCGGCGCCGCGGCGTAGAAGCTCAGCAGGCTCTCGGTGCCGCGCAGGGTCATCAGCTCGTCGTCGGCGATCGACAGCGCGAGCACCGGAAAGCGCACCTGCGCATAGCTGCGCGCCGCGGCCTCGCCCTCGGCGCCCACGCTGTAGCGCGGGTGCAGGCACCAGCGGCGCCACTGCAGGATCACGCCGCGCGGGAGGTCGCCGACCTTGCGCAGCCGGCGGCCGGGAAAGTAGCCCCACAGCCGCACCGCCAGCGGCACCAGCACGAACCAGAAGTACAGGATGCTGCGCTTGAGCCGGGGCGCGTTCTCGCGCCAGTAGCCGCTGCCCGCCGCGATGCTGAGCAGCCCGTCGACCTGTTCGGGCCGCTGCAGGAAGCCCGGCAGCTGCGCGCCCAGGCTGTGGCCCAGCAGGTACAGCGGCTGCCCGGCCGACTCGGCACGGGCCGCGTCGATCACGGCTTCGTAGTCGCGCGCCCAGTCGAACAGGTCGGCCTCGTAGCCGCGCAGCGAGCGGCTCGCCGCCGCCGGCCGCGAATCGCCCGCGCCGCGGTAGTCGAAGGTCCAGACGCGAAAGCCCTGCCGCGCCAGCCACTGCGCGAAGTCGGCATAGAAGCTCTGGCGCACGCCCATGGCGCCGCCGATGACGATGCTGGCGCGCGGCGCCCCCTCCGGGTGGCTGACGCGCACCGCCAGCTGCGTGTGCGCATCGACGGGCAGCGTGCGGCAGTCCTGCATGGCAGCCTCAGACGCGCTCGAAGATCCCCGCGGCGCCCTGCCCCATGCCCACGCACATGGTGACCATGCCGTACTTGAGATTCTTTCGCCGCAGCGCGTGCACCACGGTGGCCGAGCGGATGGCGCCGGTGGCGCCCAGCGGATGGCCCAGCGCGATCGCGCCGCCCATCGGATTGACCTTGGCCGGGTCCAGCCCCAGCGTGTTCAGCACCGCGAGCGACTGCGCGGCGAAAGCCTCGTTCAGCTCGAACCAGTCGATGTCGTCCTGCTTCAGCCCCGCATAGCGCAGCGCGGCCGGGATCGCCTCGATCGGGCCGATGCCCATGATCGCCGGCGGCACGCCCTTGCTGGCGAAGCTGACGAAGCGCGCCAGCGGCGTCAGGCCGAACTGCTTCACCGCCTTCTCGCTGGCCAGGATCAGCGCGCCGGCGCCGTCGGACGTCTGCGAGCTGTTGCCGGCGGTGACGCTGCCGCGCGCGGCGAACACGGTGCGCAGCTTGGCCAGGCCTTCCAGGCTGGTGTCGGGGCGCGGGCCTTCGTCGAGATTCACGGTGCGGGTCTTCGCCGTGGCCTCGCCGCTGGCCAGGTCCAGGCCGCGGTCGGTCACCTCGATGGGCGTGATCTCGTCGCCGAACTCGCCGGCCTGCTGCGCGGCGATGGCGCGGCGGTGCGATTCGAGCGCGAAGGCGTCCTGCGCCTCGCGGCCGACCTTCCACTGCTGCGCCACCTTCTCGGCCGTCAGGCCCATGCCGTAGGCGATGCCCACGTCCCCGTCGCGCTCGAAGATCGAGGGCGACAGCGAGGGCGCGTTGCCCATCATCGGCACCATGCTCATGCTCTCCACGCCGGCGGCGATCATCACCTCGGCCTCGCCGACGCGGATGCGGTCGGCCGCCATCTGCACCGCCGACAGGCCGGAGGCGCAGAAGCGGTTGACGGTGATGCCGCCCACGCTGGTGGGCAGCCCCGCCAGCACCGCGCCGATGCGCGCCACGTTCAGGCCCTGCTGCGCCTCGGGGATCGCGCAGCCGCACACGATGTCCTCGATCGCCTGCGGGTCGAGCCCGGGCACCTGCGCCAGCGCCGCCTTGAGCGTGGTGGCCAGCAGGTCGTCGGGCCGGGTGTTGCGGAAGAAGCCGCGGTGCGACCGGCCGATGGGTGTGCGGGTGGCGGCGACGATGTAGGCTTCTTGAACTTGCTTGCTGCTCATGAGGAGGCTCCTGCGGTGTCTGGCTCCTTCCCCCTCTGGGGGAAGGCTGGGATGGGGGCCTGCGCCGCCAGCATTGCGAGCCGGCTGGCAATGGCTTGCAGGACGCCATCGATGTTGATGAAGGGTTCGTTGGAAGCGAAGCGCAGCACGTTGAAGCCCTGCGCACGGAAGAAGGCCTCTCGCGCCTGGTCGTAGGCCTGCTGCCGAAGATGCTGGGAGCCGTCGAGTTCGACGATCAGCTTCGGGCTCAGGCACGCGAAGTCCGCGATGTACGCGCCCAGCGGATGCTGGCGGCGGAACTTCACGCCCAGCGGCTCCCCGCGCAGCCCCGACCAGAGCTTGCGCTCGGAGTCGGTCATGTCGCGACGCAGCAGGCGCGCGTTTTTCTGTGCGGTGGATGTGGATTGGTTCTGCATCGGCTGTGCCCCCATCCCAACCTTCCCCCAGAGGGGGAAGGAGGAAAACGGGATCAGTTCCTGACTGGCTTGCCCGTGCTGAGCATCCCCATGATCCGCTCCTGCGTCTTCGGGTGCACCACCAGCGCGCAGAAGGCCTTGCGTTCCAGGCTCATCAGGTATTCCTCGCTCACCAGCGTGCCGGCATCGACCTCGCCGCCGGTCACCACGCCGGCGATCAGGTCGGCGATGTGGAAGTCGTGCGCGCTGATGAAGCCGCCGTCGCGCATGTTCACCAGTTGCCCGCGGATGGTGGCGGCGCCGCTGCGGCCGGCCACGCGGAAGGGGCGCTTGAGCGGCGGGCGCCAGCCGGCGTCGGCCATGGCCTTGGCCTGCTGCAGCGCGACGTAGAGCAACTCGTCCTTGTTGGGCACGACGATGTCGCTGTCCAGCAGGTAGCCCAGCTTCCTCGACTCGAGCGCGCTGGTGCCCACCTTGGCCATCGCCGCGGCGGTGAAGCCTTCGGTGAGGAAGGGCAGCAGGTCGCTGCCGGTGGAGGCCTGCGCGTTCTCGGCGGCGCGGCGCGCGATGTAGGTCAGGCCGCCGGCGCCGGGCACCAGGCCGACGCCCACTTCCACCAGGCCGATGTAGCTTTCCATCGCCACCACGCGGCGCGCCGAATGCACGGCCAGTTCGCAGCCGCCGCCCAGCGCCAGGCCGCGCACCGCCGACACCACCGGCACGCCGGCGTAGCGGATGCGCAGCATCACGTCCTGCAGCGCCTGCTCGGCACCCTCGATGGCGCCGATGCCGGCGACCACGAAGGCCGGCAGCATGGCCTGCAGGTCGGCGCCGACGGAGAACTTGTCGTCCGGCGACCAGATCACCAGCCCCTTGTACTCGCGTTCGGCCAGGCCCACCGCCTCGGCCAGCGCCTCTGCCACGTCGGGGCTGATGGCGTTCATCTTCGAATGGATGCTGGCGATCAGCACTTCGCCGTCCAGCGTCCACACGCGCACGTCGCCCTCGTCGCTGAGGGTGGTGCCGGCCTCCTCGGCACGCGGCGCCTGGCTGCCGCGCACGCTCTCCGGGAAGAGCTGGCGCACATGCACCGGCAGGCGGCGCAGCGGCACGAAGCGCTGCTCGGACGGGCTCCACGAACCTTCGGGCGTGTGCACGCCGCCGGCCTTGGCCACCGGGCCTTCGAACACCCACCTGGGCAGCGGCGCATTCGACAGCGCCTTGCCGGCCTCGATGTCTTCCTGGATCCACTGCGCGACCTGCGCCCAGCCCGCTTCCTGCCACAGCTCGAAGGGGCCCTGCGCCATGCCGAAGCCCCAGCGCATCGCGAAGTCCACGTCGCGCGCGCTCTCGGCGATCTCGCCCAGATGCACCGCCGCGTAGTGGAAGCCGTCGCGCAGGATCGCCCACAGGAACTGCCCCTGCGGCCCTTCGCTCTCGCGCAGCAGCTTCAGGCGCTGGGCGGCCGGCTTCCTGAGCATGCGGCCGTAGACCTCGTCGGCCTTGGCGCCGGCGGGCACGTACTCGCCCGTGCCGAGGTCGAAGCGCAGGATGTCGCGCCCCACCTTCTTGTAGAAGCCGGCCTTGGCCTTCTGGCCCAGGTGGCCGAGCTCGAGCAGCCTGGCCAGCACCGGCGGCGTGGCGAAGTTGGCGTAGAAGGGATCGGTCTCGGCGCTCAGGGTGTCCTGCAGCGTCTTGATGACGTGCGCCATGGTGTCCAGGCCCACCACGTCGGCGGTGCGGAAGGTGCCCGAGCTGGCGCGACCGAGCTTCTTGCCGGTGAGGTCGTCCACCACGTCGGGCGTGAGGCCGAACTTCTCCACTTCCTTGAGCGTGGCCAGCATGCCGGCGATGCCCACGCGGTTGGCGATGAAGTTGGGCGTGTCCTTGGCGCGCACCACACCCTTGCCGAGCGTGCTGGTGACGAAGGTCTCGAGGTCGTCGAGCACCTGCGGCTGCGTGGTCGGCGTGGCGATCAGCTCGACCAGGAACATGTAGCGCGGCGGGTTGAAGAAGTGGATGCCGCAAAAGCGCGGCTTGATCGCCTCGGGCAGCGCCTCGCTCAGCCTGGTGATCGACAGGCCCGAGGTGTTGGAGGCCAGGATCGCATGCCCGGCCACGTGCGGCGCGATCTTCCCGTACAGGTCGAGCTTCCAGTCCATGCGCTCGGCGATGGCCTCGATCACCAGGTCGCATTCGCCCAGCAGCGCCATGTGCTCGTCGTAGTTGGCGGCCTGGATCAGCTCGGCGTCTTCCGGCACGCCCAGCGGCGAGGGCTTGAGCTTCTTGAGGTTGTCGATGGCGCGCGTGACGATGCCGTTCTTCGGGCCGTCCTTGGCCGCCAGGTCGAACAGCACCACGGGCACGCGCACGTTGACGAGGTGGGCCGCGATCTGCGCGCCCATCACCCCGGCGCCGAGCACGGCGACTTTCTTCACTTGAAATTGGGACATGTCGGTTCCAGTCGTTTACTGCACGCGGTTCCAGGTTTGCGTGCGCCAGAAGGGGCCGAGGTAGCCGCGCACTTCGAGCTTGCGGCCGCCGTCGACCGGCGTGAAGCTGGCGCGGTATTCCTTGCCGTTCTCGGGGTCGAGGATGCGCCCGCCTTCCCATACGTCCTTGCCCTCGGCCTTCTTGCCGCCGCGGATGATCTCCAGGCCGGCGATGGGCTGGCCCTTGCGCTCGTCGGTGCATTCCTCGCAGGTGGGCTTGCCGTCCTTCTTGAGCGACTTCTCGATGCGGCCGCTGAGCGCGCCGCCGCTTTCGGCGATGCGGATCTCGGCCTTGGCCTCGCCGGTCTTGTCGTCGACGTTGCGCCACAGGCCCACCGGGCTCGTCTGGGCCAGCGCCGGGCCGGCGGCGGCCAGGACGATCGCGGCGATCAGGGACTTGTTCATGGGCGTCTCCTGGAAGGGATGGATATCAGGCCAGCGCGGCGTCGGTGTCCATCAGCGGTTTGGCGCCCGTGCGCGCGGTGCGCATCAGCGTCGCGGTCTCGGGGAAGAGCTTGGCGAAGTAGAAGCGCGCGGTCTGCAGCTTGGCGACGTAGAAGGGATCGGTGTCGCCTTCGGCGATCCTGCGCAGCGCCACCTGGGCCATGCGCGCGAACAGGTAGCCGAACACGAAGTGGCCCGCCACGCGCAGGTAGTCCACCGCCGCGGCGCCCACCTCGTCGGGGTTCTGGAAGCCCTTGAAGCCGATCTCGGTGGTGAACTTGGTGAACTGGTCGCCCAGCGCGGCGATCGGGTTGATGAACTCGGCCATCTTCTCGTTCACGCCCTCTTCCTCGACCAGCCTCGCCACCAGCTTGCCGAACTTCTTGAGCGTGGCGCCGTTGTTCGACAGCACCTTGCGGCCCAGCAGGTCGAGCGACTGCACGGTGTTCGTGCCCTCGTAGATCATGTTGATGCGGTTGTCGCGCACGAACTGCTCCATGCCCCATTCCTTGATGAAGCCATGGCCGCCGAAGACCTGCATGCAGGCGTTGGTCGCGATGTGGCCGTTGTCGGTGATGAAGGCCTTGACGATCGGGGTGAGCAGCGCGACCAGCTCGTCGGCGTCCTTGCGCGCCTTCTCGTCGGGGTGGTGGTGCGCCTTGTCCAGCAGCAGGGTGCAGAAGATCTGCAGCGCGCGGCCGCCCTCGGCGTAGGCCTTGGCGGTGAGCAGCATCTTGCGCACGTCGGGGTGCACGATGATCGGGTCGGCCTCCTTGTCCTTGGCCTTGGGGCCGGACAGCGAGCGCATCTGCAGGCGGTCCTTGGCGTAGGCCAGCGCGTTCTGGAACGCGACCTCGGTCAGCCCCAGCGACTGGTTGCCCACGCCCAGGCGGGCGGCGTTCATCATCACGAACATGGCCTGCAGGCCCTTGTTGGGCTCGCCCACCAGCGTGCCGGTGGCGCCGTCGATCACGATCTGCGCGGTGGCGTTGCCGTGGATGCCCATCTTGTGCTCCAGGCCGCCGCAGTGGATGGCGTTGCGCTCGCCCAGCGAACCGTCGGCCTTGACGTGGAACTTGGGCACCACGAACAGGCTGATCCCCTTGCTGCCCTTGGGCGCATCGGGCAGGCGCGCGAGCACCAGGTGGATGATGTTCTCGGCCATGTCGTGCTCGCCGGCCGAGATGAAGATCTTGTTGCCGGTGATCCTGTAGCTGCCGTCGGCCTGCGGCTCGGCCTTGGTGCGCAGCAGGCCCAGGTCGGTGCCGCAGTGCGGCTCGGTCAGGCACATGGTGCCGGTCCACTCGCCGCTCACCAGCTTGGGCAGGTAGGTCTTCTTCTGTGCGTCGGTGCCGTGGGCCAGCAGCGCCTCGTAGGCGCCGTGCGACAGGCCGGGGTACATGGTCCAGGCCTGGTTGGCGCTGTTGAGCATCTCGTACAGGCACTGGTTGACCACGAAGGGCAGGCCTTGGCCGCCGAACGCCGGATCGCAGGACAGCGCCGCCCAGCCGCCTTCCACGTACTTGGCATAGGCCTCCTTGAAGCCCTTGGGCGTGGTCACGACGTGGGTGCGCTTGTCCAGCGTGCAGCCTTCCTCGTCGCCGCTGATGTTCAGCGGGAAGGTCACCTCGGCGGCGAACTTGCCGGCCTCCTCGATCACCGCGTTGATGGTGTCGGCGTCGGTCTCGGCATGCGCGGGCATCGCCTTGTATTCCTCGGCGACGTTGAAGACCTCGTGCAGGACGAACTGCATGTCGCGCAACGGCGGGGTGTAGGTGGGCATCCGGGGGCTCCTGGTACGAAAGAGAAAGAAGAAGGAAGAGAAGGGAAGATCAGCGCACGGCACGCAGACGGCGCGGCGCGGGCGCCGGCTGCGGCGCGTCGGGCACGGCGCAGCGGGCGAGGATGTTGTCGAAGCCGGCGGTGGCGCGCTCGATCGCGCCGGGCGTGCGCAGGAAGCGCGCCTCGTAGTGCAGCGCGAGGATCAGCCCGTGGATCTCGAAGGCGACCTGCCGCTCGTCGGCCTCGGGTTTGAGATGGCCCTCGGCCTTGGCCTGCACCACCGCGCGGTACACGGCCGCCTGCCAGATGCTCACCGACTCGACCAGCGCGTCGCGCACCGGGCCGGGGCGGTCGTCGAACTCGGTGGCGCCGCTGATGTAGATGCAGCCCGAATCGATCTCGACCGAGGTGCGCTTCATCCAGTTGGCGAACATCGCCCGCAGCCGCGGCAGGCCGCGCGCCGCCTTGAGCGCCGGGTAGAACACCTCCTGCTCGAAGCGCGCGTGGTACTCGCGCACCACCGAGATCTGCAGTTCCTCGCGCGAGCCGAAGTGGGCGAACACGCCCGACTTGCTCATCTTGGTGATCTCGGCCACGGCGCCGATCGACAGTCCCTCCAGCCCGACCTGGGCGGCGAGGTCCAGCGCCGCGTCGACGATGGCAGCCTTGGTCTGCTGGCCCTTGGGGGCGCCGCGGGCCGGCTTGGAGGAAGCGGTGGGGGTGGACATGTCTCTTCGAATAAAACGAACGATCGTGCTATTTTGAGAGGTGCAAGCCGGCTTGGCAAGCGCAAAGCCCTACTGCCCCGGCGGGTCTTTGCGCAGTTTGACGGCGATGGATCCGCTCCAGCCCTTCAGATAGCCGGTCACAAGCCGCGCACCCTCGTCGATGAGCGCCGCCATCCGATCGTCGGTAAGCACTTTGGAATGGTGCAGCACCGCGTTGTGCGTCAATGCCTCGATCGTGGTCACACATACAAATGATGCGAGCTCCAGGTCCTCGACACCGAGTTCGTCCCGAACCCCCTCAAGATAGGCCCGGAACAGAGTGAAATTCTCACGACTGAAAGTCTCCAGCTTCTCGAGCTTGCCCACGCGCGGAATCTGTTCGGCGAGGACTCGATGCAGCTGGGGATCGAGACGGTGTGCTTCCACCGCGACAGCGACGAATTTGCGCATCGCCTTGTCCACCGGCTGAGCCAAGACCTGCGCCAACTCGCCCCGCACCGTTTGCATGATCTCCTGCTGGTGGCGCTCGATCACGGCGGCGACGAGTGCCTCCTTGCTGGGGAAATACTGGTAGAGCGAACCGATGCTCACCCCTGCGACTTCCGCGATGCGATTGGTGCTGGCCTTGTCGAAGCCATCCCTGACCAGAATGCGAGCGGTCGCCTCGATCAGGTTGTCCACAGTCGTGCGCGACCGCTCCTGAGTGGCGATTTTCCTGGGCCGGGTGACTGGTTTGCGCGCCATTTTCTAGTGCTGCCAATGCGAGTAGCAAAAGCGAATGATCGCTCATATTCTGGCCGGACGCGAACAGGCAGCGCAACTTCCTGCGTGCAACGCCTGCAGCGCGCAAATCCCCCAGGAGACCCATGACATGGACCCCACATTGCACCACCTGTTCAGATACAAAGCTTGGGCGAACGACCAGCTATTGACGGCGCTGGCCCGGCTTGGCGACAGCGCCCCCATCGTCGCACCGGCCATCAAGGCCTTGAGCCACACCTATGTTGTCGATCGGATATTCGCCGCGCACGTCAGGCGGGAAGCTCACGCATACACATCGTCCAACTTGAGCGAGATGCCGACGCTGGAAGAGCTATCCGCCGACCTGAGAAGAAGCGACCAGGAGTACATCGAGTATGTGTCCACGCTCGAACTCGACCAATTGGCCGAACGAATCGACTTCGCGTTCACTGACGGCGCGCCGGGACGCATGTCCCGCGAGGAGATGCTCATGCATGTTGTCACGCACGGAACAGGTCATCGTGGACAGGTCAGCGCAGTGATGCTGCTCAATTCAGTGCCACCGGCCAAGGATGGTTTCACGACGTATCTGCACGAGGCGGAGCCAGCGGCGAGAGGGCGGGCTGTCGCCTGAACGCTACTGAGCGGCACGGGCGTGCCATCGATGGCTCGATGTCCGCTGCTGGCGGGTCGACGGCAGACCATCGCCTCAGGCTGCCCGACAGCGGTAGCGCCGGCGGCTGCCGATCTTGCTGCTCACGGTCTCGGCGGACTTGCGGTCGCTCGGCGAGGCAGCGTCTCCCTGACCCAGCGATGATGTACTTGCACCGCACAAACATCCGGAGTCGGGGAAAGTGATCGCATTGTTCACGCCGTCCCCCCGTTGGGGAATCAGCTACTCAGCTGCGCCCCCGCCTGCACCAAAGCCCGCGTCAGCGTCGCCTGCTGGTCCGCGGTCAGCTGGCCGCGCGCGCTGACGCTCACCAGCGTGCGCCATAGACTGTTGTCCCTGGACACCGGAACCGCGATGGTGACGAAGCCTCGCAGGTAGTGGCCATCGTCCGTCGCCGAACCGGCGGCGGCGCATTCCCTCACCTGCTTCTCCCACGCCTGGAACGCCAGCGGCTGCGCCCACTTCAACCCTGCGAAGACCGCCTTTGCCTCCTCGCGCGACAGCCCGCGGTGCGCGGCCACGCACCGGCCGCTGGCTCCGGCGTACACCGGAAAACGCCTGCCGACCTCTATGACCACGCCATACGAATTGGCCAGGTGCGCAGCGGCCAGTACCGTGGATCGGCCCGTGTTGCCGATGTGCAGGAGCGCGACCGAGGTGCCGTGCCTCTCGGCCAAGGCCTGCAACATGGGCTCGGCCTCCCGCACGCCGGGAACCACCGCCAGCGTACGCCGCGCGAACCTCACCATCTGGCTACTCAGGCTGTAGCGGTGGTCGGCGTCGCTGGACTGCACCAGGCCGTCCGCCTCCAGGGCGCGCAGGATGTGCAGGCAAGTGCTGGGCACGATCTGCAGGTCTCGCGCCATCGCGTTCACGCCCATCGGTGACCGGGACTCCCCAAGGTAGCGCAGGATGGCGATGGCGCGCGCCACCGCCGGTGATTTTGGCGACGCCTGGGAAACCCCAAGATCTTGTGGTGTCATCGGAGGCATCAGGTGGACAGCCTGCGGCCGACGTCCTGCAGGTGCAGCACCAGCGCTGCGTTTTCGTCGGCGGTGAGCTGCTCCGCACCGAAAATGGCGACGATCGAGCGGCGCATGGCCTCACCCTCGAACACCGGCACGGCCACCGTGGTGAAGCCGCGTACGAACTGCCCGTCGTCGCGGGCCACGCCGTCGGCCCTGGCCTGCCGCACCTGGGCCAGCCAGCGCCGGAAGCCGATGGCGCGCTCGAATTCCAGCTTCTCGAAGCGCGCCTGCAATTCGTCCGTGCCCAGCCCCGAGAACGCCGCGTAGCACCGGCCGCTGGCACCCGCCCAGGCGGACACATGGCGGCCGATAGTCAGGCGCGCGCCGAACATCGCGCCGCCGAAGGCCAGGCCGACCACGGTCGCGCCCTCGCCGTCGATCTCGTTGGCGACGGCCGTGATGTTGAAGGTGGAGGAGATCACGTCCAGCTCGTCCTGCACAGCGCGCAGCGAGACGCCGGCGGCCAGCAGGTGGCTGGCGACGCTGGCCGCGCCAACGCCGATGGAATACTTCAGCGTCTGCGGATGCCGGAAGATGAACTCCTCGGCCTCGAGCACCTGCAGGATGCCCTGGCAGGCGCTCTGGGCGATGCCCATCTGCGTGGCGATGGACTTGGCGCTTAGTGGCTCGGCTGCATCGGCCAACGCGCGCACGATGGCGATCGCGCGGTTGACCGCGGGCGCGCGCGACTCCGTGCCGTTGGCGGCAAAGTCGGTCAGCGCGTCGCTGTGCAAGATGCAGCCCGGCGTTTCATCGTGCCCGATTATCGGGGAACGGCCCCCGGCCGGCGCCCCGGCGTGGCACTGACCGCACCCTCCTCCAGCAACTGAGCGACCAGCGCATCCGGCACGCCCCAGTCGCGCAACACGCCCAGCGAATGCTCGCCGATGCGCGGCGCCTGCGCCGCATCCTGCAGGCCCTGCGTGCCGGGCACGGCCGCGATGGGCAGTGGATCGTCGAAGCCGGCATGCGGCTGCCAGGCCACCGCCTGGTTGGCCCGCACCTGGTCGTGCCGGACCGCGGCGGCGTAGGTGTTGACCCGGGAATTGAGGATGCCCGCCTCGGTGAGCAGCCTGCACAACGCATCGGTGCCGTGCTTGCGCAACTCCGCCTCCAGCTGCGGGACGAACTCCTCGCGCAGCCGCACGCGGTCGGCGGCCCGCGCATACCTGCCGCCCTCAACCCAGTCGGGCCGCCCGAGCAAGCGGCTGAGCAGCGCGAAGTGGTCGTCGCGCCGCGCCGACAGGCTGACGAAGCCGTCCGCCGTGGCGAACACGCCCAAGGGGACGTACATTGCCCGCTCGCCGGACTCGACGTGGCTCTCCAGGATCTTGCCGGCCTGCAGCGCCATGGCCGCGCTCATCAGCGAACATTCGACCCGGTAGCCCGAGCCGCCGAAGCGCGCCCGTTCCAGCAGCGCCATCGAAATAGCCTGAAAGCCGTACAGTCCGGTCACCGCATCGATCACCACGAAGTCCAGCCGCTGGGGCAGGCCGTCATCGTCCGCGTTGGCGTACATGAAGCCGGTGAAGGCCTGCATCACCACGTCCACCGCCGGCTCGTCGACCATTGAGCCTGCCGAGCCGAAGCCATTGATCGAGAGGTAGATCAGCCTAGGGTTGGCCTCGCGCAGGCTGTCGTAGTCCAGGCCGAACTTGCGCATCACGCCGGGGCGGAAGGCCTCGATCACCACATCGGCCTCCTGCGCCATGCGACGCACCGCCGCCTGCGCCTGCTCATTCTTCAGGTCGATAGACAGCGACCGCTTGCCGCGGTTGTAGACCACAGAGAACGCGCTGAAGTCGCCGTGCTGCTCGCCCAGCACGCGGGACCAGTCGCCCTCACGCGACTCGATCTTGACCACCTCAGCCCCGTGCAGCGCACACAGAGCGCCCGCGTGCGGTCCCGCCACGCCCATGGAGAAGTCGAGCACCTTGATGCCCCGCATCGACGCCGTGGGCGCGGGCCCGCCATTGCCGGAGTCCGCGCTCATTTGTCGAAAGTGAGCTTCGCGTCCACGACGATCTTGCGGATCTTCTCGGTTTCGGAGCTGACGCGGTTGCCCAGGTCGGCCGCAGTGCCGCGGTAGACGTCGGCGCCCATCTGCGCCAGCTGGTCCGCGAAGCTCTGCTCCGCCGTGATGGACGAAACTGCGTCGGTCAGGAGCCTCACTCGCTCCGGCGGCGTGCCGGCCGGAGCGAACAGCCCGCCCCAGGCGGGCAAATCCAGCTCGGCGAACTCGCCGCGGGTGGTGCCGATCTGCGGCGCGGCCGCCGACGGGGTGTTCTGGAGGATGGCGATGGCCTTGACCTTGCCGCTCTTGATGTGCGGCAACGCGCCGGGCAGCGCGTCGAAGCTCAGTTGCACCTCGCCAGACAGCAGTGCCAGGGTGGCTGCCGCCACGCCCTTGTAGGGAACGTGCAGCAGTTCGGCACCAGTGCGCACGCGCAGCCATTCCAGGATGAAGTGGCTGCCGGTGCCCAGGCCATAGGAGCCGGTGGGGATCGCGCCCGGCTTGGCCTTGGCCATCTCGACGACCTCTTCCAGCGTGTTGGCGGGGAACTCCGTCCGGGCCAGCATCACGATGGGCACGGTGTACATCGGCGCCACGGGGACAAAGTCCTTCTGCACGTTGTACGGCAGGTCGCGCATCACGTTGGGGTTGACGGTGAAGGCGGTGGGCTGGGCGTGCAGCAGCGTGTAACCGTCGGCGGGCGCGCGGGCGACAAACTGGGTGCCTGGCACCGCACCGGCGCCAGGCTTGTTCTCCACGATCACCGGTGACTTGAGCTTCTCGGCCAGTCGGTTGGCCAGCAGCCGCACCGCGGCGTCGTTGATGCCGCCCGGCGCGAGCGGCACCACGATCTTGATCGGGCGGTCCGGGAAGGTCTGGGCCATGGCGGCGAGATGAGCCAGTGCCAGGCCCGCGGCAGCCGCGAGCCCCAGCAGCGCGCGGCGGCGTGCGGTGGATTGGGTGTTCATGGGTTTGTCTGCCTCGGTGTGGTGGTTGGTGGACGTGGGTGGGAAAGCACCCGTTGGGCATATCAGTCGGCCAGCGCGCGCAGCTGGATGCGACCGTCGCCGAAGGGTTCGTCGCGCATGCGCACGCCCTTGGCCACGCCATGCTCGGCCATCAGCTCGCGGAAGCGGTGCGACGAGGGGGATGCATGCACCCGCGCATCCATCTCGGCGGCCAGTCGCTGCAGGGTGCGCGCGCCCATCAGCTCCAGCGCCAGGTTCACCTGGCGCTTGGTGCCAGCAAGCATGTCGGGGTGGATCAGGCACATCCGGTCGACCAGCGCGTCGACGAATGCATCGAGCTCGGCAGCCGGCACGGCCTCGAGCACCAGCCCAAGCTTGGCGGCATCCTTGCCGCTCAGGGTGTCACCGGTCAGCAGCAGCCTCTTGGTCCACTGCGGGCCCAGATGGTAGATCCACATGTGGTTGGGCGTGATGCCCAGGCCGCGAGCCGGCGGGACGCCGATGTAGGCGTCTTCGGCGGCGATCACGAGGTCGCAAAGCAGCGCTAGGTCGGTGCCGCCGGCCAGGCAATGGCCGTGCACCTGGGCCACCACCGGCTTGTGCATATCGAACACCGTCATGCGCAGGCGCTGCGAATACTCCAGTCGCCAGGAATCGTCCTCGATGGTCAGCACGTCGGAGTAGATGCTGCCGTCACGGTACTTCTTCTGGGTGTCGGCGGATTCAGCATGGTCATCGCGCCTGGCGAACACGTCTGGGCGAAGGTCGTAGCCGGAACTAAAGCCCGTCCCCGCGCCGCGCAGGATGACCGCGTGGACAGCCTGGTCGTCGTCGGCCTCCCACAGGGCCGCCTGCAGTTCCTTCAAGGTGTGCAGCGACATGGCGTTGCGCCGCTCCGGCCGATTGAGGGTGATCACGGCACGGCCGCGGCCCACGGCGTAGGTGATGTGGGTGAAGGTGGTCGTCATTACTGCTTTCTGGATGGCTGAATGGTCGCTTTGGGGCACGAGGATCACAATCAGTATAAACCTCCATAAGAAATATTCATTTCATATAGAGATTCTCAAGGGCAAGCAGCCAAGCGCCTCGCGCGTGGATCGGACTTCTCTTACTGAAGATTCGGGAGCAAACAGCGACGGGGGTGGGAGTTATCCGGGCAATCTCCAGCGCAAGCCGGATCGCTGGCTCCACTCACGCGTACGCACCATCCACTCGCTCCAGCCGCAACGGCACGCACGGCAACAACGGCTGCGGGCGGGACCCGTGCGATCGATCAAACAAGTGAGTGATCTGATGAAGAGGCCAGCCAGCTTTCCAGCGCTCCCACATCAATGCCTTCTGGCTGTCCGCGTAGTAGGTTCGTGTCCGGTACTTCACCTGCAACACTCCGTCTGCCTACGCAGTTCTCAGCGTGTTGCATCGACCGGTTGAATCCGCCGCGTTTGACTGACATTCGGCGCCAAAAACCTGATCGGCCGCACCCAGTCTGAAGTAGGCATATCCGAAGGGCAGCTACGCAGCGGTTGCAGTCCGTCGCCCATGTGGGACGAACTCCCGCTACCTGCCGCCAAGCGGTCGCTGGGCTTGGCCACCGTGGGAGTCACCAAGGTCAGCTGTACGAGGTACAGCAGCCGTAGGCCTCGCGCGTGGCACTTCACGCCCATGCCGCAGGACACTTGCCTGTCCCGCAGCCGATGGACGCGCCCCGGCAAGAGCGCCGCGAGCGCTAGTTGGCTGCCCCTGCCGCCAACTGGTATCTTTCGTCACAAATGCCAGCCCTCGACAAGAAGACGATTGATGATCTGACTGAACGCCTGTGGCGCTTCCTCGCCGCCACTGGCGGAGCGGACGAGGTTCAGTTTCTGGACGCTGGCGGGTCAGCGGCCGTCTTTCGGGTGAGACGGGGCGCCGATATTCGTGCCGTCAAGGGCTTCGACCCGGCACTGTTCGACGGCCCCGGCGGGGCGGCGGACCGACGGCGCCTGGATGTGCAGCGCCGCCTTGTCGGCCACCCGTGCCCCAGTCTGATTCAGACCTACCGAGTGGATGAATCCGAAGGCACGGCGTTCATCGAAATGGAGTTCATCGACTGGCCGCAGCTTGCGAAGCGGCTGGCCGACGTTCCTGATGACGCCATCGTTCCACTCATCAGTCAGTTGGTCGACGCCGTGCGGTTTCTGGAAGGCATGAACATTGTCCATCGCGACATCAAGCCGGAGAATATCCACGTGTCCCCCGACTTCAAGAGCTTGAAGTTGTTGGACCTCGGAGTCGCGCGGGAATTTGAATCGCCCCACGACAACGATGCTGCAATCACCGATACAGGTGCACGTCGCCCATTCCTGGCGACGGCGCAGTACAGCTCGCCCGACTACCTGTTCCGGCTAGACGAGCCGACCGCAAAGCTGTGGCGGGGCCTCAATTTCTACCAAGTAGGCGCCGTTCTACACGACCTGATAAAAAAGGAAGCTCTGTTCCAACACGAAGTCGACATCGGGAATCGCTGGCTCGTCGCGCGGGCGGTCTTGACCAAACAGCCGTCATTCACTGATGCGGCGCCGAATCGGTTGCCTGCGCTGAAAGCGCTGGCAGTGCGATGCCTGACCAAGGACCTCGATACCCGCCTAGCGCTCGTTGGCTGGGAGGACTTCCTGTTAGAAGGCTCAACCGACCCGCTCGCCGCGCTTCGCGGGCGCTTGTCCAAGGGACTCGCGAGCCTCGGCGGCCAGGCGGGCGAGACCACCGCTGCCCGCCTTGCGTTCGAGCGCGCTGATTACCTTCGGCGACTTGCGGAACGAATCAGAGCAGAGCTGATTGGTATTTGTGGGACCAGCCTGCCGCTGACGATGCGGCTGCCGGCTCCGGGTGAACCCTTGGAACTGAAATTCCTTTTCTCGCCAAACAAGGCGGTGACAATCGAATGCATTGCGAGCTTCAAGTGGCAGGCGGAAATGTACGAGCGCACTGCCAATGTAGATATTGGGGCGCGCATCCTCTGCCCAGGGCAGCACGACGTGCCAAATGCCATCGAGCTGAAGTTGGCTGCCGTCGTCGCAATACAAGCTGCTGATGACGAGGCTGTAGTTCAAATTGCCACCGAGGTCGCTCGTCGCGTCGGAATCGGGCTTGACCGTATTGAGGCAGCTGGCGAGGCGATTGCCCCGCTTCACTCAACGAATCTTCAATAATGAAACGGGAGGAGCCAAGTGAAAACTAGCTGGTGGCGCTCAAAAGGCGAGCTGGATGCAGACCAGACTGCATTCATAAAGCTGCCACCTCACGGCAGATATTCTCTCATCGGGCCGCCGGGGTCAGGCAAGACAAACCTGCTCCTCCTCAGAGCCCAATACATCGCTGGGACCGGGGAAAAAAATGTACTTGTAATCACATACACAAAGGCGCTGGCTGATTTCATTCGCACTGGAATTAGCTCCGCGGGCCTCATTGCACCGAACCAAATCAAGACGTATCACTCGTGGGCTGCTTCGCACATCCTTGAGCACCTTGGGCACGGTGCACTGCCGAAAGGCAGCGACTTCGACGAGGCTGCAAGAGAAGCGATTTTGGGGATGCTCAAGGAGGCGAATGGGAAACTGCTTACCAAGAAACTCTTCAGTGCAATTTTTGTTGACGAAGCGCAAGACTTAACTGCCGACGAACTCGACACCCTTTTGTGCCTGAGCGATAACGTTTGCATCTGCGGGGATGCCAGACAAGGCATATACGAACGAGACGGTCTGTCGGCCATCGAAAAACTGGGGTTGACACCCCATGAGCTGAAGCGCCACTTCAGAATCGGGCACAGGATTGCTCGCGTGGCCGACCGACTGATTCCTCCAGCCGAAGGGAGTGACAGTCTTGAGGCCACATCGAACTACAACCCCAAAGTGCAAGGCGAATCCAGCGCGCTGATGCATGCATGCGTGTCCAGGGAGGAGCAGTTCGCCCGCATGGTTGAGCTAATTCGAATCCAGCTCGATGCGTTTAAGGACGACAATATAGGAATATTCTGCGGATACAAGGATTCCGTGGCCGAACTTCGCGGCAGATTCGACGGCATTGACTTAAGGGAGCTCACAGCTGTTCATGGCGTGGATGGCGACGCTTCTTTCTCGTCGTCAAAGCGTATACATGTAATGACAATCCATGCCGCCAAGGGTACAGAGTTCCGCGCTGTTCATATTTTCGGTGCAGAGAACCTGGCAAATTTTCCGCTCAAGCGCCGCCGCCTTGGATATACCGCAATAACTAGAGCCAAGACGGCTCTAAACGTCTTTCGGACCGGCGCGACTAATAATCCGTTGGAGAATGCATTTGCGGAACCGAGCCATATTGAAATTGACGACCTTTTCGACAAATGACCAAAGCACCCATCCGTTGGCACACGGTGAGCAAGGAAGACCTGCTCGATGTGCTTCTGGGCGAGCACAGTCCTCAAGGACTTAGCACGCCGAGCTTCCCTTCGCTCGACTCGAAGGGCGGGCGGCTCGCACTTGGCTACCCCGAGGAGTCAGCGGCCGGCTCGTACGCCCCGCCGTCCTTGGTGGTACTGCACGACGAGACGGTCGCGGACACCATGTCTTGGCTGAGGGTGTATGCCAGTGAGGCATCGCCAGTCAGCCAGTTTGCCCGTGTAGCGCTGGCAAGTGACTGGCGGACGTTTGGCGAAGGCACCGGCAGCCTTCGGATAGATGACGGCCGCCCTGACCGTTGGGCGTGTGTGGCTGTCGGAGAGGCGCTGGCTCAAGCCGACGGTGATGCCGACCTTCAGAAGATGCCGCTTTCGCGCCTCTCCAGTTGTTTCTCGATGCCCGTAGGCCGAGCCTCCATTCTCTTCGGCCAGGGGCAGTCGACTCGCATTTGTGTCGACCGGCTCCGTGCAATTGCGTCGGATAGGCGGCTTGGTCGGCGGACGGTTTCTGTTGATGAGCTGGTGCCTGTCTGGGCCATTGCCGGCTCTCAGGTATCAGAGCACGTCCCCGCCGGAGATGCAGCCGTGCTGGTGATGGAAGCTGCGACGCAACACTTTAGGAACGCGGCTCCCAACGCTCGCTTGATTAGTCCCAGCCAGCTCAAGGACTACCCGGGACTGTCGAGCGACTCTGTAGAGGAGCGCGTGGTTGCCTTCAATCGCCTTTCGCTGGAAGTCCTCCAACACAGCCCGTCGCAAGTCGATGGCGTGATTGGCCCTGTTCTGGCCGCGGCAGCATTCCTGGTCGGACGAAGCACGTCCCACGCATTTCTTCTTAAGCGCATCGCCCGCGTTTCGCCGGTAGCATCCGTTTGGTTTGGCGCTATGGCAGCACTGGCCGGTCCGCGAGCGTGGGATGCGACTTGGCTACGCGCCGTGAAGGGGGCAGAGCGCCTACTTCGAGCCGAATTCAGCTGGGTGAACGCCCCTAGCGCCGACATCTGTTGGGCAGAGTTCGCTTGGCTGGCAGGCACATTCGACGACCTCGACCAGCTTGCTAGCCTTCCGAAGATGCTGCCGAGGACTCTCGGGATTGAAGTGGTTCCTGGCACGGTGCTTCAAGTTCGTCTCGGCGCTGGGACGGTCGAGCCTGATACCCGCCCTACAAACGAAGCGACGACTCGTGAACGCGCCCTTCAGGACGCCTTGGGTCAGTTCGTCTCGCTCGCGCAGCGAGTTAGAGGACTGGTCGACAAGGGGCCAGTCGCTGCTAGCGGCCAGCAATCGCTGAACCTAGACGGGGAATCCGGCGTCTACTCGAAGGCTCGCCCCAAGAAAAGGCGCGACTCGGGAGACGCGTAGCGAACGCGCATGAGGGAAATTGCGTTGCCATAGGTGAGTGAGTCCTGCTCCCGATCATGTCCCCTCAAGGACTCGATCGCGATTCGCTTTCGGGTCGAACTTCAAAACCCTTGTTGATGTCTAGCGTCTAGGCCAGAAGGATGTTCGTGAACGGACCTCCCTAAGCTAGCTGGGCGGCCGGGCAACCAGAGTGACCGATGAAGCCGCCAGGGAGGTCGGCGATGCGGAAGGGCCTACCACCCCCATAAGCGTCGTCCTATGCGTCGCGGACGGTTCGCTGACGTCGTATGTCCGCTTCGGCGCTCACTGAATGGCTGCATGGGCCATTATTGAGTTCGCCTCGGGCAGAACCGGTCATCCGGCCGACCCTACGTGAACGAACGGCCGCGATGGTTCACTCCTTGGAGTGCAGCGGCCGCTCGAGCCAAGAACTGGTGGGTACCGGTTTCGTAGAGAGCTGAAGTTCACTGGCGAAGGCCGAACGTCTCAGTTCAGTCTGAATCCGTCCTAGCCACGTACTGACCAAACGATGGCGCCTGCCGCATCCTGCCTTTGCTCACTCGCCTGCAGCCAGGCTTTGCAACCGCTCCAGAATCAAGTTGGCCGCCCCGCTCGCACTGACGAGCGCCGAATCGATGACCAGGCGGCTTTCGGTCCAGGCCTCGTATTCATGGCGAAGGACCGCCTCCCAGATCGGCACGGTGAGACCCGGAATGTCAGCTTTCCGGCTCTCCACGCGCCTGCGGTGTTCGGCCGGGTCGGAGCACACGACTTCAACCTCGAGCAAGCCCGAGGATGTGCTGGCGGCCGCTGCCCGCCACGCTTCGCGGGTGACCAGGAGCGGATTGACGCAATCGGCGACCACTGTCATGCCAAGCGCGAGATTGGACCTGGCAAGCGCGTAGGCAACGGCGTAGCCGGCGGGGCCGATCTCCTCGAGGACGCTCGCTTTCATGAGCGCTTGCTCGATGGCGTCGATGCGCAGATAGGCACAGGGCGAACGGGCAACGAGTTCGCGCGCGATGGCCGTCTTGCCGGTGCCCGGCAGCCCGCCGAGAACGATCAGCATCGGGTTCTCCGTGATGGGGTTGATTGAGCCTGGGTGGCCATGGCGAAGGTCCGCATTGGGCCGGATTTTCTCGTGTTCGCATTCATGGATGACTGACTGTTGCCAAGATGGCCCCCCACGCGTCGCGGCGCCGATGCCCATCTGCAACCATGCGAGAAGCTTGAGAGGCGTCAAGGGCTGCAGCGCCCGCGCGGCGTAGATTGCACCGAAGATGGCGCTCGATGCCGCCATCGCCCGGCACGCCTGGAGGCCCGCTTGACCGTCCGCCACCTCGAACACCTGCTCTCGCCCGCGGCGGTCGCCGTGATCGGGGCCTCGGAACGCGCCGGCAGCGCCGGCGCGATCGCCTGGCGAAACCTGCATGCCGGCGGCTTCGCCGGGCCGATCCTCGCCGTGAATCCGAAGCACGCCTCGCTCGACGGCCAGCCGGTGTTCGCCCGGGTCAGCCGGCTGCCGCAGGCGCCGGATCTGGCCGTGGTGTGCACGCCGGCGCGCACCGTGGCGCGCCTGGTGGCCGAGCTGGGCGCACGGGGCACGCGCGCGGTGGTCGTGACCACGGCGCTGGACACCGCGCAGACGCAGGCCGCGCTCGACGCCGCCCGGCCGCACCGGCTGCGCATCCTGGGGCCCGGCAGCCTGGGCGTGCTCAGCCCGCACATCGGCCTCGATGCCAGCCTTGCGCCCGGCGGCGCCGCGGCGGGCGAACTGGCCTTCGTGTCGCAGTCGGGCACGCTGGCCAGTGCGGTGCTCGGCTGGGGCCGCAGCCATGGCATCGGCTTCTCGCACGCGGTGTCGCTCGGCGGGCACGGCGACGTCGACACGGGCGACATGCTGGACTTCCTGGCGAGCGACGCCCGCACGCGCGCGATTCTGCTGTACGTCGAGTCGGTGGAATCGCCGCGCAAGTTCATGTCGGCCGCGCGGGCCGCGGCGCGCAACAAGCCGGTGATCTTGGTGAAGGCCGGCCGCAGCGGCGCGGCGGCCGCGCCGGACGCGGTCTGCGACGCCGCCATCCGGCGTGCGGGCATGCTGCGCGTCGACACCCTGCGGGACCTGTTCCTGGCCGCCGAATCCCTGACGCGCCTGCGCGCCAACCGCAGCGAGGCGCTGAGCATCGTGTCCAACAGCGCCGGTGCCGCGGCGATGGCGCGCGACGCGGCGGCGATGGCCGGCATCGCGCTGGCCGAACCCGGCGAGCCGCAGCGCATCGGCCGGGACGCCCCGCCGCCGGACCACGCCGGCGCGCTGTCGGCGCGGCTGGCCGATCCATCCGCGGGGGCCGTGCTGTTCATCCACGCGCCCAGCGCCGCGGTGGGCAGCGAGGAGGTCGCCCACGCCTGCCTGCCGCTGGTGCGCGCCGCGCCGTCGCGCGTCATGGCGGTCTGGCTCGGCGGCGATGCCGCGTCGCAGGCGCGCCGGCTGTTCGTGCAGGCCGGCGTGCCGGACTACGCCACGCCGGAAGAGGCCGTGCGCGCCTTCGCGATGCTGGGGACCTACCGGCGCAACCAGGAGATCCTGGTCGAAATGCCGTCGGCCCGCGAGGCGCCGGCGCCCGACGCCGCCGCGGCGCGCCGCGGCCTGGACGCGGCGTCGGCCGACGGCCGCGAGTGGCTCGGCGCGCAGGAGGTCAGGGCCGTGCTGGGCGCCTACGGCATCCCGGCCGCCGACGCGCCGGCCGAGCCGCCGCCGCGGGAGGCGGTGGACATCGCCATCCGCACCAGGATCGACGCCGTGTTCGGCCCGGTGATCCTGTGCGGGCCGGTGGGCACGGAGAACGCGGCCGTCGCGCTGCCGCCCCTGAACCGAAGCTTGGCGCGCGAACTGGTCTCGCGCGCCCGCCTGCCGGAAGCGCCGGTCGAAGCCGACGCGCTCCACGACGCGCTGGTCGCCGTGTCGCAGATGCTGGCCGATCTTCCACACCTGGCGGAGTTGGTGATCGACCCGCTGCGCATCGGCGCGTCGGGCGCCGTCGCGGTCGATGCGCGTCTGCGCGTGGCGGCATCGCCGGCCGGCGGCGCCGCGCGCTTCGCGATCCTGCCCTATCCGTCGGAGTGGGTGCGCACCTGCGTCTGGCACGGGCGCGAACTCACGATCCGTCCCATCCGCCCCGAGGACGAGCCGCAGCATCGGCGCTTTCTCGCCAGCCTCGACCCGGAAGACGTGCGCATGCGCTTCTTCCAGGCGCGGCGCGAACTGCCCCGCAGCGAGCTCGCGCGGCTGACCCAGATCGACTACGACCGCGAGATGGCCTTCATCGCGGAAGCCACCGATGCCCAGGGCCTGCGCGAGACGCTGGGTGTCGCGCGCACCGTGAGCGACCCCGATCGCGTCGAGGCGGAGTTCGGCATCATCGTTCGCTCCGAGCTCAAGGGCATGGGGCTGGGCAAGCTGCTGTTCGATCTGCTGATCGCGCATGCCAGGTACAGCGGCATCGGGCGCCTGGTCGGCATCGTGCTGCGCGAGAACACTCGGATGCTGAAGCTGGCGCAGTCCCTCGGCTTCAAGGCGGACCCGGCCGAGCCACCCGGCTCGGGCCTGCGGCGCATGGTCAGGACGCTGAACGGCCCTGCCGATACCGGCCCGCCTGCGCAAGTGTTGCGGCAGATCAAACCGCCCGCGCGGCGCAGGCACTAGCCTGCGAGAACGCCAGGAACACGCGGATGTGCATCGAGATGCTTCGGCGGCTTGCCGCCACGACGCTGCCGGCCGGCGTCTCCGGCGAAAGGCAGGTGGACCTCGTCACGGTCCTGGACGCGGCCGGCCTCGTCACGACCCGCGCTGCGGCGGCGGGCGGCCGCGCGATGGTGGTGCTGGCAATCACGCCGCGGGGCCGGGCGGTGCTGCGGCAGGGCTCGATCGTGGCCTTCGAGCGGGAGACGTCGTACCGACGCAGGCCGGGCCGTGCAAAACACCACTGATGTGCATACCCCGAGGGCCGGCGCAGCCAGGCCCGTTCGGGAGCACCCGCGGAACTGGCTCTGCCAGGCCGCCGGGTGCGCCCCCTCGAGGGGGTGCAGAGCCACACGCAGTGGGCGAGGCTGGGGGTGGTCCTAGTGCACCATCAGCACCGGCACCGTCATCGAAGCCAGGATGGCGCGCGTCACGCCGCCCAGCACCCATTCGCGGGTCCGGCTGTGACCGTAGCAGCCCATCACGAGCAGGTCTGCCCCCAGGTCCGCCGCCCGCGACAGCAGGTCGTTGCCGGCATCGCGCGTCTCGGCCCCTTGCGCATGCACCGTCGCGGCCACGCCCTGCGCCGCCAGGTGGTCGCGCAGGCTGCGCAGGGCGGCATCGGCATCCTCGCCGTAGCAGATCGCGTGCACCTGCTGCGCGCGGCGCAGCCAGGGCAGCGCGGCAGTCAGCGCGCGCGCCGCCTCGCGCGTCTCCTTCCAGGCCACCAGCACCGTGCGGCCGATGGCGGCGGGTGCGCCGATGTACGGCAGCACCAGTGCGGGGCGGCCGCTCTCGATCAGGAGGCTGGGCAGGAAGTCGGCGGGCAGGTCGTCGGCGGCCGGGTCGTCGCCATCGCGCTGTCCGAGGATCATCAGGTCCGCGTAGAGCGCCCGGCGGACCAGGCCCCAGGGCGCATCGGCCAGGGGTTCGGTCCAGTGCAGGCGCGGCGAGCCGGCCGCGGCCGCGGTGAAGGCCGCATGCATCCTGTTGCGGTTCGCCAGGTCCAGGTCCTTCATGATCTCGACGGCCTGCGCGCCGCTTTCGAGCGAGAACGGGTAGCGCATCAGCGCGGAGCGCACGCAGGGCACCGTGCTGACCTGGGCGTCGAACGCATCCGCGAGCTGCTGCGCCACCTGGATGCGCTGCGCGGCATGCGCCGAGTTGTCCAGGTGCAGGAGGATGGATTTCGGTGTCGGCATCGTCTTCCCCTTGTTCATGGCCGTCCGTGCAGCATCCCCGCAGGACGGCCGGAAGACCTTGACCGGCATCAAGCGGCGCGCCGATGCGGCGCCGGGATCCGGCATCATCGCGCCATGCCATCCGATATCACGATCTATCACAACCCCGCCTGCGGCACCTCGCGCAACGTGCTGGCGCTGATCCGACACGCCGGGCTGGAGCCCACGGTCATCGAGTACCTCAAGACGCCGCCGGACAGGGCCACGCTGCAACGGCTGATCGCGGCGATGGGCGTGCCGGTGCGCGAGCTGCTGCGCCAGAAGGGCACGCCCTATGCCGAGCTGGGCCTGGACGACCCGAAGTGGACCGACGCGCAGCTGCTGGACTTCATGCTCGCGCACCCGATCCTGATCAACCGGCCGATCGTTGTCACGCCGCTGGGCACGCGGCTGTGCCGCCCGTCCGAGGCGGTGCTGGCGCTGCTGCCGGTGCCGAAGCTGCCGGATTTCGTCAAGGCGGACGGCGAGCGCGTGGTGGACAGCGGCGCGCGCCTCGGCTGAAGCGCGCCCTCAGTGCTTGTGGCCGCCGTGCCCGCCGCCCGACGCGGCGTTGAGCGCCCGCACCGGCGCCTGCACCTCGACCGACTGCCGCTGGCCGTCGCGGCCTTCGAACACCAGGGTGACGGGCACGGTGTCGCCCGCCTTCACCTGCTGCGCCAGGTCCAGCAGCATCACGTGGTAGCCGCCCGGCTTGAGCTCCACCGTCTGGCCGGCGGGCAGTTCGAGGGCCGGCACCTGGCGCATCTTCATCACGTTGTCCTGCAGCTTCATCTCGTGCACCTCGACGATCGACGAGAGCGGCGAGCTCGCATCGACCAGCCGGGCGTCCTTGGCCGCCTGCAGGCGGGCGAAGAAGCCGGTGGCCTTCTGCTGCGCCACGGTGGCGCGCACCCAGGGCTCGGCGACGGTGACCTGCGCCTGCACGGCGGCTGCGGCGGCCAGGCCGGCCAGCGCGAAAAAGAAAGAGCGTTTCATGAGGATCTCCTGGAAGGGGTGATTGAAAAGGAACGGGCCACGCGGCGCCAGCCCAGCAGCACGCCGGTGAGGCTGAGCACCGCACCGCCGAGGCTGGCCGCGACGAGCGCGACGTCCCACAGCGGCCGGCGCGCCAGCAGCGGCGGCCAGTCCCAGCTGTGCAGCATCGCGAACAGCCAGCGCTGCAGGCGCCGGGTGTCGTCGGTGCGGCCGAGCACGGCGCCGGTGTGCGGGTCCAGGTGCACCCAGGTGCGGTGCGCATCGGTGAACATGATGCGCCATGCGGGCAGCGGCCGGGCGGCGCCGCCGGTCATGGTGTGCGGCTCGCGGGCGTAGTAGTGCAGGTCGTAGGCGTCGAGCACCTCGATGCGCGCGACGGCATCCGGCAGCAGGCGCGCCGCCGCGGCCTGCAGCGCGCCGGCATCCAGCGCCGCCGGCCGGGCCGTGGCCGCGTCGTGCAGCATCGGCCGGCGCTCGTCGGCGCGCGCGATCACGAGGTCGCGCCCGGCCGTGCGCACCCAGCGCAGCTCGCGCACCGGCCCGTCGGCCGCGGCCAGCAGCGCGCGGGGCGGCGCGGCCCCGGCGCCAATGGTCAGCGGGCCGCCGTTCATGGCCTCGGTGCGCAGCGCCGGCGCGCCGTTGTCGAACAGGCGCCAGGGGTTCATCGACATGAGCCCGCTGAAGATCCACGCCAGCACCAGCAGCGCGAACAGCAGGCCCGTGAGGTGGTGCCAGCGCATCGCGCCGCCCTGGTAGGGCGAGCGCGAGCCGCTCTTGTAGCGGCGCGTGAAGCGCCAGCGCAGGAGCCCGACGGCGGTGCCGGTCAGGGCCACGGCGATGCCGGCGATCGACAGACCGTTGACGATGTCGGCCCAGTAGCGGTCGAGCACGCCGCCGCGCAGCGGGTAGAGCCAGTGGATCCAGGCGCCGGCGTAGTTCCACAGGCGTTCGGTACGGGTCGCGTCGCGCACGACTTCGCCGGTGCGGCCCGAGACGTACAGCCGCGTCGCGTCCGCGTCGCCGAGCTGCACGCGGTGCAGCGGGCGGTGGGCATCGAGGGCGCGCGAATGCGTGAAGGCGTCCTCGTCGAGGGTGCCCTGGTGCGCGAGGCCGACCGAAGGCCCCGCATAGGCCGCGGCGCTCGCGAGCGCGTGGGCGGCATCGACCTGCCGCAGCACGGCGCCGGTGGCGGCGTCGATCACCACCGTGCCGGCGGCTCGGGACGGCACGGCCAGGTAGACCGGCCGGCCGCCGCTGGCCGCGGCCAGGCGCAGATCCTTCAGCGGTTCGCGCACCCCGGCGGCGTCCAGTGCCTGCCGCGGACCCAGCAGGTCCGCCCACGCATCCAGCGGCGGCAGATGCGCCAGCCGCTCGGCCTCGGTCAGCTTGGGATAGCCGACGTACATCATCACCACGCCGGAGACGAACCACATGGCGAAGAAGGCGCAGGCCGCGATGCCGAGCCAGCGATGGGCCAGGAAGAGCCAGCGTTTGAGGCGCATGGTCGGCCCGCCCCTCAGAAGGCCAGGCGCAGCGCGACGTCGGCGCTGCGCGGCGGGCCCAGGTAGGCCATGGTGGTGCCGACGTTCGCGGCGTACAGGCGGTCGGTCGCGTTGCGCACGCGGCCGACCAGCGAGACGGACGGACTGATCTGCCAGCGCAGGCCGAGGTCGAGCAGCGTGTAGCCGGGCCAGGTCAGCGTGTTGGCGGCATCGGCGTACACCTTGCCCACGTGCCGCACGCCGGCGCTGGCCTGCAGCGCCGGCGTGATGGCGTAGGACACCCACAGGTTCGCGACCACCGAAGGCGTGTTGGCCGGCCTCTTGCCGGCCAGCGAGACGCCGTCCTGCCGGTGGTTGTCGTAGCGCGCATCGACGTAGCCGAGGTTGCCCTGCAGGGACCAGCGCGCGTCGGGCTGCAGGCCGACGGCCAGCTCCACGCCCCGGGCCGACTGCGCGCCCACGAGGACCGTGCGCGTGCTGTCGTTCGGGTCCTGCGTGGCGATGTTCCTGCGCACGATGCGGTAGGCCGCCAGCGTGGCCGTGCCCTTGCCCTGCCAGAAGTCGAGCTTGGCGCCGGCCTCGGCCTGGCGGCCGGTCGTGAGTTCACTGTTGGTGCGCACGTCCGCGAAGGAGGCGGTCGAGAGCACGCCCGAGGGCGGATCGGCGGCGGTGGCGTACTGCGCGTACAGCGCCGTGCCCGGCGCCACGTCCCACACCAGCCCGATGCGGCCGGTGGTGGGGCGGTAGCCCCGATGGAAGCTGGCGGGATTGACGGCCGTGACCTCCCGCCGGTTGGTCAGATCCAGGTCGATGCGCTCGTGGCGCAGCGCGGTCACGAGCTGCAGCGACGGCGCCAGCGCGGTGCGGTTCTCCAGCGACAGCGCGATGGTGCGCACCTTGTTGTCGCGGTCGGGCCGGAAACCCGGCGTCATCCCGGGCACGTCGAAGAAATTCTCGGTGACGAAGAGGTATGGATGCACGGTGCTGACGGTGCCGGACAGGCTGTTCGGAAAGCGCGTCTGCCGGTTCACGCTCGCCTCCAGGCCGAAGGCCCAGTCGCTGCGGCGCCCGGCGATGCGGCCCGCGTAGAGGCCCTCGAGCCGGTTGCCGACCATGCGCTGGTCGTGCCGCTGCAGCAGCGCATTGGCGCGCACGACGGCCGTGTTGGCCGCGTTGGTACGGTAGCTCTCGACGTTGCGGTAGTCGCGCAGCGCGTCGTAGACGTAGAAGGTGTTGCGCAGCTGCAGCGCGTCGCTGACGCGCCAGCTCGCCAGCGAGCGCAGCCAGTGCACGCGCTGGGCATACAGGCCGTCGGCGCTGTTGTAGTTCTTGAAGCGCAGGCCGGGATCGACGCCCAGCGTGCCGGCGATGGGGCTGCGCAGCGGCGTGCCCCAGTAGGGCCGGTCCACCCGCTCGTCCTGGTACTCGTAGGCCAGCGTGTGGCTCAGCCCGCCGCCGAGGTCGGACAGCAGCGAGGCGGCGAGCTGCGTGGCGCGCGTGTGCATGCCGTCGACCCGGCCGTCCGCGTCGCGGTGGTTGGCGTCGATGCGCAGATGGTGGCCGCTCTCGCCGATGCGGCGGTTCAGGCCCGCCGAGGCCTCCTTGAGCCCGCGGCTGCCCAGGCGCAGCTGCGCCTCCGAGAAGTCGTGCCGCTCGGCCAGCTTGGTGATGTAGTTGATCGAGCCGCCCACCGCGCCGGCGCCGAACAGGAAGCTGGAGGGCCCGCCGATGACTTCGACGCGCTCGTAGATCCAGCTGTCGACCGGCCGCGCGGCGATCGAGTACTGCACATTGATGCCGTTGAACAGCTGGCTGACGGAGCCGCTGCCGAAGCCGCGGTAGCTCACGCCGATGTTGCCGGGCGCGTCGTGGGCGGTCACGCCGGCCACGCCGCGCAGGATCTCCTGCGTGTCCTGCGCGCCGCGCGCCTCGATGGCCGCGCGCTCGACGATGCTGACCGACGCCGGCGTCTCGCGCAGCGTCAGGCCGAGGCGGCTCCCGGTCTCGGCCGTGGCATCGAGGTCGATCCGGCCGTTGGGGGATGGCGCGCTGTCGACCACCTCGACCGGCGGCAGCGCCGGCGTGCCGTCCTGCGCCCATGCCGGCGCCGCGGCGCCGGCGCACAGCAGCAGGCAGGCGGCCGCGAGCGGCGATGGCCGGTGGCGGAAAAGGGAACGTGGCAGGGCGCCGTCGCCTGCCCACGGGGAAATGTCCATGACAAAGCTCTCTCCGGCGGCATCGCCGGCGTGTCCGCGCACTGCGGACCGATCGGGAAGGACCGCATGGCACTGCGCAGCCGAGGCGCGCGGGCACGATGCGGAAACGGCTTCAGGTCAGGAGAGAGGACGGGGGGCCGCGCGCCGGCAGCGGCGCCGCGGTGGCGGCCGCCAGGCGTGCCGCCGGGATCGACTGCAGGACATGGCCCAGCGGCAGGGGTGAAGCCGTCTTGGCCACCGCGGCGGCGGCGGGCGGCGCGCCGCCCAGCACGCACAGCGGGCAGTCCATGGCGGATGCGCCCAGGTCGCGGACGCCGTCATCGGTCTGGACGACGATCTTGACGGTGCCGGCCGCCGAGCACACCAGTTCCATCGCCTGCGGATGAATCACCGGCGAGGCCACCGCGACGCCCAGCGACAGCAGGAACCACGCGAGCACCAGGCGGTGCAGGGTGGAAATCGTGCGAAGGGCGTGCATGGTGCGGGATTATGTCCGCTTCCGGCAATGAACCCCAGGGCCGGCGCAGCCAGACCCGTTCGGGAGCACCCGCGGAACCGGCTTCGCCGGGCCGCAGGGGTGCGTCCCCTGGAGGGGGGAGGCGGCTACACGAAGTGAGCAAGCAACGGGGGTGGGTTTCATCTCATCGCTTGAACGCGATCACCTCCTGCCGCTGCGCGCCCAGCCCCTCGATGCCCAGCGTCATCACGTCGCCCTTCTTCAGGTACAGCGGCGGCTTCATGCCCAGGCCGACGCCGGGCGGCGTGCCGGTGGTGATGACGTCGCCGGGCTCGAGCGTCATGAACTGGCTCACGTAGCTCACCAGCTTGGCGACGCCGAAGATCATGGTGCGGGTGGTGCCGGTCTGCATGCGCCGGCCGTTGAGGTCCAGCCACATGCCGAGCTTCTGCGGATTGGGCACTTCGTCGCGCGTCACCAGCCAGGGGCCGATGGGGCCGAAGGTGTCGCAGCCCTTGCCCTTGTCCCAGGTGCCGCCGCGCTCGATCTGGTATTCGCGCTCGCTCACGTCGTTGACGGTGCAGTAGCCGGCCACGAAGTCGAGCGCCTCCTTCTGCGAGACGTAGCGCGCGCGGGTGCCGATGACCACGCCGAGCTCCACTTCCCAGTCGGACTTGAGCGAGCCCTTGGGCAGCATCACCGGGTCGTCGGGGCCCTGGATGCAGCTCGTGGCCTTCATGAACAGGATCGGCTCGGCCGGAATGGGCAGGCCCGATTCGGCGGCATGGTCGGCGTAGTTCAGGCCGATGGCGATGAACTTGCCCACGCCGGCCACCGGGCAGCCGTAGCGCGGCTTGCCGCGCACCAGCGGCAGCTTGTCGGCCTTGAGCCTGCGCAGCCTGGCCAGCGCGGCGTCGCCGAGCTGCGCGGGGCCGATGTCCGGCACGACCGCGCCGAGGTCGCGCAGCCGTCCGTCGGCGTCGATCAGGCCGGGCTTCTCCTTGCCGGGGTTGCCGTAGCGCACGAGTTTCATCCATCCATCCTTTCAGTAGAAAAACAGGGAGCAGGCCTCAGTATGTCGCGCGCCCGCCCGACAGGTCGAACACGGCGCCGGTGGAAAAAGAGCATTCCTCGGTGCACAGCCAGCCGACCAGCGCGGCCACCTCCTCCACGGTGCCGAAGCGGCCCATCGGGATCTTCGAGCGCATGAAGGCGATGTGTTCGGGCGTCATCTGGTCGAAGATGGCCGTGTGCACCGCCGCCGGCGCCACGCAGTTGACGCGGATGCCGGTGTCGGCCAGCTCCTTGCCCAGCGACTTGGTCAGGCCGATCACGGCCGCCTTGCTGGCGCTGTAGGCGCTGGCGTTGGGGTTGCCTTCCTTGCCGGCGACCGAGGCGATGTTGACGATGCGCCCCGCGCCGTGCGTGCGCATGTGCGCCACCACGGCGCGGCAGCACAGGAACAGGCCGTTGACGTTGACCTCCATCACCTCGCGCCAGGCATCGGCCGGGTAGTCCCACAGGCGCACGTTCGGCCCGGTGATGCCGGCGCCGTTGACCAGGGCGTCGACGCGCGGCGCGTGCGCCAGCGTGGCGTCCAGCGCCGCGGCCACCTCGGCCTCGCGCGTCACGTCCACGGTCGCCGCATGCGCGCCGGCGCCGAGGGAAGCCGCGGCCTTCGCCGCCGCGTCGCCGTCGCGGTCCCACAGCGTCACGCTGCCGCCGGAGGCCAGCAGCCGCTGCGCGATGCCGTAGCCCAGCCCGGTGGCGCCGCCGGTCACGACCGCGTGCCGGCCGGCGAAATCCAGCGCGTTCATATCGTGATGCCGCCGTCGGCGGCGTAGGCCTGCCCGGTGACGAAGCGCGCTTCGTCGCTGGCAAGGAACACCACCAGCGGCGCGATCTCCTCGGGCTGCGCGAGCCGGCCCATCGGCTGGCGCGCGACGAAGGCCTGCCGCGCCGCCACCGGGTCGGCGTTGGCGTTGATGCGCCCGGCCAGCGAGGGCGTGTCGACGGTGCCGGGACACACGGCGTTGCAGCGGATGCCCTGCCCCACGTAGTCGGCCGCCACGCTCTTGGTCAGGCCCAGCACCGCCGCCTTGGTGGTGCCGTAGACGCAGCGGTTGGGCAGCCCCTTGATGCTGGAGCACACGCTGGCCATGTTGACGATGCTGCCGCCGCCGGCCGCCAGCATGCCGGGCAGCACGGCCTGGATCAGCCACAGCTGCGAACGCACGTTGAGGCGGAAGGCGAAGTCGAGTTCGTCGTCGCCGGCGTCGAGCGCCGTGCCGTTGTGCACCACGCCCGCGCAGTTGAAGAGCACGTCGACCGGCGGCAGCGTCGCCACCAGCGCGGCGATGGCCGCCTTGTCCAGCACGTCGAGCCGGGCCGGCGTGACGTGGGCGACGCCCGCATAGCGCGCGAGCAGCGCCTCGTCGATGTCGGTCGCCCACACCTGCGCGCCCTCGGCGGCCAGCGCGAGCGCGCTCGCGTGGCCGATCCCCTGCCCTGCGGCGGTGACGAGCGCGGTCTTTCCCTTCAATCGCATCGGATGTCTCTCCTGGTGGTGGGCACGGCGGGATTCGGGTTAGGCCCGATGGGTGGCGCACGTGGCGCATCGTATTCTGAATTGGCCTGACCACTTGTCCAATCCTGGACAACCCCTAACGCCCGTGCCCATCCAATCCGTCGAACCGCAGCGCCTGTACCGCCAGATCGCGGACCAGCTGCGCGCGCTGATCGCCAAGGGCGAATTCGAGGTCGGCGCGCGCCTGCCGGCCGAGCGCGACCTGGCGCGCCAGCTCGGCGTGAGCCGGCCCTCGGTGCGCGAGGCGCTGATCGCGCTCGAGGTCGAGGGCTGGGTGGAAGTGCGCACCGGCTCGGGCGTGTACGTGCTGGACCGCTCGCACCGCGCGAGCGCGCCGATCGCCGAGAACGAATGGGGCCCGCTGGAGCTGATCCGCGCCCGCCGCGTGGTCGAGGGCGAAACCGCCGCCCTGGCCGCGCTGCAGGGCAAGCGCCGCGACGTCGACGCGATGAACCGCGCCATCGAGACCATGCGCGACTGCGCCGACCGCAGCGTGATGCCGCTGGACGGCGACCGCGCCTTCCACGTCGCGATCGTGGAAGCCAGCGGCAACGTGGTGCTCATCGAGACCGTGCAGGGCTTCTGGGATTCGCGCCGCGGGCCGATCTTCACGCGCCTGGGCGGCTACTTCGAGACGGTCAAGTCCTGGCGCGCGGCGATCGCGGAGCACGAGGCGATCCGCGACGCCGTCGCCGCGCGCGACGCCGATGCGGCGCGGGCGGCGATGCACGCGCACATGGACAAGTCCCATCAAAGATTCAGCGCGAGCTGGCGGCGCGCCAAGGCTTCCTGAGACGCCAGCAGTTCCATCCCACCACAAGGAGACAACCGACCATGAACAAGCGATTCGCCCTCAAGACCCTGGCCGCCTGCGTGGTGGCCACCAGTGCGCTCGGCGCCTTCGGCGTCGCGCAGGCGCAAAACAAGCTCAAGTGGGCCCACGTCTACGAGACCTCGGAGCCCTTCCACAAGTACTCGGTGTGGGCGGCCGAGGAGATCAAGAAGCGCACCAGCGGCAAGTACGACATCCAGGTGTTCCCGGCCTCCAGCCTGGGCAAGGAGGCCGACATCAACCAGGGCCTGACGCTGGGCACGGTGGACATCGTGCTCACCGGCGCCAGCTTCGCCGGGCGCAGCTACCCGCCGCTGGCGATCACCTACTTCCCCTTCATCTTCCGCGACGCCGAGCACCAGCTCCAGTACGCCAAGAGCGATGTGTTCAAGGAACTGGCCAAGGGCTACGACGACAAGACCGGCAACCACATCACCGCGCTCAACTACTACGGCGCGCGCCACGTCACCTCCAGCGCCGCCCGGCCGGTGGCCAAGCCGGAAGACATGAAGGGCCTGAAGATCCGCGTGCCCGATGCGCCGGCCTACCTGGCCTTCCCGCGCGCGCTGGGCGCCAACGCGACGCCCATCGCCTTCGCCGAGGTGTACCTGGCCCTGCAGAACAACACCGTGGACGCGCAGGAGAACCCGCTGCCCACCATCGAGGCCAAGAAGTTCTACGAGGTGCAGAAGAACATCTCGCTCACGGGCCACATCGTGGATTCGCTGCTCACCGTGGTGTCGGGGCAGCTGTGGAAGCGGCTGTCGGCCGACGATCAGAAGATCTTCTCGGAGGTGATGCAGGAGGCCGCGGAGAAGACGGGGCGCGAGATCATCGCCTCCGAGGCGCGCCTGGTGGAAGAGTTCAAGAAGAAGGGCAACAACGTGATCACGGTGGACAAGGCCGCGTTCCGAGAAGCCGTGCTCAAAGCCACCAAGCCGACAGAACATGGCTACCGCCAACAAGACTACGACCGCATCATCGCGATCCAGTAGCCGATTCAAGCACACACCGCGGAACCGGCTTTGCCGGGCCGCTGGTGTGCCCCCCGGAAGGGGGTTGACGAAGCGACACGCAGTGCGCGCAGTCTGGGGATGAACCACTATGACCAACGAGAAAATCATCGACGACGAAGGCCACTTCCATGCCGAGGACGAAGAGATCGACCTGTCGGGCACCATCGCCGAAGGCTGGGCTTCGCTGGCCATCTTCTGGCTGCTGGGCCTGACGGTGTTCTACCAGTTCGTCACCCGCTACGTGTTCAACGACTCCGCGGCCTGGACCGAGGAGGTCGCGCGCTACCTGCTGATCGGGGTGGTGTTCGTGGGCGCGGCGATCGGCGTGGCCAAGAACAACCAGATCCAGGTCGACTTCTTCTACCGCCACATGCCTGCGGCGATGGGCCGCTGGCTGTCGCGCGCGGTCGACGTGCTGCGCATCGCCTTCTTCGTCGCTGCCGTGGTGATGACGGCGCAGATGATGGCCAAGATCGGCAACCAGACGCGCATGACCATCGTCGATGCGCCGATGAACATCGTCTACGGCGTGTGCCTGCTGGGCTTCGCCGCGATGGCGGTGCGCTCGGTGCAGGTCGCCCTCATCCACTGGCGGCGCGGCTACAGCGTGCTGGAGCGCCCCGAATCCTCCATGGACGACAAGTAAACCAAGAACCTCCCCATGCTGAAGATCCTCTTCCTCGTCTTCATGGCCGGCGGCATCCCCGTGGCCATCGCCATGGCCGGCGCCTCGCTGGTCTACATCCTGGCCTCGGGCGACCTGCCGCCCTTCGTGGTCATCCACCGCATGGTCAGCGGCATCGACAGCTTTCCGCTGCTGGCGGTGCCCTTCTTCATCCTGGCCGGCAACCTGATGAACAACGCCGGCATCACCACGCGCATCTACAACTTCGCGCTGGCGCTGGTGGGCTGGCTCAAGGGCGGCCTGGGCCACGTGAACATCGTCGGCTCGGTGGTGTTCGCGGGCATGAGCGGCACCGCGATCGCCGACGCGGCGGGCCTGGGCACGATCGAGATCAAGGCCATGAAGGAGCACGGCTACACCACCGAGTTCGCGGTCGGCGTCACCGCCGCCTCGGCCACGCTGGGGCCCATCATCCCGCCCAGCCTGCCCTTCGTGATCTACGGGATGATGGGCAACGTCTCGGTGGGCGCGCTGTTCCTGGCCGGGCTCCTGCCCGGCGCGCTGATGACGGTGCTGATGATGCTCACCGTGGCCTACTACGCGCACAAGAACAAGTGGGGCCGCGACATCGCCTTCTCGCGCACCCGCCTGTTCAAGGCGCTGAGCGAGCTGCTGGTGGTGATCGGCTGGCCGCTGCTGCTGTGGTTCGTCGTGGCCAAGCTGGACGCCCCCGCCCAGCCCTCGGTGCTGGTCGGGCTGGCGTCGCTGTTCGTGCTCGACCGCATCTTCCGCTTCGAGGCGCTGCTGCCGATCATGACGCCCGTGCTGCTGATCGGCGGCATGACCACGGGCCTGTTCACGCCCACCGAGGGTGCCATCGCCGCCTGCGTGTGGGCCATGATCCTGGGCTTCGTGTGGTACCGCACCCTCTCGTGGAGGATGTTCCTGAAGGTCTGCCTGGACACCATCGAGACCACGGCCACGGTGCTGTTCATCGTCGCCGCAGCCTCCATCTTCGGCTGGATGCTCACCGCCACCGGCGTGACCACCGACATCGCCAGCTGGGTGCTGGCCTTCACGCAGGAAGCCTGGGTGTTCCTGCTGCTGGCCAACCTGCTGATGCTGTTCGTGGGCTGCTTCCTGGAACCCACGGCCGCGATCACCATCCTGGTGCCGATCCTGCTGCCGATCGCTCTCCAGCTCGGGGTGGACCCGGTGCACTTCGGCCTGGTGATGGTGCTCAATCTCATGATCGGGCTGCTGCACCCGCCGATGGGCATGGTGCTGTTCGTGCTGGCGCGGATCGCGGGGCTGTCCTTCGAGCGCACGACGATGGCGATCCTGCCCTGGCTGGTGCCGCTGCTGATTAGCCTGCTGATCATCACCTACGTGCCGGCGATCGTGCTGTGGATCCCGAACATGTTCTTCTGACGACCGCGCCACCCACAACGAGACGACCACGATGGACCCTTTCATTCGCCTGCACCCGGCCGACGACGTGGTGATCGCGCGCAGCCAGCTCGTCGGCGGCGCGACGGTCGAAGGCGTCGCCGTGCGCGGGCTGGTGCCGGCCGGCCACAAGGTGGCGGTGCGCGCCGTCGCGCCGGGCGCGCCGGTGCGCCGCTACAACCAGATCATCGGCTTCGCCAGCCGGCCGATCGCGCCGGGCGAGCATGTGCACACGCACAACCTGGACATGGGGCCGGACAAGGGCGACTTCGAACGCGACTACGCCTTCGGCGCCGACGTGAAACCCGCGCCGGCGCCGCGCGAAGCCACCTTCATGGGCATTCGCCGCGCCGACGGCCGCGTGGCCACGCGCAACTACATCGGCGTGCTGACCAGCGTGAACTGCTCGGCCACCGCGGCGCGCGCGATCGCCGACCATTTCTCGCGCCGCACCAACCCGGCGGCGCTGGCGGCCTATCCCCAGGTCGACGGCGTGGTGGCGCTCACGCACGGCACCGGCTGCGGCATGGACACGCAGGGCCTGGGCATGCAGATCCTCTCGCGCACGCTGACCGGCTACGCGACGCACGCCAACTTCGCCGGCGTGCTGGTGGTGGGCCTGGGCTGCGAGGCCAACCAGATCAACGCCTGGCTGGCCACCGGCCACCTGGCCGAAGGCGAGAACCTGCGCGTGTTCAACATCCAGGACACGGGCGGCACGCGCAGGACCGTGGAGAAGGGCATCGCGCTGATCGAGGCCATGCTGCCGCGCGCCAACGCGGTGGTGCGCGAGCCCTGCAGCGCGGCGCACATCACCATCGGGTTGCAGTGCGGCGGCTCGGACGGCTACTCGGGCATCAGCGCCAACCCGGCGCTGGGCGCGGCGGTGGACCTGCTGGTGGCGCACGGCGGCACGGCGATCCTGAGCGAGACGCCCGAGATCTACGGCGCCGAGCACCTGCTCACGCGCCGCGCGGTGCGGCGCGAGGTGGGCGAGAAGCTGGTGGAGCGCATTCATTGGTGGGAGCGCTACACCGCGATCAACGAGGGCGAGATGAACAACAACCCCTCGCCGGGCAACAAGGCCGGCGGGCTGACCACCATCCTGGAGAAATCGCTGGGCGCAGTGGCCAAGGGCGGCACCAGCAACCTGGAGGCGGTGTACGAGTACGCGCAAGCCGTGACCGCGCACGGCTTCGTCTACATGGACACGCCCGGCTACGACCCGGTGAGTGCCACCGGCCAGGTGGCCGGTGGCGCCAACATGATCTGCTTCACCACCGGCCGCGGCTCGGCCTACGGCTGCGCACCCTCGCCCTCGCTCAAGCTCGCCACCAACAGCGCGCTGTGGCAGCGGCAGGAAGAGGACATGGACATCAACTGCGGCGAGATCGTGGACGGCACCGCCACCATCGCCGCGATGGGCCAGCGCATCTTCGAGCTGGTGCTGGCCACGGCCTCGGGCAGCTACAGCAAGAGCGAGCGGCACGGCTACGGCCAGAGCGAGTTCGTGCCCTGGCAGGTCGGCGCCGTGATGTAGCTTCACACGAACGACGAAAGGTTTTCATGGCCCTGACGCTTCAGGCTTCCCCTCTTCGCGCGCAGGTCGCCGCCGTGCTGGCGGCCGCCGGCAGCGCACCCGCCGAGGCCGAGCAGGTCGCGGCCAACCTGGTGCTGGCCAACCTGAGCGGCCACGACTCGCACGGCGTGGGCATGCTGCCGCGCTACGTGGACGCGGTGGCCGAGGGGGGGCTGCAGCCCAATGCGGCGGTGAAGGTGAACATGGACGCCGGCGCGTTGCTGGCGCTGGACGGCCAGCGCGGCTACGGCCAGGTGGTCGGCGTGCAGGCCATGGAACGGGGCATCGCGCGCGCCAGGGAACTGGGCAGCTGCATCTTCACCCTGGCGCATGCGCATCACCTGGGCCGCATCGGCCACTTCGCCGAGATGGCGACCGCGCAGGGGCTGGTGTCGCTGCATTTCGTGAACGTGCTGTCGCGGCCGGTGGTCGCGCCCTGGGGCGGCGGCGACGGGCGCTTCGGCACCAATCCCTGCTGCATCGGTGTGCCGCTCGCGGGCGCCGATCCTTTCGTGCTGGACTTCGCGACCAGCCGCGTGGCGCAGGGCAAGATGCGCGTGGCCCACAACAAGGGCGAGCGCGTGCCCGCCGGCACGCTGATCGACGAGCACGGCGCACCGACCACCGACCCCGGCGTGGTGGTGGTGCCCCAGTCCAACGGGCTGTTCGGCGCGCTGATGACCTTCGGCGAACACAAGGGCTATGGCCTGGCGGTGGCCTGCGAGCTGCTGGGCGGCGCGCTCAGCGGCAGCGGGACCTGGCACCGGCCGGCGGAAGGCGGCCGCGCCGGGCCGCCCCAAGCGGCCGCAGCCCCCTCGGGGGGCAGCGAAGCACGCGAAGCGGCGAGCGTGGGGGCACGCTACACACGAAGCGTGTTCAACGGCATGCTCACCGTGCTGATCGACCCGGCGAAGCTGGGCACGCAGGCCAGCTTCGAGGCCGAGGCCCGCGCCTTCGTCGACTGGCTGCGGCAGAGCCCACCGGGCCAGGGTTTCGACGCCGTGCAGATCGCCGGCGAACCGGAGCGCCACGCACGCCGCGAGCGCGAGCAGGCCGGCATCGCGCTCGATGACGCCACCTGGGCGGAGATCGTGGCGGCCGGCACCAAGGTGGGCGTCGCCGTCGCGGCCTGAGCACGCTGCCCGCCTATGGCGGTCTTCGGGAATTCCTATGGCGTGGGCGTTGCGCCATTCATAGATCGAAACCACAATCGAATTTCCAACGATAGTTTCGGCCTATTCAAGAGGAGCCCCCGATGACCAAACTCACCACCGCCTTCGGCGCCCCCGTCGTCGACAACCAGAACAGCCTCACGGCCGGCCCGCGCGGCCCGCTGCTGATGCAGGACGTCTGGCTGATCGAGAAGCTCGCCAACCTCAACCGCGAGATCATCCCCGAGCGGCGCATGCACGCCAAGGGCTCGGGCGCCTTCGGCACCTTCACCGTCACCCATGACATCACGCAGTACACCCGCGCGAAGATCTTCGAGCAGGTGGGCAAGAAGACCGAGATGTTCGCCCGCTTCACCACCGTGGCCGGCGAGCGCGGCGCGGCCGACGCCGAGCGCGACATCCGCGGCTTCGCGCTGAAGTTCTACACCGAGGAAGGCAACTGGGACCTGGTGGGCAACAACACGCCGGTGTTCTTCCTGCGCGACCCGCGCAAGTTCCCCGACCTGAACAAGGCCGTCAAGCGCGACCCGAAGACCAACCTGCGCAGCGCCACCAGCAACTGGGACTTCTGGACCAGCCTGCCCGAGGCGCTGCACCAGGTCACGATCGTGATGAGCGACCGGGGCATCCCCAAGTCCTACCGCCACATGCACGGCTTCGGCTCGCACACCTACAGCTTCTACAACGCCGCGGGCGAGCGCTTCTGGGTCAAGTTCCACTTCAAGACCCAGCAGGGCATCGAGAACCTGAGCGACGCCGAGGCCGAGGCCCTGGTCGGCCAGGACCGCGAGAGCCACCAGCGCGACCTGTTCGGCGCCATCGAGCGCGGCGACTTCCCGAAGTGGACGATGTACCTGCAGGTCATGCCGGAGGCGGACGCCGAGAAGGTGCCCTACCACCCCTTCGACCTGACCAAGATCTGGCCGAAGAAGGACTACCCGCTGATCGAGGTGGGCGTGATGGAGCTCAACCGCAACCCCGAGAACTTCTACGCCGACGTGGAGCAGAGCGCCTTCGCGCCCAACAACCTGGTGCCGGGCATCAGCGTGTCGCCCGACAAGATGCTGCAGGCCCGCCTGTTCGCCTACTCCGACGCGCAGCGCTACCGCCTGGGCGTGAACCACCACCAGATCCCGGTGAACGCGGCGCGCTGCCCGGTGCACAGCAACCACCGCGACGGCGCCATGCGCGTGGACGGCAACTACGGGGGCACGCCGCACTACGAGCCCAACAGCTTCGGCCAGTGGCAGGAGCAGCCCGAATTCCGCGAGCCGCCGCTGAAGATCCGCGGCGACGCCGACTTCTGGAACTTCCGCGAGGACGACGCCGACTACTACAAGCAGCCGGGCGACCTGTTCCGCCTGATGACGCCCGCGCAGCAGCAGGTGCTGTTCGACAACACCGCGCGGGCCATGGGCGACGCGCCCGAGTTCATCAAGCGCCGCCACATCGACAACTGCGCCAAGGCCGACCCGGCCTACGGGACCGGCGTGGCCAAGGCGCTGGGCCTCGCCTGAGTCTGCGCCGCCAACGCGGAGGGGCGCCCGAGGGCGCCCCTTTTTTCAGGTGCATCGGCTCAGACCAGCAGGGCCAGGCTGGCCTCCAGGTGCTCCGACGGCGCCCGCCGGAAGCCCGAACGGGCAAAGCGCTGCAACTGACCGACCGCGAAGGCGGTGAGCGCCGCGGCGCGCACCTGCGCATCCACCGTCGGAGTGGCCGAGCCGTCGGCCGCGGCCGCGCCGCGCAGCACCTGGCGCAGGGTCGATTCGATCTTGTCGAAGAACTGGTTCATGCGCTGCTGCAGGCGCTCGTTCTCGTACACCAGCGCGTCGCCGACCATGACGCGCGTCATGCCGGGGTTGCGTTCGCCGAACTGGATCAGCAAGGTGACGATGCGCGCCGCCCGCTGCGCGCCCGAGGCGCTGTCGCGCTCCAGGATCTGGTTGACCAGGGTGAGCACGCTCTGCTCGATGAAGTCGATCAGCCCCTCGAACATCTGCGCCTTGCTCGCGAAGTGCCGGTACAGCGCCGCCTCGCTCACGTCCAGGCGCGCGGCCAGCGCTGCCGTGGTCACGCGCTCGGCGCCGGGCTGCTCCAGCATCGCGGCCAGCGCCTGCAGGATCTGCACGCGGCGCTCGCCGGGCTTGGGGCGCTTGCGCGTGGGCGCGACAGCGGCGGGGGCCGCTTCGCCGCCTTCGGCGGCCGGGGAAGCCGGGGTCTCTTCGTGCTGCATGGGCAAGGCCGAAAATGTAATTAATTGATTCTCTCACAGCGCAGTGAGTGCGCGCCAACCGGCCGAGCGCCCCACAATCGGTGAATGGATGCCAAGCAAAGAAAGGATTCCATGCGCCCTCGCGTGCTGGTCACCGGCGGAGCCGGCTTCATTGGCAGCCATACCTGTGTCGCCCTGGAGGCCGCCGGCTATGAACCGATGATCTTAGACAACCTGGACAACAGCGATGCACGGGTCATCGACCGGCTGGCCCGCATCACCGGCCACGCGCCGCAGTTCGTGCAGGGCGACGTGCGGGACCGGCCGCTGCTGGATCGGTTGCTCGCCACCCACTCGATCCAAGCCGTGATCCACTTCGCGGGACTCAAGGCCGTGGGAGAGTCGGTCGCGGACCCGCTCAGGTACTACCAGAACAATGTGCACGGCACCTGGACGCTGACGCAGGCCATGGAGGCGGCCGGGGTCAGGACGCTGATCTCCTCGTCCTCCGCCACGGTGTACGGCGAGCCCGATCGCTCGCCGATCCCCGAGGATGCGCCCTGCCAGCCGGCCAACCCCTACGGCCGATCCAAGCGCATGGTGGAGGAATCGCTGATCGACCTGCAGGGCAGCCGGCCGGACTGGCGCATGGCGATCCTGCGCTATTTCAACCCGGTCGGGGCGCACGAAAGCGGGCTGATCGGGGAGCATCCGCAAGGCCCCCCCGCCAACCTGATGCCCTTCGTGGCGCAAGTCGCCGTGGGCCTGCGCGAGCGCCTGCAGGTCCATGGCAACGACTACCCGACCCCCGATGGCACCGGCGTGCGGGATTACGTGCACGTGATGGACCTGGCGGGAGGACATGTCGCAGCCCTGCGGCACATGCTGGCGCACCCCGGCCTGCTCACGCTGAATCTCGGCACGGGGCGCGGCGCCTCCGTCCTCGAGGTGGTCCACGCCTTCGAACGCGCCAGCGGCCGGCCTGTGCCCTGCGAGATCGGCCCGCGCCGTCCCGGCGACGTTCCGGCCTACTGGGCCGATCCCTCGCTCGCCGCGGCCATCCTGGGCTGGCGCGCGCATCGAGGACTGGACCAGATGTGCACGGACAGTTGGCGCTGGCAGCAGGCCAATCCCCAGGGTTACGCGTAGCGGCGCCCCTTGCGGCCGGCCTCCGAAGCCGCCGCAAACTTTGCTGACGCAAGCAACAGGCTTGCGGCAGCTTCATGTATTCCGAGACGAATTAGAGCAACGCTCTTACACGACGCCTTTTTTCGGACCCATATCCTGTCATGAAATACTGGAACGCCTTGCCGACGTGGCGAAGGCGCGCCGCATTCATGTCAAGCAGATCGCAGGATCAGGGGAGAAATGGTTGCCTATCGATCCGTCCATCGATCCAGCGCAATACGCCCATTGGTGGGCCGCGTGCAGGTTCTCGCCCTTCGCCGACGTCGCCTATCGGGCATGGACCGACACGCAAACAAGCTGTGCCGATGCCGAGCGGCAGATGCTGCTCTCGGCGCTGGCAACCGCCCCTGCGGACCACAGGCTCTGTTTCGCGCTGGCCGACACGGGAGACGATGAAGGATTGCGCGCGAGCCTGATCTCGCTGGCGACGCAGCTGTGCCAACTGTTCGACGTGCGGCTCGCCTGCCGTCCCTCCCGCATGCCGGCGGTATCGAACGCGCTGGCCTTCCTTCCGGAAACGGTGCCGGTTCGCCTGATCGCCTCGGCGCAGGACGAAGCGACACCCTCGGCATTGCAGCAGTTGGCGTTGACGCAGGCCGGCAGCGACCATGTCGGCCTCCTGCGCGCGGGCGACCGGCTTGCACCCACGGCCGTGGCGGCCGTGCTGCTGACGCTGGCCCGCTGGCCCGACGCCGCGGTCGTCTACGCGGACGAGGACTGGATCGCCGCGAACGGCGCCCGGTGCCGGCCGCGTTTCAAGCCGGCCTGGGATCCGGAAGCCCAGCTGGGCTTCGATCTGCTGGACGGCCTGTGCATTTTCAGACGCGAGGAAGCGATACGGGCGGGGGGACTTCGCCCCGAGTTCGGCCCCGCCGCGCGCTACCACCTCGCCTGCAGCCTGGCCGTTCCGCTGCCCAGCGACCATGTTCGCCATATTCCTTCGGTGCTCTGTCACCGGCGCATTCCGCGGACGCTGGACGCCGCCACGACCGGCCGCGTGGTCGAGGCCTATGCGGCGGCAGCCCGCAGGGCCGCCGCCGAGGTGGCCTCCCGGCAGGCCGGCACGCCCGTCGAGGTCCTGCCCTCGGCCATCGCAGCCTGCGTCAACCGGGTGCGCCGCGCCCTGCCCCATCCCGCGCCGCGCGTCACCGTCCTGGTGCCGACCCGGGACCAGGCCGGGCTCCTGGGAAACTGCCTGGAGGGCCTGCTCCGGCATACCGACTACCCCGATCTCGAGGTGCTCGTACTCGACAACGACAGCGTCGAGCCGCAGACGCACAGCCTGTTCGCGGAACTGCGCGCCGAGCCGCGCGTGCGCGTGCTCCGGATGCCCGGCGCATTCAATTTCTCGCGCATCAACAACGCCGGCGCCCGGGCGGCGAGCGGCGAGGTGCTGCTGTTCCTGAACAACGACATCGAAATCCTGGAAGAAGGCTGGCTGAAGGAAATGGTCGCAGAAGTCGTGCGGCCCGATGTCGGCTGCGTGGGCGCCAAGCTCCTGTATGCCGACGGCACCGTGCAGCACGCCGGGGTGATCCTGCAGCGCGGCCCCTTGGCCATGCACGTGGGCCGCATGGACGACGCCATGGCGGCCGGCGTCGACGGACGGCTTGCCGGCACGCGCGACTACCTCGCCGTCACGGCGGCCTGCCTGGCCGTGCGCCGCGGCGTCTTCCATCAGGTCGGCGGCTTCGACGAGACCCACCTGGCGGTCGCCTTCAACGATGTCGACTTGTGCCTCAAGGTCAGCGACGCTGGCTACCGCAATCTCTGCACACCCTTCGCGATGCTGCTGCACCTGGAAAGCGCCTCGCGCGGGCAGGACCACGCGTCCGAGGAGAAGCAGCGGCGCGCGCAGCGCGAGCAGGTGCACATCGGCGCCAAGTGGCTCGACCGCTTCGAGGACGACCCCTTCCACAACCCGAACGTACGGATGGACTGGTGCGCGGGTGCGCATCTTGCGTCCTACGACGCACAGCGCTGGCGGCTCGCGCGATGAACCGATCGTGATCATGGACGCAAGAGAGGGCTCGGCAACGGCCGGGTGAAATATGCAAGAAACCACACTCCTTCCTCTGACCGTCGAGCCCCCGAGCTTCGACCGGTCGCTCGACATCCTGACCGACCCGGTGCTGGAGCCGCTGTTCTGGACGCCCCACCTGCTGGGCAAGTCCAGCGCCTGGTGGACCCACACGCCCTTCGCCTTCTGGCTGGTCTCGGTCTGCAAGCCCGGCCTGCTGGTGGAGCTGGGGACGCACAACGGCGTGTCGTACGCCGCCTTCTGCGAGGCCGTGGCACGGCTCAAGTCGGGCACGCGCTGCTATGCGGTGGACACCTGGGCCGGCGACGCGCATGCGGGGCAGTTCGACGCCCAGGTCTATCACGCGCTGCGCGACTTTCACGACAAGCACTTCAGCGCCTTCTCCGAACTGCTGCAGTCGACCTTCGACGATGCCTTGCCGTACTTCGCCGACGGTTCCGTCGACGTGCTGCACATCGACGGCTTCCACACCTACGAGGCGGTCAGCCACGACTTCGAGACCTGGCTGCCGAAGCTGTCGGACCGGGCCGTGGTCCTGTTCCACGACACCAATGTGCGCAGCCGGGGATTCGGCGTGTTCCGCTATTTCGCCGAGCAGATCGGAAAGTATCCCTCCTTCGAGTTCCTGCACGGCCATGGACTGGGCGTGCTGGCGGTCGGCCGGCATGCACCCGCCGCCATCCAGGCCCTGTGCCGGCTGGCACCGACGCAGGCGGATGCCGTGCGCACCCGCTTCGCGCACCTGGGCACACGCTGGTTCCTCACCACCCGAGAGCAGTTGGGCACGGCCGATCTGCACCTGCGCATCCAGGAGGCCCATACCCAGCGGGCACAGGCGGAGGCGCAACTGGCGCAGGTGAAGGCAGAGCGTTCCGCGGCGGCGGAAGGCCGCGCCGCCGACGCCCAGGCGCAGCAGGCCGCGCAATTGGAGGCCTTGACGCAGCAGGCCCAGGCCGCCGAGATCCGGGCGGCGCAGGCCGACGCCGCGGCGCGGGCCACGCAGCTGGTGCAGCAGCAAGCGGGGCGCCGCGTGGCGGAACTGCGCAGGATCGTGGCGCAGTTGACGACCGACCTCGAACAGGCGCGGGAAGGCTCGATGGCCGCGGAGCGGCAAACGGGCGTTCAACAGCAGATCGCCTCCGCGTGGCAGGAACGCGCGCGTGCCGAGGGCGACCGGATCCAGGCGCTGCAGCAGCGCTTTCACGCCTTGCGAAACGATCCCGCCCTGGGCGCGACGGCCAGGGTTCGCCGGCGCCTGCGGCGGCTGGCGCTGCGCCTCAAGGGCCGGTCGATCGATGTCGCGGCGATCGAGGCGATTCGCTTTGCCCCCTATTTCGACCGCGAGTGGTACCTGCGCACCTACCCCGACATCGCGGCGACGGGCCTGGATCCCGCGGAACACTACCTGGCGCACGGCGCGGCCGAGGGCCGCGACCCTGGCCCCCTGTTTTCGAGCGCCACCTACCTGGAGAGCTACCCGGACGTGGTCGCGTCAGGCCTCAACCCGCTGCTGCACTACATGCGCTACGGCGCCCGGGAGGGACGCCATGCGGGCGTGCGGGGCCTGGAACAGGGCGAGCCCGCCCTTCCCGCCCCGCCGAGCCGGCGCTTTTCCATCTTCTACGTGTCCGGCGAAGCCGACTCGCCCGGGCACCTCTACCGGGTGGCACGCTCCATGGAGGCGGCGTGGATGAACGGCGTGCCCTCGGAGTGGGTGCGGCTGGAACAGCTCCACGAGAAGCTCGATCTGACCGCGCAGCACGACCTGATGATTCTCTGGCGCACCCCCTGGACACCGGCCCTGGAGGAAGCCATCGGCCTCATGCGTGCGCAGGGCAAGAAGGTCGTGTTCGACATCGACGACCTGATGGTCGACCCGGACCTGGCCCACAGCGGGATCATCGACGGCATCCGCTCGGATGGCCACGCGCCCGACAGGGTGCGCGCCCACTTCTCGAACATCCGCCGGGCGATGCTCGCCGCCGACGTCTGCCTGGCCAGCACGCAGGAGCTGGCCTACCACATGCGCTGGGCCGAGAAAAGCGCGCATGTGCTGCCCAACGGCTTCGACCAGCGCACGCTGGCGCTGTCGGTACTCAGCACGCGCGAGTGGCGGCGCACGCGCAGCGACGACCTGATCCGCATCGGCTATGCCGGCGGCTCCCGCACGCACCAGCGGGACCTGGGCCTGGCCATCGAGGCCATCGCGCGCGTGCTGCGGGACGACGCGCGCTGCCGGCTGGTGCTGTTCCAGACCATGGCCGGCGTGCGCCTGGTCGACGTGGAGGAATTCGCGGCGCTGGAAGGCCTGGAGGACCGCATCGAATGGCGTCCCTTCCAGACCCTGGAAACCCTGCCGCGCGAAATGGCGCGCTTCGACATCAACATCGCCCCGCTGGAGTTCGGCAACCCCTTCTGCGAAGCCAAGAGCGAGCTGAAGTTCTTCGAGGCGGCGCTGCTGCACGTGCCCACCATCGCCTCGCCGACCGGCCCCTTCCGTCGCGCCATCGAGCACGGCGCCACGGGCTTCCTGGCCGCCAGCGGCGACGACTGGTACCACTACCTGTCCCGGCTGATCGCGGAGCCGGCGCTGCGCGACAGGCTGGCCTCGGCCGCCCACCTCAGCGCCCTGGCACGGTTCGGCCCCTTGCAGCGCGCCGCGCAGTTCGGACGCGTGCTCGACCAACTGCGCGACGAGGCCCTGGCCGCGCGGGCCTTCGCGCTGGATGCGCGCATCGCCTCGACGCCATGGCGCAGCCCCACGCTGATGCCTGCCGAGGTGGTGTTCGAGCACAGGGCCCAGGAGATGGAACTGGCCGACGTGTCGGTCGTCATCCCCCTCTACAACTACCAGCAGTTCATCGTCGAAGCGCTGGAATCGGTGCAGGCCCAGACCATGGCGGTCCTGGACCTGGTGGTGGTGGACGATCGCTCCACCGACGCCTCGCTGGACACGGTGCTGGCCTGGGTGCGCGAGCATGCCTCCCGCTTCAACCGGGTGGTGGTGGCCCGCAATGGCCGCAACCACGGGCTGGCCATGACGCGCAACGTGGGCTTCGGCCTGGCGCAGACATCCTACGTGCTGCCCCTGGATGCCGACAACCGGCTGCTTCCCGCCTGCTGCGAGACGCTGTGCCGGGTCATCCGCAGGGAAAACGTGGCGTTCGTCTACCCCACCATCCAGCACTTCGGCGCCTCGAGCCGGACCATCGGCGCAGTGCGCTACGAGCCGCAGCGCTTCGTCGCCGGCAATTGCGTGGATGCGATGGCCATGGTGGCCAAGGAGGCCTGGGCCATCGTGGGCGGCTACCAGCACGTCCGGCACGGCTGGGAGGACTACGATTTCTGGTGCAGGCTCGCCGAACAGGGACAGCGCGGCCTTTGGGAGCCGCAGACGCTGGCGGAGTACCGCGTGCACGCGGCATCGATGATCAAGACCGAGACCACCGCGCCGGAGAACTACCGGCGCCTGATGGAGACGTTCAAGTCCGAGCACCCCTGGGTGTCGTTGATCGACGAACAGCTCGCGCGTCAGCCCGTGGCGTTGAACACGCGCCTGCACGAGGGAGACTCGTCGTCTCGGCTCCAGACGCTCCTGCCCCTTCTTCGCTGCCCGCGCACCCGCCTCAAGCTGGCGCTCGACACCCAGCGCAACGCGCTGGTCAGCGTGGACGGCTGGCAGGCCTGGCCGCTCGTCGATGGCCGCGCCGTCCTGTGCGAAGGCATGGCGCAGCCCGAGATCAAGCCCGCCGGACACGTGAGCAACGAACTGCCGCCGGAGGCGCTCGCCCTCGTGCGGAGCACCCGGGGATGGGTTCTGAACCTCAGCGCCGGCGGCTCGCAGGACAAGTTCGCGAACGTGGTCGAAGTCGAGTACGCGCTGTTCCGGCATACCGACCTGGTCGCGGATGCGCACATGCTTCCCTTCGACGACGAGGTCTTCGACGCGGTGATCGTGATGAACGCGTTCGAACACTACCGCGAACCGCAGAAGGTGGCCGCGGAGCTGCTTCGCGTCCTGAAGCCGGAAGGCCGCATCCTGATCCAGACGGCCTTCATGCAGCCGCTCCACGAGCGGCCCTGGCACTACTTCAACTGCACCCGGCACGGCCTGGCGGAGTGGCTCCAGCACTTCGAGACCGAGCGGATGCATGTCTCGGACAACTTCTGCCCCAATCATTCGGTCAGCTGGATGGCATCGGAATGCGAGCAGTCCCTGCGCGCCACGGTGTCGGCCGAAGCGGCGGACGACTTCCGCGATGCCTCCGTGGGCAGGCTGGTGGACCTGTGGCGCGACCCGTCACGGCGCGACGACCCGCTGTGGCACCACTTCGAGAAGCTCCCCCAGGAAGAGCAGGAGGTCTGCGCGGCCGGATTCGAATTCGCCGGCCGCAAGCCGGGGCTGCCGGTGCGGCCGGCGATCTGAAGCCCGGCGGTTCAGCGCGCGCGGATCATGGTGCCGTAGGCCTGGTCGGTCAGGATCTCCAGCAGCATCGCGTGCGGCACGCGCCCGTCGATGATGTGCACCGCGTTGACGCCGCTCTTGGCCGCATCGAGCGCGCCCTCGATCTTGGGCAGCATGCCGCCGGAGATGGTGCCGTCGGCGAACAGCTCGTCGATCTCGCGCGCCGACAGGTCGGTGAGCAGCGTGCCGGCCTTGTCGAGCACGCCGGGCGTGTTGGTCAGCAGGATCAGCTTCTCGGCCCTGAGCACGGTCGCGAGCTTGCCGGCCACCACGTCGGCGTTGATGTTGTAGCTCTCGTTCTCCTCGCCGAAGCCGATCGGGCTGATGACGGGGATGAAGGCATCGTCCTGCAGCGCCTTGACCACGCCGGGGTCGATGGAGACGATGTCGCCCACCTGGCCCACGTCGTGGTGCAGGTTGGGGTCGTTGCGGTCGGCCAGCTTGAGCTTCTGCGCGCGGATCAGGCCGCCGTCGCGCCCCGTCAGGCCCACCGCCTTGCCGCCGGCCTGGTTGATCAGCCCGACGATGTCCTGCTGCACCTCGCCGGCCAGCACCCATTCGACCACTTCCATGGTCTCGGCGTCGGTCACGCGCATGCCCTGGACGAACTGCCCCTTCTTGCCGAGCCGGTTGAGCGCGGTCTCGATCTGCGGGCCGCCGCCATGGACCACGACGGGGTTCATGCCCACCAGCTTGAGCAGCACCACATCCTCCGCGAAGTCGGCCTGCAGCGCCGGGTCGGTCATCGCGTTGCCGCCGTACTTGATGACCATGGTCTTGCCATGGAACTTGCGGATGTAGGGCAGCGCCTGGGCCAGGATCTCGGCCTTGTCGCGGGGCGGGATGTTCAGGACGGTGTCGGTCATGGCGGGCTCGGCGGGGCGTGAAAGTGGGCGCGATTGTGCCGCAAGGGCGGGCGGCGTTCAGGGCCGCAGCCAGCGCGGCACCTTGAAACGCACGATCATCAGGTAAGCCACCACGTAGGTGGTGACGAACAGCAGGCAGAACAGCGCCAGCACCAGCGTGTTGTTCCAGAACAGCACCGCCGGCACCACCGACAGGGCCGCGAACATCCACAGGTACGGCGAGGTGCGGTTGTTGCGCGCCAGCAGCTGGCGTGCCTCGTTGTCCTCGAAGGCCACACGCACGATGCGGCGGAAGATGAGCTGGTGGAAATGCAGCGCGTCGGCGGTGCCGGGCGACTGGCCGCGCGCCATCTTGCGGTAGATGGAGAACAGCGTCTCCCACACCGGGTAGATCAGCAGCAGCATGGGGAACCAGGGCGAGACCAGCGGGTGCCGCTGCACCAGCAGCACGCAGGCCACGGCGATCACCATGCCCCAGACATAGGCACCGCCGTCGCCGGCGAAGATCTTGCCGCGCGGGTAGTTCCACAGCAGGAAGCCCAGCGTGGCGCCCACCAGGCACACCACCATGGCCGCGAGCTGGCGGTCGCCGAGCTGCAGCGACACGTGCGTGATCGCCAGGCACACCAGCACCGCCACCGTGCCGGCCAGCCCGTTGTAGCCGTCGATGATGTTGAAGGCGTGCGGCAGGCCGCTGATCGCCAGCACCGCGAACAGCGCTGCCGCATAGGGGATGGACTGCAGCCAGCCGTCCACCAGCGGCACGCCGACGCGGTGCACGCCCAGCTGCAGCACCCAGCACAGCAGCACGGCCGAGCCGGTGGTCAGGCCCAGGCGCACCCGCACCGGCACGCGCTGGGTCACGTCCTCGGTGATGCCGCCGATCGCCGCCGGCGCGATGCACAGCAGGGTCAGCAGGGACGCCTTGAGCGGCCAGCCGACATTGAACGGATCGCCGCCGGTGATGCCCGCCGCCACCCAGGCGGCGCCCATGCCGAGGAGGATGCCCGCGCCGCCCAGGCGCGGCACGTGGCCGCGGTGGAAGCGCTGCGGCATGTCGATGCCGTAGCGGCGCGCATGCCGGCGCGCGCGCCGCATGAAGAAAAGCACCGCGATGGCGGAAAAGAGAAAGCTGATGACGATCAGGGCAATCATGGGGGTATGTGGGAACCCTAGAATTCCCGGGCGAAATTAGACCATGCCTGTACTGCCTCCCGACCGCAAGCCCATCACCGTCTCGATCGTGAGTCACGGGCAGCTCGCACTGATCCGGCCGCTGCTGGACCAGCTGGCGCGTTTCAGCCACGCCATGGTCGAGAAAGTCGTGCTGACCGTCAACATCCCGGAGCCCGACCTGCTGGCCGGCGGGCAATGGGGTTTCCCGGTCGAGCGGCTGGAGAACGCCGCGCCCAAGGGCTTCGGCGCCAACAACAACCAGGCCTTCGCGCGCTGCGACACGCCCTGGTTCCTGGTGCTCAACCCCGACATCCGCTTCGACGCCGACGTGCTGGCCCCGCTGCTGGCCCGGGCCGCCCCCGACGCGGGCCTGTTGGCGCCGCGCATCCTGGAGCCCGGCAAGGAGCGGCCGGAGCCGCACCGCACCCTCATCACTCCGCTGGAAATCCTCACGCGCCGGCGCCCCGGCTACGCGCCGCCGGCGGTGCCCGACTGGATCCCGGGCCTGTTCATGCTGTTTCGCGCCGAGGCCTACGCCGGCATCGCGGGCTTCGACGAGCGCTTTTTCATGTACGGCGAGGACTTCGACATCTGCGCCCGCCTGCGCCTGGCCGGCTGGCGGCTGCAGATCGCCGAAGACCTGCTGGCGCGGCACGAGGCGCAGCGTGCCAGCCGGCGCGACCTGCGCTACCTGCGCTGGCACGTCGGCAGCCTGGCGAAGGTGTGGCTGTCGGGGGCGTTCTGGCGGTATCGGGCGCTGACGCGCGCGGCATCCCGGCGCACGTAGGCGCGCCTATCCCAGCAGGCGGCGCAGGCCCTGCACCCCGGGCAGGCGCGTGAAGGCGCCGATCGCGCGAATCAGCCACGGCGGGCTGTGCTCGACCATGAACACCACCGCGCGCAGCTTGATCTTCTGCTTGCGGCCCACCGCCGGGTTGGCCAGCACGATGGCGGCGTACTCGGCCAGGATGGCACTCATCTCCTGCCGGCCGGGGTCCTCGGCCTTCACCGCTTCGATGACGTGATCGACGAAGTAGCGGCCGAAGCGCGGAATGAAGCAGTCGCGCAGGTAGAAGCGCCGGAAGCGCGGCTGGTCGGGGAAGTCCTGCACCAGCTTCTTGAAGTACTTGAAGCGGCTGCGCACCATCCGGATGTCGAAGGAGGTGCTGCCCGTGTGGATGCACCAGACGGTGACCGCCTTGTCGAGGAAGTGGTTCGTGAAGCCGCGGCGGAACAGGCGCAGGAAGAGGTCGTCGTCCTCGTAGCCCATGAACTGGGTGTCGAAGCCGCCCACGGCCTCGAAGGCGCGGCGGCTGATCAGCGAGGCCGACGGCAGGATGAACAGGTCGTCGCGCAGCATCTTCTGCAGGTTCTGCTTGGGGTGCTCCGCATGCTCCTTGACCATGGCGGCGCGCACCACGCTGCCGTCGCCTTCGGCCTCGACCAGGTCGGCATAGACGAAGCCGAAGTGCGGCTCGTCCTGCGGCACGGCGGCGACCAGGTCGCGGATGTGGTTGGGCAGGTAGAAGTCGTCCTGGTCCAGGAAGCAGATGAAGGGCGAGACGGATTCGCGCACGCCCGCGTTGCGCGCCGAGCCCTGGCCGCCGTTGGCCTGGTCGACGATGCGCACGCCCGGGTAGTGGGCCACGACCTGCGCCAGCAAGGCCCGCTCCTCGGACCGGGAGCCGTCGTTGACGATGACCACCTCGTCGGCCGGCAGCGTCTGCGCGAACACGCTGGCCAGCGAGCGCTCGATGAAGGCTGCGCCGTTGTAGTAGGGGATCACCACCACGACGCCGGAGTGCGGCGGCGCGGGGGAAATGTGTTCTTGCATGGATTCCTGCATGTTCTTGTCTCAGACGCCTTCGAAGAGATCGCGCACCACGCCCCGCACGCCGCGGCCGTAGAGCGCGTAGCGGCCGGTCAGGGCTTCCTTGAGCACGGGCGCACAGCGCGCGAGCCGCGACGCAGGCAGGCGGGCGCGAAAGCGCTGATGCACCAGCTTGCCCTGAACCTTCGGCACCAGCCCCGGCGTGGCCGCGCCCCCGAGCTCGACGAGCTTGGCCAGCAGTTGCTCGGTCCGCCGCGCGCGTTTTTCGTGGGTGTCGCCGCGCGAGGCCAGCGCCTTGGCGATCTTCTGGCGCAGGCTGTCGCGCCGGGCGCCGATCTGGTTGTTGCCGTGCTGGCGGTAGTCGATCAGCGGGCGCTCGAGCACGTCCACCTGCCCGGTGGCCGCGGCGATGGCGCCCAGCCATTCGTCGTGCACCCACTCGGGCGGGAACGGCACCGCGCGTGCGACGAGTTCGCGGCGGAACATCGCCGTCGCCCCGGTCACGAGATTGCGCCGCAGAAACACGTCGAAGGCCTCGCCGCGATGAATGCGGGCGAGCTCCGCCGGCGTGACCTCCAGCGCGTGGAACAGCGTGCCGCCCAGGGGTTGCCCGGCCGCATCGACCAGCCGCGCGTCGGTGTGCAGCAGCGTCAGGTGCGGATGGCGCACGAACGCGTCCGCCATCCGCGCCAGCTTGTCGGGCACCCAGGCATCGTCCTGGTCGGACAGCGCGATCAGATCGCCGCGGCAGGCGCGCACCGCCTGCTCGAAATTGCGCGTCACGCGCAGGGCCTGCGCATTGACGAGCGTGCGCAGCTCGATCTGCAGCCCCGGCCGCTCCTGCAGGCATTCGTCGACCACGCGGCGCGCCAGCGCCACGGTATCGTCCGACGAGGCATCGTCGGACAGCACGATCTCGGCCGGCGGCAGGTTCTGCAGGCAGATGCTGCGCAGCTGCTCGCGCAGGAAGCGCGCACCGTTCCACGTGCACAGCGCGACCGAGATCCGCGGCGGCTCAGCCATGGCGGCCTCCGGGCGGGAGAGCGCGCGGCGGCCAGGCCAGGCTGAAGTCCTCCTGCGCCAGCGTCAGGTTCGGGCTGTACGCCGGATCGTCGGCGATCAGCGCCGCCCAGCGCGCCTCCATGAACTGCGCCTCCTTGCGGAAACGCGCGATCTGCGACGGCGAGGCGTCCGAAGGCCGCGTGGCCGACTCGTGATGGAACAGGTCGGCGTACGGCGTCCAGACGTTGCGCAGCCCGGCCTTGCGCAGGCGCAGGCAGAAGTCCACGTCGTTGTAGGCCACCACCAGGTTCTCCGCGTCGAGCTGCCCGACGGCGTCGAAGTGCGCGCGGCGCACGAGCAGGCAGGCGGCGGTGACGGCCGAGAAGGTCTGCATCAGGTCCGCCCGCGCAAAGTACCCCGCCTCGCCGGCACGCAGGTGCCGATGCGCATGGTCCGCGACCCCATGCCGGTAGCCCAGCACCACGCCCCCGTGCTGCAGGGTGCGGTCGGGGTACCAGAGCCGCGCGCCCACGGCGCCCACGCCGGGCTGCAGCGCGATGGCGACCATCTCCGTCAGCCAGCCGGGCGAGATCACCTCGATGTCGTTGTTGATCAGCCCCAGCACCTCGCCCCGCGCCACGGCGGCGGCGTCGTTGTTGAGGGCCGAGTAGTTGAAGGGGCGATCGTCGCGCAGCACGCGCACCTGCGGGTGCTGCGCCAGCTCGGCGAAATAGGCCAGCGCGGCCGGATCGTCCGAGCCGTTGTCGACCAGGACGATCTCGTAGCGGAGATAGTCGGTGCGCGCGAAGATGCTCTCGATGCACTGGCGCACCAGCTGCAGGCCGTTGCGCGTGGGGATGATCAGCGACACCAGCGGCGGGTCGGCGGGCAGGGCGTAGCGGACGCGAAAGCCGTGGGACACGCGCTCGGCCGTGGCGTCGACGCCCTGCTGCGCCAGGGAGGCCGCCAGTGCGCGCTCGCCGTCCTCGGGCACGTACTCGGCCGGGTCCATGGCGTCGGGCGCGTCGGCGCGGGCCACGTGACGGTGGTAGAGCACGCGCGGGACGTGGATGATCTGCGCCGCCTGGACCCGCCGGGTGACCCGCAGCACCAGGTCGTAGAAACGCGCCTCGCCCATGGCGGCCTGCACGCCGCCCAGCGCCTGCACGGTGCGTGCGCGGAAGGCGCCCAGGCGGGACATGCAGTCCTGCGAACGCAGCAGGTCCGGGTTCCAGGCGGGCTTGAAGTAGCCGGCGGTGCGAACCCCGTCGGCCGTGATGCGGTCCTCGTCCGAATAGACCAGCTCGGCCTGCGGATGCGCATGCACGGCCTGCGCCACCCACAGCAGCGCGTCGTCGAACAGCACGTCGCGCGCGTCCATGTGGATCCACCACTCGGCATCGGCGGCGACCTCGTCCGCAGCCCCCGTGTCGCGCACCAGGCGTGCGTCCCGCGCGGCAGCCTGCTCGAAGCCGGCGGCCACGGCGCCATCGTCCGCATCGAATGCCACGCGGCAGGACCACGCCTGCCAGCCCTGCGCCCGCAGCGACTCGAGCGCCCGGGCGAGCAACGGTGCATCGGCGGCGTGCGCATCCAGGAAGATCACGAAGCGGATCGCGGCCGCAGCCGGTGCCGATTCCAGCGCGTCCAGCAAGGCCCGGCGCTGCGGCGCAGGCAGCGGCCGGCCATGGCGCTTGACCCATTCCCGGTACTGCAGCCTGTCGGGCCGGGTGGCGTCGGCCATCAGCGGCGGTCCGCTGCCGCGCACCAGCACGCGCATCGACTGGAGCAGCCCTGAGGCCCCCTTGTCGCGGTAGATCGCCCATGCGCGCGCCGCCGCGCCCGACAGCCCGCCGCCCTTGTACAGCGCCTTGGGCACGAGCAGGACCGCCTGCCGCAGCCGAGCCAGCAGGGAGGCGCCACTCATGAAGAAGCGTCCGTACCGGACAGGGGCTCGGCGGCGGCCGTCCGCGCGCGGGGATCGGCGGGATCGAAGCTGAGACTGCCCCAGGGCAGGTTCGGGTTGTGCGCGGGGTCGTGCGAGAGCAGGTGATGCCAACGCTGGTTCATCTCGGAAAAAGCCTGTCGCTGTGTGCCTTCATCGGTGCGCGGGGCGTGGGCCTGGCGCCGCATGCACTCGGCATAGGGTGTCCAGACGATGCGCCAGCCCGCCTGCCCCATGCGCAGGCACAGGTCCGTGAAAGCATGTTCGTGGGGAAGCGTATTGTCATCGAAGCCGCCCACCGCTTCGAAGGCGGCACGGCGCACCAGCGCGCAGGCGCCCGAGACCGCCGAGAACTGCTGCGCCAGGGCGCTGCGGTTGAAGGCGGCGCCATCACCGGCCAATGCGCCGCCGAAGGCCGGGCACGCCACATGCTCAGGGTGCAGCAGCCGCGCGCCATCGACGATACGCGCCTCGGCATCCACGATCTGCGCACCCACGGCCCCGACGTCCGGCACCAGCGCCTGCGCCACCAGCTCGGCCAGCCAGCCTCCCTCGAGGGGCTCCACGCCGGCATCCAGCCACCCCAGCAGCGCACCGCCTGCCTGCCGCGCGGCCCGGTTGCCCAGTGCGCCGGGCGATTCGCCGGCTGCCGGCGCGATCCATTGCACCGCCGGCCAGCGCTCGCGGTGGACCGACGCCACGCCGCCGCCGTTGCCCGACAGATCCAGCACCAGGACTTCGCAGCCTGCCGCCACGGCCATGTCCGCCTGCAGCGCGTCGAGCGTGCCCTCCAGCGCGCCTTCGCCGCCCCACCACGCCACCAGCAGCGAAACCCCGGGCACGGGCACCGGCATCCGCGGGCGTGCACGAAAGCCGTAAGGCGTGACGCTGACGCGGGCGGCGCGGCCCAGCCGCCGCAGGTGATCCTCGATGGCACGCACGGCCGCCGCCTGCGCATAGCCCTTGGCGGCGCCCGACTCGGCCGTGCTGCTGCGGTGCGCGCGCCAGTGGTAGAGGATGGCGGGAATGTGGCGCACCTGCTGCGGCCGCAGGCGTTCCGACGCACGCAGCACGAGGTCGTGGTCCTGCGCGCCCTCGAAGCCTTCGCGAAAGCCTCCGAGCTCCCGCACCAGCGACAGGCGATAGGCGCCCAGGTGCGAGACGTAGTTCTGCGCGCGCAGCAACTCGGCGTTCCAGTCCGGCTTGAAATAAGGCGCATAGTGCCGCCCCTGCGCGTCGACCTTGTCCTCGTCCGAATAGACGAGCTGGGCCTGCGGGTGCGTGGCGATCTCCTGCGCCAGCCGCATCAGCGCCTGAGGCGCCAGCAGATCGTCCTGGTCCAGCAGCACCATCCATTCGCCCTGTGCCAGCGCCAGTGCGCTGTTGGAGGCCGCCGAGATGTGGCCGTTGCGCTCGCGCGCCACCCAGCGGATGCGCGCGTCCGACGCAGCCAGGCGCTGCAGCAGCGGCCGCACCCCGGGTTCGGTCGACGCATCGTCGGCCAGGCACAGCTCCCAGTTCGCATAGCTCTGGCTGCGCACCGAATCGATGGCCGCTTCCAGCCAGCGCAGCGGCGGGTTGTAGACCGGCATGATCACGGACAGCAGCGGCCCCTGCGGTCCGGCGGCAGGATGCGCCGCCTGCGCTTGCAGGTGCTGCCGGAGCCAGCGTTCATAGCCCGTCTGCGTCCCGCGCTCGCGCCACCGCCGCAGCACCTGCGCCAGTCGGCGCAGGGGCGCGCCGAGCCGCCAGCTGGCGGAGGCGCGAATCGCCGCAATGTCGGCCGCCAGCGCCTGCCGCTGCCCGGCACGCTGCGCCGGCATGGGCCAGTCGGGCGGCGGGAGCGGCCCATCGTCGGGGCCCTGGCTCGAAGGATCGAACGGCGGGAGGAGGTTCATGGCACCACGAATTGTGACGGCCCCGCCAGGGCCGGCCTGGCGGCGGTGCTCTAAAATCGCAGCTTTTGCCTTGTCGCGCCCTCGCGCAGGCATGGCTCCCCCGAAGGGGGCCAAGGCCAGACACGCGCGCGTTCCATGCCATTTGGGGCGGATCGGCTGCTTGCGGCCTGGCCCGACAACAACGCATCTCCATGAGCCAAGTCCAATCCAATCTCCACCGCAGCGCCTGGGCCGACTGGTGGGAAGGCACGCGCCGCACCGACATCTGGTGGACGCTCTCGTGGTTCGACATCGTGCTGCGCTACCGGCGGTCCATGCTCGGCCCCTTGTGGCTGACATTGAGCATGGGCGCCATGGTCGGCGGCATGGGCCCGCTGTATGCCGCGCTGTTCGGCACCGACCTGTCCAAGTTCTTCCCTCACCTGGCGCTGGGCATCATCTTCTGGAGCTTCTTCTCCGGCACGGTGACGGACTCGTGCAATGCCTTCGCCAACGCTGCGCACTACCTGCGGCAGGGCTACTTCCCGATCGTCCTGTTCGTGTGGCGCACCCTCGCGCGCAACGTGATCCAGTTCGCGCACCACATCGTCATCTACATTCCGGTGGCCCTGTGGGCCCAGATCAGCCTGTCGTGGGAGGCTCTGCTGGTGCTGCCGGCCTTCATGCTGGCCATCGTCAACGCGCACGCGCTGGGCATTGCGCTGGGCCTGGTCTGCACGCGCTACCGCGACGTCACCCAGATCGTGACCAGCGTGATGCAGATGCTGATGTTCCTGACGCCGGTGTTCTGGATGCCCGAGAACCTGCCCGCGCGCGCGCAATACGTGCTGTGGAACCCGCTGGCTCAGATGCTGGACCTGCTGCGCACCCCGCTGATGGGCGGCGTGGCCAGCCTGCACAGCTGGCTGGGCATCCTCGGCTGGACGGTGGCCAATGTGGTGGTCTGCGCCCTGCTGTTCCGCAGATACCGCCGCCGCGTCGTCTACTGGCTGTGATTCACCCTTTCCTGCCCCGACAGCAACACCGATGAGCGCCTTCATTTCCCTCCAGGACGTCAGCGTCAGCTTTCCCATCTACGGCGCAGGCGCCGCCTCGCTCAAGAAGACCCTGGCCGCCTCCGTCACCGGCGGGCGCTTCGGCAAGGAAACCGGTGTGACGGTGGTGCAGGCGCTGAGCAACATCAACCTTGAACTCAGGGCCGGCGACCGCCTGGGTCTGGTGGGCCACAACGGTGCCGGCAAGTCCACCCTGCTGCGCACGCTGTCGGGCGTGTATGAGCCCACGGCCGGGCGCTTCGAGCGCCACGGCACCGTCACGAGCCTGATCGATCCGGCGCTGGGCATCGAGGCCGATGCCACCGGCATGGAGAACATCATGCTGCGCGGCCTGGTCATGGGCCTGAGCAAGCGCGACATCGACCGGCTCACGCCGGACATCGTGGACTTCAGCGGCCTGGGCGAATACATCCACATGCCGGTGCGCACCTACTCCACCGGCATGATGATGCGGCTGGCCTTCTCGATCTCCACGAGCGTGCAGGCGGACATCCTGCTGATGGACGAATGGCTGTCGGTGGGCGACGCCGAATTCACGGAGAAGGCCGAGCAGCGCATGCGCGACGTGGTCGCCAACAGCGGCATCCTGGTTCTGGCCTCCCATTCGCCCACGCTGATCGCCAAGGAATGCAACAGGGTCATCCACCTGAGCCACGGAACGATCGTGGGCGAGGCTGCCACGCTGGAAGAGCTCCCGCAAGCCTTCTAGGCCCTGCAGGCAGACAGGCAGGCACGACACCTGCTTCTGTTTCGAATACTTTCGACTTTTTCCTACGCAATATCGAGGAAGGCCCTTGTTTTCGCGAAACATCGCTTTCGAGAAAACTATTCTTCCGATGAAGCAAGAAATCACCCTGTCCAACACACTGCCGTCGGAAACCTTGCGGCGATGCATTTCGAGCACCGCGTTCCGATGGCCGCGGCACCTCGTCCTGTCCGCATGGCTGGAACACGGCCCCTTTGCCTTCTGGATCGTGCAGGCTTGCCGGCCGAAGGTGCTGGTGGAGCTGGGCACGCACAACGGCTTCTCCTACTTTGCCTTCTGCCAAGCCATCCGGAGCCTCGGCCTGCCGACCTCTGCCTACGCGGTGGACACCTGGAAGGGCGACGAGCACGCCGGCTTCTACGGCGAGCAGGTGTTCGACGAGGTTCGCGCGGCCAATGCACCGTACGCCGGCTTTTCCCAGCTGATCCGTTCGACGTTCGACGAAGCGCTCGCGCGGTTCGAGGACGGCTCGATCGATCTGCTGCACATCGACGGCCGGCATCGCTACGAGGACGTCGCCCACGACTTCCAGACCTGGCGGCCCAAGCTGTCGCGCCGCGCCATCGTGCTGTTTCACGACATCGAGGTCCGCGAGCGGGATTTCGGCGTGTGGAAACTGTGGGAAGAACTCAGGTCTCGCCATCCCTCGTTCGAGTTCACCCACGGCCATGGCCTCGGCGTCCTGTCCATCGGCGCCGATATTCCGCCCGGCGTGCATGCACTCCTGCTGTCGGCAACGGATCCGCTGGCCAGTGAAGGCATCCGGGCGTGCTACAGCTCGCTTGGCGCCAGGATCCAACAGGCATTCAACCGCGGCGGCGACCGGGGTGCAGCGGCGCCGGCCGACGAGAATCTTCTCCTGCACTACACCACGGTACTGGAGCAGGAGACCGGCAGGCTCGATCGCAACCTGGCGGAAATGGACACCCTCCGGCGGCAGGTGAACGCATTGCGCGAGGAGTCGGCCCGGCTCACGGAGCAGTCGCTGGCGCTCACCGAAGAAAAGAGCCGGCTGACGGGCGAGCTGGATCGAGTCGCCGCGACCCACCGGGCCCTGCAGACCTCCATGACCTGGAAGCTGGCCGCTCGGCTGCAGCGAGCGATCGCCTACGGGCAGCGTGCGCGCTACGTATCGGGCCACGCCGCGCGGCGCCTGCTGATGCTGCTGCGCCTGCAATTCGGCCGGCTGCTGACGACGCTGCGCCAGGATGTCCAATATGTGCGCCAGCTTCGGGCCATCAAGCGCTCCGGCTTGTTCGACGCCCCCTACTATGCCGCCACCTCGCCGGACTCGCCGGCGTACACGGGTGGACTGCTGAGGCACTATCTCTTCCTGGGAGGATTCGAAGGGCGAAGGCCCAATCCTCTCTTCGACAGCGAGTGGTATCTGAACACCTATGCGGACGTGCGGCAGCTCGGCATGAATCCGCTGGTGCACTATGTCATTGCCGGCAGCGCGGAAGGCCGCGACCCCAACCCGTACTTCGACACCGACTGGTATGCGGCGCACAATCCCGGCCTGGATAGCGGATTCGGCGCCCCGCTGCGCCACTACCTGGTCCATGGCACCCGCGCCGCCGTGGACCCGTCGCCCCATTTCGCCGCCCAGTGGTATCTGGAGAAGAATCCGGACATCGCGCGGCAGGGCGTTCCTGCGCTCGAGCACTTTCTTTGCCATGGCGCCAGCGAGGGACGGGCCCCGAATCCCCGGGACGCGAATGCGCTGCGCGGCCGCGCCGTCACGGAGGCCGTCGTCGAATTCCGCCACGCGGCGCCGCTGGGGCGCGAGATCGCGCTGTTCGTCACGCATTCGCCCAATGGCCGCCTCAAGCCCCATGTGCGCAGCTATCTGGCGGCCCTTCGGCGCCATGGCGTCTCCGTCGTCCTCATCGTGGCTGCGGACGCCCCCTGGTTCGAACCGGATCCGCCATTGCACGACGAGGTGGAGATGCTCGTCATCCGCCAGAACGAAGGCTACGACTTCGCCGCCTGGGCGCACCTGCTGCATCTGGAGCCGACGCTCCTGGACGCCGACATCCTCTACCTGTTGAACGACAGCCTCATCGGCCCCTTCAATGACGAGGATTTCGCGGCGCTCCTCGCGCGCGTGCGCACGGACCCTGCGGACCTGGTGGGGCTGACCCAGAGCAGCGAGCACCACTGGCACATCCAGAGCTACTTCCTGGCGCTCAAGCACCGGGTTCTCGCCTCATCGGCCTTCCAGCTCTTCTTCAACAGCATCGTCATCCTGGAGGACAAGGATGCCGTCATCCAGGGCTACGAGATCAATCTCGCGCCGCATCTCCAGGCCGCCGGCCTGTCGTGCACCACCTTGTTTGCATCTCCCTCGACCGACAACGCAACCATCTTCGCCTGGAAGGAACTCATCGCGCAGGGATTTCCGTTCGTCAAGGTCATGACCCTCAGGGATGCGTTCCCCGGCGTCGACACCAGCGACTGGCGCACGGTGCTGGCCGCCAGCGGGTTCGACGTCGCGATCGCCGAGCAAACGCTGCGCGAGGCCCTGTCGTCGCCGAGGCCGCGCCGCGATGCCGCACGCTCGCGCGTCCCGGCGCGCTCCACGCTGCGGCGCCACTTGCCGGGCCAGCAGCAGCCGCCCCATGTTCTGTTCATGGGACCCTGGAACTACAGCAACGGTCTCGCCGTCGCCAGCCGCTCGTACATTTCCGCACTGCGGCACACGACCTCGCCCATCAATTTCGCCCCCATCGAACGCCCCTTCCACATTCACCGCCGCATCGCACCGGCGCACGCCATCTGCGACTTCTCGGGTCCGGCCGATGCGGCGATCGTCCACCTCAATCCGGACGGATGGGAGGGCCTGTTGACGCAAGCCCAGCGCGAGGCCCTGCAGCAGGCGCGGCTGTGCATCGGCCTGTGGGTATGGGAGATGGACAACATCCCGGACAACTGGCTTCCCACCTTCGACGACGTCGATGCCATCTGGGCACCCAGCCGGTATTGCCGGGATGTCTTCGCGAAGCACGCCAGGGTGCCGGTGCACGTGATCCCGCACGTCGTCACCGAGAACCAGGATGCCCCGGCTGCGGGCGACATCGAACGCACGAAGACGGAACTCGGCCTCGGCCGGGAGGACAAGGTCATTCTCTATGCCTTCGACGGCGCGAGCTACCTGGTGCGCAAGAACCCGTTCGCGCTGGTGCGGGCCTTCGCGCAGTCCGGCCTGGCGTCCCGGGGCTGGAAGCTGGTGCTCAAGACGAAGCACCTGTTCGATTCGCCCCAGCAGGGCCAGGCGCTCCAGGCGCAGGTCGACGACACCGAAGGGGTCGTCCTGATCAACCGCGCGCTCGACAGAGAGTCCATGCGCAACCTCATGGCGATGACGGACATCTATGCCTCGCCGCACTGCTCCGAAGGTTTCGGCCTGACGGTTGCCGAGGCGATGGTTCTCGGCAAGATCGTGGTCGCGACCGACTACAGCGGCACGCGCGACTTTCTGGATGCCAGCTGCGGCTTTCCCGTGCGCTACACCCTGGAGAAGCTGCAGGACACCCATGGGCACTACACCCAGGGGAATGCATGGGCCAAGATCGACGAGCAGCATCTCACGCAGTCGCTGGTGCAGGCGGCCGGCCTCGTGGAATGCGGCGATCGCACCCTGGGCGAAGCGGCGCGCGCGCGCATTCTCCACGACCTGTCTGCCCGGAACGTCGGCGCCATGATCCAGGACAGCCTTCAGCAGCTCATGGCGTCCACGACCCGATGACCCGCACCATGGCCGCGAACGATGCCTTCGTCATGCTCACCGTCGCGAACGACGGCGCGCTGCTGGACCACGACGGGCTTGCCGCCCGGCCTCGGACCGGCAGCCACTGGTATGTGCTCAGTACGCCCGAGATCTCTCTGGTGCCCCATTTCAGGACGCTGCTCGCGCGCGCCGCGCAAGAGCGGCCGGACGTCGGCATCCTGTATGGAGACGCAGAGGTGCTGGCGGACGGCGCGGGCAGGAGAGCCTTCCTCGACCTGAAGCCGGACTTCGATCTCACACTTCTGATATCGAACGACTACATCGGCCTGCCGGTCGCCATCCAGGCCGACGTTCTCCATCGGCTCGGCGGCACAGATGCAGCCCGGGTCCAGGACGCATCGATCTACGATCTCATGCTCCGTGCCGTCAGCGCCGGGGTGACCATCGCGCGCATCCCGGAAGTCCTGGCGCAACGCAAGGCGCCCCGCCTTCCTCCCCGCGAATCAGCGCGCAAGGCCGCACTGACATCCTGGCTGGGACACGCCGGGAACCACTTCGAGTTGCAGCCAGGCCGCGTCGAAGGCAGCCTCCAGCTTCGGCGACGCTTTGCGGGCGACCACCCGCAGGTGACGGTCATCGTCCCCACGCGCCAAAGCGCGCCGGATGGCCAGGAGGACGGCCATCCCCCGCCGTTCGTCATCGGCCTGCTGGAGACGATCGAGCGCCTGAACTACCCCATGGATCGCCTGCATGTCCTCGTAGGAGACGACATCGACGACGACACCGCCTATGCCGGCCGCTCCTGGCCCTTCGGCTTTCAACGGGTCGTCACCGCGCGCAAGCCCGGGGAGCCGTTCAACTATGCGGCCAAGATGAATCTGCTCTGGCGCATGAGTCGCACCGAGCAGATCGTCTTCATGAACGACGACATCACCGCCGAGTCGACCGAATGGCTGGAGGCCCTGCTCACCTTCTCGATGCAGGAAGACGTCGGCGGCGCGGGCGCGCGCCTGCTCTACCCCAACGGGACGATCCAGCATGCCGGCATCCCGGGTGGTCTTTTCGGGGTCTGTGCGCATGCATGGCTGGGGCTGCCCTCGTCGGCGCCGACGTATCAGGATTGGGCCCTGGTGCACCGGGAGTGGTCCATGGTGACCGGCGCGGTTTTCGCGACACGCCGCAGCCTGCTCGAAACGGTGAACGGCTTCGACGAGCGATTCAGCCTCGAGTTCAACGACGTGGACCTCTGCCTGCGGCTGCGGCTTCTGGGCTACCGGATCGTCTACACGCCGTTCGCGGAGCTGACACACCATGAAAAAGCCTCGCGGGGCGACAGACTGCCCCCTGCAAGCGAGCTGGCCTTGTTCCTGAAGCGGTGGCGCGGATATCTGGTGCAGGATCCCCACTATCACCCAAGGCTCGACCGCGAATCGCTGGAGATCCGTCCGCTCAACCCTCGGCAATACCGTTAGGCAGGGTCCCGCAGCAGCGAGGCGTGCGAGCCCCCCGATCAATGGCCGCTTCATTCAGCACGCCCGCGGAGAACACATATCAGCAGCAGGGAGGAACTTCGCATGGCCGTCACGACAGGCATCGCCCGGAGAGTGCTTCACCGACTCTTTCCGAAAAGGGCACAGGTCGCCCCGCCGGAACAACCGCCATTGCCTGCCGACTTCTCGGCGCAGGCGTACCGGTACATGAATCCCGACCTGATGATGGCGCAGGTCGATCCCGCGCAGCACTACCGGGAATATGGCGCGCAGGAAGGACGGGCCTACCTGCCGGATCAGGCTTCCCACCCCCTGTTCGACGAAGCGTATTACGCGAGGAAATACAAGCGCTTCATCCGCGAGGAGCATCCATTCATTCATTTCATCAGGAATGGCCACCGCGGATTCAATCCATCGCCGCGATTCGATGCGAAGCGCTACGCCCAGGAGAACCACTGCCGCACGAATCCTCTCGAGCACTACGTCCTGAACGGCATCAGGAACGGCATCGTGCCGCGAAGGGCGGAACCCGTCTCCAGGGAGGAGAACGTCGAGTCCGCCTTTCTCAGGCTCATCAAGGAATCGCCGATCGGCCGGCGCAATGTCCTGTTCGTCACTTATTCGGCCGATGGCAGGATCAAGCCGCACGTTCCGGGTTATGTGCAGGCACTGCACGGAACGGGACGGCAAGTCTTCCTGATCGTCACGTCCGAACTGTCGGACGTTGCCGTTCCGGAGTCGCTATCGGATGCGTGCTCGAGCATCGCCGTCCGGCAGAACATGGGGTATGACTTTGCCGCCTGGGCGCACATCCTCAGACGATACCCTGCGCTCGAAGAAAGCGACCAGATCGTCATTGCCAACGACAGCCTGATCGGGCCCCTTGGCGACGCCTTCGGCCCGATGATGTCGGCGCTGGACAGGAACGCGGCAGACGTCGTCGGACTCACCGAGAACCCCGACTACTCGGGTCACATTCAAAGCTTCTTCATCGCCTTCAACAGGAACGCGCTGCGCGCGAGCGCGTTCCATGACTTCTGGGGCGGCGTCGTCAACCTCAGAGACAAGTCGAGTGTCATCTTCGACTACGAGATCACCCTCGCCAACAGAATGCGCGCCGGTGGACTCACGACGTCCACCGTCTTCGAGAACATCAGCGGACGCAACGACCCCATCTTCAACTGGAGTGCACTGATCGACCGCGGCTTCCCCTTCATCAAAGCCGAGATCATCAAGACGGCAGACCCCGAAACCCTGCAAACGATTCGCTCGAAGCTCCAGTCACTGTCCTTCGACGTCTCGCTCGCCCCGCGCTGAGAGCCGCCGGCCTCAACCGCCAAGCGACCTGTAGAGCGCCTGATAGAAAAAGGCTTCTTCCTCCTGCCGCAGCGGCAGGGGCAGGCGTTCGCGCCAGGCATCCAGCCTGGCCGGATCGTCGGCGAGGGTGGCGATGGCGTGGCTCCAGGCCTGCGCATCGCCGGCCTTCACGGTCAAGCCGGCACCGCTTTGCGTCACGAAATCGGCCGGCGCGCCGATGTCCGACACCATCGCCGGCACGCCAGCCGCTGCCGCTTCGTGCAGGATGAGGGAAAAGGTCTCGGGCACCAGCGACGGCAGGCACAGCACGTCGCTGCGGGCGAGTTCCCGGGGGACCTCGTCCGGATTCAGTTCCCCGATCAGCGAGGCCCGCGAATCCGCATCCACCCACTTGCGCACTTGCGCCTCGTACGGGTGATTTCCGTAGAAGCCACCGGCCAGGCGCAGCCTGACATTGGCCTGCGGCACACGGGCCAGCCCCTCCAGGAGCGTCGTGGCCCCTTTCTGCTCGACCATGGTGCCGATGTAGGTCAGTGCCAGCGGCGCGCCGGGCCGGCGCGCCTGCGGGCTTGCCGCACCGATGGAGGCGGCAAGTCGAACGATGTCGACGCCATGGGCGAGGGTGCGGAACGCGAGGCCGGGAAAGGCCTCGCGATAGCGCCGGGCGACGAAATCCGAAGGCGCGATCCTCAGCCTGGCGCGCTCGAGGAACTCCCGTCCTTGCTCGTAGCGCTCCCTGAACTTCTTCTGCGTCAGCGGCGGCGCGAGGCAATCCGCGGCGCATCGCGCGCCCTCCTCGGGGCCATCGCACTGCGCGCCCTCGAGGTTGATCAGGTTGATGCGCGTGCACTCGTAGAAGAAGTCGGTGAGCGTCAGCAAGTAGGGGATGCGCGCCTCGACGAGCGCCTTCAGGGTCGACGCCATGCGCATCGGATGCATGCCATGGGCGATGTCGAAGCGCTGGGCCTTGAGCCAGGTGCTCAGGCGGAAGACCATCGCGGGATCCGAGTCCAGGCTGAAATCCGCCGTCTCCGGCAGTTGCCCTCGCGGCAGCAGCACCACGGGCAGGCCCTCGTGGACGCTTTCCAGCGCGCCGGGCAGCGCGACGCTCGGCCAGGTCTGGCGCGCCGAGGGGTTCATCGTGCAGGCGAGCACGCACACATGGTGGCCGGCTCGCTGCGCCGCTTTCGCCAGGTTCAGCGTGACCTTCTCGGTGCCGCTCCTGTATTCGGGATAGAACTGGTGGACAAAGAATAGGAGGCGCATCAGATCCCGGCCTTCAGTTCGTTCTTGATCTCGAGCGCCATCGCCTGCCCGGAGCCCCCGGCGCGGTCGAGTTCGTGGCACATGAAGGCCAGTGCCGATCCGGCCGCCGAGGCGAATGTCTTGCAGACCACCTCCTTCAGCGCGGCCCGCAGCGTCGTGTCCAGCGGGCCGTAGACGTCCTGGGCGAACTGCCTGAAATGCTCCAGCCGCGCCAGGTAGCTGTCCTGGAATCGCCGGAACTCCTGCTGCGATTCGACGTTCACCAGCAAGCCATGCGCCTGCGCTTCATAGATCGCGCGCAGGCGGTCGAGATAGTCCGCGAGGGGCTGGCTGCCCATGGAAACGCTGCCGCTCAGCGGCCCTTCGAGAGGCTGCGCCCGCCACTCGGCGATCAGGAGCGTCAGCGCTTCACCCAGGCTCCTGTCCGACGCATCGGCATCGAACTGCACGATCCAGCGCGAGATCCGGATGCCCGTGGCGACGATGCCGGCCATGAGGGCCCGCGCATCGTCCAGGCGAGGCACGGCAAAGTCGTCGAAGAGCCTGACGAGAAAGATCACGTCGACGAAGGACCGCTTGAAGTAGTAGAAGATCGGCCGGTTGTGCGAATGGACCACCTTCACCGAGGCGAGCATCGCGACCTTGTAGCCATCCTGGATGAGGCGGATGCCCAGGTCCAGGTCCTCGGCATAGTCCCCTCTGTACTTGTGCGCCTCGAACACCGTGCGGGAAATGAGGCAGGCCACGTCGCTGAGCTGCCCCTGCGAGCGCAGCGAGGCATGGTCGCCGGCCTTGTATTCGCCGATGCGGTCGTACTCCAGGCACCCGAGGAACCTGTAGTGCGTATGGATCAGCGAGTCGTACATGATGTCGCTGTCGCTGCGGCTGAACTCCGCGCACGAAGCGGCGACAAGGCGCTCGCCCGCATAGTCCTGCACGAAGTTGACCATGCCCAGCGCCCATCGATTGCCGATCGGGTAGGCATCCTGCACCATGAACAGCAGATAGTCGCCCTGCGCCGCTTCGGCGCCGACGTTGCGCGCATGGCTGTGAGAGAACTCCGCGGGCGCAATCTCGATCACCTTGCAGCCGGCGGCGTGCGCCACGGCCACCGTCTGGTCGGACGAGCCCGAGTCGACCACGATGACTTCCAGGCCGCCCAGGCCCGTTTGCGCCTTCAGCTTGCGCAGGAGGAAGGCGAACTCCGGGCCGGCATTCAATGTGGGAATGACCACCGAGATCACCGCCGCAACCGGAGCCATCGCATCCTGCAGATCGGGATGCAGTCGCACGATCTTCGGCTGCTGCGCGAGGTCGGGGCCGAGGGCGTCCAGATCGCCTGTGGCGATGCCCGGATCCGCGAGCGCCCGCAGATGCATCCGGAAGTTGCGGGCATAGCCCGGCAACTGCTTCAGCATCCCCAGCCAGCCCCGCTTGCGCCGCGCCTCGCGCAATGCCGAGGGCAACCCCACGAGCGCCCGCCGCACCCTGGCGCGCCGCGGCGCCGTGAACGGCGCCCGCGCCCAGCGCAAGGGAGCGGTCACGCGCCAGGAGGTCGAGCCCTTCAACGCGTGAATGTTGAATTGCAGCGCGTCGATCGTCGCGGCCTGGTTCGACAGTTGCCGGTTCGAACGGCCCAGGGCCGACTCCATGCGCTGCAGGGTCCGGCTGGTTTCCTGGATCTTGTCCTCGTTGGCGTCGACGGCCGCATGCAGCTCGCGGATCGTGACGTCGCGCTCGCCCAGCACGACGTGGAAATTCCTGATCTGCGCATCCCGCTCCTCGATGCCGGCCTGGAACTTCTCGATCCAGCCGGCCTGCTCCGCGACCCGCAACCGCCGTTCGATGTTGGCGCCCAGCGTCTGAAAGATGCGCGCGCGACGGGCGAACTCCGCAGGCGCCTGCGCTAAGACCGACAGTTGTTCGTGCCGCTCGTCGCCGACCAGCAGGACGCCCAGGCCATTGCTGTGCTTGAAGTTGAATCCCGGGTACTCGCGGCCGAGTTCGTCCCACAGGCGATGCACGCCGAAGCCTCGGTCATAGACATTGGTGTCGTGGAAAAGAACGACCCCTCGGCGCGACAGCTTGGGACGCCAGCTCTCGAAATCGTGACGCACCGCCTCGTAGGTGTGCAGCCCGTCGATGTGCAGCAGATCGACGGACGACGGCGCAAACGCGGGCAGCGCCTCGTCGAAGGTCTTCTTGAGCAGTGTCGAGAAGCTGCCGAACCGTGGATCGTGATACCGCTGGAACTCCGCGAATACCGAGTCCTCGTAGGCGCCGGCATGCGCGTCGCCCTCCCAGGTATCGACGGCATAGGCACGGCCTTCCACGCGCTCGGCCACCATGGCCTGGCAGAACGCCGCGTAGGAATTGCCCGTATGGGTGCCCAGCTCCACCAGCAACCGTGGGCGAAGGAGCCTCGTCAGCCAGAACGCGAAGGGAATGTGCCCCACCCATGAACCGGGGGACACCAGACGATCAGGCTCCCTGAAAATTTCCTCATCGAGGTTCTGCATGAATTCTTCTTCTCTTGTCAAACGTCTCGTGGCGCACTCTCGAGCGATGCAGGATTGCACCCCTTCTCCTGCGCACAGCGTGCCCGTCCTTCTCCCTATTTCCAATCCCCTCGAGCCGATGTATGGATATCGACGCGCACACCGGCAGATGCCTCGCCGTTCAAGGCGGCATCGAAAGAAGATGCCGATGCGACGAAAGGCTCAGGCGAACACCTCGGCCAGCGAGAAGGCGGCGCCTTGCGCATCCTTGGCCGACAGTTGCGGAGGCTGGCCGATGTCGGGCCAGGCGATGCCGAGCTCGGCGTCGTTCCAGGCGATGCAGCGCTCATGCGCCGGCGCGTAGTAGTCGGTGGTCTTGTAGAGGAAGTCGGCAGACTCGCTCAGCACCAGGAAGCCGTGGGCGAAGCCTTCGGGGACCCAGAACTGACGATGGTTGTCCTCGGTGAGCTCGATGCCGGCCCACTGGCCGAAGGTCGGCGACGCGCGGCGGATGTCGACCGCCACGTCGAAGACGGCACCGCGCGCCACGCGCACCAGCTTGCCCTGCGGCTGCTGCATCTGATAGTGCAGGCCGCGCAACACGCCCTTCACCGAACGCGAATGGTTGTCCTGCACGAAGTCCACGTGCCGCCCCACGGCGTCGTCGAAGGCTTTCTGGTTGAAGCTTTCCATGAAGAAGCCCCTGGCGTCACCGAAGACCTTGGGCTCGATCACCAGAACGTCGGGAATGGCAGTCGGCGTGATTTTCATGCGTTCGATTATCGTGGTGCGGTCACGGGGGGAGCAGCCGCTCAATCCCTCAGCGGATCGGACAACAGTCGGGACAGGTACTTGCCGTATCCGTTCTTCTGCAGCGGCTGCGCCAGTTTCTCGAGCTGCGCGTCGTCGATGAAGCCGTTGCGCCACGCAATCTCTTCCGGGCAGGCGATCTTCAAGCCCTGCCGGTGTTCCAGCGTCTGGATGAATTGCCCCGCTTCCAGCAGGCTTTCGTGCGTGCCGGTGTCCAGCCAGGCATAGCCGCGCTGCATGATCTGCACGCTCAGCTGGCCGCGGTCCAGATAGGCCTGGTTGACCGCCGTGATCTCCAGTTCTCCGCGGGCGCTCGGCTTGACCGCCTTGGCGATGTCGACCACCTGGTTGTCGTAGAAGTACAGGCCCGTGACCGCGTAGCTGCTGCGGGGCTGTGCGGGTTTTTCCTCGATGCTGCTGGCCTTGCCGGTCGCGTCGAAGGCGACCACGCCGTAGCGCTCGGGATCGTGCACGTGGTAGGCGAAGACCGTGGCCCCCTGGCCCTTCGCATCCGCGCCATCCAGCAGATGGGCGAGATCGTGGCCATAGAAGATGTTGTCGCCCAGCACCAGGGCGCTCGGCGCCTGGCCGATGAACTTCTCGCCGATGAGAAAGGCTTGCGCCAGCCCGTCCGGGCTGGGCTGCACCGCATAGCTCAGGTTCAGGCCCCACTGGCTGCCGTCGCCCAGCAGTTGCTGGAAGCGCGGCGTGTCCTGCGGCGTGCTGATGATCAGGACGTCGCGCATGCCGCCGAGCATCAGCGTGCTCAGCGGGTAGTAGATCATGGGCTTGTCGTACACCGGCAGCAGTTGCTTGCTGATCGCCAGCGTCGCCGGGTGCAGGCGGGAGCCGGAGCCGCCGGCGAGGATGATGCCTTTGCGTTGTGTGGTCGTGGTCATGTTCTGGAAAGCCGGAGCGGGTTCGTTCAAAGAGTTTCCTGCAGCATGCGCGCCACGCCGTCCTGCCATGGCGGCAGCCTCAGGCCGAACGCCTCCTGCAGGCGCCTCGTGTCCAGGCGCGAGTTGTGCGGGCGCTTCGCAGGGGTGGGGAAGGCACTGGTCGGCACGGGATCGACGGCTTCGGGCGCCGCCTTGAGCGCGACACCGGCCTCCCGCGCCTGCGCCAGGACGAAGCGCGCGTAGCCGTTCCACGTGGTCTCGCCGCCGGCGGCCAGGTGGTAGAGGCCGGCCTTCGACGCGTCGCGCAGGGTGCCGCGGATGGCATGCGCGGTCACGTCGGCCAGCAATTCGGCCCCGGTCGGCGCGCCGTGCTGGTCGTCGATCACCGTCAGCCGCTCGCGCTCGCCGGCCAGGCGCAGCATGGTCTTCGCGAAGTTGCCGCCGCGCGCGGCATAGACCCAGCTGGTGCGGAAGATCAGGTGCCGCGCCCACTGCCGGGCGATCGCCTGCTCGCCGTCCAGCTTGGTGCGGCCGTACACGCCGAGCGGGCCGGTGGCGTCGGCCTCGTGCCATGGACGCTCGCCCCGGCCATCGAAGACGTAGTCGGTCGAGTAGTGGACCAGCAGCGCGCCGGCCTGCCGGGCGGCTTCGGCCAGCGCGCCGGGCGCCGCGGCGTTGAGCGTGTGCGCCAGCTCGGGCTCGCTCTCGGCCTTGTCGACGGCCGTGTGGGCGGCCGCATTGACGATCACGTCCGGCCGCGCATCGTGCACGATCTTCTTCAGGCCCTCGATGTCGCCCAGGTCGGCTTCGCCGCGGCCGAGTGCGAGCACCTCGCCCAGCGGCGCCAGGCTGCGCTGCAGTTCCCAGCCGACCTGCCCGTTCTTGCCCAGCAGCAGCAGTTTCATGACAGGTCTTTCGCCGGCGCTTGTTCGTACTGCCTGCGCACCCAGTCCCGGTAGGCGCCGCTTTGCACGTTGCGCACCCAGTCGCCATGGGCCAGGTACCACTCGACCGTCTTGCGGATGCCGGACTCGAAGGTCTCGGCCGGCTTCCAGCCCAGTTCGCGCTCGAGCTTGCGTGCGTCGATGGCATAGCGCCGGTCGTGGCCCGGGCGGTCCTGCACGTAGGTGACCTGCCCGCTGTAAGGCTTGCCGTCGGCGCGCGGGCTGAGTTCGTCCAGCAGCGCGCAGATGGTGTGCACGATCTCGATGTTGGGCTTCTCGTTCCAGCCGCCCACGTTGTAGGTCTCGCCTGTTCGTCCTGCCTCCAGCACACGGCGGATGGCGCTGCAGTGATCCCTCACATACAACCAGTCGCGCACCTGCATGCCGTCGCCGTACACCGGCAGCGGCTTGCCGCCGAGGGCGTTGACGATCATCAGGGGAATCAGCTTTTCGGGAAAGTGATAGGGACCGTAATTGTTGGAACAGTTCGTGGTGAGCACCGGCAGGCCGTAGGTGTGGTGCCAGGCACGCACGAGGTGGTCGCTCGCGGCCTTGCTCGCAGAATAGGGGCTGTTGGGTTCGTAGCGGTTCTCTTCGGTGAAGGCCGGGTCGGCGGGCGCGAGCGTGCCGTAGACCTCGTCGGTGGACACGTGCAGGAAGCGGAATGCCTCCTTCTCGCCCGCCGGCAGCGCATTCCAGTGGCCCCGCACCGATTCGAGCAGACGGAAGGTGCCCAGCACGTTGGTCTGCACGAAGTCCTCGGGGCCGTGGATGGAGCGGTCGACGTGCGATTCGGCGGCGAAATTGACCACCGCGCGCGGCTTGTGCTCGAGCAGGAGCCGGTCGACCAGGCCACTGTCGCCGATGTCGCCCTGCACGAAAATGTGCCGCTCGTCGCCGTCGAGCGAGGCCAGCGTCTCGAGATTGCCGGCATAGGTCAGCTTGTCGAGGTTGACGACCGCTTCGCCGCCTTGGGCCAGCCAGTCGAGAACGAAGTTGGCGCCGATGAAACCTGCGCCGCCGGTTACCAGGATCATGGGGTTCCCTGCATCAGTGAAATGGGGCCACGTCATGCGGCCCCGGCCCGAATTATCCCATCGGGCCATGTTTCAAAAGGTGCACGGTCTGCGCACTATTTCGGCATGGATACTGCGTTATGCCGTGTGGCCGAGCATTCGACAGCGATTTCGCCACAAATCTGTAGTTAAATCTTTAGTTCTACAATTTCAGCTTTCCATGACTCAAGGACCTGCCGTGAAAGACCTTCTCTCCGCGGAATCCGTCGCGATCCGCCCGATCGTCCTGTGCGGCGGCAGCGGCACGCGGCTGTGGCCGCTGTCGCGCAAGGCGCTGCCCAAGCAGTTCGTGCCGCTCATCGGCGCCAAGAGCCTGCTGCAGCTGACGCTGGAGCGCCTGCGCAGCCTGAACACCGAGATCTGCTGTGTCGCCTCGGAGGAACACCGCTTCCTGGTGCAGGAAACGATGGAAGCCGCCGGCGTGACCGGCCACCAGGTGCTCGAGCCCGTGGCCCGCAACACGGCGGCCGCGATGGCTGCCGCCGCGCTGCTGGCCGCCCCCGACGAGCTGCTGCTGTTCGCGCCGGCAGACCACCACGTGCCCGACGCCGCGCTGTTCGCCGCCACCGTGCGCCAGGGCGCCGCCGCAGCACGGGCGGGCCAGATCGTGACCTTCGGCGTCGTGCCGAGCTTCCCCAGCACGGCCTATGGCTACATCGCGCCCGGTGCCGAACTCGGCAGCGCCCAGGGCCGGCAGGTGGCCCGCTTCATCGAGAAGCCCCCGGCCGAGGTCGCACAGCAGTTGCTGCTCGAAGGCGGCCATCTCTGGAATGCCGGCATCTTCCTGGTGCAGGCGGGCACGCTGATCGAGGCGCTGCGCACGCATGCACCGGACATCCTCGCCGCCTGCCAGAAGGCCACGGCCGCCACGGAGGAAGACGGCAGCTTCCGGCGCCTGGGCCGGGCGGCCTTCGAAACCTGCCGCAGCGAGAGCATCGACTACGCCGTCCTCGAGAAGCACGACAAGGTGGCGGTGCTGCCTTTCGCAGGCGCCTGGAGCGACGTCGGCAGCTGGAACGCGGTGGCGCAGCTGCACCCGGCCGATGGCGACGGCAACCGCCTCAACGGCAAGGCCAGTGCGCTGGGCGCCCGCAACACCTTCATCCACGCGCCGCTGCGTCCGGTGGTGGCGCTGGGCACCGAGGACCTGGTGATCGTCGACACGCAGGATGCCCTGCTCGTGGCCCGCGCCGCCTGCGTGGAGCAGGTCAAGGACGTGGTGGGCCTGCTGACCCGCGAAGGCCACGCCGAGGCGACCGAGCACCGGCGCGTCGCACGGCCCTGGGGCGCCTACGACAGCGTGGACTCGGGCGAGCGATTCCAGGTGAAGCGCCTGACGATCAAGCCCGGTGCGCAGCTGTCGCTGCAGATGCACTATCACCGGGCCGAGCATTGGGTCGTGGTCAGGGGCACCGCCAAGGTCACGCGCGACAACGAAACCCTGCTGGTCAGGGAGAACGAGTCGGTCTACATCCCGCTGGGCGCCATGCACCGGCTGGAAAACCCGGGCAAGACAGTCCTCGAAGTCATCGAAGTCCAGTCCGGCGGCTACCTGGGCGAGGACGACATCGTCCGCTTCGACGACACCTACGGCCGCGTGACGGCCCTCCCATCGCAGAAGAAATCGGGCTAAGGCGCACATGAGCAAGAAGAAGGCACTCATCACCGGCATCACCGGCCAGGACGGCTCCTACCTCGCAGAGCTGCTGCTCGACAAGGGCTACGAGGTCCACGGCATCAAGCGGCGCTCGTCGCTGTTCAACACCGACCGCATCGACCACCTCTACCAGGATCCGCACGAGGCGCAGCGCAACCTGCACCTGCACTACGGCGACCTGACCGACGGCAGCAACCTGACGCGCATCGTGCAGCAGGTGCAGCCCGACGAGATCTACAACCTCGGCGCGCAGAGCCACGTGGCCGTGAGCTTCGAGGCGCCGGAGTACACGGCCGACGTGGACGCGCTGGGCACGCTGCGGCTGCTCGAGGCCATCCGGCTGCTGGGCCTGCAGGACAGGACGCGCTTCTACCAGGCCAGCACGAGCGAGCTCTACGGCCTGGTGCAGGAAGTGCCGCAGCGCGAAAGCACGCCCTTCTACCCCCGCAGCCCCTACGGCGTGGCCAAGCTGTACGCGTACTGGATCACCAAGAACTACCGCGAGGCCTACGGCATGTACGCCTGCAACGGCGTGCTGTTCAACCACGAGAGCCCGCGCCGCGGCGAGACCTTCGTCACGCGCAAGATCACGCGCGGCCTGTGCAACATCGCGCAGGGCCTGGAGCAGCGCCTGTACATGGGCAACCTGGGCGCGCTGCGCGACTGGGGCCACGCCAAGGACTACGTGCGCATGCAGTGGATGATGCTGCAGCAGCAGGAAGCCAAGGACTACGTGATCGCCACCGGCGTGCAGTACAGCGTGCGCGACTTCATCGCGAAGACCGCGGCGGCGCTGGGCATCACGCTCGAATTCACGGGCAGCGGCGCCGACGAGCAGGCCGTGGTCCGCGGCGTGCGCGGCGACGCGGCCCCGGGGGTGAAGCCCGGCGACGTGCTGGTCTCGGTCGATCCGCGCTACTTCCGCCCGGCCGAGGTGGAAACGCTGCTGGGCGATGCCAGCCAGGCGAAGGCCGACCTGGGCTGGATCCCCGAGATCACGCTCGACGAGATGATCGAAGGCATGGTGGCCCACGATCTCGAAGCCGCCCGCCAGCACGCGCTGCTCAAGCGACACGGGTATAAGGTGCCGGTCAGCAAGGAAGATTGAACACGGGACCGCATGGCACGACACGACGACAAGAAGCACGATCACGCTGCCCAGCAGATCTGGCTGGCCGGCCTCGGCGCCTTCGCCAAGGCCCAGCAGGAAGGCACGAAAGTGTTCGAGGCGCTGGTGAAGGAAGGCCTGGGCATGCAGAAGAAGACGCAGGCGACGGCCGAGAACGGCCTGGCGCAGGCGCAGTCCCGCCTTGCGCAGCTTGCCGACGAATTCAGCACCCGCGCCACCGGCCAGTGGGGCAAGCTCGAGAACATCTTCGAGGAGCGCGTGGCGCGCGCGCTCGAGAAGCTGGGCATGCCGTCGGCCGCCGACGTGGCGGCGCTCGAAGCGCGCATCGAGGCGCTCGAGGCCCGCCTGCGCGACCGGCCCACTCCCCGCAAACCGGCGCGGCCACAGGCACCGGCCGGCAGGAAGACGCCTCCCGCCACTGCGAAGAAGGCGGCGCGGCGAGGCCCGAGCAGCGAGCGCTGAATCCCGACCAATGCGGCGGCGCACCATCACGCCGCCGCCCACTTGCGCTAGAGTGGCCCCAAGGAGACACAAGGGGCCCACATGGTCAAGAAGGCGCCACGCCGCACTGCGCAACGCATTCTCGAGACCGCGCTCGACCTGTTCAACCGCTTCGGCGAGCCGAACGTGTCGACCACGCTGGTGGCGGCCGAACTCGGCATCAGCCCCGGCAACCTCTACTACCACTATCCCGCCAAGGACGCGCTGATCAACCGGCTCTACGAAGACTACGAGTCGGAGCTGGACGAACTGCTGCATGCCGGCGCCGGCGTGCAGGACGTGGAAGACGCCTGGTTCTTCATGCACAGCCTGTTCGAGCTGATCTGGCGCCACCGCTTCCTCTACCGCGACCTCAACGACCTGCTGAGCAAGAACCGGCACCTGGAAACGCGCTTCCAGCTGGTGCTGCAGCGCAAGGTGGATGCGATCCGCGCCCTGCTCGCCGGGCTGGACCGCGCCGGCCGCCTGGACATCGATCCGCGCGAGGTGGAGCCGCTGGCGCACAGCATGGTGGTGGTGCTGACCTACTGGCTGAGCTACGAATACGTGCGCAATCCGCGCGAGGCGCTGGAGCCCGCGCATGCGCAGCACGCGCTGCTGCGCGGCGGGCGCCACACCCTGCACCTGCTGGCGCCCTACCTCGAGCCCGCCCAGCGACGGCATCTGCTGACCTTGAGCGAAGCCTACGCGGGCGAAGACACGACCCTGGCGACCGAGACATGATCCAACCCGCCCCACGCCCCCACACGCTGATGCCGGCCGGCACGCCGGCACCCCCCTCGGCCGCGCCATGGACGCCGCTGCCCTATGCCGACGTGCCGCGCTTCGATGCGGCCAGCCTGCTGGCGCACTGGCCACGCCTGCACGCCGGCCACACGCTGGCACCGCCGGACTCCGATGCGCTGGCGCAGGCCTGGGTGCTGTATCACAACGGCGACTTCGAGGGCGCGGCCACGCTGGGGCTGCGCCTGGGCGGCGAGGGCCTGGCGATCGCCAACCAGGCCACGGCCGTCTACGCCAACTACCTGGAGCCGCGGGAGACGATCCGACTGGCCCTGTTCCGGCAGGTCGCCGACCGCGCGGCCTCGCAGGCCGCCGCCGAACCCGACAACTGCCAGGCGCTGTATTGGCAGGCCTATGCGCTGGGCCGCTACGGGCAGGCGATCAGCGTGGCGCGCGCGCTCGCGCAGGGCCTGGGCAGCCGGATCAAGGAAGCGCTGGAACGCGTGATCGCGCTGCAGCCGCAGCATGCGGACGCCCACATCGCGCTGGCCGCCTTCCACGCCGAAGTGATCGACAAGGTCGGCGCGCTGGTGGGGCGCATGACCTACGGCGTGCGGGCCGAGACGGCGATCGAGCTGTTCGAGCGCGGGCTCGCGCTGAACCCGCATTCACCCATCGGGCTGATGGAGTACGCCCATGCGCTGGTGATGCTGCGCGGCGACGCGCGGCTGGCCGAGGCCACGCGGCTGTACGAGAAGGCGGCGGCGATCGAACCGGCCGACGCGCGCGAGCGGCTCGACGTGGCGCTGGCGCGCGCCGGCCTCAGGGATTGAACGGCGAAGAGCCGACGCCAAGGCGCCACAATGGCCCTTTCCCTTTTTTCGAGAGAACCGCCATGTCCGACCTCCAGGCCCAGTTCGAGGCCGCGCAAGCCGACGCCAAGCAGTTGCCCGAGCGCCCCGACAACCCGACGCTGCTGAAGATCTACGGCCTGTTCAAGCAGGCGACCGAGGGCGACAACACCGAGAAAAAGCCTTCGTTCAGCGACATCGTCGCGCGCGCCAAGTGGGATGCCTGGACGCAACACAAGGGCACCAGCGCCGACGAGGCCAAGCAGAAGTACATCGATCTCATCGAAACACTGCGCTGAACGGCACTCAGCCGACCACGCCCCGCGCGCGCAGCGCGGCGATCTGCGCCTCGCTCAGGCCGACCTCGCGCAGCACGGCGTCGGTGTCCTGGCCCAGCGCCGGCGCGTTGCGGCGATGGCCGCCGGGCGTGGCCGAGAGCTTGGGCACGAAGCCGGGCAGCAGGAGCGGCTTGCCGTCGGCCGCCGGCACCTGCAGCAGCATGTCGCGCGCGGCGTAGTGCGGATCGGCGGCGATGTCGGCCACGGTGTAGATGCGCCCGGCCGGCACCTGCGCCGCCGCCAGCGCGGCCAGCACCTCGGCCACGGGGCGCGCGGCGGTCCAGTCGCCGATGGCGGCGTCGAGCATCGCCACCTGCGCGACGCGGCCGGTGTTGTCCGCCAGCGCCGGATCGGCGGCCAGGTCGGGCCGGCCGATGCACTGCATCAGGCGCTTGAAGATGCTGTCGCCGTTGCCGGCCACCAGCGCCCAGCCGTCGGTACAGCGGTAGGCGTTGGTCGGCGCGATGCCCGGCAGTGCGCTGCCGGCCGCCTCGCGCACCGCGCCGAAGGCGGCGTACTCGGGCAGCAGGCTTTCCATGCAGTTGAACACCGCCTCGTACAGCGCCACGTCGATCACCTGCCCGCGCCCTCGGGGGTGCGCGGCGTCGACGGTGGCATGGCGGTGCTGCAGCGCCATCAGGATGCCGATCACGCCGTGCAGCGAGGCCAGCGTGTCGCCGATCGACACGCCCACGCGCACCGGCACGCGGCCGGGCTCGCCGGTGAGGTGGCGCAGACCGCCCATCGCCTCGGCCACCACGCCGAAGCCGGGACGGTCGCGGTAGGGCCCGGTCTGGCCGTAGCCGCTGATGCGCAGCATCACCAGCGCCGGGTTGGCGGCGAGCAGCACGTCCGGGCCCAGGCCCCAGCCTTCCATCGCACCGGGGCGGAAGTTCTCGATCAGCACGTCGGCCTCGACGGCCAGGCGGCGCACCACGTCCTGCGCCTGGGCATCGCGCAGGTCCAGCGCGAGCGAGCGCTTGTTGCGCGACTGCGCCTGCCACCAGATCGAGGTGCCGTCGGCGTCCAGCAGCCGCCACTTGCGCAGCGGGTCGCCGGTGTTCGGCGGTTCGATCTTGATCACCTCGGCGCCGAAGTCGGCCAGGGTGCGGGCAGCGAAGGGGCCGGCGATGAGCTGGCCCATCTCGATCACCTTCAGGCCGGCGAGCGGGCCCGGTGCGGCGGGCGGTGGAATGGCGGTCATGGGCGCGGGAAGGTCAGTGCGGCGGGGCCGCGGCCTGCGGCGGCAGATGCAGCGCGGCCTGCCGCTGGTCCGCCGGCAGCGCAGCGATGCGCCGCACGGCGGCGTAGAAGCGCGGCCAGTCGCGGCCCTCGCGCTCGAACAGCGCCTCGAAGGCGGGGACCAGTTCGTCGTACGCCGCCTGGGCGCCGAACAGCGCATTGTTGGCGCGGGCCACCCAGCCGTCGTAGGCGCCCTGGCGCGGGCCGCTCCAGGTGGCGCGCAACTCGGAATAGCGGCGGCGGAAGTCGGCCATGGCGTTCTGCTTCATCGCCTCCACCGCCGGCCAGTCCTGCGCCTGCGCGGCGGGCGAGTCGTAGGCCGCCTGCAGCGCGCGGCGCGTCTGCGCGGTCAGCGCGCGGAACTGCCGGCGCCGGGCGTCGAAGCGCGCGTAGTCGGCGCGCGCCGCCTCGTCGGCCTCGGTGCGCAGCCACAGCTCGCCGCCCAAACGCTCCACCGCGCTGGCGAAGGATTCGTTGAACACGGTGTCGCCGGGCACGTACAGCACCTGGTGCGCCAGCTCGTGGAACACGATGCGAGCGAGCTCGCCCTCGGGATAGCCGATGAAGGTGGACAGCAGCGGGTCGCCGCCGAGCCAGTTGGACCAGCCCAGCGTGGAATAGGCCGGCACCGGGTAGACGGCCGCTTCCAGCCCGGCGTCGCGCTGCGCCTGCGCCTCGGCCCGGGCATCGGCCTCGTGGTAGTAGCCGCGGTAGCCGACGCAGCCGGCGACCGGGAAGCACCAGTTCCTGAGCGCGAGCGAGTACGGCGGCGCCGCCACCACGTTCCACACGGCCGCCGGGCGGTGCAGGTCGGCATAGGCGGTGTAGCTGCGGTTGTCGGGCAGGGCCAGCGCGGTCACGGCGAAGCGGCGGATGCGCTGGGCCAGCGCCAGGCGTTCCTTGAGCGTGTCGGCGACGGCCGGGTCTTCCAGCCATTCGGACAGCGGCCGCGCGGCATGCAGGATGCCCAGGTGGCCATGCGCCGACTGCCAGTAGTAGCCGAGGTTGGCACAGCCCGCCAGCAGGCCGGCGCCCAGCAGGAGCGCAGCGGCCGCGATCCTGCCCCGGCGGGTCATGCTTCGGCCCGCTCGACTTCGACCAGGCAGTCGTAGAAGGTCGGCCCGCGCCCCAGGTCGGTCAGCCGCTGGCTGGTGAGCTGGTTGACGTTGGTGCCGTCCAGGCCCAGCTTGCGCCACCACACGCCCAGGCCGTTGACCACGCCGGGCCGCGCGCGGCGCGACACCTCGGCGCGGCAGCGGTGCTCGCCGCGCTGGTTGAACACGCGCACCAGGGTGCCGTGCGCGATGCCGCGCGCGGCGGCGTCGTCGGCGTGGATCTCCAGCAGCGGCTCGCCCTCGATCGCGCGCAGGCTCTTCACGTTGACGAAGGTGGAGTTCAGGAAGTTGCGCGCCGGCGGCGAGATCATCGCCAGCGGGAACTGCGCCGAGCTGCCGGCCGGCTCGTGGTTGGGCACGTGGTCGGGCAGGCCGTCCAGCCCCTGCGCGGCCAGCCGTTCGCTGAAGAACTCGCAGCGTCCCGAGGGCGTGGGAAAGCCGCCCTCGGCGAAGGGCGCCTCGGGCAGCGCCAGCGGCGCGAAGCCCTGCGCCAGCAGCCGGTCGAAGTCGACCGCCCCGGGCGCGAAGGCGGTGCGGCACAGCGTCTCGTCGTCGTCGGCGAAGCAGGGCTCGTCGAAACCCATGCGCCGCGCCAGCTCGCGGAACACCCAGGTGTTGCTGCGCGCCTGGCCGCGCGGCGCGACCGCCGGGCGGTTGAGCAGCACGTCGGTGTGGCCGTAGCTGGCGTGGATGTCCCAGTGCTCCAGCTGCGTGGTGGCCGGCAGCAGGTAGTCGGCGTAGTCGGCGGTGTCGGTCTGGAACTGCTCCAGCACCACGGTGAACAGGTCCTCGCGCGCGAAGCCGCGCACCACCTTGCCCGACTCGGGCGCCACCGCGACCGGGTTGCTGTTGTAGACCACGATCGCCTCGATCGGGTGCGCGCTGTCCAGCAGCGCGTCGCCGATGGTGCTCATGTTGATGGTGCGCGGCCGGCGGCCGGCCAGCAGGTCGGGCCGCTGCAGCGCGGCGCGGTCGACCGGGAAGTGTCCCGAGGCGCTGAGCAGCACGCCGCCCGCGCGATGGCGCCAGGCACCGACCAGCGCCGGCAGGCAGGCGATGGCGCGCGCCGCGTTGCCGCCGCCGTGCACGCGCTGCATGCCGTAGTTCAGGCGGATCGCGGCCGGCTTCGTGGTGCCGTAGGCGCGCGCCAGTTCGACGATCTGCGCCTCGGGCACGCCGCACACCGCCGCGGCGCGCGCCGGCGGCCATTGCAGCGCGCGCTCGCGCAGCTGCGGCCAGCCGAGGGTGTGGCGGGCCAGGTAGTCGGGGTCCAGCCAGTCGTTCACGATCAGTTCGTGCATCAGCGCGAAGGCCAGCGCCGCGTCGGTGCCGGGCAGAAGCTGCACGTGCGCGTCGCACTTGTCCGCCGTCTCGGTGCGGCGCGGGTCGATGCACACCAGCCGCGCGCCGGCGCGCCGGGCCGCCTGGGCATGGCGCCAGAAGTGCAGGTTGCTGGCGATCGCGTTGCTGCCCCAGATCAGGATCAGCTTCGCCTCGGCAAAGAACTCGATGCGCATGCCGACCTTGCCGCCCAGGGTCTGGGTCATGGCTTCGCCGCCGGCTGTCGAACAGATGGTGCGGTCCAGCAGCGAGGCGCCGAGTTTGTGAAAAAACCGACGGTCCATCGACTCGCCCTGCACCAGGCCCATCGTGCCAGCGTAACTGTAAGGCACAATAGTTTCTGAATTGTTACTTTTGTGTGCCATCAGGCGGGCGGCGATGGCGTCGAGGGCTTCGTCCCACGATACCGGCGCGAAGGCGCCAGCGCCCTTGGGGCCGACGCGCTTGAGGGGTTGCACCAGCCGCTCGGCATGGGTGTGGCGCTCCAGGTAGCGCGACACCTTGGTGCACAGCACGCCGGCCGTGGGCGGATGCGCCGGGTTGCCTTGCAGCTTGACCGCCTGGCCGTCCTGCACGGTGGTGACGAAGGCGCAGGTGTCCGGGCAGTCATGGGGGCAGGCGCCGAGGACGGAGGAAGTGGAGGAAGTCATGGGAGCAAGCGGCCAGGGCCGCGACCGTCGGGCCGCCAGTCTACGTGGGGGACCGGGTCAACGCAGGAAGGGGTTTTCACGATGATCGATCGCAGACGTTTTTCGCTGGGTGCCGGCGCCGCCGCGCTGGCCGGCTTCGGGATCGCGCGCGCGCAAAGCGAGACGCCGATCCTGCTCGGCCAGTCCGCCCCCTTCTCGGGACCGGCGGCCGAGCTGGGCATCCAGTTCCACCAGGGCGCCAAGCTCTGGCTGGACCAGTACAACGCCCAGCCGGGCCGCCGCGAGGTGCGGCTGCGCTTCCTGGACGACGGCTACGAGCCCGAGCGCACCGTGGCCAACACCAGGAAGCTGATCGACGAGGACGTGTTCGCGCTGTTCGGCTACATCGGCACGCCCACCAGCCTGGCCGCGCTGCCGCTGGCGGTGAAGGACAAGGTGCCGTTCATCGCGCCCTTCACCGGCGCGATGGCGCTGCGCGAACCCTTCCACCGCAGCGTGTTCCACCTGCGCGCCTCCTACAACGACGAGACGGCGCTGATCGTGCGCCAGCTCACGCACCTGGGGCTCAAGAAGATCGCCGTGTTCCACCAGAACGACAGCTACGGCCAGGCCGGGCTGGACGGGGTGACGCTGGCGCTGGCGCAGCAGAAGCTCGAGCCGGCGGCGCGCGCCACGGTGGAGCGCAACTCGGAGGACGTGGCCGCGGCGGTGAAGACCATCGTGGCGGCGCGGCCCGACGCGGTGGTGCAGATCAGCGCCTACAAGTCCTGCGCGGCCTTCATCCGCGAGGCGCGCAAGGCGGGCTACGGCGGCACCTTCTACAACGTGTCCTTCGTCGGCACGCAGGCGCTGGCCGACGAGCTGGGCAAGGACGGCGCCGGCGTGGTGGTCACGCAGGTGGTGCCCTCGCCCTACTACCAGGCCAACGGGATCACGCGCGAATTCAACGAGGCGGTGCGCAAGGCCGGCGGCGGCGTGCGCGCCAACTTCTCGAGCATGGAGGGCTATCTGGCGGCCAAGGTGCTGGTCGAGGGCCTGCGCCGCGCGCCGGGCAGCAAGCTCTCGCGCGACAGCCTGATCGCCGGCCTGGAGAGCATCGAGCGCCAGCAGTTCGGCGGCTTCGAGGTGTCCTTCTCGCCGAAGAACCATGTCGCCTCCAGCTTCGTCGAGTTGTCGATGATCACCGGCGACGGCCGCATCCGGACCTAGGCCCACCCCCGTTTCTTGCTCACTTCGTGTAGCCGAATCCCCCCTCGAGGGGGCGCACCCAGCGGCCTGGCAAAGCCAGTTCCGCGGGTGCCTGTGAACAGGCCTGGCTGCGCCGGCCCTTGGTTTTCTTGAAGGCGGACCGTAGAACGGTGTCAACTGGAAAGGCCGTCGACGGCCTGGAACATCGACTGGCGCGCCTGGCTGATGACCTGGCCCTTCCAGGCGTCGGTGTCGGTGTAGAAGGCCTCGCGCATGCGCGCGCGGATCGCATCGGCCAGCTCGGGCGCCGCCTCGGGGTGCTGGTGCAGCCAGTGGTCGGCGCGCAGCGCGCCGGTCACTTCGAGGATCGGCAGGGTGCCGTATTCCATCGCGATCGAGGTGAACTCGGCGCCCGGGCATTCCTCGTAGGCGGCGTTGCACATCAGTCCCGTGAGCAGGGCCGAGGTCGAGGAGCCGTCGTAGATCGAGGTCACCGGCGTCGCCCCCTGGCCGCCCCACCAGGCGCTGGCGCGCGCATAGGCGGCCTTGTCGTCGCGGCAGGCAAAGATGCGCTCGCCCAGCCCGTTCGGCCCGAGCCCGGTGTGCAGGTCGATCCAGGCCAGCCGCGCGGCGCCCTGCCCATGGCGGCGCAGCACCTCGCGCAAGGTGCGGTTGCTCCAGGTGGGCGCGTCGCCGCCGTAGAACAGGCCGTCGGCGAAGCGGTACTGCCCGCCCGTGACCGCCGCCTGGTAGGCCGCCTCGCCGTGCGAGCCGATCCACTGCGCGATCGCGGCCTGGTTCGCGGGCGCGGGCGGCCATTCGGCCGGCAGCAGCAGCGGATGCAGCTCGGCATAGGCGGCGTTGACCGGCAGCGGCTGCGCGTAGTCGAGGAAGTTGCGGTTGAGGTCCACGTTCTCCTGCGTCACGCGCCGGCCGTGCGAGAAGCCGTGCGGATTGAGCGCATGCACGTAGAGCACCGCCACGCCCTGCGCGCGCGCCTTCTCGCGCCACTCGGCGTCGTACAGCGCGAACACCTGCACGCCGCTGCCGCAGTGGCCTTCCACGCCGTGGCAGGCGCTGGTGATCATCAGCAGGTGCCTGGCGTCGGCCGGGCCGTCCAGGGCCACGTCCATCGCGAGGTCCTCGCCGTCGCGGCCCTTGAGCGGGTGCGGGAAGGTGTCGACCGCCAGCCCCGCGCTCACGCAGGCCTGCAGGAACTTGCGCCGCGCCTGCGCGTAGCTGGGGGAGAAGGCTTCGGCGACGCCGATCATGCGTGCTGCTTTCGCGGGCTGGCGAGGAATTCCTCGGCCAGGCGCACCCAGCAGGTGGCGCCCAGCGGGATCAGGTCGTCGTTGAAGTCGTAGCTGGCGTTGTGCAGCATGCACGGGCCGGCGCCGTGGTGCGCGTCGCGGTGGCTGCCGTCGCCGTTGCCGATGAAGGCGTAGGCGCCGGGCCGGGCCTGCAGCATGAAGGCGAAGTCCTCGGCGGTCATCGCCGGCTCCTGCACCAGCACGTTCTCGGCGCCGACGATCCCGGCCATCACGCGGCGGGCGAAGTTCGCCTCGTCCGGCGTGTTGATGGTGGGCGGGTAGTTGCGGTGGAAGTGGAAGTCCACCCGCGCGTCGTGCGCCGCGCCGACGTGCTCGGCGATCCTGCGCATGCGCGCCTCGATCAGGTCCAGCACCTCCAGCGTGAAGGTGCGCACCGTACCCTTGAGCTCGCAGGTGTCGGGGATCACGTTGCTGGCCTCGCCGGCGTGGATCATGGTGACCGAGATCACGCCGGCCTCGGTCGGCTTCTTGTTGCGCGTGAGGATGGTCTGGAAGGCCTGCACCATCTCGCAGGCCACCGGCACCGGATCGATGCCGGTGTGCGGCAGCGCCGCGTGGCCGCCCTTGCCGTGGATGGCGATGGTGAACTCGTTGCTCGAGGCCATCGCCGGCCCCGGGCTGACGGCGAACTGCCCGGCCTTCATGCCCGGCCAGTTGTGCATGCCGAACACGGCGTCCATGGGGAACTGCTCGAACAGGCCCTCCTTGATCATCTCGCGCGCGCCGCCGCCGCCCTCCTCCGCCGGCTGGAAGATCAGGTAGACGGTGCCGTCGAAGTTGCGGTGCTTCGCCAGGTGCTGCGCCGCGGCCAGCAGCATCGCGGTGTGGCCGTCGTGGCCGCAGGCGTGCATCTTGCCGGGGTGCTGGCTGGCGTGGGCGAAGGTGTTGAGCTCGGTGACCGGCAGCGCGTCCATGTCGGCGCGCAGGCCCACGGCGCGGTCGCTGCTGCCGTTCTTCACGATGCCCACCACGCCGGTGGTGCCCAGGCCGCGGTGGATGGGGATGCCCCACTCGGCGAGGCGGGCGGCGACGACGTCGGCGGTGCGCACTTCCTGGAAGCACAGCTCGGGATGGGCGTGCAGGTCACGCCGGATCGACGCGATGCCCGCCGCCTGGGTGACGAGTGAATCGATGAGTTTCATGGGCACAGTCTAGGCGCTTGCAGGGGATGCGGCCATGCGAAGCAATACCGATGCCTGCGCCTGAATGGATCTCGCATCTCAGTTTTTCATCGCGCTTCGCGCCCCTCGCGGCGCGTGAAGCAGGCGCTGCCGAATGCCAGGGCTGGGGGGCCGGGGCGCGTGCCCAGGCCACCGGGTAGCCCCCTCCGCGAATGTCCCCCGGCCTTCGGCCTCCTCCTTTATTTCGCTGCGGGGGCTACCCGGTGCCCTCGGCACTGGAAACGTCGCGTCGTGCCGGCCGATCCACAGCAGCGCCGATGGATCACGTCGATGGCGTGCCCTGCGCAGCGAAATCAAGGAGGAGGCCGCAGGCCGGGGGACATTCGCGGAGCAGGGCACGCCGTCGGCGTGAGCCCACCCACATGGACCCGCATCACGCGCTTTGCGCCACCTGCGTCGCATGAAACCGTCTGCGCATTCTCAGGCCCGGTGCCCTCTCCCAGAGGGAGAGGGCGCAAGACCGCCCCGAACACGCAAGGGCGGCCGCCGCGGGCCGGGACATTCCGGGACAATGGCGCGCATGGTTCCTTCCCCCGCCCTGTCCGCCCGCAGCCTCGAGTTCGCCCAGACGCTGGTGCGCATGAACACCGTCAGCGCCAACAGCAACCTGGCGCTGATCGAATTCGCGCGCGACCATCTCGCCGGCCTGGGCATCCGCAGCCGCCTGACCTACAACGCCGAGCGCACCAAGGCCAACCTGTTCGCCACGCTGGGCGCGGGCAAGCCGGCCGGCGTGATCGTCTCCGGCCACACCGACACCGTGCCGTGGGACGGCCAGGACTGGAACGTGGACCCGCTGTCCGCCACGGTGCAGGACTGGTCCCTCGACCGCGGCGATGGCGACACGATGTCCGAGCCGCGCCTGTACGGCCGCGGCGCCGCCGACATGAAGAGCTTCATCGCGATCGCGCTGGCCAATGCCGAGCGCTTCGTCGAAAGCGACTCGCCCTTCGCGGTGCACTTCGCCTTCAGCTACGACGAGGAAGTGGGCTGCTTCGGCGTGCGCGAGCTGATCGCGGACATGAAGGAGGCCGGCATCCGGCCGCTGGCCTGCATCGTCGGCGAGCCGACGGAGATGGTGCCGGCCATCGCGCACAAGGGCGTGTACCGCTACCGCTGCTGCGTGCGCGGCAAGGAGGCGCATTCCTCGCTCACGCCGCAGTCGGTCAACGCGATCGAGATGGCCGCGCGCGTGGTCGGCAAGCTGCGCGACATGGCCGAGGGCTTCGAGCGCAGCGAGCCGCGCTACGAAGGCTTCGACGTGCCCTTCTCCACCGCGAGCGTGGGCCAGTTCCACGGCGGCATCGCCGACAACGTGGTGCCGCGCGACGCCGAGTTCCGCTACGAGTTCCGCAACCTGCCCACGGCCGACGCGCCGACGATGCAAAGGGAGGTGCAGGCCTACGCCGCCCGCCTGGAGCCGGCCATGAAGAAGGTCGCGGCCGACGCGGGCTTTCGCTTCGACACCCTCTGCGAGGTGCCGAGCTTCCTGGGCGGCGCCGACGATCCGGTGACGCGTCTGGCGCAGCGCCTGGCCGGGCAGGCCGCGCACGCGCGGCGCACCACGCTGGTGGCCTTCGGCACCGAGGCGGGACTGTTCAGGAACGCCGGCATTCCGACGGTGGTCTGCGGCCCGGGCAGCATCGCCCAGGCGCACCAGCCGGACGAATACGTCACGCTCGAACAGCTCGCGCGCTGCGAGCGCTTCCTGCAGGGCCTGGCCGAAGCCCGCGAGGTCGGTTGAACGCACCGTCGCGCGATCGCGGCGACATGAAGCGCGTCGCCCTGGGCCTGCTGGCCGCCGCGGCGCTGCTGTACGCGCTGGCCAGCGCCCTGGAAGCGCGGCATGCCGGCTGGGGCTACGTCGCCGCCTTCGCCGAGGCGGCCATGGTGGGTGCGATCGCCGACTGGTTCGCGGTGGTGGCGCTGTTCCGCCATCCGCTGGGGCTGCCGATCCCGCACACGGCGATCATCCCGGCCAACAAGGACCGCATCGGCGCGCGGCTGGCCGGCTTCATCTGCGACAACTTCCTTTCGACGCCGCAGGTGCTGGCCAAGCTGGAGGCCTTCGACCCGGCCGCGCGCCTGGCCCGCTGGCTGGCACGGCCCGCGCAGGCCGACCGGCTGGGCGCGCAGGCGGTGGCCGTGGCGCGCCACGCGCTCGCGGCCTTCGACGACGCGCGCGTGCGCGCCTTCCTCGGCCGCGCCGCGCAGGCGGGCCTGGCGCGCATCGACCTGTCGCGCCTGCTGGGCGAAGCGCTGGGCGCGCTCACGGCCGGCGGGCGGCACCAGGCGCTGCTGGACGACGTGCTGGTCCAGCTCGGCCACGTGGTCGAGGGCGAGGCGGTGCAGGAGCGCATCACCGAGGCGATCGCGCGCGAGATCCGGGCGCTGCGCTACGTCGGGCTCGACCAGCCCGCGGCCCGGCTGGCCACGCGCAAGATCGTGGCGGCGGTGGCGCGCACCATCGCCGAGACCGCGGCCGATCCGGCGCATCCGCTGCGCCGGCGCTTCGACGGCTTCGTGGACCAATTCGTCACCCGGCTGCGCGAGGACCCCGCCTTCATCGCGCGCGGCGAGCAGCTGCGCGCCGAGCTGGCCGCGCACCCGGCGCTGGGCGACTACCTGCACGGCCTGTGGGACGAGCTGCTGGCCTGGCTGCGCGACGACCTCGGGCGCGAGGACTCGGCGATCCGCGCGCGGCTGGCCGCGGTGGCCGGCGCCCTGGGCGAGCGGCTGCAGGCCGACGCGGCGATGCGCCGCTGGATCAACGAGCAGATCCTGGCCGGCGCGCCGCGCGCGATCGAGCGCTACCGCGAGGACATCCGGCGCTACATCGAGGAGCGGGTGGGCCAGTGGAACGCCCGCGAGATGACGGTGGAGCTGGAGCGCCACATCGGCCGCGACCTGCAGTTCATCCGCATCAACGGCACCCTGGTCGGCGGCCTGGTCGGGCTGACGATCCACGCGGTGACGCAGTGGGTGCGCGGCTGAGGCGCTACCGCAGCCCGCTGGGGCTGGTCGCCAGGTCGCGCCGGATCAGGCGCCGCAAGGTCGTGCTGTCGCGGTAGCCGACCATCGCGGCGACTTCCTCGATGGGGGTCTTCGTGGTCTCGATCAGATGGGTGGCCAGCATCAGGCGGCGGCGCTGGATCAGCCTGATCGGCGACAGCCCCGTCGCCGCCTGCACCTTGCGCGACAAGGTCTTCTCGCTCATGGCCACGGCCTTCGACAGTTCACGCACCGTGAGGGGGCCCGCGATGTGCTCGTCGATCCACCGCTCGGCCGCCGCGACGGCCGGGTCATGGCGCCGCGCGTGCGCCCCCATCATGTAGCGCGCCTGCGAAGGCCGGCGGTCGATCAGGAGATAGCGCGCGCACAAGTCCGCCACCCGCACGCCGGCCAGGTCGCCGAGCACCGCCAGCATCAGATCCAGTTGCGCGAACGCCGAGCCGGCCGTGAGCACCGGGCCGTCGCGCACCACCATGCGGCGCTCGTCCAGCGCGACGCCGGGATGGCGGCTGCGGAAGCTGTCCGCCAGCCACCAGGTCGTGGTCGCGGTGCGCCGCGCCAGCAGGCCCGCCTCGGCGAGCAGGAACACCGAGGCGCAGGATGCCCCGATGCGCACCTTGCGCGCATGCAGCGCCTGAAGGAGTTGCCGGGCCTGCACGGCGTCCGGGCGGGACAGGTGAGCGGCCAGCGGGCTGCCGTACTCGCCCATCGCCGGCACGATCGCCCAGTGCGGCAGGCCGCCGTCGAGGCTGGCCTTGCGGAAGGTGCCGTCCGTGCGCAGGGTCAAACCGCACGCAGTCCGGACATGGGCCCGCGGCCCCAGCACCCGGTAGTGCAGCGCGGCTGGCGGCTTCGCGCCTGCGGCGATCGACTGCGCGGCGCGCAGCAGATCGAGCGTGATGGCCAGGCTCGAATCCATGACGCCGTCGAGCACCAGGATCCACACGGATTTCATGCGCCGATCCTACATGTCCGGTTCAGCCCGAAACAAGACGTTTTCTCCACTTCCGCGGGAGGTGTGCCGTCGCCAGACTCGGTGTCGATCGACGAAAGAGAAGGAGCCCGCCGCATGCCAGGTCGCAACATGAACGAGGACGATCCGCTCGAGGATTTCGAGCGCCGCGCGATCACCCTCGATGCCGTCGAGAAGCGGGTCTACGTCGCCGGCAGCGGCCCGGCGGTGATCGTGATGACGGAGATGCCGGGCATCAGCCCGCAGGTTGCGCGCTTCGCCCGCTGGGTGCGCGATGCCGGCTTCACCGTCTACATGCCCTCGCTGTTCGGCCGCGACGGCGCCGTGCCGGGGGTCGACGAAGGCACGGCCGTGTTCCGGCGCGCCTGCGTCAGCGCCGAGTTCCGAGCCTTCGCCGCCAACACGTCGAGCCCGGTGACCCGGTGGCTGCGTGCGCTGGCGCGCCTGGCGCACGCGGAGTGCGGCGGACCGGGCGTCGGCGCCATCGGCATGTGCTTCACCGGCAACTTCGCGCTGACGATGATGCTGGAGCCTTCGATGCGGGCGCCGGTGCTGTCGCAGCCGTCGCTGCCCCTGGACGACCCGGGCGGACTGGAGATCGCCCCGCAGGCGCTGGCCACGGTCCGGGAACGGCTGGACCGGGAGGATCTGAGCGTGCTGGCCTACCGCTTCGAAGGCGACCGCTTCTGCACCGCGCAGCGCTTCGCGGCCTACGCCGCCGCGCTGGGCGAGCGCTTCGTCGCGCGGACGCTGCCGGCGGACGCGGCCAATCCGGTCAGCCCGCCCTTCTTCGCGCAGGTGGTGGCCTGCCCGCACAGCGTGGTGACGGCCCACCTCGTCGACGCGGCAGGCCACCCGACGATCGCGGCGCGCGACGAGATCCTCGCGTTCTTCGCGCGCCGGCTCGCCGGATGAGCCCTAAGCGCTGCGCGCCTGCGCGATCACCAGCAGGCCGTCCATGATCAGGCTTTCCACCAGCTCGAAGGGCACCGACATCGACGGCGCCATCTTCCAGCCGGCGCCGCCCGTCATGTAGCAGGCCGGCTCCGCGCCGCAATGGCTGCGCACGTGCTGCACCATGCGCTCGATCGCCCCGGCGATGGCGTAGGTGCCGCCGCTGGTGAGCGCGTCGCTGGTGTTGGTGGGGAACTCGCGCACCTCGCCGGTGGGCACGTGCAGCCCGGCGGTGCCCGACTCGAGCGCGCGCAGCATGATGCCGTGGCCCGGCAGGATCAGCCCGCCGAGGAACCTGCCGTCGGTGTCCACCGCCTCCACGGTGACCGCGGTGCCGACCATCACCACCACCATCGGTCGCGGCGCGGCGCCTTCGGCCTGCGCCAGCATGCGGTGGCGCGCGCCGATCATCGCGACCCAGCGGTCGGCGCCCAGCCGCGTGGGGTGGTCGTAGCCGTTCACCAGGCCGGCCTCGGCCGCGCTCGACACCACCCAGCGCGGGGGGCAGTCGAAGCATTCCTCCACCTGCTCCTCGGCGCGGCGGCGCACCGCGTCGCCGGCGACCACGCAGCCGAGCATGGAAGCGGGCGCCGGCAGCTCGGCCCAGGGCCCTTCGGCCAGGCGCTCGATGTGGTCGAGGAACTCGGCGCCGTGCGCCAGGAGCTGCGCGCCCGGCCGCGGCGCGTCGTAGAGCGACCACTTGAGCCGCGTGTTGCCGATGTCGATGGCGAGAAAGCGCATGCGCGGCATTATTGACGCTTGCGGCGGTCTTTTTGCGGCGCGGCCGGGATGCGGCGGCGACCTACGCCCCGGCGCCACAATCCGCCGTTAAAGTCGCGATTCCGTTTTTGCAACCAGGCACAAGGAGAAAACCATGGGTTTGCTGAGTTTCATCAAGGAAGCCGGAGAAAAGCTGTTCGGCGGTTCGTCGGCCCAGGCCGCCACCACGGGCACCGACCCCAACGCGGCCGCGGCCGAAGCCATCAAGAAATACATCGAGACCCAGAACCTGGGCCTGACCGACCTGGCCGTGACCTACGACGCCACCACCGGCAAGGTCACGCTGGAAGGCAAGGCGCCCTCGCAGGAAGCCAGCGAGAAGGCCGCACTGGCCGCCGGCAACGTGGCCAACGTGAACGAGGTGGACAACAACCTGTCCGCGCCGCCGGCCGATCCGGCGCAGTACCACGACGTGGTGCGCGGCGACACGCTGTCGGCCATCTCGAAGAAGTACTACGGCGACGCCAACAAGTACAACGCGATCTTCGAGGCCAACAAGCCGATGCTGACCCACCCGGACAAGATCTACCCCGGCCAGAAGCTGCGCATCCCCAAGCTCTGAACGGTCCGCCGACCACGACCGAGGGCGCCGGACGGCGCCCTTTTTCGTGGTGGGCCTAGTTCTGCTTCCAGGGCAGGCCGCGAAAGCGCCAGCCGCCCTTGCGGCCGCGATGCCCCTGCGCGTCGGCGTCGCCCTCGAAGCCTTCCAGGATGTTGTAGGCCTCCACGCCCAGCTCGGTCGCGCGCCGGGCCGCGGCGATCGAGCGCACGCCGCTGCGGCACAGCAGCACCGCCCGGCCGCCGGCAGGCACCGCCGCGCGGATGCCTTCGTCGAAGGCCGGATTGAGCGCCATGCCGGGCCACTGCTTCCAGGCCAGCGGCACCGCGCCCGGCACATAACCCACCCACTCGCGCTCGGCATCGCTGCGCACGTCCACGAGCACCGCCTCGCCCGCGGCCACCCATTGCGCCGCCTGCTCGGGGGTCACGTCGCCCGCATAGCCCTCGGCCGGGCGCGGGCCCGATGCGCCCCAAATTGGTTCACTCATGGTCTTTCATCCTTTCATTCAGAAACCGGTTCCTCTCAGGGACGTTCTTTTTTTTCCACGGATTCTTCACCAGTTCGTGAAAACCCTCTTTGTCACGATTTCTTGCACGTCAAAGATGTGGGTCTGGATTGTCCAGCATCCCCAACGCAAGGAGACTTCTCGATGACACAGAGCAAGACGACCCGCCGCCGCAGCCTGCTCAAGGGCGCTGCGGTGGCCGCCGGCGCCATGTCGGTGCCCATGGTCAGCACGGCCCAGACCACCACCTGGCGCTTTCAGAGCACCTGGCCGGCCAAGGACATCTTCCACGAGTTTGCAACCGACCTGGCCAAGAAGATCAACGACATGGCCGGCAACCGCCTGAAGGTCGAGGTGCTGCCGGCCGGCGCCGTGGTGCCGGCCTTCCAGCTGCTCGATGCGGTGGCCAAGGGCACGCTGGACGGCGGCCATGGCGTGGTCGCCTACTGGTACGGCAAGAACCAGGCCGTGGCGCTGTGGGGCTCGGGGCCGGCCTTCGGCCTGGATGCCAACGGCGTGCTGGCCTGGCACTACTACGGCGGCGGCAAGGAGCTGCTCGACGAGATCTACAAGAGCCTGAACCTGGACGTGGTCTCCAAGCTCTACGGCCCCATGCCGACGCAGCC